>OHJC01000163.1_pt1 | contig 43587 bp, 39 predicted proteins | sample 1568461 | NCBI WGS metagenome assembly OHJC01 (sample SAMEA3879535, study PRJEB24766) | human gut metagenome | biome: human-associated habitat; feature: feces | place: USA | collected 1985/1987 | reverse complement strand
CGACCGCAGTCGCTCACACTGGCACTGTGTCAGACGTGGGTTTCAATCCACGCCCTCGTGAAGAGGGCGACCAGATAAGATATATGACTTAAAAGCTAAAATATGGTTTCAATCCACGCCCTCGTGAAGAGGGCGACGCAGTCAGCTTTAGACGGTGGTTTGTGTTTATGGGTTTCAATCCACGCCCTCGTGAAGAGGGCGACAGGAGGGGGATAACTGGAAGCGCCCCTATGACATCGTTTCAATCCACGCCCTCGTGAAGAGGGCGACGCAGTTTGATTTTGTAACAGTTGATACGCTGATTGTTTCAATCCACGCCCTCGTGAAGAGGGCGACCTCGTTTCATTGTCTATATTATAACGTACCTTTGTGTTTCAATCCACGCCCTCGTGAAGAGGGCGACTCAAATCAAATCGAATATGTCAAGTAAAAGATTTTGTTTCAATCCACGCCCTCGTGAAGAGGGCGACACAGTTGCGGTGATATCACGTAGTTGCTTATCGAGGTTTCAATCCACGCCCTCGTGAAGAGGGCGACTGACCGGACATTTCAAGCAACGGATAATCAGATTCAATTTCAATCCACGCCCTCGTGAAGAGGGCGACATCTGTAATATTGCTTTCTGTGTCGGTATCAGCGATTTCAATCCACGCCCTCGTGAAGAGGGCGACTTCACCGCTTATGGCGTTTTTCTGACATATCAGTATTTCAATCCACGCCCTCGTGAAGAGGGCGACGCACGATATGCGCAAGTAGCTTTTTAAGCAAGATGTTTCAATCCACGCCCTCGTGAAGAGGGCGACAACAACTTGTACAGCCTATGATGCTGTAGAATATGTTTCAATCCACGCCCTCGTGAAGAGGGCGACCAATTGCACTCATTGGGCTAACGGCTCAATTGGTGTTTCAATCCACGCCCTCGTGAAGAGGGCGACTCGTAATGTTTTTTGTATGCTGTCTTCTGTTTAGCGTTATTTCAATCCACGCCCTCGTGAAGAGGGCGACCGAACCAAAACTGTCAATCAGCTTGATGTGACCGAGTTTCAATCCACGCCCTCGTGAAGAGGGCGACAAACATACTTGTAACGATTTTGTCAATAAAACTTGTTTCAATCCACGCCCTCGTGAAGAGGGCGACTCGGGGCTATAGTTCTTAACATGTGCTAAATCGATGTTTCAATCCACGCCCTCGTGAAGAGGGCGACGTTCTGCCAAAACATGGCAACGCAACACGCTACAGGTTTCAATCCACGCCCTCGTGAAGAGGGCGACTACATATCGACCGTCAAACAAAAACGGACAGTTTGTTTCAATCCACGCCCTCGTGAAGAGGGCGACTTGACGCTGTCAACGCTTGGATTAACGATACAACGTTTCAATCCACGCCCTCGTGAAGAGGGCGACGGCGGAAGGAGATGATTAAAATTAGACCATACAAGTTTCAATCCACGCCCTCGTGAAGAGGGCGACCCCGCTTTCACTAACTCTTTTTCCTCAGCGATAGTTTCAATCCACGCCCTCGTGAAGAGGGCGACTCATAGATAGCACTAACGGCTTACTTGCCAACTGGTTTCAATCCACGCCCTCGTGAAGAGGGCGACACAAGTCTTAAATGCTTCATGGGATAAAATTTTTGTTTCAATCCACGCCCTCGTGAAGAGGGCGACGGCTCTCCGGGCGTTCTATAATAGTACCTCCGCAGTTTCAATCCACGCCCTCGTGAAGAGGGCGACTCTGTAGAACGGATACAACACCGGATAATAACTGCTGTTTCAATCCACGCCCTCGTGAAGAGGGCGACAGAAGAAGTAACATCTTCCGCACTTGCAGTAAAAGTTTCAATCCACGCCCTCGTGAAGAGGGCGACTTATAGTTAATGGCGAAGGATTTATCAAAGAGCGAGGTTTCAATCCACGCCCTCGTGAAGAGGGCGACGGCATAATCAACCTAAACGACCGACACCACGCTTGTTTCAATCCACGCCCTCGTGAAGAGGGCGACAACCGTCAATCGGATGGAAAGGGGTGTTTCAATCCACGCCCTCGTGAAGAGGGCGACGTGAATTTTCCAAGCCGACAAAAAAAGACAGCCAAGTTTCAATCCACGCCCTCGTGAAGAGGGCGACGCACTCAGAAAAAGCTAAAAGAAAAAGCTTTGCAGTTTCAATCCACGCCCTCGTGAAGAGGGCGACAGCAAATTTATACAATGATTATCTTTATTTTGAAGCTAAATATCACATTTCGGACATTTTCCCTCAATAAAATCATTAATAACTAAATTTGCGCTTTGATAATTTCCTTTATAAGTAAATTATCGTGTGCGAATGTCTACGGAAAATTCTGCGCACTACACATTCGCACAAATTTAAAAAATCAAAGGTTCTTCAACCTTGATTGCGGACTTAGCTCCGTAATGCTCAATACGATTTGAGTATTTATCGCCAAGATTATAGAATCTAAGACTGTCTTTTTCTGTATCAATAAGTTCTTTGAGTTTAAATTTCAGTTCGTGTGCCTGAGTTGCATCTACAACACATTCAAAAACCGAATTCTGAACTCTGATACCGTAATTGAGACATTGTTTTGCAACTTTCCTAAGTCGACTTTTGCCGGCCGATGTTTCGGTGTTTACATCATAAGTTATTAACAGAAGCATAACTACCTCCAGAGCAACATAGGATATTCATCCAGATCGCCTCGGATATATCTTGAAAGCAGAAGTGCCTGTATATAAGGAAGCAGGCCCCATTCAACCTTTTCCTTTAAAAACGGATGCATAACAATATCCTGTTTTCTGTTCTGCCAATGCGTCAAAAAGACCTTTCTGCCGTCTTCGCTTAATAATACTGCGCCATCTTCCTTCTTCTCAAAATCGCCGTTATTTATAATACGCTTGTTGATAAGACTTATAACAAATCTGTCGCACATTATCGCTCGGAATTCTTCTACAAGATCAAGTGCAAGCGAACGTCTGCCGGGGCGGTCTGTGTGCATAAACCCGACGTAAGGATCAAGTCCTACGGTTTCAAGTGCAGAGGTACACATACCGGTTGCAACAGAATACGAAAAAGACAGTAAAGCATTGACGTTATCAAGCGGCGGCCGTTTACTTCTTGTTACAAAACGGAACTCATCTTTCTGTTGAAGTATAAATTCATCAAAAACCGAAAAGTAGAGCTGTGCGGATTCTCCCTCGATTCCACGCAAAGTATCAATATCAGAAACGCTCTGACACTTGATTATAGCCTGTGAAAGAAGGTCGGAACGGTTTTTCAGTTTATCAACATCAACTTGTAAAGAATGATCTCTTACTGCTCTTTCGATAACATAGCGGCTGTTAAACAGTTTTCCGATAATAAAATTCTTTGCTACAGAAAGACTTCTCGCCTCATCATCCGCTATTCTGAACTGTTCCCGTCGCAGATACACATTTCCGCTGATTGCTCCCTCTGCTCTTGCAAGAAATTTTCCGCTGCGGCTCATAAATGTAAGCCCGATATTATCTTCAGTGCATTTATTCATCAATGCAGGACTGGCTCCCCTGCCGCCGAATATCACAATATCCTCGACATTATGCAAAGGAAGACGTGTTTGCGTATCGTCTTTGCTGTGCATTACTATATTTTCGCCGTCAAGGGACAGATATTTGTCAGGTGTTATCACATAAAGCGTATTTCTGAGCTTTCTCATATACTGTCCCCTTTCAAGCGATTTTTAATATACTCCGATGCTGACGAAGATGTCGCCGACGGTAAACACAAATTGTTCATCGAACAAGCATTACAACACCTGTTCTTTTTCACAACAGGTGTATGGTGTGCTTTATACAGCCTGTGCATTTCGTTCAATACAGACGAAAGTCTTACTCTTAATTCATCAGTGAACTCAACTTTCACCCTGCGCCTTATCTGCCCGTAATACATATATCCGTATGGTATGCTGCAGCACAGCATTTCTTCAAGGCAAACAGCCTGTGCGATAAGCTGAAGATCGTTACAGTCGCTGTCAATAGGTCTTCCCCTTTTATATTCTACGGGGATAACGCTGTACTTCCCTTCTCTGCCAAAAAGACATATTCCGTCTTTTGACCTATGGAATTCAACTATATCGCATTCACCGCTGATACCGTATTCCGATGAAGAAACCGGCATACTTCTGGTAACAATAACATCCCTTCGCATTTCGGTAAAATCTCCGTCGTGTGCATTACGATGAAGAATGTTGCCGTCAACCGTGAGGTAGTTTTCGTTCCATTGTTGTTCAATGTGCAATAATGCCCATTGTCGTTTGCAAAACACAAAATGCTGTATGCCGGAAATCATCAGATATTCATCTTCACTGTAGCTCATTAAATATTGTCAATTATCTCAGGCTGTACTGCACCCTCGGGATTGTTGAGTATAATATCATAATCGGCTACAGAATTAGGTTCCTTTCCTTTAAGCTCAGCCTTTTCCTTTATCTGAACAGCATTATGTATCTTTGCAGAAGATACCTTAGGTGTTTTACCGTCATGCTTCCACCAGTAAACTCTGCACACCTGCATGCTTCCTTCGGGACGTGCGGAAGAACAATCGTTTTCGAACAGCGTTACAAGTGCCTTTTTTATCTTTTCCGCATCTTCGTCGCTGAAGCCTGTTTTTTCAGCTAGCTGGCAGTTAATACTGCCCTTGAATACATACAGACCAAAACCAACACGGTTTTTTGTACCCATAGTATCAGAAGCTTTACCATTCTTACCGCTCTCTCCGTTTACGCTCTTTGTTATCTGCATACTGATTATTTCAATAGGAGATACGCTCTTTGCAATGCTGATTGATACCGGACCCCTTACGCCAACAGAAACCGCATCACCTTTAAAGGCGAAAACCTGACCAAAGCTGCGGACATCTATCCACTGTTCACAAGCGATCCTTGCGTATTCATCCTTGTTAGTATTCTTGCCTGAAGATGCTTTTTTGAGTTCATCGCAAGATTCCGCTCTTGCTCTTAAGCTGTCGCATCCGTCATCACACTTGTCATCACTCTGTACGAATATTCTTTCGCCCATATCCTGAAGTCTGTTGCGTATCTTACGCTTGATGCAGACATCTGAAATCTCACCCAGACCCTTTGAATTTATTCTGGGACGGTTACCGCTTAAAGGATCGCCGTTGGGGTTTGCGTCTGTTGCTGAGATAATAACCTCAAAATCAACCTTGTTTGCTAATGTGCTCATAATTATTCTTCCTCCTTGTTATCGTCTGTTTTCTTTGTGAAAAAATCATTCATCTGACAGCTGTATGCGTGCAGAAATTCCGAAGACAACGGCGAATTATCGTTGTAGGTATCCAACGGGAACATCGCTGTGATCTGATTTATCATACGCTCAAAATAACTTCTCTTACCGATATTCATTCTGTTGAGATACGGTCTGAGACTCAGACAAAGTACCTTCCATGTTTCGCACGGATGATTTGAAAATGCCTCAATCAAACGCTTTGCGTTAGTCGGTCGGTTTTCGTTATCGTCATACGTTGAACCTTCCGCATAATCTGCTACTGCAAGCAGTCTGCCGTACAGATAATCTCTGTCGCAGCATTCTTTTTCAAGTGACATTGTACACTCTCCTTTTGTTTCGATAATTCTTTTTCGTATCATGCCGCAGGCACAGTTAACAACTCTTTGCCAGTTGTTGCTTTTATTATCAAAGGCATTGTATCTGCAAGCTCTGATGAACAGTTGGTTTACTATATCCTGAGGTATTCTTCCGCCGCATACGATATACGGAATAAGTCGCTGATAAACATCTTTTTTTGTTTTTTCGCCCGGCTTAAGCACACTTCCTTCTTCATTGCCATAAGCACAGGCGGCAATTTCGTATACAGAAAAAGAACGGCGTTTACCATAGCATATCCACGAGGTATCTCTATGCCATTTTTCAAGGTTAGAAAGATAATCAGAGGTTGCAACCTCAGCATATTCCGTCATTGAAAGTCTTCCCGTTGTAGCACTGTCGAACATAATCAAAAGAGTTTTAGAATCGCTTTTGTATTTGTTTTTGGTACCCGTAATAGAAGCTATCGTAAGCGTTTTGTTTATTTCCCCGGTGTTGCTTTCAGGAATATAACCATCTTCATCGTCATCAAAACTGCATCCCTCAAAAGGCTTTTGAATTTCTTCAAGATTATTTTCCCATACCAGAATGCACAGACCGTCTACAATATAGCCTTGCTTTTTTATCAGGCATTTAAGCGCATTGTGTAACTTCTGCGAGTAGTCAAAGCTGATTGCGGTAGACTGAGTTTTATCCGCAAATCTTCCTCTATATGAAAAACCGCTTTCATCGTTTGTGGAAAACAGCTTTGCCTTATCGCCGGTATTTCGTATTTTAGACGGATGCTTATATGTTATACCGCCATGCTCGCCTGTAGCATAGCAAATATCCGAAGTTGCACAATCGCCGCAGGCATACGCTATATACGCCTGATACAAGCTCTCGTCTTTCCATAGCTTTTTTCCGTCAACGCTGAATCTCACAAAGCAATCTGCGGGATCGGTATTGGCTATCTTTTCATCGGATAATTTGCCTTTTTCATTCAAAGTGAATATCCCTGCGTCAATCAGATCGGCAATTATAGTGCCTTTGGAAAGATAAGTGTATACGGCCTTTACTTCCTGCGGTGCAGAGCCTGACTCACACCATTTTTTCAGATTTTCGATATACGCATTATAATAATCGCTGTTGTCGCTTTTTTTGACGTCTGCATACTTAGGATAATCGCCTGCAATATATATCAGTTTATCTGCAAGCGGATGCGGATTGATACCTGCTCCTCTGGACGATGAATCCTCTGTTACGGGAATTATTGTAACAGCATCTTCTTTTTCGACTTTTTCTGCGAATCCTATTGACGGTATAGTGCCATCTGAATTGATATCTATTGTAATTTGTGCATTCTGCGTCGAATGACAAAGCGGAAGTAAATTCCGGTCATTCGTTGAATTCAGAATGTCATATGCTCTCATCAATTCATCAGTCCAACTCAATATCATCACCCCCGCCTATAAAGTCGAATTCTTCAAGTCCGCTGAAATTATCAAGATCTTTATCAAACGGCTTTATTTTCATATCACGGATATGCCTTTTCTGAGATTCGGGAATATCATTCGGATGATCAAACTTTATAACCCCATCTTTCATAACAGGCCGCCAGAACCTGACGGTAAGTTTGCCCTTGTCTTCTTCCCTCTCAGCTTCGTCTGCATAAGTAATGCCATGATACATAAAGCCATATGGAATTTCAGTACCCTGATAATAGCTTACACCTTCATCATAGCTGCAAGACTCGACATACCCCATACATTCTCTTGTACCGAGGAAAATATCACGCCTACCGCCACGCTGTATCATGCGTTTTGCAATGTTATGATGCTTGTTTTCGTTCCGGTCTTTTTCAAGCTCCGGACGGTTGTCATTCCATTCAAAATGAGCTCTTACCCTATACTCCACATCTTTAAGATAGGTGTAATACGAAAGGTCGTTGCCTCCGCCGTATTTAATCGGACGGATGCCCTTACGTTCCATAGAGATCTTATTCATCACCCTGCACTCGTCTATCACCCATATGATAGTCGGCTTCCAGTATACGCTCATTAGTATGCCTTTCAGCGCCTCATAAGTCGGTATGGGATAACTGAATTTTTCTCCGCCCGGACGTGTCAGCACGTCTGCAAACAGTGCTAAATCTCCGCTCACCTTGAACTCGACAATATTATCGTGTTCGGTTTTGCTCAAAATTCTTACCTCCTTTATTTTCGGGCTTGTGCTTTCGCTTTTACCCGTATTTTGCATTTTAAAATTTATGTCAGCCTGTTCTAACAGACAGGTCACACATCGTGTTGTATATATCCGATATTTGAGGCAAACTCAGACGAACATTGCTTCCTGAGGTTTGCCCTCTGTACTTAGCCCTGTAGCGTTATTGTAAAACTCTTTTTTCAGTGCATAGATATACACTTTTTCATCCCGCCTTACCTTAATCTCGTTTAAAGCATCGTTTTCAGCAAGCTTTTTAAATGTATAATCGTATACATTTACAATGTACTGCTGTGCTTTACGCTGAAGCTCAAGAGCCTGCGATATAGTTGTTTCACCGTTAAGAGCTTCGATTATTCTGCTCGCCTCTTCATTATACGGCACTATTATATCAATAGTGTTATTATCTATCATTCTGAAGTTATCGCCTGCTGTTTTGAACGCCTGCCTTGACCTCCAATCTCCTTTATCATTGCTGAAAATTATATTGCGAGACAACAGATCAAGAAGGCTGTAATTTGAATTTCTGATTTGATATTCAAGCATATCGCCATTACTGTCACAGGCACAATCTTCATAGTAATCACGAAAATATCTTTTCATAATATCAACCGACAACAGTTGCTCACATCCGTATTTTCGTACTATCAAACCGCATTGGCGCTGTGCCTCTTTAAGTTTTCCGAGCTTTTCGATATATTCGTCTTTCAGTTTGATTATATATACATTCCTGCAATCATCTTCACCGTTTCTGTTACATCTTCCTGCCGCCTGAGCTATGTTATCAAGTCCTGCACTTGAACGTATTACGCATTTAAAGCTGATATCGACCCCTGCCTCTATAAGCTGTGTCGTTATGCATATCACACGTTCATTATTATCAAGCATACGGCGTATATCATCAATTGCCTTGTGTCTGTGTGCCGGACACATATTTGTGCTGAGGTGAACCACTTTCGCCTTGATTTCTTCTTCGTCATTAAGTTGCGTTACGTTCCTGAATATTTCTGCCGCCGCAGTTTTAGTGTTGACTACAAACAGAAGATTCCCGTTCTCACGGTACTTGTCCATACATATTACCGCAGCTTCTTCATAAGTATTTCCCTGATTATTCAGCAACGATACAACTTCAGTTCTTTTAAAATCTTCAAAATCCTTTGTATAATCCCCTGTCATCGAGCTATCTTTGTCAAGCATTATAGGATATTTGCACTGTTCAAATGTAGGTTGTGTTGCGGAACATAACACTATCGTGCATCCCATAAATTCGGAAAGAAAATTCATAGCAAGATTAAACAAATATACGCACCTTATCGGTATTGATTGCACTTCATCAATTATGATTACCGAATCAGTAAATCTGTGCATCCTTCTCAGAGCTTCGGTCCTGGACGAGAATAATGTATCAAAGAACTGCACCATAGTAGTGCAAATAACCTGTTTATACCAATGCCTGCAACGCAGCTCATATTCCTCAAGCTCGCTGGCAACCTCATCATTATTCTTATGCTTATTATCGATAATCTTGCTATACATATCGGAGTGATGCTCAAGGTAGTTATCATCTCCCGCTATCTCACGGATCACATCGCCATTCTGCTCAAGTATAGACATAAACGGAGAAATGTAAAAAATGCGTTTCTTTTTATGCTCAACAGCATATTCAATTGCAAAACGCAATGCCGAAAGCGTTTTGCCGCCACCTGTAGGAACAATAAGCTGAGCTATACCTACATCATTTTTGGCAAATGCACAGCATCTGTCCGAAATGTTCATTCTCAGTTTTGATATTAAACTGCCGCTTCCGGAAAATTTACTCAGCTTGTTATCCAAACGCTGTTTCATATCAAGCCAATTACGTTGTATTTCATCTTCTGACGGTTCTGTAATTTCAATACCTTCCATAAATTCGGCTGTCGCCGTCCTGTCAGCGTCAATAAGGCAGGACTCGGTCAGTCTTTCCAACAATCCGTGATAAAAAGCTAATGTAGTGAAATATTGTTTTCTGTCTTTGGCACAGCAGATTTCTTTCATCTTTTCAAAAAATCTGCGATATTCATCAGCCGCTTTATTAAGCAACTCATCAAGTTCGCTATCGGAGATAAGCTCGCTTATGTTGCTCTTGATTTCGTCATAACGTTCATTTTTACTGCATCTGTAATCAAAATAATCATCATTGTTCCGTGTGTACCAGTCATTCAACCCGTGATGAGAAATGATGATTCTCGCAATTAATCTTGCGACTTCTTTTTTATATTTATCATCATCGTTTGAAACCAGTTCCAAAAGAAATTTTGCTCCCGCATAGCTGTGATCGATTTCGCCTCTTTTAATGCCGTTCTCTTGCTTTATATATCCGTCGAAATCGTAATTTAACTTTCCAACATCGTGCAACAATGCCGAAATGTGAGCAGCACTCGCCATTCTGAAAGGCGATGAATAAATATCTACCAAAACCGCAACCTTTTTAGAATGCTCAGTGACCTTCTCCTCAACACACACTTCATTATTTTTATTACTCTCAATTCTTATATGAGCAATATGATCCATAATAATCCTCCGTTGAATTATATCGCTAAATTCAGTATACTATCAGCAAATGTAAATTTCAATGCTTTTCTGAAAGAAAAAGTAATTTTTTTGCAAATCCATGAGAGAATTTGTCGAATTTATTGAAATCAATTTCAATTTATATGTACTATCATAGTATTGTTATCTGCTGCTTTTCTACATTATATCGTAATGATGCACTTACGTCAATCGTGAAAATCAACAATTTTTAGTCATTGCATTTGTGCATAGTGACAATCACATAATATAGTTCGGTATCATCTTGAAATTTTTCCGCATAAACTGTATAATATAAAGGTCCGGTAGATAATATCGGTGGATTGAAATAATTTTTATGTTGTATCTTAGTTCAGCACCAACCTGAGCCGCACAGTCGAAAGTCTGTGCGGCTCTCGTTGTGTAGAAACGCATTCACCTTATCATTATAAATTTTACCATATCCCCTGTCCGATAAAATGGACATATATACAAAACTATCCCCGTGCAGAATTAAACTGTACGGGGATAACTAATCTTTATTTAATTTTCATATCTCTCAGAGCGATATACTCCTCATCGACCTTATCGGTATAACGGATGTCAGCACCGCCGATGAAAGCCGTTATATGCTTACAGCATTGACTGTAGAACTCATCTTCATAATGGACGATATGCGCACCGCCAAGTGCAAAGCGGTCATCGGCATAAAACCTTTTAGAAATATCAATTACACAGCAATCGGTAAGACGTGCGAATTCTTCTTCAAATCCGTTTATAAATGCTTTTTTGGTTTTGAATGTGTTGTCACTATCGGATAACATTTCTAACCGATTGTCAAGCGAAATATAACGGTCTTTAAGGTCGGCTTTAATTAAAATAATGTTTTTTCCATAGCGCTCTGTGACAAATTTGCAGAAGTTTTCAAGCGCTCTTTCGAGATATTCACGGCTTCTTTCGTTAAATAAATATGTGCTTTCGCATTTATCGGAAATCGACTTGTAAAAAGCTGTGCGAAGTATGAAATCATCCACCTCGAAAAGCGAATCGCCGTACTTACGCATATTGCAGATAAGGTCGTACATATCAACAATCAGCCATTCGGCATTACTGTCAGATAGAATGCGTTTTCCTTCGTGCAAAAACGCCTCTTTGACAGTGCGTCTTCGCCACTTACTGCCGCAGAATTTATCAGCCTTCAAATCGTTATCAAAAGGTATTTCAGGCTCGTCCGCAAGCAAAAACGGCTGCTTGAAAATGTACTTATCGACATAGATACCTGAGGAATTACGATTAACGGATTCACGGGAAATACAGCTGCCCCAGATGTCAACCAATACAGGTTTGTGCCGTGCTTCGTAGTCTTCAAGCAATTTGCGGTCATTTCTGATAAGAAAAATATGTTCGCAGTTATCGGGAACAGTATATTTGTAAACCTCAGAAAGTTTACGGGATAATTGTTTTTTCATAAGGAAGTTCTCATCGAAAACAATCCTTATATCATCGTAACTGCAATCGCCAAGGTCGCCGTCAATACACTCAGCGGCTTTTATTGCCGAGATAAACCTTTCTGCACCGGCTTTAGCAGAAAGCAGGATTTTTGCATCATCATAGGTACGAATCTCATTTTCACGCAGATATACAAAATACTCGAAATTCTCAGCGACAAACTGTTTTGACGTAAGTTCTGCCATTCTGTCCGATACATAATTTCTGTCAAGCAGTTCAGGTTGATAGGCTCTTGCCGTCATATTATCATAGTACTTTATGACACGCATAAGCTGCAGCCTTATTTCAGGTGCGGAAAAATATGTATCCTTGCGGATACGTTTTACCGCTGAGTTCAGCTTGATTCTTACATCATCGTAGAAAAGCGGCTCAAATGACATCATATTGTCACTTTTTGACGACATAAAATAATTGCCGGAAACATCAATAACCACCGGCTGTAAAAGAGAAATCAGATAATCCTCATACAGCCTCAACCGCTTATTCAGCACATTTCTGCTTTTACCGTTTCTGAGCTGATTTTCTATTACGCAGATATTGCTGAATTTTAAACGCACTAATATGATTTTATCCTTATCATATTTTGACAAGACAATTTTCGCATATTCTTTAAGTGCAGATTTTACTGTTTTTTCGTCAAAAGGCGGAGAAATTTTTTCAAGCCTGTCTTTATTGGAATTGTAAAAATCGGAAGAAATAAAACTGCCTGATGCCGTATAGAAGCTGTCGCCGTACTTGTAGCACGAAACAGACGCCGCTGTATAAAGGTCGATTACGATATAATCGCTGTCTGAGCCGTCTAAAAACGATTTGAAATTTTTATTTATATCAATTTTATTTCTTTGGCTGCCGGCTTTTCCCGAAAGATTACTTTTTTTGCTTACAAGCGATAAGGGCGACAGAATAAGAGCGGTATCGTCATAAGAAAAGCCGCTGTCACGGAAAATATTTCTCAGCACGGCTGAGCCTTGCAGCAAGAATTTAGGGTGTTTTCGTATAACGCCCTCCTTGCCGAGTATATCTCTTATGCGATCTTCGGAAATCTGTTCTGTTTGTGTCAGCAACCCGTCAAGAACGCTTACCGTATATCCGTCGGATGTATCCTTGCAAAGCGTCGGAATGCACGATATATCAGACTTTACTCCGCTTTCGGTCCTTGTGAGAATCAGATTTACAATTACACTCTCACGGTTTTCACGAAGCTCTTTCATAGATGACAAAAGATTGCCTAAAGAATAGAAGCACGTCACATCTCTGCCGGCGGATGTGTGTATTTTACCGACCCTCTGCATAACGTGCGGATGAGAACCGATAATAAGATCCACGCCGCACTGCGCCATATATTCAGCCGTCTTTATCTGAGAATTTCGAACCGTAACGGAATTCATAACACCCCAGTGCTGATATGCGATTATATACTCTGCACCTTCATTTTTAAGCGTTTCAACAAGCTGTCTGAAATGCTCAGGCTCATATTTCCCGATAATTTCGGGCGGTATATTTTTCTCAAGCCCGTTTGATATTGAATTTACTGCGACAAATCCTACCTTTATGCCGTTTATATCGGCAATATGAGTTTCATCGTCAAGCGTACCGATATTTGTCATACCGCTGTTTCTGATACGTTGTACGGTAGCGCGAAGCCCTTCAAGCCCTGTATCACAGTTATGATTATTAGCGGTTACCAGTGCATTGAATCCGCAGTTTTTCACTGCGTCTATGAAGGTGGACGGAGAATTGCAATTGGGGCTTCCGCTGTCTGTGCGTATCTTTTCATATTCAAACGGTGTTCCGTCAAAGCAGGTGGTTTCAAGCACCGCTACAGAATAATCGGCTGAACTGACCGTATCTTTAAGCGTTCTGAATGCGTCTGTAAAATCAAGCGAACGCAAAGCGGCTTTCCGCTGATGCTCAAGCGAACACATTATATCACCGCAGAGCATGATCCTTGCCGTAGCCGGATAACGTGACATATCCCTGCCGACAACTATCTTAACAGTAAAAGTCTGACCGTCATCAGCCGTCAGCTTTATCTCAGCCGCGCCGTCCGAAACAGCGGTAACCTGTCCGCCCTTTGTTACGGTCGCCACATCGCTGTCATCGCATTCAAAAGTAACGGCAGGCACTTTATTTCTGCATTCCCATACTATCTGTGACGTTTCGCCCTTGTTCATCGTGATTACATTCTGAGCTTTAAGGTGATGGCACATCGGTGTAAATTCTGCCGGCTGTGACAGTTCACCGTATACCTCTTTCCCGTCACGATAGCTGAACGCTTTTACCCGTACAACATACTTTCTGCCGTTGCGAAACCCAAGTATCAGCTTTGAGTTATTCTGTGCATAGCGTGTTTTAATGCACTTTTCCGGTTCATCTGCATTATAGAACTGCAATATATAGCCGTCTGCGCCCTCTACCGTCTGCCAGTCGGATCGCACCGATCCGTCATAAGCGGTAGCGAACAGGTTTTGCGGAGCTTTCAGCATGATAGTTACCTCCGTAGTTTACTATTTGCTCAACGGTTTTCTTATTATCGAATGAGGAGGGAAAGAAACGGGATAGTCAAAATACATCTTTTCTGTCGCACGGTTTGCTATCTCCGTCTGTTCGCCCTTTGAATTTATCAGATAAGGAATATCCAGCTTTACAGGTGTCTTTCCTGGCGACAGCACTTCAAGGTCATCGTGAACGGTAAAATAGTTTCTCTGCGTGATATTCACCCTGCCGTTCTCACAGCTGTCAATTACGCCGACAAAGTCGCACTCACGGATGTAGCCGCTGTTCTCGTAATACTGGTTTGCGTCATCCTTGTTAAAATAAAAGCCGGTGCAATACTGTCTGTGACTTACCTTATAAACTTCATCAACCGCCCACTTCGGAATCGGTTCACCGTTTTTCACTGCATCAAGCGCAGCTCTGTAGGCATTCGTTACCGTTGCCGTATAATATGCGGATTTCGCTCTGCCTTCAATCTTGAAGCTGGTAACGCCTGCATCCTTAAGCTCCTTAAGATGCTCTATCATACACATATCCTTAGCGTTAAGGATATAAGAGCCACCATCGCCCTCCGACAGCTCATAGTAGTCGCCGGGGCGTTTTTCTTCAACTAAGTGATATTTCCAGCGACAAGGCTGAGCGCATTCGCCCTTGTTGGCATTTCTGCCTGTCATAAAAGCGGAAAGCAGACATCTTCCTGAAAATGAAACGCACATTGCCCCGTGAACGAACACTTCAATATCCATATCCTCAGGTATGTTATCCCTTATACGCTTTATATTTTCAATATCTACCTCACGGGCAAGCACTACTCTCTTTGCACCCATCTTGTACAGCTCGTTTGCAGTTACATAGTTTACTACTCCCGCCTGTGTAGAAACGTGAATTTCAAGATCTGGAACGGTACGCTTTATAAGAGCAATACAGCCGATGTCGCTTACTATTGCGGCATCTATTCCGCAGTCATATGCGGTTTTTATAAATTCGGGGAGCAGTTCTATCTCATCGTTTGACGGAACGGTATTGCAGGTAAGATATACTCTTACACCCTTTGCATGAGCGTATTCAACGCCATTCCTCAACGTTTCGGGATCGAATTTTGCCGCACCTGCTCTCATACCGAACATTGTACTTCCGAGATATACAGCGTCACAACCGTAATCAACGGCTGACATAAGACATTCAAGATCACCCGCAGGCGATAAAAGCTCTAACATAAATTTAACCTTTCTATTACCTTATTATGACATTCCGCCGCAGAAAGCTCTGCGGCGGAATATTGATTGTTTGATTATTCGGCTATCGCATGATCCAGTCCGCACTTGCGGAGATTCTCCTCATGCTCCGAAATAGTTTCTGCAAAATACATTTCTGTTGTTTCGGGATCTGCACAGAAGTAGTAATAGCTTGTTTCAGGCGCATAAAGCACTGCCTTTATAGCGTCAAGTCCCGGGTTGCAGATAGGTCCTATAGGTATACCGTCACACTTATAGGTGTTATATGCGTCAAACATTTTCTGATCGTACTGCGATGTAGTGAGATGCGGCTTTATATGCTCATCAACATAATGTACGGTAACGTCCGATTCAAGATGCGGGAATGCTTCCGCATCAGCCATACGGTTGAAGAATACCGATGCAACATTGCCCATATTGGTCGTAGTATCCGCCTCACGCTGTGCTATCGAAGCAAGCGTTATGGTTTCGTCAAGCGTAAGCCCAAGCTCGCTCATACGGTTATAGTAACGTGCCGTCAGCTTGTTATTGAAGTTCTGATATATAATGTCAAGAGCATCTGCGGCATACTCGCTTGTATCAAGCTCCTTATTGTCCTCAAGGGCAGGAAGAATATAGAACTCGTATGTATCGGGGAATATATATCCTTCCATCTGATAATATTTCAGCTTTTTATTCTCAAGACGTTTCTGGAATTTATAAGTATCTCCGAGCGTCTTGCACTGCTCCATGAAATCTTCGGCACGGCAGACACGGTTATCCTCCATCATCTGAGCAATCTCATCAATAGTCATACCTTCGGTTATCTGTATTGAAACCGTCTGATTTACAGTAGACACTGTCTGCAACTCAGAAATAAGCGCACTGTACGACATAGTTGTGTCAACCGTGAAAGTACCCTTTATGAACTTATCACCCTTGCCGAACATTTTGGTGTAGAGCTTGAACACATCCGGCATATTTATAATACCGAGATTTGCAAGATCCTGAGCGATTTCATCTGTTGTCGAATCCTCGTTTATATGTATCTCGGCCTGACAATAGGTTTTTCCGATTCCTGTAAAATCAAGTGCCGACTTTACAATGTATGTAGCAAGAAACGCAGAAATTGATATGATAAAAACTGACAGCAGAACGCCTGTGAGAATATGTGAAAACGTTCTTCTGTGGCGGTTTTTCGCTTTGATTTTCTTGTTGCGTTCTTTTTTTGCCGCAAGATATTCCTGATATTCTTCTTCGGTTACCTCGTCCTCCGCAGGCCCACCGTCCCCAGAAAGCGATTCTTCACCGCCCGGAACGCTTTCGTATCCGCTGTCATCAGATGAATCTTCGTTTCGCACTTCGCCTGTATGAAGCGCTTTTATCGAATCCATCATAATTGTGCGTTCTTCGGTGCTTTCGGTATTTTCATCCTTATGAGTTAAATCCATAGGATTATTCTCCATATTTTTGTCCTTTCCGTTTTTCTGTAATGACTATATCAACGCATCTGTCGTAATCATCGACAGGTATATCCTCCGTCAGAAATTCTTCATAGCATACTCCGACAGTATAGCCCTTGTAACCGTTTATAAATCTGTCATAATAGCCTTTGCCGTAACCGAGTCTGAAGCCTTTAGCATTAAAGCAGAGTGCAGGAACTATCAGCACGCTGTTTTCTGCACCGGCGGCATCAACCACAGCACAGCTCTTTTTCGGCTCGTCAATTCCGTACATACCTTTTTCAAGATCGTCAAATGTATGTATCACGCAAAACTCCATATTACTGCCGTCTATACATCTCGGCACAGCGACATTCTTTCCTGCCTTAAGGCACTGCGTTATGAATTCTCTCGTATCCACCTCGCCGTCTGTCGAAACAAACGGCAGTATAGTATCCGCCGTACGCACTTTTTCAAGGCTTAAAAGATTCTCGGTTATAGCGGCATTTTTAACAGCCGTTTCACTGTCACAAAGCAGTTTTCGCTTTTGTAGCAAGGCTTTTCTCAGTTGTTTTTTCTGCTCGTTTACATTCATCTGCACTGTAAAGACTTAGCTGTCTTTTCTGCTTTTCCTTCGCCGCAGAGCAATGCTCCGAGCGCAAGTCCGAATTCTACAGCCGCACCTGCGCCCTTTGCGGTAACTATGTTATCATCAATATTTACAAGGTCGCCCGTGAACATTGCACCCTCAAGGAATTGTTCAAAGCCGGGGAAGCAAGTTGCCTTTTTGCCTTTCAGAAGTCCCAGCTTTCCGATTATAGACGGAGCGGCACAGATAGCACCTATCGCTTTCTTATTATCGGCACAGAATTTTATAGCTGCCTGTACAACGGGGCTTTTCTCAAGGTTGAGCGTTCCGGGCATACCGCCGGGAAGAACTATCATCTCGACCTTATCTGTCATAATAACATCGCTGTCGGTAATATCGGCAATAACCGTAATTCCGTGTGCGCCTGTAATCTTACCGCCGCCTATTCCGACGGTGACTACCTCTTTTCCGAATCTCTTTAAAATGTCAATCGGGGCAATTGCCTCGGTTTCTTCAAATCCGTCCGCTAAAAACACATATATCATTCTGATTGTCCTTTCCCGGCATTATAAACCGCACTGAACTTCTCAACCATAAAACACGGGTGATAAGACTTCTTCGCCTTGCGGAGATTCTCCTCTCCCATATCCTCTTCCCTGTTTATATATTCAAGTCCTTTACAGAACCTGTTTGCCATCATATAGTTTATCATCGGATATGCTCCGTCATAATCGGTAAACGCTTTTTCAACGTGGGTCACAAACGTGTCACTGCATTGCTGTTCGCCGTACGAAAACGCCTGTATCCTGCCATCGACTCTCAGTATACCGCCGACAAGACCTAAGTCGAAGAAATGCTCGAGTCCTATTCCGACAGCACACATTTCCTCCGATTTATCCTCACTTTTATCGCAATCATTGCGTATGCACCATTCAAGGCTCATCTGCTTGCATTCGTCAATATTGTCAGGCGTAATATCCTCAAAGCTCCAGTTAAGCTGTTTGAAACGGTTTATATAATTACGCTTTGAATGCAGCTTCTTTCCGCCGAGCGTTGCAAGCGACTGCGACTGATACACATAGTCGTACAGATCTTCGCTTGTATCGAAGGTGAACATACCGGGATAACGCTGTTCGAGCATCTGCTTATCCTTTATATCCATACTGCAGAATTCAAACGGTATTCCTGTACTGTCACAGTAATTTTTAAGTTCTGAAAGCAGTGCGTCCGTATCGCCTTTTCCTGCAGGAAACACGAAACAGTTCCCGTGCTTTGATACATAAAAATCCTGAAAACGTCCTACAGTAATGTTGTAAACACCGCTCCACACAAAGTTGTTTGTGAAGTTATACTCACAACCTCTGAAATCAGACAGCTTCAGAAGCGGATCTATCCACTGCTTGTCGCTTAGTTCAATTTTCTTTAATTCCAACACTTTATATTACCTTGCTTTTGTCTGTTATCAGCCGTAAATCAGCGCCGATAATTCTTTATTTATCTTTTCGGGAGTGTAAGGATTTTCACCGTCCGAGCACGGCAGTATATACCAGCCCTTCTTGTCGGCTGTGTATAGTGCCGTTTCCCGACAGGCCTTAAGAAAAGCAACGTTGCTTTCGTGAATATCCTTCTTCGCCTCATCTCCGCCGTAACGTGCGGAAAGGAGCTTTTGCGACACCTCTACGGGCATATCCAGAAATATAATCCTTTCGGGACGTGGAATTGCGAATTTATCGTACTCGTAGTCCTCAAGCCACTCAAGGTACTCATCCCATCGGGATTTTTCCAGCTTTGCCATCTGATATATCGCATTTGAGGAGGTGTATCTTGCGGCTATTATGGTCTTGCCCGCTTTATAATCCTTTTCCCAGTCGGTCTTGTAGCTGATATAACGGTCTATCGCATAGAAACTGCCGGCCGTATATGCGCCCGTTCTGCCGTTTTCCTCGCAGAATTTACCGCTGAGATAGTCCTTGATTATCTCACCGCTTGCACTGTTATAATTCGGAAAGCTGATGAAACGGATATTGCTGTCTGCGCTTGCTTTCAGCATCTCAAGCTGTGTGCTTTTACCGCATCCGTCAAGCCCTTCTATAACAAACAGTTTTCCGCATTTTCCGTTATTGCCGTTCATACAAACACTCTCTCATAATATAGTATAGTTTTATTTTATCACAAAATCCGTGTCAAGTCAACTTAAAATAAACGCACAAAGTCTTTTGTGACTTTGTGCGTTAAAAAGCATTATTCAGCACATTGAACGTTCAACGGTGATTACGGCATTGAGCCTGCCGTCCTTTTCCGCAATTGCGTTCTTTATCATAAGAGCAAGCTCCCCGTCCTTATATCTGAAGCCGAAAGGCGTTACGAGATCGAAAATTACATTTATCCTTGAAACACCGTCGGTAATGCGGAAATCGTGAATAGTAAGGCTGCTGTCGATATTTTTTATTATATCAAGAACCACCTTTTTTACCTCGTCCGCCTTCTTATCGTCCACAACGACAGGATCCATATGTATCGTAACACTGCATCTGTACTTTTCCCTGAGATCGTCCTCTATAAGATCTATAAGCTCGTGTGCAAGCATTATATCTGTTTTACTGCTTATTTCGGCATGGAGCGATATTACCATTCTGCCTACGCCGTAATCATGCACCATAAGATCGTGTACGCCGACTATTCCGTCATAGTTCATTACAGTGTTTTCAATTTCCTCCACCAGTTCCTTTTTAGGCTTTGTGCCAAGCAGCGGAGTGAGGCTTTCCTTGAATGTATTGAAGCCTGTGTAGAGGATAAAAAGCGCAACAACGATACCTGCGTATGAATCAAGTTCAAAGCCGCTGAACAGCTGTATGAACATACAGATGATTACTACCGATGTAGAAATACAGTCTGAAAGCGAATCTGCCGCTGCAGCTTTCATTGTGGCGCTGTCGATTTTGCGACCGAGCTTTGTGTTGAACAGTGCCATCCACAGCTTCACAAGAAGCGACGCTCCAAGCACCGATACGGCAAGTATGCTGAACTCCGACTTTTCGGGCGAGAAGATTTTTTCGACCGAGCTTTTACCAAGCTCAAAGCCCATCATCATTATGATAAAAGAAATTATTATGCCCGAAACATACTCCATTCTGCCGTGACCGTAGGGATGTTCGCTGTCTGCAGGCATTCCTGCCATTTTAAAGCCGACAAAGGTCATTATTGATGAGCCTGCGTCTGAAAGGTTATTGAATGCGTCTGCGATTACGGAGATACCGCCTGATAATATACCTGCAATCAGCTTTCCGAGAAACAAAAGTATGTTAAGTACAATACCGGTAAATGCTCCGAGATACCCGTAACGCTTTCTGACAGCGGGATCGGATGTGTTTTTGCTGTCCTTTACGAACAGTTTTATAAGCAGATTAGTCATGACTATTCCCCCATATTACACGAATACGGAGCAACATAATGCGTTGCTCCGTATCGGATATTTAAGTTTTATCCGGATCAATCCTTATTGCCCATAAGCAGTACCATTACCGCCTTCTGTGCGTGGAGTCTGTTTTCAGCCTCGTCAAAGATTTCGTTTGCGTGTTCTTCGAATACCTTGGCTGTAATTTCTTCTTCTCTGTGTGCGGGCAGGCAGTGTTGTACCATAGCGTCGGGCTTAGCGACAGCCATAACCTCATCGTTTATCTGGAAGCCCTTGAATGCTTTCTTTCTGATTTCGGCTTCGCCTTCCTGACCCATAGATGCCCATACGTCTGTGAAGATAACGTCTGCGTCCTTTGCGGCCTTTATCGGATCGTCTGTCAGTTCAAAGCAGTCATACTTCTTAGCAAACGCAAGTGTTGTAGCGGCAGGGTGGTAGTTCTCAGGGCAGGCAACAGATACGCTCATACCCGTCTTTAAGCCGCCTACAATGAGCGAGTTTGCCATATTGTTGCCGTCGCCTATGTAGCACATCTTAAGACCGTCAAGCTTACCCTTGTACTCACGGATTGTCATAAGATCAGCAAGCACCTGGCAAGGATGAGAAAGGTCAGTAAGACCGTTGATTATCGGGATATTGCCGTATTCCGCAAGATTTTCAACCTCAGCCTGATCGAATGTTCTTATCATAATACCGTCAATGTAGCGTGATAAAACTCTTGCCGTATCCTGTATAGGCTCGCCTCTGCCTATCTGCATATCGCTTGCGGAGAGGTAAAGTGGATTGCCGCCGAGCTGATACATACCTGTTTCAAAAGAAACTCTTGTTCTTGTAGAAGCCTTGCGGAAGATCATACCTAGCGTCTTGCCCTTTAAATGATCGTGGGGAATGCCGTGCTTAAGCTCATACTTGAGCTGATCTGCGAGATTGAGAATCTCAATGATTTCCTCTGTGCTGAGATCCATCATCTTAAGTAAATGTTTCATAATTTTTTCCTTTCGGTTTTAGTTTTTATTTTATTTTAAAAGTTCTGCGAGTATTTCAAGACCTCTGTCAATATCCTCATAAGAGATAGTGAGCGGAGGAAGAAGTCTTAACTTTTCCTTTGCGGTAAGGATAAGAAGTCCGTGTTCAAGAGCGGCATTCAGTATATCCTTTGCATTCTTGGTCTTTAGCTTTATGCCAATCATAAGACCCATACCCGTAACCGATTCGACCTCGGGTATCTCTTTCAGCTTTTCGGCTATATATCTTCCCTTATCTGCAACCTGTGACAAGAAAATCGGATCCGCCGCTTTCTTCAGCACCTCAATTGCACCTGCACAAGCGATAGGATTTCCGCCGAATGTCGAACCGTGTGTTCCGGGAGTTAGTACACCTGCGCACTTGTCGCCGCTGAGGCACGCACCCATCGGGATACCGCCTGCTATGCCCTTTGCAAGCGTAATTATATCGGCTTTCTTTCCGAAATTATCACCTGCAAGGAATTTACCCGTTCTGCCGACGCCCGTCTGTACTTCGTCCGAGATCGTCAGCACATCACGCTCGGCGCAAAGCTCAAATATTGCGTCAACGAACTTCTGCTCCAGCGGCACAACACCGCCCTCGCCCTGTATGTACTCAAACATTACGGCACATACCGTATCATCGAGCTTCGCCTTAAGATCCTCTATATTGTTCGCTTCAACGTTTATAAATCCGTCAACAAACGGGAAGAAGTAGTTGTGGAACACGTCCTGTCCCGTAGCCGACAGCGTGCAGAGAGTTCTGCCGTGAAATGAATTTACAAGGGTGATTATGTTGTGTCTGCCCTTGCCGTATTTGTCGAAGCTGTACTTTCTTGCTATCTTGATAGCACATTCGTTTGCCTCAGCACCGCTGTTGCAAAGGAACATATTCTTCATTCCTGCCGCTTCCGATAATCTCTCGGCAAACTCAGCCTGAACCTTTGTGTAATAATAATTTGAGGTATGCTGTATACTGCGTACCTGTTCACACACAGCGTCAGCCCATTCCTTGTTGCAGTAACCGAGCGAGTTTGTGCCGATACCGCTTCCGAAATCTATATACGTCTTGCCGTTTTCGTCAACTGCCTTGTCATCCTCGCCCTTGTCAAGAACAACATTCAGCCTGCCGTATGATCCCATTATATGAGAATTGAATTTGTCTATAGTATTCATATCTGTCCTTTCCGCCTGCATCGTTTGCCGTCAGATAATCATTGTACCTGCGCCCTCGTTTGTAAGCAGCTCTATAAGTATTGAATGAGGTATTCTGCCGTCAATGATATTTGCTTTCTTTACGCCTCTGCGGACGGCCTCGACACAGCAATCTATCTTAGGTATCATACCGCCTGAGATTATCCCCTGCTTTTTGAGATAAGGCACTTCTGAAACTCCGACAGTATGTATAAGCGTGCTGTCATCGTCCTTATCCTCAAGAAGTCCCTTTATATCTGTCATAAGGATTAGGTTTTCGGATTTCATCTCAGCCGCAATTCTTGCCGCCGCCGTATCAGCATTGATATTGTATACGGTTCCGTCCTTGCCTGCCGCAACGGTCGAAATTACAGGGATATAGCCCTTTTCGAGAACATCGTTTATAAGGTTTACGTTTACCTGAGTAATCTCGCCTACAAGACCTAAATCCGGATCAAGCTGTTCTGCCTCTATCATATGGTCGTCAAGACCGCAAAGACCTACCGCTCTGCCCTTGTGGCTGTAAAGCAGATCGACAAGATCCTTGTTTACCTTACCGCAAAGCACCATCTGAACGATGTTTATCGTTTCTTCATCGGTGTAACGAAGGCCGTTTACAAACTTGCTCTCCTTGCCGACTTTTTTCAGCATTGCGTTTATTTCGGGTCCGCCGCCGTGTACAAGCACTATCTTGATACCGCAGAGCGACAGCAGAACAAGGTCAGACATTACCGCCTGCTTCAGCTTATCGTTTGTCATTGCGTTACCGCCGTACTTGACTACTACTACCTTGTTTGAATACTGCTGTATATAAGGAAGTGCGTCGCTGAGTATACTTGCTCTCTTTTCGTTTTCAAGTTCCATCTTCTTTTGTCCTTTCGGTGTCAGCTTCTGTATTCTGCGTTTATCTTTACATATTCATAAGTCAGATCGCAGCCCCACGCTACCGATTTATCGGCACCGTCGTGCATATCAATCCTGATAACAATTTCATCTTCTGAAAGAATCTTGAATGCCTCATCCTCCGAGAAGTCAACACCTGCGCCGTTCTCGCAGACCTTTACACTGCCCTTTGAAGATGACAGAACGACCTCGACCTTCGAAATATCAAAATCGCCCTCGGCATAACCTATTGCACAGAGAATACGTCCCCAGTTGGCGTCCGCCGCAAATATAGCCGCCTTTAAAAGACTGCTGTTTATAACAGACAGTGCAACGCTCTTTGCAACAGCTTCTGTAGGTGCGTGGTCAACAACGCATTCCATCAGCTTCGTTGCACCCTCGCCGTCACGGGCGGTTTCTCTTGCAAGGTTCATCATTACAGCGTAAAGACCGTTGATGAACACTTCATAATCCTTGTCCTCTGCCGTTATTTCCTTGTTTCCTGCAAGTCCCGACGCCATTATGCACAGTGTATCGTTTGTGGATGTATCACCGTCCACGCTTACCATATTGTAAGTTATATCGGCTGTCCTTTTCAGTGCCTTATGCAGAAGCTCCGCATTTATCTTTACATCGGTTGTGATAAAAGCAAGCATTGTAGCCATATTGGGGTTTATCATACCGCTGCCCTTGCTGATACCGCCGATATGACAGGTCTTGCCGTCAAGCGTAAACTCTACCGCTAGCTCCTTTTTGCGTGTATCGGTCGTCATTATCGCCTCGCACGCAAGCGAGCTTCCGTCCTCGCTTATGCTGTCTACAAGCGTCTTGATATTGTTCTTCACAGGGTCGATTGACAGCTTCTGTCCGATAACGCCTGTAGAGCCTACTATCATATCATTCTTATCAATACCGAGTTCGTTTGCGCAAAGCTCGCACATCTGCTCTGCGATCTCAATACCGTTTGAGTTACAGGTGTTTGCGTTACCGCTGTTTACGATAACCGCCTGAGCGATACCGTTCTTGAGGTGCTCCTTTGTAACGATTATCGGCGCACCCTTCACCTTGTTCTGTGTGTAGATTGCCACCGCAGTGCACTTTGTGTCACAGCTTATCACAGCAAGGTCACGCTTTTTCGAGCCGGGCTTTATGCCGACATTGATACCGCCCGCCTTAAAGCCTTTTGCGGCGCATACACCCTTATCCACTAATTTATAATTATCAAATTCAACCATTGTTATTACCTCACTTATTATACAAGTCCGGTCGTTTCGTCAATGCCCATCATTATGTTAAGGCACTGAACAGCCGCACCGCTTGCGCCCTTGCCTAAGTTATCAAGTCTTGAGCAAAGCACTATACGGTCATCGTTTCCGCAAACGAATATCTCCATATTGTTCTTACCAGATAATGTGTTTGCGGCAAGAAAACCGTTTTCAAGCACACCCTCGCCCATAACAGGCATCACCTTTACAAGATTTGCGTCTGCATAATGCTCAGTGAAAGCCTTATGAATATCGGCAAGCGTATATTTCTTCGGCAGAAGTCTTGTAAGTACCGGAACAGTTACGACCATACCGCTGAAATAATCGCATATCAGAGGATTAAATACAGGCTTGTAATCAAGTCCGCTTATCTTCATCATTTCAGGTAAGTGCTTATGCTCCTGAGGAAGCGCATACTGTCTTGGGCTGTAAAATTCTTCGGGCTTTTCATCGCTTTCGTACACTGCGATAGCCTTCTTTCCCGCTCCGCTGTAACCGGATACCGCATGAGCGACAACAGGATAATCGCTCGGCATTATGCCTGCCTTTACAAGAGGATATACAAGCGAAATAAAACCGCTTGCATAACAGCCGGGAACAGCTACTCTCGATGAAGCCGCAATCTTTTCTCTGTGCTGCTTTGAAAGTTCGGGAAAACCGTATGCCCAGTCGGGATTTGTCCGATGTGCCGTAGAAGCATCTATAATTCGGACGTTACTGCCCTTTGCAAGCTCTACCGCCTCTCTTGCGGCGGCATCGGGCAGACAAAGGAACGTGAAATCGGACGAGCATATAAACTTCTTACGCTCATCGTTATCCTTTCTCTTGTCCTCATCTATCTTCATTATTTCAATATCGTTCCTGTCTTTGAAACGTTCGAGAATTTTAAGTCCGGTCGTTCCTTCCTGACCGTCAATATACACCTTTACGCTCATATAAGCACCTCTTATTTTTTAAGAAATCTTGTCATTCCGCAGCCACGTTCATCATTAGGTCTGCGCATAAATCCGAGCTTTTCGTAGAACGGCTCTTTATCCTTTGCCGCCATAAGATTTATCATTATCGTTTCGCCCTCGTCAGCTACCGACAACGCCTTGTCCATAAGCCTTGAAAGCATCTCTCTGCCTATTCCCTGTCCCTGATATTCGGGACGTACAATAACATCGCTGATAAAGAACTGATAGCCTCCGTCACCGACTACCCTTGCCGAGCCGACTTCCTTTTCTCCGTCAAGCGCCGTTATCGCAAACACCGAGCTTTTAAGCGCACAGTTAAGCTGTCTTGGCGAAAGCTCATACCAGCCTACGCTTCGTCTGAACGAATTTATATCGTGCGGCAATCTGTATTCATAAGTTATCATCAGATGTTGATACCGCCCAGTCTGTCTTCAAGCTCAGCTATCTGACGCTTTACCGCATCCGGAGCAGGTCCGCCGTCAACGCCTCTTTGCATAACGCAGGTATCAAGGCTGATAGCGTCATATACGTCATTATCAAACGTTTCGCACAGCTTCTTGTATTCTTCTATCGGTAGCTGTTCAAGCGTTGTATTTTTCTCTATGCAAAGCGCAACGAGTGTACCGGTTATCTTATATGCCGTTCTGAAAGGAAGTCCCTTCTTTACAAGATAGTCTGCGCAGTCTGTAGCATTGATAAAGCCCTTTGCGGCGGCAGTACGCATATTGTCTTTAAGTACCGTCATAGTCGCAAGCATAGGAGTAAATGTCGAGATACACAGCTTTACTGTGTCTACTGCGTCAAATATTGCCTCCTTGTCCTCCTGCATATCCTTGTTGTATGCAAGCGGAAGTCCCTTCATCATTGTGAGAAGCGTCTGCAGATCGCCGTATACCCTTGCCGTCTTGCCTCTTATAAGCTCCGTAACATCGGGGTTCTTCTTCTGCGGCATTATCGAGCTGCCTGTGGAATATGCATCGTCAAGTTCAATAAACTTGAATTCCCACGAGCACCACATGATTATCTCTTCCGAAAATCTCGAAAGGTGCATCATAAGCATCGAAATATCGGAGCATAACTCAACGCAGAAATCCCTGTCGGATACGCCGTCAAGGCTGTTCATCGTAATATCCTTGAAGCCGAGAAGTTCTGCCGTTCTCTTTCTGTTAAGAGGGTATGTAGTGCCTGCAAGCGCACACGAACCGAGCGGCATTACATCCATTCTTTCCTTACAGTCCGCAAGTCTTGTCAGATCTCTTGTCAGCATCTGTGCATATGCCATAAGATGATGTGCGAATGTAACAGGCTGTGCACGCTGTAAATGGGTGTAGCCCGGCATTACCGTTTCCGTATGCTGCTTTGAAATATCTATAACAGTGTTTATAAGCTCACGGACAAGCTTTGCAATCTCATCGACTTCATCTTTAAGATAGAGCTTTATATCGAGAGCCACCTGATCGTTTCTGCTCCTTGCGGTGTGCAGACGCTTTCCCGCATCGCCTATTCGTGCGGTAAGCTCAGCCTCAACGAACATATGAATATCTTCCGCATTGGGATCGAAATGCAGTGTTCCGTTTTCAATATCGCTTAAAATTCCGTTAAGACCTTCTATTATCACCTTGCTGTCCGCAGGGTCGATAATGCCGCACTCACCGAGCATGGTTGCGTGTGCTATAGAGCCTTTTATATCATGCTTGTACATTCTTGCATCAAATGAGATGGAAGAATTGAAATCGTTGACCTTTGAGTCAACCTCCTTTGAAAATCTTCCCGCCCACATCATTTTAGACATACTGTTATTTCCTTTCAGATTTATGTTCATAACGCAAAAAGCGTTTTGTTTTTTCCGTTATAAATATAAAAGTAATTAAAACGCTTTTTAAAACACAGCCGTACCGACCGTGTTTTAAATCGCATCTTAAAAACCGTAAAAGCCGCAAGGCATAGTTTTACACCTTGCGGGATTTACCGTAACGCTTTTAAAGCTTACTTATTGTTTCTCTCAGCATCAAGCAGAGCCTTGACCTTTATCGGCAGACCGAACAGGTTGATAAAGCCCTTTGAATCTGTCTGATCATAAACATCGTCCTCACCGAATGAAGCGAAGTCTTCGCTGTACAGTGTGTAGGGTGATGTAACGCCTGCGTTGATGATGTTGCCCTTGTAGAGCTTGAGCTTAACGTCGCCTGTAACAGTTTCCTGTGTCTTGTCAACGAAAGCGTCCATAGCCTCTCTTAAAGGTGTGTACCACTGACCGTTATATACGATGTCTGCATACTTCTGTGCAAGACCGTACTTGTAGTGCTGTGTTTCCTTATCAAGACAGATAGTTTCAAGAACTTCGTGAGCGTGATAAAGGATTGTTCCGCCGGGAGTTTCGTAAACGCCTCTTGACTTCATACCTACAAGTCTGTTTTCAACAACGTCGAACAGACCGATGCCGTTCTCGCCGCCGAGCTTGTTAAGAGTCTTTATGAGCTTTACACCGTCCATCTTTTCACCGTTAAGTGAAGTGGGGATACCCTTTTCAAAGTGTATTGTAACATATGTGGGCTTGTCGGGAGCCTGTTCGGGTGAAACGCCAAGTTCAAGGAAGCCCTTCTTATTGTACTGAGGCTCGTTTGCGGGGTCTTCAAGGTCAAGACCTTCGTGTGATAAGTGCCAGAGGTTCATATCCTTTGAGTAGTTGGTTTCACGGGTAATCTTTATCGGAACATTGTGTGCCTCTGCATACTCGATTTCCTGATCTCTTGACTTAATATTCCATATTCTCCAGGGAGCGATAATCTCAAGCTCGGGTGCGAGAGCCTTGATAGTAAGTTCAAAACGTACCTGGTCGTTACCCTTACCTGTGCAGCCGTGGCAGATAGCGTCAGCGCCTTCCTTCTTAGCTATCTCAACAAGTCTTTTAGCTATAGGAGGACGAGCGAACGAAGTACCGAGCAGATAACCCTCGTACTTAGCGCCTGCCTTGAGTGTGGGGAATATAAAGTCGTTTACGAATTCGTCCTGTATATCTTCTATGTAGAGCTTGGATGCGCCTGTCTTCTTAGCTCTTTCTTCAAGACCTACTATTTCAGAGTCCTGTCCTACGTTACCTGCTACGCAGATTACTTCACAGCCGGGATAATTCTCGTGTAACCACGGAATGATGATGGACGTATCAAGTCCGCCTGAATAAGCAAGTACGATCTTTTTGATTTCTTTAGCCATTTTATTATTTCCTTTCTATCTCACAGACGCTTTCGGGCGTTCTGCTTTCTGATTTAACTCACATTGAATATTATACACCTTTTCACATCAAAGTCAAGTATTTTTATGCACAAAACTGCATAATATACTGCATATAGTGAATAATTGTTGAATTTTAGCGAATTTTTATGTATTTTTTTGATTGACAAGCCGTAAATGTAAGGATATAATAATAGTAAAAGGAAATTCAGTCGGAGGAATTATGGAACTTAAGGACAAGCTGGAAATACTTATTAAAAGAAACGGCTATAAAAAGACGGACTTTGCGTCTGCCGTATCCATAACCTACAGAGCGCTTGCGAACTACATAAGCGGTGCAAGGACCCCGAGAGCAAAGACGCTGTCGGATATGGCGGTACTGCTCGGCGTCAGCGAGGAGCTGCTGACAGACGACACTGTGGATCTGATACTGTCAGGCGATGAAAAGCTGTATTTCAACGGCACTTCTCCGACAGAAACAAGAGAAAAGGCCGATGTGCTACTGAGTGAAGTATCGGCTATGCTTGACGATGAGGATTTCACCGAAAATGATAAGACAACTTTCTTTTCCTGTATTGCAGAAAAATATTTTGCAGGAAAAGCAAAAAATCATAAAGAAACTATTGACAATGCAGTATGACGGTGTTATAATACAAACAGTTGAACAACCGTTCAAATGAAATGAGGTTAAAATGGCGGTCAGCAAATCAGAAAAGTCGGAAAATATCACTGCAAAAGACGAAAATGAATTCTGCAACTGTAATGTGATACACGAGGACGTAGTAAACTATGTGCGTGATAGGATGCTTGAACAGATGCAGTTTGAAAAGCTGTCAATGTTCTTCAAGGCTATAAGCGATGAAACAAGGATTAAAATCCTCTACTCGCTGTCACGCTCAAAAATGTGCGTGTGCGACCTCGCCGCCCTGCTCGGAATGACAGCATCGGCAATCTCTCACCAGCTGAGAGTATTACGGCAGGCAGAGCTTGTTCGCAGTGAAAAGCAAGGCAAAGTCGTTTACTATATGCTCAGCGACAACCATGTAAACACGGTGTTCAGCAATGCGCTTGAACATATTATGGAGTAAAACGGGAAAAATCAAAGGAGATAGCATCTCCTGTTTTTTCGGACAATACATTTGAACAGTTACTCAATTGTTCAAAACTTCAAGCATATCAAAGGTGGTAGCTTATGAAAAGAATCTATATTTTAGAAGGTCTTGACTGCGCTAACTGTGCAGAGGAGATTCGTGCGGAAGTTGAAAAGGACGAACGTGTGAAATCGGCAGGAATGAACTTTATGAAGCAGGAACTTACCGTTGAAGCGGAAAATTCGTGTTCGCCCGATGAGCTTATGACAACGGTCACCGAAATTGTCACAAAGCTCGAACCCGATGTAACAGTCAGGGAAAGACAGACTTTTAAAGAAAAGAAATATATAATAGACGGTCTTGACTGCGCACAGTGTGCGGAAGAAGTAAGAGAAGCTGTCGAAAAATCCGATTATGCGAACGGCGCAAAGATGAATTTCATCAAAAAGGAGCTTACCGTAACACCGTCAAAGATAATTTCCGACAAGGAGTTGTTAAAGCTGGTGACCGCAACGGTAACTGCCGTTGAACCCGATGTAACGGTCAGCGAAAAGGAAAACCACGTTGAGAAAAAGGTAAGCTATACTAAAGATATAGTCAAGATGATAAGCGCAGGCATTCTGTTCATAGTCGCTTTTATCCTTGAAAAAACTATCGGTACAGAGCAGCTTGTGCCTAAGATAGCGATACTTTCGATGTATCTTGCGGCTTACGTTATCTGCGGACTTGAGGTAGCAATCACTTCAATAAAGGCGATAGCAAAGAAGAATTTCTTCAACGAAAACACGCTTATGCTTATCGCAAGCATCGGTGCTATCGTACTCGGAGAATACGAAGAAGCGGTCGCCGTTATGCTGTTCTACACTGTCGGCGAATTCTTCCAGTCAATAGCCGTGAACAAGTCAAGAAGAAGCATATCTTCTCTCATCAAGACAAAGCCCGAAACAGCCGATGTTCTGATTGACGGCGAATATATAACAGTCGATCCCGAAAACGTTGAAACAGGCAGTATAATAAGAGTAAAGCCCGGCGAAAAGATACCGCTTGACGGCATTGTCGAAAGCGGTAACACATCAATAGATACATCAGCCCTCACAGGCGAGAGTTTACCGAGAGATATAACTGTCGGTGATGAAGTTCCCGCAGGTGCAATCAACATTTCGGGTGTTATCACGCTTAGAACAACACGCCGGTTCACCGACAGCACGGTATACAAAATGCTTCAGATGGTCGAATCCGCTGTCGAGAAAAAGACAAAGACAGAAAACTTCATCTCGGTATTTGCAAAATACTACACCCCCATAGTCGTACTTGCGGCGGTGATAATATCGCTTATCCCACCCCTGTTCACCGGCTTTGATTTCATAACGTGGGTACAAAGAGGTCTTATCTTCCTCGTAATTTCATGCCCGTGCGCACTGGTTATTTCTGTTCCGCTCGGATACTTTGCAGGTATCGGCAAGGCTTCGTCAAAGGGTATACTGGTTAAAGGCAGTAACTACCTTGAAGCAATATCAAAGGCTAAGGTCGTACTGTTCGATAAGACAGGCACGCTTACAAAAGGTCAGTTTGAGGTCACAAGAACAGAGCCTGCAGGAATGAGCAAGGATGAGCTGTTACGATATGCGGCTTATGCCGAGAGCAACTCCAACCACCCTATAGCCGTTTCGGTAAGAAAGGCATACGGTGCGGATATTGACCAGTCGCAGATTACTCAGTGTAGTGAGATAGCCGGCAAGGGCATCAAGGCTGTGATTTCCGGTGCGACTGTTCTCTGCGGTAACAGCAGACTTATGGCTGACTACAGCATAAACTGCCCCGAAGCAAACGGCACAGTGCTTTATGTGGCTGTTGACAATAAATATGCAGGTCTTATCGAAATCGCAGATATGCCTAAGGAACACTCGGCTGAAGCCGTAAAGATGCTTAAAAATCACGGTGTGAAGGTCGTAATGCTCACAGGCGACAATAAATCTGCGGCGGCTGCGGCGGCTGAAAAGCTCGGTATCACAGATTACTACGCAGAGCTTCTCCCCGAAAACAAGAGCGAAATTACGCTTAAGATGAAGTCTGAACTTTCTGACAATGAAAAGGTAATGTTTGTAGGCGACGGCATAAATGACGCTCCGGTTATCGCATCTGCCGACATAGGCGTTGCAATGGGCGGCTCGGGCGCAGACAGTGCCATAGAAACCGCAGACTGCGTTCTTATGAAGGACGACCCTATGCAGCTTGCCGATGCGTTTGCAATCAGCAAAAAAACAAACCGCATAGTTCTCCAGAATATCATATTTGCACTCGGTGTAAAGCTGATAATTCAGGTACTCGGCGTTTTGGGACTTGCTAATATGTGGGCGGCTGTTTTCGCAGATGTAGGCGTTTCGATAATCGCTATCTTCAATTCATTAAGACTTATGAGAAAGTAAATAAAACATTTACCGCCCGTGTTTGCTCACTGCATTCACGGGCGGTATTCTTTACTTATTTTTTCTTCTGAACTTTTTCCTTGTCAGCTCATAACTCATATCGACAAGCATCCTTAGTTTTTCATCGGGTACGCTTTCATCAAGGGCGACCGTTATCCAGTTTTCCTTATTCATATGATACGCAGGATAAAAGCCCTGCTCCAGCCTCAGCGACCCGATAAGGATAGGGTCGCACTTTAGATTGACGACATCTATAATTTTCTGCCTGTCAAGTCCAAGCCTGCTTTCAGGCAAATCCATTATCATAGCGAACCACTTTTTCGTATCATTATGACGATACGCCTGAAAACCGGGATTCTTTTCAAACAATCTTTCGGCTCTAACGCCGTAATAGTCGGTTATGTATTTGTCAAGCTGTGAACGATTCATTACCGCTCCTTCTTTACCGTGTATATTCCGCCCGCACCGCAGGATACAGCACCGCTTATTTCAAGGTCGGCGAGTATCTCGCTGAGTTCCCCGAATGATAAGCTGCAGGCAGAAAGCAACGTATCAAGCGTTACTCCGTCACTGTTTGAGATGATACCGAGAATTTCTGCGGCTCCCGATGCGTTTTCTACGACTTCCGCAATCTTTCCGCTCTGCTTTTCTTCCGTATCCGTTACCGGCTCTGCCTCACTCACATCCGTGTTATCGGTTTCGGCAATCGGCGCTATTATAGGAATTCTTTCTTTTACTGCCGTATCATTCAGTGTAGCAGGCTTTCCCGCTTTTTTCCGCTTTTTCAGCACATTTTCGGGAGTTACCCGGAAATAATCTATTTCCTTTTCCTTATCCTTGACACCTGTAATTTTAAAGCGTGGTGCGTCTGCCGCCTTCACCTTAGGGAGAGGCTTCTTCTCATCTTTTTTCGCAGACTCAGGTTCCTTTACTTCGCAAACCGTCGGCTCATCCTCAGCAGGCGGTGTTTCCCTGACATCCTCGTGCATCACAAAGCTTGTCAGCTGTTCCTTATCAAGATATGTATCGTCGATTATGTCACGGTAAGTCGGATAAAACTCATTGATAATATCATAGAAATCATAAACGGAATGCGCCCCGTCACGCAAAAATCTGATAACACGGCTGTATTTCTTATCCAGCGTATCGTCAGGTATAGTAAAGAATACCTCTCTGTCCTGCTCAAATGCGTGGTTTGCGGTGATAAGGCTTCCGCTTCCGTTGTAACCGCCTATCACGACAGTACCCTTTGAAAGCCCTGAAATAATACGGTTTCTGAATTTGAAATAATCGGAATTGCACGGTGTGTCCGGGAGCAGCTCCGACAGAATAAGTCCGCCGTTGTCGATTATGTTCTTTCTCAGCCCGAATGAATTATTCGGATAATCAATAGTTATTCCGCAGGCAAGCACAGCCACAGTCGGCTTATGGTGACGGATACTGTTGTTGTGTGCTATCCTGTCAATACCCAGCGCAAAACCGCTTACAAGAACAATGTTGCTTCTCGCAAGATTGTAGCAAATATTTTCCGCAAGCCTTATCGCATTGCCAAACGGCTTTCTGGGTCCTACTATCGACACCGCCAGCTTACCCTGCAGGCAGTTTATATCTCCTGCAGTAAACAGCAGAACGGGCGGATTATATATATTCTTAAGCTGTTCGGGATAATTTCTGTCGTCAATTGTGACAATGCCGATATTATTCCCGGCGCAATAATCCATTATCACCTTCGAGCGTTCGAGCGACGCTCTGCGGACATACTCGTGACGGTTAGAAGGTATATGCGACATATCGCCACTGCTGATATGCTCATACGCAAGTCTTGCATTACCGTATGCCTTTATCACCTCGTGAATTTTCGGGTTACCGCCGCCGAATATCTGCAACAGATAGATGTAATACTCCATAAAGCCCTCTAAAACTATCGCCGCAAGTATTACCTGCGGCGAATTCTGTCATTAACTGTTTTTCTTGTTATCCTCGTTACGAATCTGTACCCTTCTTATCTTGCCGCTGATAGTTTTGGGAAGCTCGTCAACGAACTCCACTATTCTCGGATATTTATAAGGCGCAGTGTTCTTCTTAACGTAAGTCTGAAGCTCTTTTTTAAGTTCTTCAGACGGTTCATAGCCTCTTGCAAGAACGATTGTTGCCTTTACCACCTGACCTCTTATAGGGTCGGGTGCACCCGTAACGGCACACTCAAGCACAGACGGGTGTGCTATCAGAACGCTTTCAATCTCGAAAGGTCCTATACGGTAACCGCTCGCCTTGATAACATCATCATTTCTTCCGACATACCAGAAGTAGCCGTCCTCATCCTTCCAAGCAGTATCGCCTGTATGATACAGCCCGTCATGCCATGCCTGAGCGGTAAGCTCATCATCACGGTAATAACCGTCAAAAAGGCCGTCCTTGCCACGTTCGGCACGGACTACTATTTCACCGACTTCTCCGACAGGCACCGGATTTCCGTCATCATCGACAATGTCGACATCATAGAGCGGAGTAGGCTTGCCCATTGAGCCGGGCTTAGGCGTCATGCCTACAAGATTTGCAAGCAGTGCTGTCGATTCCGTCTGACCGAATGCCTCCATCAGCTTAAGGCCGGTAAACTCAAGCCACTTGTTATACACCTCAGGGTTGAGTGCCTCGCCTGCAATAGCGGAATATTTAAGACTCGAAAGATCGTAGTTTTCAAGACCTTCCTTTATAAAGAAACGGAACATGGTGGGAGGCGCACAGAATGAGGTTATCTTATAGTTCTGCATTATCCTCAGCATATCGGTCGGTATGAACTTGTCAAAATCATACACGAACACGCACGCACCGAGCGACATCTGACCGAACAGCTTGCCCCAGGCGGCTTTTCCCCAGCCTGTATCGGATATTGTAAGATGAACACCGTCAGAATCGACATTCTGCCAGTGTGCCGCCGTCTGAATATGTGCGAGTGCATATCTGTGATTATGGACAACCATCTTGGGATAGCCCGTAGTACCCGATGTGAAATATAACAGCATATGCTCCCTTGTATCCGTCTGCACACGCTCCATAGTTTCGGGCATTCCGGCAATTTCATCATCGAACGGGATCCAGCCGTCTCTGTGACCGTTTGCTATAAATTTAACAAGACCGTCTGCGTGGATCTCTTCCTGCGCCTCATCGACATACTTGGCTATATCGGGATTATAGCCGGTACATACTATAGCTTTCACGCTTGCACGTTCAAAGCGATAGGTAAAGTCGTGTGTTGTCAGCAGATGCGTTGCGGGTATAGCAACCGCACCGAGCTTGATAAGAGCGATTATCGCAATCCAGAACTGGTAGTTTCTTTTCAGTACCAGCATTACCTTGTCGCCTTTTTTTATACCGTATGACTTGAAAAGATTTGCCGCCTGCGTTGACAGCTTCGAAAGCTGTGAGTAGGAAAAATCGTGACGGTTTTCCTGAAGGTCGATGTGGATAAGCGCTCTCCTGTCGGGGTCGATTTCTCCGAACTTATCTATAATATCGTAACCGAAGTTATAGTTATCGGGGCAATCTATCTCGAACTTATTCAGTATCCCGTTCTCATCAAAGCCTTCTTTTACAAATCTCTTGTAGTAATTTTTAACCTGTTCCATATACTTTTCTTTCCGTTCCTTTGTTTATCAGATCAGTATTGCCAAGAACTTGCAGTCCTTGCCGTCAACGGCTATCATTCCGTGCGGATTCATGCTGTCGTAATAAATGCAGTCGCCTTCACTTACCGTTTCAATATGACTGCCTATCTGGAACTTCAACGTTCCCGATATTATATAGTCCATTTCCTGACCGTCGTGTACAGACAGGTGTATAGGCTTTTTCTGCTCCTCATCATCGTAAGGAGCTGTTACCAGCAACGGCTCTATTTTCTTGTTTTTAAAAAGATAGGCAAGGTGCTGATAGGCAAATCTTTCCCGACGCTCAATCGGTAAGCCTTGATCCTTACGGACTATCGAATATGTATTGAGCTTAGGCGTAACACCTGTAAGAAGCTCTATAAGCTCAATGCCGAGTGCGTCCGCCGCCTGATTCAGAAATGAAAGCGAAAAATCCTTTTCTCCGTTTTCAAGTGAAATATATTCGTCTGTAGTGACGTTTGTTTTGTTTGCCATTTCGCCGACAGATATATCAAGGTACTCTCTTGTGCTTTTCAGTCTGCCGGATACGTCTTTGATGTTATAATCCATAATGACCTCCGTAACGCCTTGTATTTCCTGTAAATATATAAAGCGTTATGCTTTATTAATTAAGTATACCAAATCACTGCAATAAAATCAATAGTTTTTTGGCAATTTCTCACTAAAATAATATAAAATCAAACTGTCAGTTTATCGGAAATTTTGCTGTAAAGAGTTATAGTTATGCCCTCGGTATCAAGAAGTTCTCTTACAGAGGTATAATCTCCGTGGTCTTTACGGCGCAATATAATATTCTTTGCGATTTCCTCCGTTATTCCCTCAACGCTCATCAGCTCGTCTACGGTAGCTTTATTGAGGTTTACCTTGCGAATGCCGTAAGACTCGTTTTTAGTGTAATATCCCGACGAGGCAACGGTAAACCGGTTGCACAGTATCATATATACTTCATCATCTACCGAGTTTATCTCTTTAAGCTGTGACATAGATGTAAATTTCCCGTGCTTTTCACGATAGTTTATAATATCGTGTGCCGTTTTCCGCCCGACGCCTTTTATCTGCATCAGTGTTTCAAGATCTGCTGAATTAAGATCCGGTTTTTGCTCATACGAATACGAGCTTTCATAGTATGAGGTTTCATCCACAGAGAACACCCATGCGTTATCACGCATTACTTTGTCGTTATAGTAATATAAAACAACAGTGAGCATTACGGTAAGGATAAGCACGCCTGCGGCAATTATTATTGCGTTGCGTACCTTTCCTTTCATAATACTCACTCCAAGCCGTTATTTTATTTTGTCCCCGAAAAGAACTTGCAAAAACCGCTCAGCCTGCATTCGCTGCAATTCGGTTTTGCCGCACTGCACACAAGCCGACCGTGCCACACAAGCCTGTGACACATCATCAATCTGTCGTCCGGCTTTATTATTGCGGCAAGCTGTTTTTCAACCTTCAGCGCATCCTTTGTTCCGTCGGTAAGACCCAGTCTTCCGCTCACTCTTATAACGTGTGTGTCGCATACAAGAGCAGGCTTACCGTAGAGGTCGCCTACTATAAGATTAGCTGTCTTTCTTCCGACCCCGGGCAACTTTACAAGCTGTTCAATTGTATCGGGAATTTCACCGCCGAAATCATCACGGAGCATTCTGCACATCATAACAATATCGACAGCTTTTGTCTTATATAGTCCGCACGAATGTATATATTCCGCAACCTCGTCAGGCTCTGCCGCCGCAAAGCTGTCAATATCGGGGAATTTTTCGAAAAGTGCGGGAGTAACCATATTTACTCGCTTATCGGTACACTGTGCCGAAAGCCTTGTCGCTATCAGAAGCTCATGCGGCTTTTTATAAACAAGAGCGCATTTCACATCCGGATAGCACTCGGCAAGCCCGTCTATAACAAGCTCTGCTCTTTCCTTTTTGGTCATACAGTTCTCTTTTCTGATAATTATAACTATATATTATACTATATCTGCCCCGATGTCAAGTTTTGTCGCAAAATTTTTTCCGATACCGCAAAAACAGCTTCAGTCAGTGCAATTCGGTACTGATTAAAAAGCAAATAAAAAAATCCTCCGAATTTAATCGAAGGACTTTGGTGAGCCACCCGGGAATCGAACCCGGGACACCCTGCTTAAAAGGAGTTGATTATCATATCTAAATGGCTCTGATGTTTACGTTGCAAAATCTTTTTATTTTCAGCGAGATGTAGATACATCGTCGTAACTTGCAAGTCTGAGTGCCCCATAAGCAGACGGAGAGTTTCTAAATCTCCGCCGTCAACAAGATAGTTGGTCGCAAATGTATGTCTTAGGAGATGTGCGTGTAATCTTAAAATTCCGGTTTGCTTCTTAAGCTTTTGGAATACTTGTTTAACCGTATTTATCGTACATTTTTCTCCAAAGCAATTCACAAATACAGGTTCCGATTCGTTAGCCTCATTCCGATATTTGTGGATGTAAGTAGCCAATGAAATTTTTGATAGTTCTCCTAATGGAACAAAACGTTGTTTATCTCCTTTACCGGTTACTATCATAAATCCACGTTCGAGGTAAACATTTCCGATTTGCAAATTGATAATTTCTCCTCGGCGCAACCCAGAATCGCACATTAGTATAACCCAACATCTATTGCGTTCTTCGAGCGCAGAATCACCGAATACGCTGACCAACGTATGTATTTCATCGTCATCCAGCGGAAGTTTTTCTGTTTTTCTTATCTTGGTAGCTTTTAGTTTTTTGCTAAAGTCAGGAAGCAGGTCCTCTTCAATACAGTAATTGTAAAAAGCCTTTACTGCCCTGACTCTGCTGTTTATACTGCTGCTTTTCAATGGCTGTCCGTTACGTTTAACATAATCATGCTGAAGAAACGTACAGTACGATTTATAATTATCAACCGTAAGGCTATCAACGTTTTTATTTTCGCCCAACCAATTAAAAAATGCTGATAGGTTTTCATTGTACCAAATCAAAGTACGTTTACTATTGTTACGAAATAGTTGTTCATTTATAAACATCTTGTATGCTTCATAAATAGTCACATTTTTGGGTTTCATATAGCAAGCACTCCTTTTTTGAAAGTGATTTTGTGATAGAATTATATCATATTTTGTCGAGATTTACCATACAAATTTATTTAAAATTAATTGTCGCCACTGGCGTCAATTAAATATAAACTTATTGCACAGCTTGTCTGTGCATTTTTATTTGCCAAATATGGCGGAAAGGAATAAAAATGGATACAATTATTTATTTAAATGCAACAATCAAATTACACTTTGGTGGGCTTGCGATCTATGAATGTGAAAACGGATTTATAGGCTTCTGCGATGCAAGGTGCGGCGACATCGGAGATAATCCGATGATTACCGATAAATCTGAAATGATAAGCATTGACAGATTACCTTACAAGTGGCGTGAGAAAATAAAGGAGGAGTTGAAAAATGCCGAAAACTTATGATAAGAAAGCATGGCTGGAACAGAAAGAATTGACCAAAGAAGAAAATTTAAAAATTATACAGAATATAGTCAATAACTTTAAAGAAGATCCTGAAAAAATTCTTGAATTTATTGATTTTCAGTCACGTTTTTATAATTACAGCACACGCAACACCATGCTGATTTACGCTCAAAACCCAGGTGCATTATTCGTCGGATCTTTTGCCGCCATCAAAAAAATTACAGATGAGCTTGCAAAAGAACACAAACTTCCTAACGGAGAGCTGCCGTATTACGGAATAAAAAAAGGCGCAAAAGCCATTAAAATTTTTGTACCGCAAAAAATCACATATTTGAAAAACGAGAGCGGTGATTGGATTCAGCTGTCTAAAGCAGACAAGCAAATGCAATTGGAATATAAAAAGGGTAACATTGAAAGCTACCAAAGGCTTGGATTCGGCATAGGAAGTGTTTTTGATATATCGCAGACAAATTTACCGATTGAGTTATATCCGACCGTTATCAGCGAAGGGTTCGGAGAAGAAAGTGAAATACATAAACAATTTGCCGAGTATATAACGGATTTTTGCAAACAGCACAATATTGAAGTAAAGGATATGAATGAGGAAACGGTTACAATACGTGGACTTGCAAGAAATGACAATATTATAGAGCTTAATCCGCTTTTAAACGATACCGGAAGGCTTTCGACATTGCCCATGAAGTTGGACATGAATTGCTTCATTTTTCTGCTAAAAGTAATAAGATGTCGATTGAACAGAAAGAAATCGAAGCTGATATTTTCAGTATGCTGATGTTACGAAGATACGGTTTTGAAATACCGGATAGCCGCAGTAAGCATTTCGTAGATAATTATCGTAGCCTGGATGATAAAGACGGAAAACTTCTGCAGGAATCATTTGACCGTGTAATGAAAGAATACAGTAAAACCGTTCAATTAATTTCAACTGAATTTGCTGCGGAGATGCAAGCAACTGAAGAAGTCAGCAATCAGATAACGATGGTTATGGGATGATTTTTAATTGTCGCCATTGGCGGCAATTAAATAGGCTGTCGTTCAGGCAGCCTGTGTATGAGAGCAACAGTGTAAAGCCGGTGCAATTCCGGCAGCTCTCAAGGAACGACAAGAGGTAGAAGAACGTTTTAAAGCGTGCTTATGATGGGAATTGTGATTATGTCGTTTCTTTTGCAACGGACAGTGATAGCTACACTGTAGGACGGAAAAGTAAGCCTGCCGTCCTTTCCCGTTGCTTTTAAATTTAAAAAGGCTTAAATTTAACAGCTGCTTTATGCAGCAGAAAGAGGTTTACCATGAGAAAAACAAAAATTATCGCAGTTGCAAATCAGAAAGGCGGTGTCGGCAAAACAACTACAGTTGTAAATATAGCTGCAAATCTTTCAAGAAACGGAATGAAGGTACTATGTATCGATCTTGACGGTCAGGGAAATCTGTCGGATTATCTAGGCTTTTCAGGTGAAAATGAAGAAATAGTAATAACTGACCTGCTTACCGCAGAAATGTCACGCAAGCTTTCAGATGAGGTCATAGAACAGGCAATCCTGACGAGCAAATCCGACAACGTTGATTACATTCCATCTGACATAACTCTTTCAACAGCGGATATGTTCCTTGCCACAGCAATAGGACGTGAGATGATACTTCGCAGACTGCTTCTTCACAAGGTGTTTGACAGGTATGACTATATTCTTATAGATTGTCTGCCATCACTCGGCGTGCTGGTAGTAAACGCACTGGTAGCCGCAGACGGCGTATTGATACCGGTACAGACGCAAAAATTTGCGCTCAACGGCATTGTTCAGTTTGAAGAGATAATGACGCTGGCGAAAGAGCTCAATCCTACGCTGACACTGTACGGAGTTATCGAAACAATGACTGATAACACACGAATGACAAAAGCAGTTGATGAAGCGTTGACCGAAAGATACGGAAATCTCGTTTTCAACAGCTGTATATCAAAAAGTATTGCGGCGAGCAATAGTACCGCAGAACAGAAAGCAATGACTATAACCTCAAAACTCGGCGCTCAGTATGCGGATCTTACAAATGAACTTATAGAGAGGTGCAAATAAAATGGCTTTTGATTTTTCCAATATTAAAGCAAAAGGAAAGCTCAACGGGCTTTCCTTTTATTCCCCGGTATCAGATAACGACAGTGTGCATGAGATTCCATTAGATCTTATAGATAGCTTTGAAGGTCACCCATTTTCAGTTGTTGATAATGATGATATGGTACAACTCACAGAAAGCGTAAAGCACAATGGTATCATGAATCCGGCGATAGTTCGTGAAAAAGGCAGCGGCAGATACGAACTGATAAGCGGTCACCGGCGCAAAAGAGCCTGTGAGCTTGCCGGGCTTAAAACACTCAAAGCGTATGTAAAGCAGTTAACGGATGAAGAAGCAACTATCATAATGGTTGACAGCAATCTTCAGCGAGAAAAGATATTGCCAAGTGAAAGAGCTTTTGCTTATAAAATGAAATATGAAGTACTTAAAAAAAGTGTTGGCAGACCCGCAACCGATAAATTGTCGCCAGTGGCGACAAAAAGCGGTCGTACCGATGAACAAATCGGAGATATGTTCGGAGAGAGTAAGGACACCGTTCGCAGATACATTCGGCTTACATATCTTATCAAAGAAATCCGTGATATGGTTGATGATGATAAGCTGTCAATCAGAGCCGCAGTTGAAATATCTTATATCGAACCGGCAAAACAAGCTATACTCGTACCGTTTATGCAGAAATATGATGTGACAATCAATAAAGCCGCCGAGCTCAGAGAATGGTTTGACAACGGCGGTTTAACGGATAACGAAACCGTCACTTCCCTTTTCGCTGAAAAATCAGCAAAAAAGGAATCTTCTCATAAACCGCCGAATGTTATTAAATATAAGCAGATAAAATCGTACATTCCCGATTCCGTTCTTAAAGAAGACTATCAGAGTTATGTTATTAAGGCACTGCTTTTTTATAGGGACAACGGCGAAGATGTTTAAATGGACGATAAAACAATACATAAAAAGACAAATAAGAATAACATTTGACATTTACAGTCAAATATGATAGAATGGAGAAAATTATATGTTATGTAAATTGTTATCGACTATACCGCTCATTGTACTTACGGTAATAATTTTAATGAGGGTTATCAAAACCATTTATCGTTTATTAAAAAACAAAAATATTTTTGACAACACAGATGAAATAACCCGGTACTTTTACTTCTTTCCGTTTTTCATAATGTTATTTATGGTATTCGACTGTGTGAATTTATGGAAAATCATAACAGCTGTATCGGAAATATCTGCATATATCTTCTCACTCGTAGCCGTTTATGCCAAAAAAAGAGGAGTTAAAGAGCCATTTAGTCGTTATAACAAA
>OHJC01000153.1_pt1 | contig 44328 bp, 39 predicted proteins | sample 1568461 | NCBI WGS metagenome assembly OHJC01 (sample SAMEA3879535, study PRJEB24766) | human gut metagenome | biome: human-associated habitat; feature: feces | place: USA | collected 1985/1987 | reverse complement strand
CCCCTGTTCTGTTCAGGCCGACAACAAGAGTGTGTCATGCATACGCATCCATAGAGGTAAAAGACGAGTGGAAGGCAAAGGAATATGAGGGATTTGTAAAGGATTCAAAGAAATGGGTCATCTTCCCGAGATTGTCATTTGCCAATCATGCCATGATAGAAAAAAGAAATGTGGAGATTGGGGATGACTTCGGCAGCTACTCCATGAATACGGTGGAGGGCAGCGGCAGCAAGGCGGTATTTGCATCGGGAATCAGCTACTGCTATGCAAAGGAGACACTTAAGAACGTGCCTGATGTGAAGCTGGTCCGTATAGCAACCCCGCATCCGTTCCCTGAGCAGTTCGTGAAGAATGCGCTGGACGGAGTGACGGAGGTCATGTGTCTTGAGGAGCTCAGCCCATACATAGAGAATCAGATATTACGCCTTGCAGGCAAATATCATATGGATATAGATGTCAGAGGAAAGCAGACCGGGGATGTGCCGGCGAGCGGAGAGCTTTCTACCAACAAGGCTGCGGATATCCTGTGCGATTTTCTTGACCTTGAGAAGACTTCCCAGGTGGATGTGTCAGATGCACCAGAGCTTCCTGTGAGGCCTCCGGTGCTGTGTGCGGGATGCCCTCACAGAGCGTCATTCTACGCGGTAAAGAAGGCGATGGCCGGAAGAAAAAGCTACTTCTGCGGAGATATCGGATGCTATACACTTGGAAATGCCATGCCGCTTGACATGGTGGATACCTGTCTGTGCATGGGTGCCGGAATCACCATGGCGCAGGGCTTCCACTGGGTGGATGAAGATGGCGTGTGCTTTGCATTTGTGGGAGACTCCACATTCTTTGCGTCGGGTATGACGGGAGTGGTAAATGCAGTGTACAATGATGCGAATATGATCCTGTGTGTGCTCGACAACTCGACCACAGCTATGACGGGACACCAGCCACATCCGGGAACAGGACGCAATATGATGGGTCAGTTCGTGGACAAGGTGAGCATACAGAAGGTGCTCGAGGGAATCGGAGTGAAGAAGATAGTCACTGTTGATCCGCTTGATTTTGAGGCCAGCGTGGCAGCAGTCAAAGAGTGTGCGGATATCAGAGGAGTTAAGGCGATCATTTTCAAGTCGCCTTGTATAGCCATCACCAAGCCGTCGGGCAAGATGGAGATATCCGAAAAGTGCATACAGTGTAAGAAATGTATCAGAGAGATAGGCTGTCCTGCAATCATCCTGAAGGATGGCAAGGTGGCGATAGATGAAAGCCTGTGTACGGGATGCGGTCTGTGCTCACAGATCTGTCCGGTGGGTGCGATAGGAGGTGCTAGCAATGAATAAGGATATTCTGGTCTGCGGTGTAGGCGGACAGGGAACGGTTCTTGCGTCCAAGCTCATCGCATCGGCGTATATGGCAAAGGGCGAGACGGTACATTCGGCGGAGACTATAGGTATGGCACAGAGAGGCGGAAGTGTCACGAGCCATGTGAGGATTGGTGAGGCGTATTCACCACTGATAGCCCAGGGCGGTGCTGACATTATACTTGCGTTTGAGCCTGCAGAGGCGGTGCGCAATCTGGCTTATCTGAAAAAGGGAGGAATCGTCATCACCAACAACGTCCCGGTGAAGCCGGCGACTGACTCGCTCATGAATTCAGGCTACGAGGCACAGCCGATGCTTGACTACCTGAAGGACAAATGTGACTGCATAGTCATGGATGGCGCGGCGATAAGCCGTGAATTTGGTTCGGCAAAGTTCTACAACATAGCACTTCTTGGAGTTGCAGCAGCCAGCGGCAGACTGGGACTAGACGAGGCAGACATCATATCAGCCATTGAGAATGGAGTGAATCCGAAGTTTGTAGAGGTGAACAAGAAAGTATTTGAATATGCGATGAAGATGTAGTTGGCGATGGGCTGACAAAAGGGAAAAGGAGAGTAAAAATTATGAAGTTAAATGACACACAGCTCAGTCAGGTGGATGCTCAGATAAAGAGACTTGTAAAGACTGACAGCTATTATGGTAAGAAGTACAGAGAGCTTGGTATAACAGAGGTGGCAAGTCAGGAGGCGTTTGAGGAGCTTCCGTTTTCAAGCAAGGATGACCTGAGAAATGCTTACCCGCTGGGAATACAGGCTGTTCCGGATGAGGAAGTGGTACGTATCCATTCATCTTCAGGAACAACAGGAAAGCCGGTCATCATACCTTACACAGCAAAGGATGTCGATGATTGGGCAATCATGTTCGCAAGATGCTACGAGACAGCCGGAGTGACAAAGAAAGACCGAGTACATATCACTCCGGGATATGGTCTGTGGACAGCCGGAATAGGATTTCAGGCAGGCGCGGAGAAGCTTGGTGCCATGGTGATTCCTATGGGCCCTGGAAATACTGACAAACAGTTACAGATGATGATCGATCTTGAAAGTACAGTTCTCACAGCAACATCATCATACGCACTTCTTCTTGCCGAAGAGATAGATAAGAGAGGGCTTAAGGATAAGATACATTTGAAGAAGGGCGTATTTGGCTCAGAGCGCTGGAGTGAGAAGAAGAGAAAGTATATAAAAGAGAAGCTTGGAATAGAGCTGTATGATATATATGGACTTACAGAGATCTATGGACCTGGTATCGGAATAAGCTGCGATGCCCAGAATGGAATGCACTATTGGGATGATTATGTTTATATAGAGATAATAGATCCGAAGACCGGAAAGACTCTCCCTGACGGAGAGGAGGGAGAGATCGTTATCACTACTCTGGTGAAGGAGGGAGCTCCGCTCATCCGTTTCAGGACACACGATAGATCATTCCGGGTGAGTGTCCATGCGGAAGAAAGCATCCTAGATTGGATATCATCAAGGGCAGAAGTGACGATATGTTCAAGGTACACGGCGTAAATATGTTCCCAAGCCAGGTTGAGGAGCTGCTTGCACTTGTGGATGGAGTCCCAAGCGAGTACACCATAAATATAGCCCATGATGAGCCTGCCAATAAGGATATCATGCTGGTTACAGTTGAGGCCGAGGGACGTGTAGATTTCGAGCAGACAGGACGTCAGATCAGAGATCTGTTCAAGTCAAGGATCGGAGTTACACCGAAGATCACAGTTGTCCCTGTTGGAACGCTGCCTAGAAGTGAGAAGAAGACACAGCGTGTCATCGACCATCGTGAGCAGTAATATTTTTAGAAGGGATATTTTGTTTATGAATTCAATTAATATAGCAGCTTGTATAGTTGCGTTTTTACTTGGGGTGGTGCTTTTCACTCTGGCGAATGAGATCATACTCAAGCTGCCGAACAATGAGAATATTTTTAAGGGAAAGCCGAAGAGTTTTGAGAAGTTTTCTCCGAGATGCCTGTTCATACAGATACTTGGTGGAGTGTTCGGAGTGCTGATGGTGTGGCAGTTTGATGTGAGCCTTGAGGCGGTCACGGTATTCCTGTTCTTTGCACTGCTGACTATCATCACATTCATAGACGCGGACACCATGGAGATACCATTTGTGCTGAATGTATGCATACTGGTGCTTGGAGTTATATCCATATTCACAAGAGGAGGCTTTTCTCTGACAGGCGGTGATCTCTCACTTGTGAGCAGGCTCATAGGAATGATATGTGTGAGTCTTCCACTGTTCCTGATAGTGCTGGTCATTCCGGATGGATTTGGCGGTGGAGATATCAAGCTCATGTTTGCCGCAGGATTCTTCCTTGGCTGGAAGGCTACGGTCATAGCGTTCTTCATCGGACTTATCATAGGTGGATGCCAGGGCGTGATACTTCTTGCAAGGCGAAAGAAGGGCAAGGACGATCATTTCGCATTTGGCCCGGCGCTCAGCGTAGGACTGATGATCGCGACATTTGTGGGATCACAGATGATGAACAGTTATATCAATATGATCAAGGCGTCATTCTATGCGTAGAGTGATGAATCCATGAAAAAGAAATAGTGCTGATGTATAAGTGATAAAAAACTTATACATCAGCACTATTTTTTATGATAGTATTCAAATGTAATTGCCTATTGTATATTTTCCATGTGAGGGATATACTGTAAAGAGCGTGCAATTTAACGCGTTAAAGCTTTTAATTGAGAAAGAAGAGCAATTATTAAGAGAGGTTAGGAGTTACGGTTATGCCAATCACAGATTACTTAGAGAGAAATGCCAGAGAATACGGAAATGATGTCGCTCTGGTAGAGATAAATCCTGATGTGCAGGAGACGAGAAGGGTTACATGGAGAGAGTATGAGCTCATAGAGTCGAATCCTACATGCCAGTACAGAAGAGAGATCACATGGAGCGTGTTCAATGAGAAGGCAAACAGATTTGCTAATCTTCTGGTGTCACGTGGAATCCAGAAGGGAGACAAGGTAGGTATCCTCATGATGAACTGCCTTGAGTGGCTTCCAATATATTTCGGAGTGTTGAAGACGGGAGCTATAGTGGTTCCGTTCAACTTCAGATACGATGCGGAGGAGATTAAATACTGTGTAGAGCTTGCGGATGTCGACGTGCTTGTATTTGGCCCTGAGTTCATCGGACGTATAGAGGCTGTCGTTGACGAGATAGCTGAGAAGAGAATCCTCTTCTATGTGGGAGGCAACTGTCCTACATTTGCGGAGGACTATGACAAGCTGACATCCAACTGCTCAAGTGTATTCGAGAAGAGAGACATCAAGGACAGTGATGATGCGGCTATATATTTCTCATCTGGAACAACAGGATTCCCAAAGGCTATCCTGCACAACCATGAGAGCCTGATGCATGCGGCAAAGGTCGAGAATGTACATCACGGACAGACAAAGGATGATGTATTCCTGTGTATTCCTCCTCTGTACCACACAGGTGCCAAGATGCACTGGTTTGGAAGCCTGATAGTGGGCGGCAAAGCCGTTCTGCTCAAGGGCGTAAGTGCTAAGACCATACTTCAGACGGTAAGCGATGAGAAGTGTACTATAGTATGGCTTCTTGTGCCATGGGCTCAGGATATACTGCTTGCAATAGAGAACGGCGATGTACATCTGGAGGATTATGAGCTGTCACAGTGGAGACTGATGCACATCGGAGCACAGCCAGTGCCACAGAGTCTTATAAAGAAATGGAAAGAGATATTCCCTAACCATCAGTACGACACGAACTATGGACTTTCAGAGTCTATCGGACCGGGCGCTGTACATCTGGGAGTAGAGAACATACATAAGGTCGGAGCCATCGGTGTGCCGGGCTACGGCTGGCAGGCAAAGATCGTGAATGAGGACGGAACAGAGGTTGAGCAAGGCGCAGTCGGCGAGCTTATCCTCAAGGGACCTGGTGTCATGACCTGCTACTACAAGAATCCGAAGGCGACAGAGGAGTGCCTGAAGGACGGCTGGCTGTACACAGGAGATATGGCTATGCAGGACGAAGATGGATTTATTTATCTTGTAGATAGAAAGAAAGATGTTATAATCAGTGGTGGAGAGAATATCTACCCTGTACAGATAGAGAACTTCCTCAGCAAATACGAGAAGATCAAGGACGTTGCGGTCATCGGTATCGCAGATGCCCGTCTCGGAGAGATCACAGCGGCTATCATAGAGGTAAAGGATGGCATGACCTGTACAGAGGAAGAGATCAACGAGTTCTGTAAAGAACTTCCAAGATATAAGAGACCAAGGAAGATCATATTTGAGCACGTTCCGAGAAATGCTACAGGTAAGATAGAAAAGCCACTTCTCCGTAAGATGCACAATAGTGAGAACCTGGTAGCGGCAGAAAACAACGCATAGTGAGATACTTGCCGTAATACAGCACAGAAAGGACAAAAAAGATGAAGACACCATTTATTACAAAGGCAAAGGCAGAAGAGATCATCAAGGAGATCCCTACACCATTTCACATTTACGATGAAGAAGGAATCAGAGAGAATGCGCGAAAGCTTTACAAGGCGTTTTCATGGAATAAAGGATTCAAGGAGTATTTCGCTGTAAAGGCTACTCCAAACCCAACAATACTCAAGATTCTCAAGGAAGAGGGCTGCGGAACTGACTGTTCATCACTGACAGAGCTTATGATGTCAGACAAGATGGGATTTAAGGGCGATGAGATCATGTTCTCGTCCAATGATACCCCTGCAGAGGAGTTCGTGCTTGCGAAGAAGCTGAACGCAACCATCAATCTTGACGATTTCACACATATTGATTTCCTGGAGAAGTCAGCAGGAATCCCAGAGAAGATCTGCTGCAGATTCAATCCGGGTGGAAAGTTCTCCATATCTACCACCATCATGGACAACCCTGGTGATGCAAAGTATGGTATGACAAAGGATCAGATCATCGAGGCATACAAGATCCTCAAGGCAAAGGGCGTGAAGAGATTTGGAATGCATGCCTTCCTTGCCAGCAATACAGTGACAAATGAATACTATCCAACACTTGCAAAGATCCTGTTTGAGACAGCAGTTGAGATCAAAGAGAAGACAGGCGTCAAGCTTGACTTTATCAATCTGTCAGGCGGAGTTGGAATCCCATATACACCGGACAAAGAGCCAAATGACATCATGGTCATCGGCGAGGGTGTCAGAAAGGTATATGAGGAAGTGCTTGTACCGGCAGGCATGGGTGATGTAGCTATCTTCACAGAGCTCGGACGTTTCATGCTGGCACCTTACGGGCACCTGGTTACAACAGCCATTCATGAGAAGCACACACACAAGGAGTACATCGGAGTGGACGCATGTGCAGTCAACCTCATGAGACCTGCCATGTACGGTGCATACCATCATATCACAGTTCTCGGCAAGGAGAATGAGCCATGCGATCACAAGTATGATGTGACAGGCTCGTTGTGCGAGAACAATGATAAGTTCGCTATAGACAGAATGCTTCCAAAGATCGACATGGGAGATATCCTTGTCATCCACGACACAGGAGCACACGGCTTTGCCATGGGCTACAACTACAACGGCAAGCTGAAGTCAGCAGAGGTTCTGCTCAGACCGGACGGCTCATTTAAGCTTATCCGCCGTGCAGAGACACCTGAGGATTACTTCGCAACCATCAAGGATTTCTGGAATGTAGAGCTGTAACAGGCAGACCATAGATAAGCATAGAAAACCGGCAGTATATGAGTTGAAGTCCAACTGTATACTGCCGGTTTTCTATGTGCATGAGCTGCGTTACACTGTCACCTCGAAGCAAATATAATTCTGTCCGGATATGGTTCGGTTATCCAGACATATCTTTCCCTCATATTCATCCACAAGCTTTTTCATGTTCGGAAGACCATATCCGTGATGCTGCTTGTCGATGGTCTTGGTTGTGTAGCCGTAGGTAAACATATTTCTTCTAAGATCAGAGCTCAACACAGGACCTTTGTTCATGGTACTTATGATGATCTGGTTCTGACTGCTGTCAAGAGACAGGGTGGCAGATCCCGGAACATCTACAGCCTCCAGAGCATTGTCTATTAATATTCCAAGTATACGTATGATTTCATATTCGGGCATACAGCTTTTCAATGTATGCTGTCTGACTATCACATTCAGAGTCTTTCCGTTCTTTTCGGCATTGATCATCTTGCTATATATAAAACCGGCGACAACAGACAGATTGATGCGAAGCAGCTCAGACTCACGGTATTCAGATACCATATTGTCTGAATAGTTTATCAGGGCATTTTTCAGAGACTCATAATCCCTATAGGTGTATGGAAGCATTCTGACTGCAGTCAGATGGTTGTCAAAGTCATGCTGTTTGCTTCGCAGATCCTTTATCAGATCAGCCATCATAGGCTGATAGGTTTTAAAGCATTCCAGATCGTGCTGCTGCTTTCCTATGGTTCGCTGCTGTCCCAGAATGATGATATCCGAGAGAATGACCACAACTGCAAAGCATGATATCACAGGTATATACACCGAGGTGTCGATGGTACTGAATTTGTACAGCCCGGTCTCGATCATAAACACAACGTACAAATGAATAGACAGGAATTTGATAATTCCACTGCCGCCCATGAAGGTTTGGAACACATGGTTCATAGGCGCATATCTGCACAGAGCCACTGAAATCAGAAATGAAAATACAGCACAGGAAATGGACAAGTATGTCTCATTGTTCGCACCCAGACGTGTCATACCCATGATGATAATGTCCTCAAGAAAAGCCGCATACAGATATTCAAGAATATACGCCATCAATACATAAAAATATCTGGTCTTCATAATATACAACAGCATGAGATAGGATAGCAGGCATAATGCCAGCCATCCAAATGCATTTGGGAAAATTAAGGATACCGTATTCCCGAGTATAAGGTAAGCAGCCGTTCCGATAATTGGGTGGCGCATATCCCGGAATTTTCTTCCGATGAGGGCAGATATAAAAATAACATCCTTCATTGTTTCCAATGTAAAGCATAGGAGATCAATTATAGAATTCGGCATTTCAAATACTCCTTATCATTGCTAAGCCTGTTCAACGTGTTTGTGCGCAGTTGTGGAAGCCTTAAGTCTGTGACCAAACTCTGTGGCATATTTGCGGCCAACCGGTATCCATTGATAGTCCGGTGTGTCAAGCGATACCATGGCGGTAACCTTGTCGTAGGTATCCACATGATGAAGGTTTACGATAAAGCTCTTGTGGCAGCGCGCAAAATACGATGGAAGAGAGTCCGCAAATACAGAGAGTCGTGTTCCTGTGGATATAAATAGTCCGGTGGTTGTGTGGACATGCATGTTTCGCAGCTCGGATTTAATGTATAGTATATTGTCTGGTCTGATCCTGGCAAGTACACCATCTCTGTCGGTAAGCTCTATTGGTTCCTCCCTGATCAGAGAAAGGTTCAGAAGCTTGGAGACAGATTCTATCAGATCCTGCTGTGAGTAGGGCTTGACCAGATAATCGTAGCAGTTGGTCTTGTGGATCGCTCTGGGAGCTTCGTTTACAAGAGCTGTCACGTACAAAATAGGAGTTGTCTGATAACGCGGATTCCTCCGCAATTGTTCTCCCAGCGTTATTCCGTCCTTATCCGGGTCGGCGCCAAGCTGTATATCCAGCAGAAAAAGCTGGATGCTGTGCGAATCTGCCAGAGCCAGAGCATCATCATAACAGGCGGCCTTCAGACATTCTATGTCGGGGAAGCTTTCTTCTATTATTTCTGCCAGACCATTTAATTGTGCCACATTGTCTTCAACTACCAAAGCTCTCATTATAAAAGACTCCTTCCTTCTATGTGTTGTATTTTAAACCATTACTTCAAAACGCACCAGAGTATCATCCAGAAGATAATCGTTTTCCAGATATATTTTTCCATTATATTTAAATACCAGACGCCTGAGATTGTAAAGACCAAGACCGTGCTTCTGACGATCACAGGTCTTGGTGGTATAGCCTGCCGTGAAAAGCTTTGCTCTGATCTCGGGTGTTAGCAGAGGACCTTTGTTCAGAGTGGTGATGATGATCCTGCCGTCACGGCTATCCAGGTGCAGAGTCATACTATCGTGCTCAGATATGGCCTCCAGTGCATTGTCGATGAGTATTCCCAGAACCCTGACCAGCTCATATTCAGGCATCCGGCTCTCGAGCAGATAGCTGTGAACGACAATATTCAGCTTTTTGTGCGCCTTTTCTGCCTGCTTTTGTTTGCTGTATATAAACCCGGCGATCACGAACATGTTGATTTTCAGAAGCTCGGTGGTTCTGTATTCGGATATAACCTCATCTGAACTGCTGATAAGAGCCTCCTTTAATGAACTGTAGTCGGTGTGTGTATATGGAAGCATTCGAATACCGGTCAATATATTGTCAAAGTCATGCTGCCTTCCCGTGACGTCCTCAATCAGATCATCCATCATAGGCTGATAGATGTTGTAATTTGTCAGATCGTGCTGCTGCTTGCTGATGATCTGTTGCTGGCTGAGGATTACTATGTCGGTGATGAGTACTATCACGGTGAAAAATGAGATGAGGGGGATATATATGATTGTGTTAAATGTGCTGTATTTACGCAGTCCCAGCTCAAGCATGATTATCAGAAAAACATGTATTACAAGGTACTTGGATAAAAATTTGCCATTAATCAACTGAGAGTAGAAGCTATGGAATGGAAGTAGCCTGCATATAGCACAAGCAATAGAAAAAGTAATCAGGGAGCCTGCGATGGAGGAGGCTATCTGATTATTAAAATTCACTCTGTAAAATAACAGAATTATAGAATTTTGAATAAGAAGGATAAAAGTGTGTGATATGACGAAGGCAATTAGAGAATTAAATATAGTCGTATTTAAGATAAAAAGAGTCGTTAAATAGGCTAGTGAACATAAGATGATCCACCCAAGCGCACCTGGAAACAGGGATGAAAAAAAGGTTCCCAAACAAAAGTATAAAATTGCACTTATCACAGGATGTCGCATTTCTTTTATATGTACTCCGGCAATGGATGAGAGCATGATGAGATCATATAAAATTTCAATAATATAACAAAAAGAGTCTACGATATGATGTATCATGGCAACCTCCATAAAGATAATATATTTGAAACATTATACAAAGCCAATTTATACCGCGTCAATTGTCGTTTATGACATGATAGATACCGTTCATAACAAATTAAGTAAAATATATTGCAATCTAAGTAGTTGTATGATAAAAGAAAAGTGGAGGTGGTCGAATAGATAATCTAAACAACAAGCTGGGAATATTATTAACACAGATCCTGCTGGGCAGAAAATACAGAAGCGATGAGGATCGTGGTATAGCAGGTGTGCTGATAATTGGAGCGGTGAGTCTTGGGGTGAAATCTTACAATAACTATATTGTATGGATATGGTTGTTGCAGATAATTAATAGGAGAGACAAAAGGTTATGAAGAAGTCGATGAAATCAAAGCTTGCGATGTTTGCTGTTGCAGGCGCAATGGCGGTGTCAGGAACAGTGGGAATTGCAGCACCGGCTAAGGCTGAGAATGTACATACAAATAATGCAGGTACAGTGGTTACATGCAAAGAATCATATTCTAATACAGATAACGAGCTGTTTACTTTTAGCAACAATAACAGCGGATATGGTTATAGTTCGTACAGACGTAAATATAATAAGACAAAGGTTTATGTATATCCAACAGTAGGACCAAAGCTCAGCTACACAGTAATGGGCTCGCATTCATCAAAAGGGACAAACCCAATAGTAAAATCTGATACGCATATTATTCCGCTTGGAATTGAGGCGAGTATCACAAACATGGTAAACGAGAAAGGCTATGCCTATGCAGGCTTGAGGATGCACAGGACAGTCAAAGCACAGACTGATTCAAAGGGCTGGTGGAGTCCGGATTCCACAAGAAATTACACTATTTATGACTGATTAAAGCAGTGACATAAGACGGATGGCAAAGGCAGAGTTGGGAGGAGTAGAAGTGAAGAAGAAAAGATATCTTGTGATGACAGTGGCAGCAGTGCTGATCATGGCAGCAGTGGCAGCTTCGGCGTATGTGCTCCAGAAAAACCGGGAAACCCCAGAGGACAGAGCGTTAAGGAAGTCGTCTGAGGCAGCATCTGAAGAGACAGACAGCGAAGCTTCGGGAAACAAGACCGGAGAGAAAATAAGTGAAAAAGAAGGTGTGGGTGATAACGTGCTGATGTCAGGAGCGGTGAAGATAGAGCTGCTGTCGGCTGATGTATACACAGGTGACGAGATAACAACAGAGGATAAATATCCGGTTGAATATTTTCGCAGTGAGACTCTGCCGGAGCCTGAGTCGGAGGAGGAGATAACAGACTGGGATGCTCTGTATGAGGAGGCTCCGGGATACAAGGAATTTCAGGAGTCGGCAGGGGATGCGTATACTCCTGAGGAGTGTGAGGAGATAACTGCACAGTATCAGGATGTGATAGATAAGCATACGCAGACTGTGGTAAAGACCAATAAGCTGTATTTTATTAAGTGCAGACTGACGAATACCGGGGATGCGGTTGTGAAGAATGTGTTCCCATACGACATTGTGGAGAGGATTCCCGATGAGAGTGAGGTTTCGTTCGTAGAAGGAATGGTATACTTTGACAAATCAGTCCACACAGAGGGCGATGACAGAGCCAGTTGGTACTATCTATACAGACTGGAAGGACACGAGACAATGGAATGTACGATTGGACTTGTTGTGCCACAGGAGCCGGAGGATGGCGTGAAATATTATTATGGACAGGTGATCACAGGATATTTTACGTACAATCCGGCGGATCTTCCGGATTTTGTGGATCTGGATGCACTCCCAAAGCCGGAAGCGGATGACAAGCCATGAGGTGGGAATCAGATTTTGTGGAGGTATATGCATGAGGAGAGGTGTTCTGATGGCATTGGGTGTTGTGAGCTTGTGTGCAGTCACCTTGTGGTGCGGAAGAATATTCAGCGTTAACAGGGCGTACAGTGATGACACCAGAGTTGTAGAAGCGGCTGAGAATGTATCGGTGGATGGATTGCTTATAAAATGCAGGGAGACCCGCATATACAGTATAGATGAGTATAAAGCACGTTTTAATGTGGACAGTGTGGATGTGCTGAGCCCGGAGGATCGGTTTATCTGTACACGCCTGAATGTAGATAATACAACTGAAGAACCGATCGATTGGGATACTGTGATGGCGGCGACTGAGTGTGGCTTTGAGTCACAGACATGGTGCAGTTCGGTGAATTTGTATTCTGGCCGGGAACTGAATACGTTTACAAGTAATGATCTGGAGCCCGGAATGAATCAGGATATATGGTATGTGACAAGTCTGGCGCGGGTGTCATTTAGCAGGGATACGTGGGATAACCTGGAGCGGGAGAGCTTCTATTATGTACTCACCCTTGAACCTGATAAGTTGATGATCAGACTGGATATTGAATGAAGTGGTGTTGAGATATGAGAGTATTAAGATTTGAAATGACCAGAGCGTTCAGAAATAAGTGGCTTGCAGTAAGCATAGCTCTGGGAACGTTGATTGGGCTGGCGGACATATGGCTTAATGTCAGCCAGTATGGATTTAACAGAGGCAGGGCTTTGATCCAGACATGGATCGGGACAGACTATCAGTTTGCATACAACAGTTTGTTTTACGTACTGCTGCCACTGATTGCGTGTTTTCCGTATGCGGGGTCGTGTTATCAGGATCAAAAAACCGGATATGAAAGCAGTATATGTATTAAGACGTCCCGCTTAAGCTATATGATTGCAAAGGAAGCGGCTGTGGCGGCTTCGGGAGCGGTAGCCGTGGCGTGCCCGCTGCTCATAGCCATGTTCATTGCTGCGGGGATATATCCGGATAAAAGACCGGAAAAACTGACATTTTTGTATGCAGGAATTATAGACTGCCACATGTTCCCGAGAATATTTGCAGAGCATCCTGTGTGCTATGCGCTGCTGTTTACGCTGCTCGATGCAGTGTTTGGAGGGATAACAGGTCTTGTGGCTATGTGCTTTGCGAGGTGGTGCGGGAGCAGATTTTCAACGATAATGGCTCCGTTCGCATTGTATGTATTTACCGGTGTGATGTTTGAGGGACGTGGGATTGGAACCTGGTCAGCCATGCAGATGGTCAATCCACTGCAGAATGTGGTTACATACAGGTACCAGATGGTGACGATGTATGCTGCGGTGAGTGCAGCGGCACTCGTTCTTATATACATATGGCACAGAAGAAGGGATATTCTATGAAAGAAGGAAATACAGATAAAAAAGGAATGTATGTGGTGAACAGATATGAGGTGATGCGGGAATGAGGACTCTGAGACTTCTCGGAAGAGATATGGAAAATGGAATATTAAGGAGATGTGTTCTTTTTATACTGCCGTTACTGTTTGCGGTGTCGCAGACACGTGAGCTCCACGCATATCTTATCGAGCTTGCAGATGGGAATATCCTGTTGACCAACGGAACATTTGCGGACTATCTTCTGTTTGCGATGAAGGGGATGGAGGTGTATTACTTTGATCCAAGGAGCGTATTTGACATACCGATATACTGGTTTGCGTTCCAGATAGGCCTGGCCTATTTCCTGGCATATTATTCCAGTGATGATTTTGCCGCAAATGCGAGAGTGGTGTGCCTTGCGTCCGGAAGCAGAAGAAGCTGGTGGGTCAGCAAGCTCATATACTGTACGGTGGCTGTGGTAATGTATTTTGCTGTATGTGTGCTGACGATATATTTAATGGCGGCGGCATATGGGGCAGATATGACCATGGATATGACGGCGGCGCTGACAACACGGCTGTATCCTCCGCAGACATACAATTTTAGTGCCGCAGATCTGCTTCTGATAACATTATTTATACCGATGCTGGTAACGCTGGGGATAAGCCAGCTTCAGGTACTGGCGGGTTTTATAATCACGCCGGTCATCAGCTTTGCAGCGGTGTGTGGAGTGTATGTTCTGTCGGCATACTATACTGTATGGTATCTGTCGGGAAATTATACGATGTGGCAGAGAGTGTCATATGTAGTGGCAGATGGGGTTAATCCCATGAGTGGAGTGGTGCTTGCGGCTGGTATGCTGATCACTGCATTTGCAGGAGGAATCGTGTATTTTGATAATAAGGATATAATCTGATAGGAGAATACATATGAGCGAGATAAGGATAGAAAATCTGAATAAGAAGATAAAGGGTTCAGTCATACTTGATGATATCAGTCTGACCATGACGCCGGGCAGGATATATGGACTCCGTGGAAAGAATGGCTGTGGTAAGACAATGCTTATGAGAGCTATATGTGGTCTGCTCATACCTGATGGAGGACACATATATATAGATGATGAGGAGCTTCACAGGGACATAAAGTTTCCACGGAGTATAGGTGCTCTGATAGAGAATCCGTCATTCCTGCCTCAGTACACAGGCTTCAGGAACCTCAGGCTTCTGGCAAAGCTCATGGGAGGGATCAGTGATGACGATGTCAGATATGCCATAGAGAGGACAGGTCTTGATCCGGATGATAAGAGGGTATACAGAAAGTATTCCCTTGGAATGAAGCAGAAGCTTGGCATAGCAAATGCAATCATGGGAGAGCCGGATGTCATAGTGCTGGATGAACCTATCAACGCACTTGATGAAGAGTCTGTAGAGAACATAAAGAAGGAGTTGCTGAAGCTGCGTGATGGAGGAAGTCTTATAATCACTGCCTGCCACGACCGGGAGGAACTGGAATATCTGTGTGACGAGATATATGAGATGAAGGATGGACGGATATGTGGTTGACAGATTTGAATACTCTTTTTGACTCATCGATAATCGGTATCATGATATCTGTGTAGAAAATATCATTCTTTTGCTGATATACGAAAAAACCATTATTCTTTTCAACAGTATGGCTTATATTGCTCAGACCAAAACCATGGTCAATGGAGTGTTGTCTTGCGGTGGAATCAATAACAGGTGACCGGTTTTCACAGTGTATAACAAATTTATCGTTGTCAGTAGTTTCTATACTTATATTTATATATCGGCTGTTATTACATTTTATACATGCGGCAATACAGTTATCAAGCAGGTTCCCTAAAATTATACACAGATCATAGTCGTTTGTAGGAACCCGGTTAAAATCTACATTTAGCCTTACGTAGAATGCAATGTTATTTTTTGTTGCAATATTGTCATAGTTTGTTATGAATGAATCTATTACCAGGTTGCCGGTATTATACTTGGCATAGTTATCCTCTATGGATTGGATTGCGGTGGAGGTGTAATTTTTCAGGTCGTCAAAATGCTGCTTGTTGATCTGTTCCTGAATATAGAAGTAGTGTTTTTTCACATCGTGTATAATTCTTCTGTTTTGTCTGTAGGATTCACTTAGTTGTTCAAATTTTCCTTTTTGGAAGTCAAGCTGACGTTGAATGTTCATATTTGTGTAGTTGACTACGGTGGATATAAATGCCCTTTGTATAAGAATATAATTAACTATGTTAAGCATAGAAAGGCATATAAACAGCATTTCATAGAAAAACACATTATCGTTCTCTGATAAGAAATGCAGAGGGGTAAATGAAAATATGACTAATGTTATTATAGGAGTTGTAAATAACAGGATACTATATTCTGTTGGATGATCGTATTTCTGATTTCTAAAAAATATGGTGACAATAAGACAGAGCAAAAAGAGCATTACTTTTGAACCGAGATTCATAATGCTGTACAACAGAGTTTTGTTTGTCATGTCAAGAATGTCAGGATTGACATGAGTAATTATAAAAGTAAAGAATGATTCTCCAAGTGAGACAAGAACCTGAAAAGACAGAGCAGTAAGTATTCTTGCTTTTATGGAGTTTGAGAAAAAACAGCAGAGAGCAAATGTTGTCAAAATGCTGAGAGCAGGAGTTATCACCACGGAAGAAAATGAATTGTATCTGGATGATAACAGTTCATTTATATATAATATGACCTCGACTAATATGAGGCATAGTATATATATAGTTGAGTATTTCTTTTTAAAGTGTTTTAACATGTTCTTGAGATAAGAAGACACGATAAAAATATCAAAAATATAGGTTACGGCGCTAATTAAGTAAGTCATAAAATCCCTCTACAATCAATGGTTATGTATTGCAACTATCTTGTTAAGAAAACAGTCAAGTAGTTTCTTTCTGTTGCGTTTGCTCATAGTAACAACTTCATCATTTTCAAGGATAATCTGGTTATCTTTGATAAAGTGAATGTGCTGAATATTTATCAAAGCATTTCTGGAACATAGAATAAATGAATTATCGGCAAGTGTGGTATTCCAGTAATTCAGAGTGCCGGTTGTGTGTATCTGATTATCTTTCATATGAAAAATCAGGGCTTTACTGGATGAATCCGAACATTCTATATAGTAAATGTCCTTTATGTATATAGTGTGTTCGGTATCATAATCACTGATGATCGTGACCAATGAATGGGTTTTCTTATAATAATTATATATATCATCCAAAAGTGTATTTAAAGTTGTGTAATTAATAGGTTTTTGTAAGAAATGATATGGATGAACCGAAAATGAATCCAGCATATATTCTGGGTAGTTGCTGATAAACACTATCAATACATCAAAATCTTTGGTGTGTTTAATTTTTTCTGCTATTGATATACCATTTTCACCAGGCATTTCTATATCAAGCATTAAAACTTGATATGGTGAGGACTGAGAAGAATCGTATGCAGACAACAGTGCAGAACCATTTTGGTATTTATCTACGTGGATATCTATGTCAAACTGTAAGGAATATGAAATTAACATTTTTTCCAGATTTTCCATAAAAGATTTATCGTCATCGCATATAGCAATATTTAGTCTCATTTTCTTCCTCCGTTATTTATAAATAGACCAATAATCTGATTCACAAAAACTATAGTGAGACAAATCATTATCAGATTTCCATATCTATATAAACGAAATGATAACACAACAGATAAAAGGATGTAAATTATACCTATGCAAAAGCAGCAATATTTTTTTATTTTGTGTTTTGTTTGATAGCTTTGCTTCTTGTTCTTGTGTGGAACTGGAGATAGTGCACATATACCGATTCCGGTAACAAGACAGACTAATATGTTCAAAACTGGAATACCAGGAATCAACCGGCATAACAACATACAGAGTAGATATACAGAGTATGATATAGAACAGCATGCATATGTGCTCCCGGCATGTGCGCCACCAGCCAGCATCTTTGTTGGAACAAGAACGGTTACATAGATTACAGATAGGATAAAGTTATGGGTTAAGGCACCAATGATTATGATGCTTAAGTTGAACAATACTAAATCCAGAGCGAAATCAATGCAGTATATATATGCAGCATCCAAATGACTATCTATTATGTTGTTATCTGACATGATATTGACAATCTTTTTGCTTAATTGCTCAGATAAGATCATGGCACGCACTCCCTTTTAATCAAAAATTATAAGCTGATAAAATTATACTCTCTGATATAGACAGAAAAGACAGAGAATCCGCGAATGGTCGAAAAAAGCAGGTGAATGGTAGATACATTTCATTCACCTGCTTTTTTTGACCATTCACAGACGATTTTGGTTGGGTGGTATCGAATGATGTTAGCATACAAAGTGCATAAACCAATATGGAAGGAGGACTGGGGTATGAGTAATAGGATGGTGGAGCCCTGATTCAACAAGAAATTACACTGTATATGATTGATCAGAGGCTGGTCTATTGATAAAGTGAAGCGGGTGAAGGCAGGATCATGAGGAGGAATACAAGATTATGAAGAAAAGGTATCTGGCAGCAGTAATAATATGCGTATTGATTATGGCAGCAGGAGGAACTTCAGCATATATGCTTCAGAAAAACAAAGAAACTCCTGAGGAAAGGTCGAATACGACTACGAAGACTACTTCAAATGCAAGTAGTGAAAACTCAACGACTTCAGAAAAAAGCGTGGTTGAGGGGGTAGGAGATAATGTTTTGATGGTTGGAGCTATAAAGATAGAGATGTTGTCAGCAGATGTCATAGAGGGATCTGAGATCTCCACGGAAAACAGATATCCGGTTGAATATTTCCGGGATCAGACCCTGCCGGATCCTGAAGAAACTGAGGATATTATAGATTGGGATTCAATCTATGAGGAGGCTCCTGAGGTAAAAGATGTTCATTTATCGGATTATGATGCGTATACGGCAGAGGAGTCCGAAGAAATCATGGACAGAAATCAGGACGTGATAGATAAGTACACATACACTAAGGTTAAACCCAGAAAATTTTATTTTATCAAGTGCAAATTGACCAATATGGGAAACGCAGATGTAGAGGATGCATTTCCATATGATGTTGTATATGACTCTCCTGAAGCGAGTGAGATAAGCTACAATGAAGCTTTGTGTTACTATGATAAGCCGATTTATACAGATGGGGATGAAAGAGCGATGAAATATTATTTCTTCAGGTTGAAGGGCCATGAGAGCATGGAATGTACAATTGGTTTGGCGGTACCACAGGAATTTGACGAAAATGAGAAACATTATTATGGAAATCTTATAACAGGGAACTTCTCATATGATCCGGCAAAATTACCGGATTATGTTGATATAGATTCGCTTCCGAAGACGGAAACAGATGATCAGTAATGGGAGGACGAATGAAGAGATATATTGGAGTCATTGTAGTGGTGGTGGTTATATGTGCAGCCATATTCTGGTGCGGCAGAATATACAGTATAAACCACGGATACATTGACAATACGCAGGTCGTTGAAGCGGGAGAAGCAATAGAATGTGATGGTCTGGTCATCAGATGTGTAGAGGCACATATATACAGTATAGATGATTATAAGACCCGTTTTGGAGTGGATAACGTGGAGACACTTAGTTCGGAAGACAGATTTGTATGCGCCTGTCTCAATATAGAGAACAATACAAATGAATCTATTTCATGGGATGCGGTGATGGATATGACATCCTGTGGATTTGAATCTGCTACATGGTGCAGCTCCGTGAATCCCTATGATATGCAGGATATCAATGTGTTTTCAGATAATGAGCTGAAATCCGGTGCAGATCAGAATATATGGTATGTAACTAAAGCGGCCCGGGTATCATTTGGAGATAAGACATGGGGACATATGGATGAGGAGACATTTTATTATGTGCCGGTGCTTGAGCCGGTGAAGATCAGGATGAAATTGGATATGGAATAAATTGGTGAATGATATGAATATATTTAAGTTTGAAATGCGAAGGGCATTTAAGAATATATGGCTTGCTGTAAGTGTTGCGATTGGAACACTGATAGGATTGGCGGATATTGTACTCTACTTAAAACAGTATGGTCATAAAGCGGATTGCGCACTGATCCAGATATGGCTGGGGACTGATTATCACTTTGCTTATAATAGTCTGTTCTATGTATTGCTTCCCCTGCTGGCCTGTCTGCCATATGCTGGTACATGTTATCAGGACATAAAAAGTGGATATGAACGGAATATATGTATCAGGACATCGCGCATAAAGTATATGCTGGCAAAGGAGCTCGCTGTGGTGGCTTCGGGAGCTGCTGCGACAGCCATTCCCCTTTTGATAGATCTGTTCATATGTGCCGGGCTATACCCAAATAAAAAACCGGATAAGTTGACATTCCTGTATACGGGTATTATAGACTGCAATATGTTTCCAAGGCTGTTTGCAGAGCACCCGTTATGCTATGCGCTGGTGTTTATTGTGCTTGATGCTTTGTTCGGCGGTATTGCCGGGCTGGTGGCAATGTGTTTTGCCAGATGGTGCGGAAGCAGATTTTCCACAATAATGGCACCATTTGCACTGTATGTGTTTACGGGAGTTATATTTGAAGGAACCGGAATCGGTACATGGTCGGCTATGGCAATGATAAATCCTATTCAAAATGTAGTTACATATAGATATCAGATAGTGACAATGTATGTTGTGGTATGCGCAGTTCCACTTGCATTGATATATATATGGCATAGGAGGAGAGATATTCTGTGAAAGAGATAATAATAGAGGGACTCAGTAAGAAGATAAAAGGCACGCTCATACTTGATAATGTTAATATGCAGATGGAGCCCGGGAAAGTGTATGGACTCAGGGGAAAAAACGGGTGTGGCAAGACCATGATAATGAGAGCTCTTTGTGGCTTGCTCATACCGGACAGCGGCAAGGTCATTATTGATGGTGAGGTTTTGCACCATGATATAAAGTTTCCGCGAAGCGTTGGAGTTTTGATAGAGAACCCTTCATTTCTTCCGCAGTGTACGGGATATGAAAACCTTCGTATGCTGTCAAAGCTTATGGGAAATATAAGCGATGAAGAGGTGAGGAATGCGATAGAGAGGGTCGGACTTGATCCCGATGATGGAAGGACATACCGTAAATATTCGCTTGGAATGAAACAGAAGCTTGGAATAGCAAATGCAATTATGGGAGAACCGGATCTGATAATTCTGGATGAACCGATAAATGCACTTGATGAGCAGACGGTGATGAGCATAAAAACCGAACTTCTGAAGCTGCGTGACGAGGGAAAGCTAATAGTAATTGCGTGCCATGACAGGGAAGAACTGGAATTTCTGTGTGACATAATATATGAGATCAAAAACGGTACGGTTGCGGGATGCGAGGTGATCGGGGAATGAAAACTCTGAGACTCCTTGGAAGAGATACAACAAATGGTATATTGAGAAGAAGTTTTCTGTTTATCATACCTTTATTATTTGCTGTATCACAGACAAGGGAATTACATTCATATCTCAATGATCTCGTGGATCGAAATGCGTTGTTTACAAACGGTACACTTGCAGATTACATATTGTTTGCTACTAAAGGGATGAGTGTATACTATTTTGATCCAAAGGAGTATTTCCAGATACCAATATACTGGTTTGCATTCCAGATCGGGCTTGCGTATCTGCTTGCATATTATGCAAGTGATGATTTTCACTCGAATGGAAGGGTATTGTTTATAGCCGTTGGGAGCAGAAGTAAGTGGTGGATAAGTAAATTTATTTACTGCATTGTGACTGTGGTGTTGTATTATGCTGTGTGCATTGGTGGAATATGTGTAACAGCAGCTTTATATGGTGCTGATATGAGATGGGGAGTAACCCCTGGATTGGCAGTGCGTCTGTATACCACTTCGACAGTGAGTATGGGTACGTGGGATGTGCTTTGCGTGACCATATTACTGCCGGTATTGGTGTCTGTTGCGGTCAGTCAGGTTCAGATATTGGCTGGATTTCTTATTACACCTGTAGTCAGCTTTGCCGGTGTGTGTGCTATGTATGTATTGTCGGCCTACTATACAGTGTGGTATCTGCCGGGAAATTATACCATGTGGCAGAGGACATCGTATATAGAGGTGGACGGCGTTAATCCGGCCAGCGGACTGGTGCTTTCGGCAGGGATGATCCTGATATCTTTGATCGGTGGACTTATGTATTTTGACAGGAAGGATATATTGTGAGACTGTGAACTATAATAAAGGGAGAACGGTACAGATGCAAAAAGACGTCTGTACTGCTCTCCCTTTAAATTTGTTTAATAAACAGGTTTTCTGTTTTCAAATTCCTGTATATGGGTTATAATACTTTCGATTAAGCCTTTACAGGTTCAGGATAATCAACACCGAAGGTCTCGACTGTTACAGTCTTCATCTTCTGTTCCTGACGAGGCTTGTCATTGTAATCAGTTGGCACATTTGCGATCTTGTCTACGATGTCAAGTCCCTCGATAACCTTACCGAAGGCAGCGTAAGCACCGTCCAGATGAGGAGATGTCTTATGCATGATAAAGAACTGTGAACCTGCTGAGTCAGGCATCATGGAACGGGCCATTGACAGCACTCCGGGAGTGTGGGCCAGATCGTTCTTGAATCCGTTCTGTGAGAATTCACCTTTGATTGAGTATCCAGGACCGCCGATGCCGATTCCCTGAGGGTCTCCACCCTGTATCATGAAGCCTTTTATTACACGATGGAAGATTATTCCGTCATAGAAGCCTTTCTTGATCAGTGAGATGAAGTTGTTTACAGTGTTTGGAGCAATGTCAGGATAGAGTTCTGCTTTCATGACATCGCCATTTTCCATAGTGATAGTAACTATTGGATTTGCCATGTATATCATTCCTTTCTTGGTATAAGATAGGGTAATGATAACATCAGTTAACAGAACAGGCAAATGAAATTTGCAGATACAGAAGGAGAAAGAGATGGATTGGAGAAACATAGCAAGACCCGTTATTATAATAGCGCTGGCGGTATGTCTGGTGCTGTTCGGGGTATACAAGGTTAAGGAGACGTATACCGGATTTATGCAGGAATACGAGGGCACCTACAGTGCCGGCGGCGGAGAGAAGATCGAGGTTACCATACCTGAGGATACATCTGTCAAGGAGGCAGCATCTATACTTAAAGATGCGGGGCTTATAAAGTATAAGCTTGCATTCCAGCTCAGAATGACCGGCTCGCAGTACAGCCACAGTCTTCAGCCGGGTACTTACACACTCACAACAGGTATGTCGACATTGGATATGATAAAGACTCTGTGTTACGTGGAGTCGACCAGAGAGGTAAAATATACACTGACAGTTCCTGAGGGATTTACGGTTGAACAGATCGCTGACAGATGCGAGGAGCTGGGCTTCTGCTCTGCAAAGGAGTTCCTTGAAGCGTGCAAGTCGGGAGAGTTTGAGTATCCGTTTGAGATACCTTCATCGGAAGTCAAGTACGCATTACAGGGCTTCCTGTTCCCTGCTACTTACGACATATATGCAGATATGACTCCAAAGGAGCTCATACAGGACATGATAGACAAGTTTAACAGCATTTACACAGATGACTTCAGGAAGAAGGCAGAGGAGCTTGGATATACAGATTTTGAGGTTCTCACCATGGCTTCCATAGTTGAGAAGGAGTGTAAGCTGGATTCAGACAGAGCGATGGTTGCGGGAGTATTTATCAACAGATTGAATGATGACATGCCTCTTCAGGTAGATCCATCTGTTCTCTATGTTGTGACTGACGGTCAGTACAATCAGGCAGAACTGTCATATGATGATCTGGAGGTTGATTCACCGTACAATACCTACAAGTACACAGGACTTCCTGTCGGCCCTATATGTAATCCGGGCGAGGCATCCATAGAGGGTGTCCTGAATGCGGTTAAGCATGATTACTACTACTACCTGACATCAGATGAGAGCCAGGGAGCATGTATCTTTAATAAGACATACGAGGGACATCTTGCTGACATAGAAAAGGCTGATGCAGCCAAGGCGGAAAAGGAAGCTGCAGAGGGTGATGGATCAGAAGATGGCTCCGATGAAAGCACTGATTCAGAGTAAAAAAATATAGACAAAATTATATAGCGAAAATTATCTAAAAGGGTATAAACTGCTTGCGATATATAGACTTTTTATATATAATAAAGGAGTATGTACCCTTTTGGGTTTTTATGCATCTAGTTATGCGCTTATGGAGGTGCGATAGGAGGAATATTTGATGAGGAAAATAAGTTTCAAGGTAAGAAATATCGGCTCTGAGAAATATTTGTCATATATTCTGAATGATGATTGTGAGTTTGACGAGGAGTTATTGGATTATCTGGAGGAGAACCGGATTCCTGAGCTCATTGATATCATTTATGAAGAGGATGATGAGAACGATTATCTTACATATAACGTTACAGGCAGGACAACGGTTGACGCACTCCTTTCGAATACGGTAAATGCTGAGAAGATATTGGGGATAATCAGAGGGGTAGCTTCTGGTATAGTTAATTTACGTGATCTTGGAATACCGGCATCATATGTGGTTCTTCACAAGGAGTTTACATATGTTAATCCGGTTACATACGATGTTGGAATGTTATGTGTTCCAGTTGAGTCAGAAGCCAATATCAATGCCGAATTCAGGATGTTCGCAAAGGACTTGCTGACGAGCGTTATTTATGATGACAGTGAGGATTGCAACTATGTGGCAAAGCTTCTCAATCTGTTGAATGCGGATAAGTTCACAGTGAGAAACTTCTATGCACAGCTCACAGAGCTTATGGAGTCTGCAGGAATGCAGGTGGAGGAGAACTTCGTTGATATAGGCTCAGATATGTCGGTTTCACAGTCTTCAGTTGACACGGCGGCATCTGATACAAGTATGGATGATCTGCCTGAGTTTGAGGACGTGTCATTTGGCGATGATGAGGAAGACGAGCTTGATGAGGTAGAGGAGATCAGTGACGAGGCGGCCGCAGCGAATGCGATATTCAAGGATCTTGATCTTGATTCGGATGAGACGAAGAAAGAGAATGTATCAAGCGAGATAGATATGTCGGTATTTGATGACAGCGTTCTTGAGGAGCTCGAGTTAGATGAGAGCCTTGATGAGGAAGAAGAGGATGACGAGGAGGGCATGACAGAGGCTCTCACATCAGATATGGCAGTACATGAGCCATCAGGACTTACAGAGGTTGCAAAGGCTGCCGATGGAGTTACGGAGGTTGAGCTTGACAAGAAGGATGAGCAGAAGCCGGTTCTGATATCTACGGACGAGCTTATGGATAATCCACCTGTTGTTAAGAATATCAAGATCAACCGTGCGAAGATCATACAGAAGGCGGTTGCTGAGACAGAGGAAGCTCAGATAGATAACCCTACAGAACAGATAGTTGCACCACAGTTCATGGACGGTGACCAGCCGGAGCCTGAGACGAATATGGATCCGGTGAAGGAGAAGGCAGAGGAGCCTGAGCAGAAGGGCACAGGAAGCACTGTTGAGCTGACCGGAGGAATGAACGTAGTTAAGGATACCGAACCTGAGAAGGCAGCGGTTAACAGGAACGCTCCAAAGGCTATGCCATATATAGTCCGTGTCAACACAGGCGAGCGAGTTATGGTAAACAAGGCTGTGTTCAAGATAGGAAAGGCGGCAAGAGGTGTTGATTACCATGTCGGTGGTAATGGGGCCATCAGCAAGGTACATGTCATCATCTACCAGAGAGAGGATGGATGTTATCTGAAGGATAACAAGGCGACAAATGGCACATATCTCAACGGAGCGCGCCTGGATGAGAATGCAGAGCAGAAGCTTTCAAACGATGCCATGATAAGCATCGGTGGAGAGGACTTTATCTTCAAATTAAGTTAATATACACCACCCACGATGTGGGACAAGAGCAGGTAGCAATACCTGCTTTTGGTGTTTGAATGAAGGAATAATTTTTGACGGAAAATATGCGGATTTAGACGAAAGGGATTGAAAAAATGAACAGAGAAAAGGTTGTTGTAGTTCCGGCGGGGGAAACTTACAGAGTGAGTTACAGTCTGGATATCAGTGATGTGATAGATGCTAAAGTGTATGATATGAGCAGAAGCGGATCTATGCCTGAGATGGCACCGTGTGACATGCAGGAGAATGCCGGAGTCAGGGTGTTCAATTATCAGATCGATGACAAGAAGCCTCTTGCGGAGATACTGAGACAGGAGATGAACAAGAAGGAGATACTCACACTTCTGTACAACATTCTGCATGCACTGGAGATGTTTGGTAAGAATATGGTTTCGCTCAGCTATGTTGCAAGGGACGAGCAGTGTGTATTTGTATCGCCTGAGACATACGATGTCTGCTTTATTGTCGCTCCGGTACAGAAGGAAGTGACAGATCTCAATGAGGTCAGAGCATTTGTGAAGTCGGTGATAGTTGATGCGAGATACTCAGAGAATGACAATGACAATTACGTAGCACGCCTTATAAACTGTGCGAATATGAGAGGTACATTTTCAAACTCGGACATGAAGAACGAGGTTAAGGCGATGCTTGCAGAAGCAGGCATAGACGCTGCTGAGATAGACAGAATGAAGGAGCTTTCCACAAATACTCCAAAGGGTGGCAACAGCCACATACTTCGAGGTGAGTCACCTAAGGTGAGCAGACTCGAGGTTATGAGAAATAATGCGAGAATGAATGGATATGCACAGCCGATGGGACCAAACGGCCAGATGCCAAACGGAATGCCATCGATGGGCATGCCACCGATGGGACCGAACGGCCCGATGGGATCAAATGGTCAGATGCCGAATGGCCAGGTTCCGAACGGAATGCCACCGATGGGCATGCCGCCAATGGGACCGAATGGCCCAATACCAAACGGTCCAATGGGATCAAATGGAATGCCACCGGTAGGCGTGCCGCCGATGGAGGAGCCGGTTAAGCCTGAGATGGCTGGAGCACAGCCGCAGGGGGATAAACCGGAGAATGTTGAGACGGTTGAAGCAGAAGCACAGGATGCCAAGCCGGAGATTGTAGAGCCTCCTGTTGAGGCAGAGCCGCAGGATGTCAAGCCAGAGGCAGTAGAGCCGGCTGAGACAGAAGCACAGGATGTCAAGCCTGAGCCAGCAGAGCCGGTTGAAACACAGCCACAGGAGATAAAGCCAATACCTCTAATGCAGGGCAACCCATTTGGAGGAAGACCGATTCCGCCAATGCCACCAATGCCACAGGCACACCAGATGCCAGAGATGCCGCAGAACCCACAGATGCAGCCGGTACCGCCAATGCCACAGACACCGCCGATGCCACAGGCACAGCCAGTGCAGGGCAATCCATTTGATGGAGCACCGGCACCATATTTCCTTAGGGTGAAGACGGGCGAGAGAATAAGCTTGGACAAGGCAGAGTTCAAGATCGGACATAAGGCAAGACTTGTGGACTATGCGATTACTGACAATTCAGCTATAAGCAGAGTTCATTGTGTTATCACCAAGAGAAATGGCGTGTGCTTCATCAGCGATAACAAGTCTACAAATGGTACATTTGTGAACGGAGAGGAATTGAAGGCGGGCGAAGAAAAGTTCCTGACGAACAATGCGATCGTTATACTCGGGGACGAGGAGTTTGTCTATCACATTAGATAGAATATCCGCAACGAGAGTTGAGACATAAATATTGGGAGGAATGTATATGGGGTTTAGCGCAGTATACAATACAGACGTAGGAATAAAGAAAAAGACAAATCAGGATTCGCTGGCGATCAAGATAGCGGATACTCCAAATGGACAGGTCGTGTTCTCCCTCGTATGTGATGGCATGGGAGGTCTGGCAAAGGGAGAGGTTGCCAGCAAGGAAGTCATAACAGCTTTCTGCAACTGGTTTGACACACAGTTTGTTGAGATGGTTGACAACAACAGCTTTAGTGAAGAGCTGCTGAGATACCAGTGGATAAGACTTGCCGTGGAGCAGAATGAGAAGATCAAGGCGTATGGCGAGCAGAATGGATTTATGCTTGGTACGACCATTTCTGCGATCCTCATATACAGAGAAATGTACTACATTCTCCATGTTGGAGACAGCCGAGTGTATGAGATCACTTCAGGGATAAGGCAGCTCACCGCAGATCAGACGCTTGTTGCAAGGGAGATCGCAGCGGGAAGACTTACACCGGAGCAGGCGGAGACGGACAGCAGACGAAGCGTGCTTCTCCAGTGTATCGGAGCTTCACCTGTGGTGGAACCGGATTTCGTAGTTGGGCAGGCAGCTCCCGGAGCGCATTACATGCTGTGTTCTGATGGATTCAGACATAAGATAACGCCTCAGGAGATGATAGAGAGACTTGGCCCGGGAACATGCGTCGACGAGGCGAAGATGAAGGAGGGCTGTGAGTTCCTCACAGAGCTTGTGAAGTACAGAAAAGAAACGGATAATGTAACAGTAGTGCTTATTAAATCGGAGTAATGGGGATCGATATATGACAGAGTTAGGAACGGTATTAGACGGAAAATACGAAATACTTAAAAAAGTCGGTCAGGGTGGTATGTCAATAGTTTATCTTGCCATGGATAACCGACTTAATAAACAGTGGGCTGTAAAGGAGATCAAGAATGATGGCTCCAAGAGTACAGCCACACTCTTAAAGGGATTGGAGCGAGAAGCAAATATCCTCAAGGATGTGGATCATCCGGTACTGCCACGAATCGTTGATATCATCAATGAGAATGGCACGATCTACGTTGTCATGGACTTCGTAGAAGGACGTCCACTCAGCGATGTGCTCAAGGCGGAGGGAGCACAGCCACAGGAAAAGGTAATCGAATGGGGCAGGGCGCTTGCCAGTGCACTTGACTACCTGCATTCCATGAATCCGCCGATCATATACAGAGATATGAAGCCTTCAAATGTCATGCTGAAGCCGGATGGCTCGGTAAAGCTTATCGACTTTGGAACGGCTAAGGAATACATAGTGGAGAACAATGCGGATACCACGGCTCTTGGAACAAGAGGCTATGCGGCACCGGAGCAGTTCGGTGATGCGCAGGGACATGGAATCTACAACACGGATGCAAGAACAGATATTTACAATCTGGGAGCAACGCTCTATCACCTTGTTACCGGCAAGAATCCATGTGAGCCTCCTTACGAGATAAAGCCTATCAGACAGTGGAATCCGATGCTCTCATCAGGATTTGAGAGAATTATACAGACGTGCTGTCAGCCGAGTCCTGAGGACAGATATCAGTCTTGTTCAGAACTGCTGTATGCGCTGGATCACTACAACGAGCTCGACGATGCATACAAGGCAAAGGCAAAGCATAAGATAGCAGCGTTCTCAGTGGTTGCGGGATTATCGATACTCTCAGCGTGTTGTGCTGTGATAGGCGGAGTAAAGAAAGGCCAGCTCAAGGATCTTGATTACAACAACAAGGTCAACGAGGCGAGGGATGCAGTCGACGAGGGCGATTACAACAAGGCATTTGAGTGCTATAAGGCGGCTGTCGACATAGACCCAACCGCATCGGATGCCTATATAGGCTATATGGAGACATATGCTTACTATTATACAGAGGACGATGGAAACACTTCGGCCAACACCGAGACGGCGGCAGAAAAGGGAATAAGACTTGCACTTAAGAACAAGGACGAGATAAAGGACGACGTAAAGTTCAAGATAGCCATGTTGTATTACGACGAGGTCAAGGACTACAGTGCGGCCAAGAAATATTTCAATATGGTCGATGAGAGCAAGGATTTCCCGGATCAGGCAAAGCAGGCAAAGTATTACGCTGCGATATGTGACAGCAAGATAAACAAGTCTGCAAGCTTTGATACGAACAAGGAAAATATATTTGCATTCCAGGATTACAACAGTGACAACATAGATGACACCAATCCTGACAAATACACCAATTACCTCAACATAGCTTACATATATCTTGGCGAGATATCCAATGATCCGGAGCTTGCGAACAGAATAGAGGTGCTGATGGATGAGGCGATGAAGAACCTGGACGACAACGCAGAGGTGCTGAACAGCCAGTTCCCGGCGGACAGAGGCGTAAAATACTACAATGGCCAGTATTCAGGAGTTATGTACTCGGTATATACAGAACTTGCCGAGAATGCGGATGATGCGGGCCAGCAGTTACATTATTACAACTCTGCGGCGAATAGTGCAGCGCTTTATCTGAACAGTCTGGATATAGAGGGCGAGAATGCGACAGAGACATCCAAGAAAGCATATTCAGAATACTCGGTGAACGAGGCTGAGACTTATATCAAGATGGCAGAGAACAGCGGCGATGATAGCTACTATGATGAGGCAGAGAGAATATATGGCAACGCTGAGACTACACTTGGAACCGATGACAACGCAGCGGTCGTGTACGTAAGCCATCTGAGTTATCTGGTCGATAGATATTCGAATAAATTTGGAAGCGATTCGGCAGCATGGAATGCCAGTGCCACAAGGGCTGTGAGGAAAGTGTACGAGAACGGTAACAAAGTTCCGGCACTTGCAAATGGTCTTAAGCAGGGATGGCAGTCGTTATCCAATGATCTGACAGTTAAGAGCATAGTAAATGGCAGTTCAAGGTCAACGAGCGAGTAAGGGAGGAGTGAAAGGTTATGGCAACAGTTTATAATGTAATGTTATATGGCGGCCTGGCACTTGCGATCGTATTCGCTATTGTGGCGGTGGTACTGTTCTTTGTGTTAAAGATACCGAAGGCGGTGGGAATTGCCACAGGCTCAACAGCCCGTAAGAAGATCGATGAGATCAAGGAGAAGGGCTATGAGAGTGTACAGGGAGGCGGTGCCTCCAAACAGGAGGCGATCAAGAACCATACATCCAGAATTTCGGTAAGGGATGTAAAGTCAACTGCAGCCGAAAAACATTCTGAGAAGGGAATGGCAAATTACGAGAAAGCGATAGCTGATCTCGGGAAAAAGAGACTGGAGGATGAAGGCGAGACTGCAACTGATATTCTCCGCGATGATGCCGAGGAGGCAACAGATATTCTGAGGGAAGACGAAGAGAATCTTGACATCAATGGCAGCAGCTTTGAGGAGGCGACAGACATCCTCAGAGAAGATGCGGATGAGGAAGCAACGGATGTACTCAGAAATGACGAGGCAGACGAGGAAGCAACGGACATACTCAGAAGTGATGAGGCGGACGAGGAAGCAACGGACATACTCAGAAGCGATGACGCAGACGAGGAAGCAACGGACGTACTTAGAAGCGATGACGCAGATGATTCCACAGCCGTTCTTCAGGGAGGACGCGCAGCGAGCTCGGTAAGAATGATAAAGAATGTAATTATAGTACATTCCGATGAAGAGATATAGGAGGAGAGGGACATGAAAAAGGTTATGCAGAATAAATCACTTTTGCATCGACTGATCGCGCTTACGATGGCGGTAGTTATGACACTCACTCTTGTGGCGATCGATTCACATTTTCATTTGTTTGCGGAGGAGGAAGATACACAGACCATAGATGTAACGGCCATTGTAAAGGGCGATAAGGCGGATATGGTGTATGGCTTCAAGGATTTTGACAAGGCAATAAAGTTCAAGATCAAGTCCGACAAAGTTGACGGAATCGACAGCAGCAAGTTGGGAGTGGCTGTTTACAAAGGAGCTACAGCGGACGATAAGATCGCTACAGCCACAGATGCAGCAGGAAAGCTTGTCACATTTGATAATGTGTATGAGCTGAAGAATGACACAGCAGTACAGAAGATAGCTATTTACTATTATACAGGTACTGATGAGAGCGGTGATTTCGAGCTGCTTGGAACCATAAAGGTTGCCGTGGATAAGCAGGCACCTACAATATCGGTTGAGGCTGATGATAACTACAATCTTCACAACAAGGTGAGCGATGGCTATTATCTCCTGAACCTCACAAGCAGTGATGCCGACAGAACATTTGTGATAGACGCCAAGGATACCACAGATGCAGCAGAGGAAAATGCCACAGGAATAGACTATGTGGAGTATTCATCAGACAATGGAAAGACCTGGAGCAAGACTGAGAGCACATCCCAGTTTGTTGCACCTGATAAGAGTGGAGCATACAAGTTCAGAGCGGTCGATGTTGCAGGAAACAAGTCAGAGGAGACCAGTGTTATCGTCAAGAAGCTCAACGGAGCTCCTGTCATAACAAGTGTTACCCCTGAGATCATACAGAAGAACGGAGTGGATTACAGATTCCCTCAGCTCAAGGTAGATGATGCTTATAAGTTCACTGTACAGGTGAAGAAGGTTACAGCCGGCAGTGATAACACTGAGATAGATGACGTGAGCCTGTACTACAAGCTTACGGGTGCAGCCTCAGCAGTGGAGTGCACAGGCAAAAAGGCTGTGTCCGGCGGATATGAATATGAATTCGAGATAAGTGCACAGTGGTTCAAGAAGGACAATGCAGACAATGCAAAGAAGCTTGTCATTTACGCCAAGGAGAACGAGTTTGGCAATAACTCAGTCGGCGCAGATGAGGATGGCGACATTGTATTTGTAAAGGAAGGAAAGCCTGAACTCACAGTTACAGGCGGTTCCACAAGCTATGTGAAATCCACAAAGCTGACAGTGAAGGCAACTGGAGAGTATTCTTACATAGACACCGTGTCATACAGCGTGGATGGCAAGAAGGAAACGATCCTTGAAAAAGGAAACAAGTTCACATACAGCAGCGATGTCCGCGTGAGCGGTGGAGATGTCAAGGATTCAACAAAGTCAGACATATATCTGGCTGATGGAGAGCATACCATCACATTTGCGGCAAATGACTTCGCCGGAATAGAGGGCAGGATAGAGACTGTAGTCAAGGTGGATAATACAGCACCTGTTGTAAAGGTTACGGACAACGCCGGAACAGACAGGACAAACAATGATCAGCAGTACACAGTCACAGACGCAAAGGAAGCTGTTCTTAATATAAAGTACAGCGATGCCACATCAGGTGTTGCATCGGCGGTCGCTTCACTCAAGAAGGCAGATGCAAATGGATCATATACATCAGTCAAGAACTGGTATTCAACATCTACAGGTGACAATGGCCTGCAGAGCGGAAAAGAGATAAGCATAGATGGTTCAGGAAGTTATGTCCTGACAGTTGTGGTAACTGACGAGGCTGGAAATAAGACAGAGACGAACACATATGTGTATGTCAATGTGGATGGCCTTTCAGGAGAGAAGTTATCTGCGAACGGTACAGATGCTGACAACGGCGCTATATTCTGGAGAAATGATGATACTCTGACTGTAGAGGGTGCAGTATCAGGCTTCCAGCTTGCAGCAGATGACGCAAAGCTGGTGATCACCAGAACATCATTTGCAGGAAAGAAGGATAAGGCAGTTGAGGTAAAGGGTACAGTTGCCGCTGCATATGACAAGAATACGGTCAACATATCCTACGAGCTTCCAGATGAGGGTGTGTACGAGATCTCACTCATGGCGAGAATACACGATCCGAACAATGCTGACACGAAGTTCAAAGAAGTACAGAGCATAAAGGTTTACTATGATAAGACTGCACCGGCAAATGTGAAGCTGGAGTGTGCAAACCAGAAATACAAATCAGGATCGACATTCTATTACAGATCAAAGAGTGACGTGAAGATCAAGGTCTCTGGTTCCGATAACGATGACAGCAATGGCAAGGTTACATATACGGTAGGCAGAAGCAGCACAGCCGGATCACAGGACATTACAGGAAGCATTAATGTATCAGGAAATGATATAGAAAAGACACTGGATGCAAAGGCCCTTGGCATAACAGATGAAAATACAGAGTACACGATGACTGTTAAGCTGAAGGACAGAGCAGGAAACGAGAGCAAGGCCAGTCAGGAGATACACCTGATAGTTGATACCGTCAAGCCATCAGTGTCAATAGATGGAACTGCCGGCGGAAAGCTGATAAATTACTGGAATAACAGCAATGTGACCATAACAGCAAGGGGAACTGACAATTACTTCGTGGAGAAGTTCGTTGTGACAGGAACACGCGATGGCAAGAGCATAAGCAAGTATGAGCTGGATGCGGATTACACTGCAAATGCAGCAAAGTCCACAACATTCAGAGAGCCTGGACTTTATAATATCACGATCGTTGCTGTCGATGAGGTTGGCAATGAGTCGGGTAAGGCAACAACTTCATTTGTAATAGATAAGAAGAGCCCTGAGATATCAGTTGTGTCCGGTGGAAGCAGCAGATTCCTTAACAGGAGCAGAACTATTACATTTGGCATAGAAGACGATTATGGAATGGATACACAGAATGCGACGCTTAAGGTGTACTACAAGACCTACAGTGATTCAAACTGGTCAGAGACCACAGTTCCGTTCCAGACAGCAGATGGCAAGACCACTGCAGCATATAAGATGACAGCCAAGGGCGGCAAGGCAACTGTATATTATTTCACAGTTGAGGGAGCCGATAATTCCGGCAATGCACTGAAGCCGGCAGCAGACGAGGCGTTCGGTGTTCAGGAGGGCACAAGTGCTCTCAAGACAAAGAATTATTACGTCGACACCACAGAGCCACTTGTGTATGTGGACGATGATCCTGAGTACAGACTGGATAATAACAATTACTTCAAGACTTCAATATCATTCAGAGTTGGTGTGGAGGAACAGTTCAAGTCGCTTCAGAACACTATTATCACAGAGAATGATGGAAATGTAGCAGTGGATGAGAATCCGCAATACTTCTATATAAAGAGTAACGGCGGAACATGGGGCAAGAAGTACACATATGATAAGGAAGGTGAGTATGATCTCACCATGACCGTTACCGACAAGTGTGGAAATGAAGGAACAACAGGAACCCATTTCTACATAGACAAGCACAAGCCTGAGATACAGCTTGGAAATGTCAACACTATAAACAACAGCGATGTGACAGTCCCTGTAACACTTACAGATAACATGAGAGGTGGAAAGTACACCATTCATGTAGTCAGAGCAAATGAGGGTGGATCTGTTGTAGAGAACAGAGATATCAGAAAGAATGTTACCTGGGGAACAAAGGGCGATGGAGTCAGCACAGTCAGAGAGGTACTCAGCGGTGTGACATTTGACGCCCAGGGTGATTACACAGTCACCGTGTCCGCAGAGGATAAGGCGGGCAACAAGGCTGTGACCAGAACAGTGAAGTTCAGAATCGATAAGACTGCACCGGTTATATCGATTTCAGGAATGAACGACAGACAGACAACGGCGGTAAATGCAACCATCAGCATAGATGAGGCATTCTCATTTGCATATGAGAACAACAATCTTGCCGCAGATGCATTTAACGTGACAATAACCAGAAAGACGGACGGAACAGCGGCATCGAATATCGCTACGCTGGGAACAAGCAGCTTCTCAGGAAGCAATCCACATACCGCAACTTACAACTTTACAGAGGATGGCGAGTACACGATCACAGCAAATGCAAGAGATCTTGCAGGAAATGTGGCAGCCAGCCAGACCAAGACCTTCAAGGTTGACTCAAAGGCACCTGTTGTAAAGGTGAGCGCAGTGGATAAGGACAACAAGGAAGTAAAGAATTACGACCCAATAGGAAGTATGGATTCTTCCGCACCGAACTATGTTGATATGTCACTGAGCGTTCAGGAGTCATTCTTCTCGACAGATGATGTGAAGATAACCGTGAAGAAGGACAGCAAGGATGTGTCATCATCATACTTTACAAATTACAGCAATTCTTCAGAGTTCAGCACAGGAAGCCAGAGATTCTCTGAGGATGGTGTATACGAGGTGTCAATAACAGCGCAGGATGAACTGGGAAATAAGGCTGATGATTACAGCCTGGTATTCACAGTCGATAACACACCACCTGAGCTCAAGGCTACATCGACACTTGCCGGATTCATGAGCAAGAGCATTGCAAGCGATGACGGAACACTGCTTCTCAATGCATCAGATTTTGCTGATATACGAGACAAGGGCTACGAAGCACTGTGGGATGTAAGTGATACTTCAGACTTCTCGGTTGACGCCAAGATAGACGGAGTAAATCTTATCGATTTCTCAGATATGACAGACGGATATCACAAGATAACACTTACAGTAACTGACAAGGTTGGACACACGGCAACACAGGAATTTGATTATACGTATGATGGTACTGCACCACGAATCATCATAACAGGTGTTGAGGATGGAGAGACTCTCAGAGAGCCATTCAACATGACGATAGGTCTTGAGAATGAGGAAGACGAGATCACATCCATCGTTATAAATGGCAATACCATAGATCCTGCAAGCTATCAGGCAGATAACAAGTATGAGATGCAGGTAGATCAGTATGATACATACACGGTTGAGGTAACAGCCCAGGATAAGGCCGGTAATATAGCGACAACATATGACAGAGAGACCGGAGAGGTATTCACCTTCAAGCTCAGCGAAAAGATGTCACCGGTTGTGCTGATCATAATAATAATCGCAGCGATCCTGCTTCTTGCATTGCTTGCATTCATCATCATAGCTGGCAGAAGAAGAAAGAAAAACGCCGCTGCTTAATGTAGGAGAAAGTGCTATGTACAGGGCAGTTGTATTTGATATGGACGGCGTGTTGGTAGACACGGAGAAGATATACAGGAAGTGCTGGAAGGAAAACGGCATGAGCATAGGGATTCCTGAGGCACAGATGGAAAATGTATGTGACCGGGTGGCTGGAGGCAACAAGACCTCCAACGCCCGGGTGTTTAAGGAAATAATGGGCGAAGATTTTGATTATCTTGCGTTCAGACAGAGAACAATGGATCTGTTCGATGAACATGTGGAAAAGTATGGAATAGACATAAAGCCACATGTCGAGGACACGCTGAGATTCTTAAAAGAACACGGCGTGAAGATAGCACTTGCAACCTCCACTGCGAGGACGAGGGCGCAGCAGAGACTTGATAGCGTTGGAATAGCCGGATACTTCGATGAAAAGGTATGCGGAGACGAGATCACCCACGGAAAGCCGGAGCCTGATATATATCTGAAGGCCTGCGGGAAGCTGGGCGTAAACCCGGACGAAGCGGTGGCCGTTGAGGACTCTGTGAATGGTATCATATCTGCCAGCCGGGCAGGGCTATGTACGGTCATGGTGGTGGATCTGATAAAACCAAATGGTATCACGCGCGAGCGTGCATACAAAACCTTTTATGATATAGAAGATATATGCAGCCTGTTTGAGTAAACAGGCTGTATTTTTATTAATAAAATGAGGAGGAACATCATAATAATGTAAAGAGTAAAGAATATGGTGGTAGTATGTCTGCAAGTCAGAAATTTATGGGAGTTGTAAAGGGACTGATCCTGTCCTATCTGCTCACGATAATCATGCTGTTTATAACGGCGGTGGTCGTATACAAAGTGGGGATAAGCGATAAGGTGCTCGGTATACTGGTTGTTGTGATATACATAGTGGCCACATTTGCCGGGGGCTTTGTTACGGGCAGAAAAGTCAGGGAGAAGCGTTTCCTGTGGGGGATGGTGTATGGCCTGACTTACATATCGGTCGCATTGACCGTGTCGGTGCTGTTTACAGGTTCAGGCGACAGAGAGGGAATAGCAGTTATAACCAAGTGTATTATGTGCGTTGCAGGCGGGATGCTGGGGGCTATGCTCAGTTAAAAAAAACTTTTACTTTATATATCTTTGTGTTATAATCCCGATATATGACATAAAAAGAGAGGTGTATCCAGAATGAAGAGAATTAAAACACTCACAAACAGGACTATGAAGAATACAATGGTCAAGGGTGGATGTGGCGAGTGCCAGACATCATGCCAGTCAGCTTGTAAGACATCATGCACAGTTGGTAATCAGAGCTGTGAGAATGTTAACAACAAGTAATTTGTAACAGGTTTGTATTTGATCAGCTAAAGGGGACCGTCGTTTATGATGACAGTCCTCTTTAGTGCGTGTATAAGGGTGCCGTGTGTGGCGCCTTGAATTAGAATTTCACGGATAGATCCGATGGAATATATTGAAGGAGAATTATGGTTCATCAGTACAAGAACAATGGTTATAATATAGTGCTTGATGTCTGTAGTGGTTCTGTACATGTCGTAGACGATCTTGTCTATGATATTATTTCTTTATATGAGGAGAATGATAAAGAGCAGATTATAAAGGCACTGTCACAGTATGACAGCGCAGATGTTTCCGAGGCTTATGACGAGGTAGCCCAACTGGTAGAGGACGGAACATTATTTACAGATGACGTATACAAAGATTATATTATAGATTTCAAGAAGAGAAAGACAGTTGTCAAGGCGTTGTGTCTGCATATCGCCCATGACTGTAACCTTGCCTGCAGATACTGCTTTGCCGGTGAGGGAGAATATAAGGGAGACAGGGCGCTTATGTCACTTGAGGTGGCAAAGAAATCCCTGGATTTTCTGGTTGCGAATTCCGGTTTAAGAAGAAATCTCGAGGTGGATTTCTTCGGCGGTGAGCCGCTTATGAACTGGGATGTAGTCAAGAAGACTGTGGAATACGGAAGAAGCCTTGAGGAGAAGTATGACAAGAAGTTCAGATTCACACTTACTACCAACGGAGTGCTTCTGAATGACGAGATCATGGAATTTGCCAACAGAGAGATGGCGAACGTGGTGCTCAGCATAGATGGAAGGAAGGAAGTCCACGACTACATGAGACCTACCAGGAATGGCAAGGGAAGTTATGATGTGATACTATCCAAGTTCCAGGAATTTGCCAAGAAGAGAGCAGGCAAGAGCTACTACGTAAGAGGTACTTACACTCATAACAATCTTGATTTCTCACAGGACGTGCTTCATATGGCGGATCTGGGATTTGACCAGATATCCGTTGAGCCTGTTGTATCACTTCCGGACGAGCCATATGCTATAAAGGAAGAGGATATACCGGTACTGCTTGAGCAGTACGATATCCTGGCTAAGGAGATGATCAAGAGACATAAGGAGGGAAGAGGCTTCAATTTCTTCCACTTCATGATAGATCTTGAGGGTGGACCTTGCGTAGCCAAGAGACTTTCCGGTTGTGGTTCAGGTACAGAGTACATGGCGGTCACTCCTTGGGGAGACCTTTATCCTTGCCATCAGTTTGTTGGTGAGGATGATTTCTGTATAGGAAATGTATTCGATGGAATCAAGAATCAGGATATAGTCAATGAATTCAAGCTGTGCAATGTATATGCCAAGGATAAGTGTAAGGACTGCTTTGCAAGATTCTATTGCAGCGGTGGCTGTGCGGCCAACTCATACAAGTTCCACGGCAATATACTTGATGCATATGACATAGGTTGTGAGCTTCAGAAGAAGCGTATAGAATGTGCAATCATGCTGAAGGCGGCTATGGCCGATGAGGCAGAAGAGGAATAAAAAGGGTAAAAGGAGAAGACGATGAAGAAGACAAAGAGAAACGCTGTGCTCGTCATCATTGCCTTTCTGCTTATACTGGGTGTTGCTATATATACAGCAATATTCGGTGTTGCAGACAGAGGTAAAGTCGAGTACATCAAGCTTGGACTTGACCTTAAGGGTGGTCTGAGTGTAACTTACGAGATTCAGGAGGATGATTACAGCGACAAGGATCTCGAGGATACCAAGTATAAGATTGAGCAGCGTGTAGAGGCCTACACCAATGAGTACTCAGTCTATGAAGATGGAGACAAGAAGATCACAGCAGAGATCCCGGGTGTAACAAATGCAGATGAGATACTTAATGCTCTGAATATTGAGGGAAAGCTTGAGTTTCTTGATCCGGACAATTATACAAAGTGGTCACAGGGACAGGAGTATGAGGCTGCTCTTACAGGAGATGACATCAAGAATGCCACAGCCGGAATTGACTCAGATAACGGCAATGACAATGTGGTACAGCTTGCATTCACCGATGAGGGAGCTCAGAAGTTCGCTGATGTTACCGCGGCAAATGTTGGAAATATAGTATACATTATATATGACAACAAGGTCGTAAGTGCACCAACAGTACAGTCAGCCATAACAGGCGGAAGCGCAGAAATCAACAAGATCGGAAGCTACGAGGAGGCCGAGCAGCTTGCTACTACTATCCGTATCGGTGCACTTCCTCTTACACTTAAGCAGGTTCGTTCCAATATAGTAGGTGCTACACTTGGATCAGATGCCATCAGCACAAGCCTTAAGGCAGGTGCGATCGGTATTGCACTTGTATTTCTTATCATGATCATAGTATTCAGGATCCCAGGTCTTGTGGCATCATTTGCTCTGGCATTCTACACAATACTTGATCTGCTGGTACTCAATCTGTTCAACGTAACACTGACACTTCCTGGTATAGCTGGTGTTATCCTGTCAGTAGGTATGGCGGTCGATGCCAACGTAATCATATTCACGCGTATCAAAGAGGAGCTGGCGGATGGCAAGTCCGTAAAGCAGGCTGTAAAGGGTGGTTTCCACAATGCCCTGTCAGCCATCATAGATGGTAACGTTACAACACTTATAGCAGCTCTTGTACTTGGAATATTCGGAACAGGTACTATCAAGGGATTTGCGATCACACTGGCTATCGGTGTTGTTCTTTCAGTATTCACAGCTCTGGCAGTCAGCCAGTCACTGCTCACAGCGCTTGTAAATCTCGGCGTTACAGATGCCAAGTATTTCGGCGTTGCAAGAGAGCCAAAGAAGACAAACTTCGTGAAGGCAGGTAAGTTCTGTATGCTCGGATCACTCATTGTGATCATCGCATGCTTCTGTATGATGCCTGTTAATAATAAGTCAAAGGGTTCACCACTTAACTTCAGTGTTGAGTTTGCAGGCGGTACAAGCCTTACAGTAGGTTTTGACAAAGAGTACTCACTTAGCGAGGCTGAGAAAGATATAGTTCCTGTCATTGCAGAGGCAGCCGGTATCGGTGAAGCGGGAATATCAGTACAGACAGTATCAGGTACAAATGAGATCGTGTTCAAGATGCCTGAGCTTTCAGATGACGGAACAGATGACTCACAGATGTCCAAGGTGCGCAGCGCACTCACAGACAAGCTTGGCGCAGATGTCAAGGAGGCAAACGTAATAAGTGGATCAGTCAGCAGCGAGATGTCCAAGAACGCTATATTCTCAGTCATCCTTGCAGCTATCCTGATGCTTATATACATTGCTATCAGATTCCATGATGTGAAGTTTGGTGCAAGTGCAGTTATCGCACTTCTCCACGATGTTGCGATGGTATTCTGTCTGTATATTATACTGAGACTTACAGTTGGTAACACATGTATCGCGTGTCTGCTCACCATAGTTGGTTACTCGATCAATGCGACGATCATCATATTCGACCGTGTAAGAGAGAATATAGGTGTTATGAAGCCTAAGAAGGTCACATACAAGGATATAGTCAACCTGAGTATCAACCAGACCTTCAGCAGAACAATATATACATCACTCACAACATTTGTGACAATATTCGTTCTGTATATCATGGGTGTAGCTTCTATCAAGGAGTTCGCTCTCACACTTATGGCTGGTGTAGTTATCGGTGCTTACTCTTCAGTATGTATCACAGGACCACTCTGGTACTACATGAAGACAAAGCTTGGTAAGACAGAAAAAGATGCTTAATAGAATAAAGTTATCGGACGGATGTCAGATGACAGATGATAACAGGCTTCCATGGCAGAGATGCTGTGGAAGCCTGTTGTATTATTGGGAGATGGAAGAGATATGAATTGTAAAGCAGTGGTGTTTGATATGGATGGAGTAATCCTCGATTCAGAACAATTGGTTGTCAAGAGCTGGCAGAAGACAGCGGACAAATATGGCATAGAGGACATAGAGAGCTTCTGTATGGCTGCCCTTGGACTCAACCGTGAGGCGGCGAAGAAGCTGTTCGTGCAGATGTACAAAGGAAGATGTGGTGAAGGACAGGATACATTGGATGAGGAGAGATATGAGAGCCTCAAGGTTGAGATGGCGGCGGAATTCCACCGGGCAGCGGCAGAGGGAGAGCTTGTGCTGAAGCCGGGAGTTACGGACATGCTGAAGATGCTCAGGGATAATTGCATACCATGTGCCCTTGCCACATCCACCAGAAAAGAGGTAGTCACCATGGAGCTCATCAACCTCGGGGTGATAGATTACTTCGACAAGCTTGTATGTGGAGACATGGTAGATCGGAGCAAACCCGCACCGGATATATTCCTGAAGGCCTGTGAAGAGCTTGGAGTTGAGTCGGAGAGTGCATGGGCGGTGGAGGACTCATACAACGGAGTCAGAGCAGCATATGCGGCAGGGATGAAGATTGCCATGATCCCGGACCTCGTGCAGCCGGATGATGAGATGAGGGATAAGGCAGATTTTATATTTAAGAATATGAATGAGTTTCAAGAGTATATTCTTGAGTCCATCAGAGCATGACAGATGGATCCGACGAACAAAAAAAGAACTCCTGATGCAGAGAGAGCAAAATCTCTGTAACAGGAGTTCTTTTAGTTAGTTTTTAGGGGTTTAAGGGGACTGGTGAGGTCCCATATATAATATGTAAGTCCCGGCAAAGGACTGACATATTTTGATCTAATGGGTCAGTTAGATCAATGACTCGTAGAGCTTGGTGATATCCTCCACGCTAGTCTCCTTTGGATTGCCCGGACGACATGCGTCATCGTAGGCTGACTGTGCCAGGAATGGAATATCCTCTGGCTTTACAATGTCTTTAAGGTCTGTAGGAATGCCTACATCGATGGACAACTGGCGTACTGCGTCAACTGCAGCTTTTCTGTATTCTTCCTGGGTCATGTCGTCTACGCCCTTGACGCCCATGGCTCTTGCTATCTCACGATACTTTTCTCCTGTTGCTTCTGCATTGTATTCCATTACAGTAGGCAGGATAATCGCGTTGGCAACACCGTGAGGTGTGTCATACAGAGCTCCCAGTGGATGAGCCATGGAATGAACGATTCCAAGACCTACATTTGAGAAGCCCATGCCTGCAACATACTGGCCAAGAGCCATATCTGCACGGCCCTCAGGTGTATTGGCAACAGCCCCTCTGAGCGAACGGCTGATGATCTCGATTGCCTTGAGGTGGAACATGTCTGACAGCTCCCATGCGGCTGCGGTGATGTAACCCTCGATTGCGTGTGTCAGTGCATCCATACCTGTGGCTGCTGTGAGTCCCTTTGGCATGGAGCTCATCATCTCAGGATCGACAAATGCCACAACAGGAATGTCCTTAGGATCAACACATACCATCTTGCGGTTCTTCTCAACATCTGTGATGACGTAGTTGATAGTTACCTCTGCTGCGGTTCCGGCTGTAGTTGGAACTGCAAATATAGGAACTGATTTATTCTTTGTAGGTGCAACACCCTCCAGACTTCTGATGTCTGCAAAATCAGGGTTGGCAATAACTATGCCGATACCCTTGGCAGTGTCCATGGATGATCCGCCGCCTATGGCGATGATGTAATCTGCCTCAGCAGCCTTAAATGCGGCCACACCCTGCTGCACGTTCTCTATAGTAGGGTTTGGCTTGATGTTGGAATAGATCGTATGCAAGTCCTGCACCGTCCAGAACATCGGTGACCTTCTTGGTCACACCGAACTTGATCAGATCAGGATCTGAGCACACAAGAGCCTTGGCGAAGCCTCTGCCGACTGCCTCTGTGGCGATCTCAGCGATGGCACCCGCTCCGTGGTAAGAGGTTTCATTGAGTACGAATCTGTTTGCCATAAAAATATCTCCTCCTTTGCACTGCGCATTTGTGATAGAACTTCCAGATACTGCCATCAAAATGCACAAAAGATATATTAAAAATGTATATTTATTATAACATTTGTACAATAAAAAGCAAATAGACATAACAGGTGAAATGTCAACATTTACAGGCAAAATGGTGGCATTTACACTGGTAATACCATAATGCGTCTGCTAAAATATGTGGATGGATACAGCAGGGATGCGGATATGTCCCAGGGATAAAATGATACGGAGAACAGAAGATGACATTGACACCGGAGCAGAAGGATATAATAGATAAATATGTGAAGAAGCCAGAGTGGAGAGTGGCGGGCAAAAGAGCGGACTTTAATGCCATAGGCGAGAGGTTCGGTGTGAGTCCTGTTGTGGCGAGGGTTATCACGAACAGGGGAGTCACCGGGGAGAAAGCCATAGCTATGTACCTTGATGGCGGCTGGGATTCCATGCACGATCCGGCACTGATGAAGGATATGGTGGAAGCCGGTGAGATAATAAAGGAAAAGCTCAGCGATAACAGGAGGATAAGGATAATCTCGGACTACGACGTGGACGGAGTTACCTCCAATTATATATTGCTTCTCGGTCTTCGGAGAACATGGGCGGCGCTGCACGGAAGCTGCGCTGATGACTGCACCGTGGTGGATTACGACATTCCACATCGAGTGCATGATGGATACGGAATAAATAAAAGACTTATAGATGCCGCCATAGCGGATGGTGTTGATACTATCATAACCTGCGACAATGGAATAGCGGCGATAGAACAGGTGAGATATGCGAAGGAGCGCGGGCTTACGGTCATCGTCACGGATCACCATCAGATCCCATTTGAGGAGAGTGATGGCGGCGAGCGGGTATATATGCTGCCCCGGGCGGATGCGGTCATAGACA
>OHJC01000132.1_pt1 | contig 48716 bp, 34 predicted proteins | sample 1568461 | NCBI WGS metagenome assembly OHJC01 (sample SAMEA3879535, study PRJEB24766) | human gut metagenome | biome: human-associated habitat; feature: feces | place: USA | collected 1985/1987 | reverse complement strand
GCGCGCACAACCTTCTCGATCGCGTCGTCCTGGCCTATGATGCGGCTCCGGAGCCGGTCCTTCATCCTCATGATGCGGTTGCCCTCCGACTCCGCCACCTTGTTGACAGGTATGCCGGTCATCTTGGAGACCACGGAGGCTATGTCCTCGGCATCCACGACATTTCCGGACCTGCCGCTCTTCGCAAGATTGAGGCGGATCATCGACCCGGCCTCATCCAAGGCATCTATAGCCTTGTCCGGCAAGAACTTGCCGGTCACATAACGGTCTGTCAGACGCACACAGGCCTCCAGAGCCTCCTCGGTGTAGGTCACCTTGTGGAAATCCTCGTAGTTCGGTTTGATGTTCCGGAGAATCGCGACAGACTGGCGGATGTCGGTCGGCTCCACGACAATCTTCTGGAACCTGCGGTCCAAGGCACCGTCCTTCTCCACGATCTTGGAGAACTCATCCATGGTTGTCGCTCCGATGCACTGCAGCTCGCCCCGCGCCAAGGCCGGTTTGAGGATGTTGGCCGCGTCAAGGCTGCCCTGCGCACCACCGGCTCCGACAATGGTGTGGAACTCATCGATGAACAGGATGATGTCCGGATTGGATCCGACCTCCCTGATGATGGATTTCAGTCTTTTCTCGAAATCCCCACGGTACTTCGTCCCGGCCACCACAGAGGCTATGTCCAAGGATATCAGGCGTTTCTTCGCCAATGCCGGGGAGATCTCGCCGGCCGCTATCCGCAAGGCGATGCCCTCCACGATCGCGGACTTTCCTACCCCTGGTTCCCCGATGAGCATCGGGTTGTTCTTCTTGCGCCTGCCAAGAATCTCTATGACACGGGCGATCTCGGTCTCACGGCCCACCACCGGATCAAGCTTTCCCTCCGCGGCGGCCTTGGTGAGATCGAAGCCGAAATCCTCGATGACACTCCGGTCCTGCCTCTGCTCCTGCCCGCCTTCCTGTGCATCTTCAGCGCCTGGTTCGTCCTCCGGCCCGGGAACGCTGTTCAGCAATCCTTCATCACGCATGTAGCCCAGCAGACGGCCATAGTCCACACCATGCTGGCGAAGATAGGCCTGGCCGTAATTCTCCGTGGTGCGGCAAAGAGCCAGCAGAAGATGCAGGGAACCCGCTTCGGAGACCCCTTGCCTGGAGGCTTCCAGCACGGTGATGCTCAAGACGTTCTGGGCGTAACGGGAGAACGAGATCTTGTCCGATTCCGAGTACGGTATCGGCTCGTTTGTGAATATGTGGCTGTCGATGAACCGCTTGAAACCGTCCGTGTCCACCCCGAGGCCAACAATGACCTTGCAGGCGGCATTCTCGCCGTGGCGCAGTATCCCCAGGAACAGGTGGTCGGGGCCGATGCCGTAGCTTCCGGTCCTCATCGCCTCGTCCCTGGCGTAACGGATTATGTCGTTGAGTTCATCAGAGATCTTTATTTCCATAGTCGATTGTCAAAGTAAAAATCACACTAACAGGACGCTCTTATTTTACGAAGGTGACGTGCAGCTCGACATCCTCGGATCCGAGCCGGATCTTAAGCCATCGGAGAAGCTTCTCCTCCTCATCCGCCTTGAACCTGCGGGAGGCCTTGGCATTGACGAATGTGGTCTTGCGGACAGTCAGGCTGTCGGCTGTGACGCTGCTGCCCCGGCTGATGCCTATCGACTTGACGGACGGATAGAAGCCTGCCAGTTCCTTCGCGATCTGAAGACACGGGATGCTGTCTCTCTTGTATTCGTTCAACTCGTTGCGGAGAGCCTCCACCTCTTTCTTCTTGGCCATAAGCTGCCTCTCATTGTTGGCATAGATGTCATTCACGATGTCAGAGACGATCAGACTCTTCGCAGACTTGTTCTCATTGATGGCGACCTGTTCCTCCTTGATACCATATTCATTGGCGGAAGCGAACAGGGCCGCCGTCTGCTCCTCGTCCAGTTTCTCTCCACTCAGGTACAGCTCAATCTTGTCGCCTTTCTCGTGGGAGATGGTGTAGTCGTAGATGATCGCGTTCTGTATGGACTTGTTAGCCTGCACGAAAGCGGTCGCGCGCCTGTCGAAATTGTTGTTGACGAGCATGATAGCCGAAAGAATGCTCGGTATGATGAACACCAGCGCGGTCGCCACCATGATCCGCCGGGTTCTCTTCTCCACCTTGGTGTCACGGTATTGTGCCTGCTTGAAACCCATTGCCTTGGTCATAATGTAGGACGCTATGGCGATGAAGACGCAGTTGATGGCAAAAAGATACAGAGCGCCGAGAAAAAACTGCATGTTGCCTTTGGCCAGTCCGAACCCTGCGGTGCAGAGCGGAGGCATGAGGGCGGTGGCGATGGCAACACCGGAGATCACGGTACCCTTCTCTTTCCTGCACTGCTCGAACATGCCGGCGGCTCCTCCGAACAATGCGATCAGCACATCATAGATGGTCGGATTGGTTCTGGCCAGAAGCTCGGTCGGGTTGGTGAGCGTAAGCGGTGTGACAAGAAAATACAACACAGACGCTATCAGCGCGATGGCCATCATCACTGCGAGGTTCTTCAGCGAGGTCACCATGAGTTCCATGTCGTTTGTCCCGAGCGAGAATCCCGCCCCGAAGATAGGGCCCATCAAAGGAGATATGAGCATCGCTCCGATGATGACCGGGATCGAGTTCACGTTCAGACCCACGGAAGCGATCACCACGGAAAACGCAAGAATCCATGCGTTCGGCCCACGTAAATGTACGTTCTTCCTTATCTGGCACTCAGCGCTCTCGGTGTCAAGATGACCGGCCAGGCTGGCTGTTTCCTTAAGAAGATGTTTCAGTCTTGTCGCAAATGCCATAATTGTCAGTTTTCCTCAAAAATACTAAAAATCCTTCAGAATCCAGTATGAGTAATCCTTAATAATGACATGTGACTCCCACAATTTTGGATTTCTGAAGCGTAAGGATTATCTTTGAGATTATGTTTTGAAAGGACAATAATCAACGTTGAATGAACATGAGATATTCAGAAATTGCAAAAAAAGCTTTGGCGGCGGCAGGGCTGGCGCTGATGCTTTCCGTAGGAGCGGCTGCGGCCGGGGTGTATGGCTGGCATAATCCACTGACGGAGAAGCCTAAAGGGCCGTTCGGAACCTGCTGGACATTCGACAGGGGGAACATTGACTTCGGAACCAACGCACCGGAAATCAAGGTGCGCTATGTGCTGGAAGGCAGGAATATTCCCAAAGGAGCGACGCGGATGGCATCGCTGGGGGTGGATCTTTTCGACATCGACAATGACGGCGGATTCCACCTTCTGAACGGGACTTCCGACCTCGGTTCAGCAGTCGGCGACACGATAACATTCTATTTCCGTGTCGATTACGGCAAGTCAGCCAAAAACGGCAACGAGTTCAGACTCTATCTGCCGCTCTACAACGAAGTCAGCTGGATGGAGATCGGAGCCTGCGGAGGCACCTATTTCCATTTCGAGCCGGTGCCGGTGGAGAAGGCCGTCGCTTTCTACAATGTGCCGGTCGAGACGGTTGACAGGCCTTCGAAGGCTGTACGGAACATCATCCAGAGGAAGGCCGACTTCCCGGTCAAGGTAGTCTCCAGAAAGGCAAGCAAGGGACAAGGCTTTTTCGTCGCGGTCGATGGAGCCAAGGCCGACACGACAAGCACGCTGGAGGCGATCTACAACGCCCTCGGCACGACTACCGCTCTGCCGGACATCCTCAAGCCCCTGAGGCAGCGCAGGGACTTTACCTTCTACGACTGGACCGAGAGGCATTCCAGGATCCTCTACAGGGAAAGGCACATCGCCCCGAATCCTGAGATCGTCATGATCGGCAACTCCATAACCCATTACTGGTCAGGCGAGCCAAGCAATGTCGTCTGGCATGCCGGCGTAAATTCATGGAACGACATCTTCGCGGACCGCAACGTCATCAACTGCGGCTACGGCTGGGACCGCCTCGGGAACATGATGTGGCGCATGATGCATGAGGAACTTGACGGCTTCAACGCGAAACACATCTTCGTGATGGCCGGCACCAACGACATCTACGGCAGCCCGGAGGAAGTCATCGGCGAAGGCATGGTGAGGCTGATCGAATATATTCGTGTGAAGCAGCCGAAGGCCCGCATCCACGTGGTTCACATCTATCCGCGCAGGAAAGCGATCGACAGGGTGGACAAGGTGAACGCCGCCGCGGACAGGTTCCTGGAGGCAAGCGGCCTCACGAACTACGACATCGTCGATGTCAAACCGGTCCTGACCAAGGCTGACGGCACATTGGACGAATCCCTCTTCAGGGATGGCCTGCATCCTAATGAAGAGGGCTACCGCAGGATCGCGGAGGTCTATCGCAGGTACATTCAGGATTAATTTCCGTACATTTCCTTGCGGTTGGCAGAGCCGCTTGGAGCGGGAGCCTCAGGGTCGTCGATTGTGGAATCCACAGTTCTGGCGACCTTTCTTGTTATGTTGGTCTCCAGGAAGCGGATCTGATCCGGGAAGGTCTCGACCATCGAATCGGCAATCTCGTGAGTGTGGCCCTGATAGCGGTAGGCATTGTAGGTGTAGCCGTTTCTCTTGAATATCCTGACAAGCTGGTTCGTGCCGGCAAACACCCAGTTGAAGACACGGATCTTCTTGTAGTTCACCACCTTGTCGGCAGTGCCGTGGAAGAATGCGGTCGGAGCCGGGGTCTGGGCGTACTTAGGCATACCCTCCCTTGAGAGGATCGCTCCGGAGAACGACATCACTCCCGCGTAGCGGAACCCTTCCGGGAGAGCCTCGGTGGCCTTTCCGTTGCACAGCAGCCACTCTGTCTGAAGGACGGTCATCGCACCGGCCGACGAGCCGCAGATCACCAGGTTGTCGGGATCCACCTTCAGCGTCGCGGCATTGTCGATGATGTATTTGGTGGCGCTGAACAGATCCTCGCTGGCGATGCTGACAGAATGGTAGAACTGCTTGACGGAGCCGATGCCGCCCTTGGTCCTGACTCCCCTCATGCCGAGCCGGTAGTCGATGGTGAGAACGGTGTAACCCTCGTCATTGAGCATCCTGAACCAAGGCAGGTACTCCTTGTGGCTGCGCTCTCCACCCTTGAATCCCCCTCCGAAAACGAAGACGATCGAAGGTTTGGCATTGCCGTCAATGGCGGTCACGCTGCCAGGCGAGGCGGGATATTCATCAAGCAAAAGTTGGTTGCCGTCCTTGACGGCGAATTGGTAGGTACCTGACGGTGAATATGTTTCCTGAGCGTTCAGGGTTGCCAATGATCCGGCGATGACGGCGGCTGCCGCCATCAGTCTTCTGAGGAATGAGTTCATGTTCATCTATGATTTTTGTTCGTCATCCGTGGCCGAGATCAGCCTGCGGATAGGTTTGAAGTCTGAGAAAAAGCGCGCGGCCACGACTCTGATCACAGTGTAGGCCGGGATGGCGACGAGCATCCCGATGATGCCCCCCAGATGGCCGGCCATCAGCAGCACGATGAAGATCTCCAGCGGGCTTGACTTTATGCTGGTCGAGTAGATCAGCGGCTGGAACAGGAAGTTGTCAATCAACTGCGTGCAGATGAAGACGGCAAGCAGCGTGATCAGCACCACCATGAAATCCGGGTAGACACCGAGCGCGGCGGCGCTGCTGTATTTCAGCACTATTCCGAGGATTGTCCCGACAGCTCCGCCGATCCAGGGGCCGACGTAAGGGATGACGTTCAGAAGGCCGGTCATGAACGCGATGCCGACGGCCGGGTAGAGGCCTATCCTTGCCACCAGCCAGAGTCCCAGGAAGTTGATCAGAGCCACACCCAGAACCTCTGTCAGCAGGCCGACGAAGTAGCGTGTAAGAAGATGCTCAATGTCGCCGATGGCGCTGATCGCCGTCTTCTCGGCCTTGTCCGGCACGAGCGAGCCGACTATCCTGCGGAACAGGTTCTCATCCTTCACGAAGAAGAACCCGATGAACATCACGGAGAAAAGTCCTATGCCGAAAGCCCCGAGGGCTGACGCCACGGAGCCGACCACTGATGTCACGGAACTGATGTCGAACGCGTTGCGGATCCATCCGATCACCGCGTCCTGGATCTGGAAGCCACGGCCCAAGGCCGGGATCCTGTCGATCAGCCAGACATTCAGCCGGTCGAACCAAACGGTGATCTCCGAGGCCTTGAAAGAGGCCGACTGGAGGTTGCCGGAGACATTGGTGATTATGCTTGAGAAGACTGGTATGATCTGGGTGACGACTCCCAGGAACACGGTCAGGATCAGGAGCAGAGACACTATGGCGCACAGCCAGTCGGGGGCGCACCTGCCCTTTATCCGGATGCGCTTCAATCCTTTCATTATCGGTCTTCCGAGCAGGGAGACCACCGCCGCGATGATTATGTAGACCAGCACGCTTCTGAAATACCAGCAGAACGCGATCGTCACCGCCGCCGCGGCTGCCCAGATGATGTATCTCGCCAATCTGTCTATGCTTCTTTCCTCGTTCATTCTCTGTCCTGTTTCTTATGTTTACAAAAATAGTAAAATACTTTTGATTCCGAATCGGAATGTCACTTCGGAAGGTTCGCTTCGTCCGGTCCGGTGGCCGAGGAAGATGCGGCGGAGAAGAGGAATATGCCAGCCAGAAAGTAGAAAAGTGCCCCGGACACGGATCCGGGACACTGCACTAAAACGTCAATACATAAGTGGCTATACCCTTACTCCGGGAGCTGCGCGCCATAGCCTGGCATCGCGCCGAAGATCAGGAGGGCCTTCTCCCAGTTGTAGCGGTTGGCGTACATCGTGACCTTGGAGGTCATTGTGCCGATCTGGTTCATGCCGAGCGCCGAACGGAAGGTGTTCACCGCCGAATTCGGGTTGTGCTGCATCTCAGCCGTGTACGACGCATTGAGGAATCCCTTCAGATAGGCCTCGTCAATCTTGCCTTTGAATATGTTGGCGTCCGTGACGGTCGTGTTGCCACTCTCGGAGTCGATGTATTCAATGTCAGAGAAATCGGCGCTGCTGATGTTGATGAAATTGCCGCCGCCAGGGATAGAAAGGTCGCCCATCCTATTGAGGAAGAACACGTTGTTCACCACAGTGGTGTTGCGGGTGGCCTCACGGCTCTTGTCGCTGTCGATGTGCGTGTAGTCAAGCGCCGTGAACATCGAGCAGCCAAAGATGTTGTTGGCCAGATAGCAATCCGTGCCAGGCTGGAAACGGAAGCCATAGCCCATGGTCTCAAGGTTCTGCTTGAACGACCACATGAACAGCACCGTGTTGTTGGTGAAGTCAATCCTGGAATTCTCCTTCGGATCCGAGCCGCGGGCATCCATAGCCTCCATCCTGCAGTTCACGAATATGTTGTTGTCAATCGTCAGGCTACCCCTGAAAAGGCCAAGGATCACATGGTTAGGAGCGTTGATGAACGCACAGTTGTGAACGGTCAGATCCACGTTCGAGTTGTTCAGGTAGAGGATGCAGGTCTCCTTCGTGTAGGTCTCCAGATTGGAGAGATCCGCACCGCCCATTCCCTTGGATCCGATAGGATTCATCTTGGTGGTCTCGACGCCTTCCGGCTGACCCTTCTGCTCCTCGTCGTTGCCGGCATAGTAGGAAATCGAGTTGCCGCGGTCGAAGATGATACCGTCGAACAGCACGTCCGGGCTCCTGTACTCAAGATTGTTGCCGTACTTGGCCACATTGACCTCCAGCTGTACCGTAGGAGCCTTGGCGCTGCCGTTGGACTCAGGAGTAGGCTGAACCAATGTACGGTAGGTCAGGATGTCACGGGCGGAGAAATCCTCGTTGAAACCGCCATAGATGTAGACAGGCTTGCGGACGAAAATGTTGCCTGAACGGAGCATGCCGTAATAGTTGCCCTCGGCCACATAGACAGTGGCGCCGGCAGGGGCGATGTCCAAAGCCTTCTGCAGATTCTTCACAGGAGTCTGAGGGCTGAGGCCGTCGTTCTTGTTGTTGCCGGCCTCGCTTACATAGTAGATGGTGCCGCCGCCGGAGTTGCCGGCCACTGATCCATTGCCAGCCACGGCTCCGCCGCCTGCAGCCGAACCTTTACCGACAGTCGGAGCGTTTCCCTTCCCGGAACGTCCTCTTCCCGCGTTGGTCACTCCCTTCTCAATAGCGTTCTCCGCTTTGTCCAATGTCCTCTGGATAGCTCTGTCAGCCCCCATGGTAGTTCTGGTGTTGACCGCGTTCTTGGCACGCTTGCCGATCTGGTTCAAGACGCTCTGCCCCTGGGCCGGAGCGCTCAAGGACAATGCGATAGCAAAGGCCAGAGCCAGGCCAAACGCTTTCCTCATGTTTGCTAGAATTTTCATAATTTGTTGATTTTATGCTATTTGATAATAATCATCACACGTAAGTAACCCTATCAGACCACTCACGCTGTCTGCACCTTTTTCTTTCCGCGCGCAAGGAAGATGACCAGCGCTACGGCGATCACAATGAGCGAGATTCCAAGCACTGGCCTATAGGCGAGCCAGGCGATGGCAATCACGATGAAAGACCAGGCGAAGCCGACAATCGAGCAGACCAGACCGACACCGGCCCCGATGATGTTGGCGATGAACGGAACCACCTTGGCGAGAGTCTCGATGAAGCCGAAGATGCCCTTCAGACCTCCGATTACAAGGAATATACCAAGAACTCTGAGAATCCAGAGCCAGATCTTGTTGGCCGAGTGCTGTCCCTCGTACATCTGGTCGGCTGACTTCACTCCCATCTCAAGCACGCTGAAAGACTTGCCGTTCTTGGCCGTGAATGGCACGAACGTGTCGCCGCTGACCTGAGCCATAAGGGAAACCTCTCCCGGAAGAACCTTTGTGAAGGTAACGCGCACATCACCGACCTGCGGAGTTCCGGAATTGGAGCCGAAGCTGATCACATTGTTCTGAACCTTGACAGTAAGTGTGGTGTCTATCAGGCATTCCTCCTTGAACAGTTCGTTGGAGATCCTTTCGCTGTCCTTCTCAGAGAAGACATAAGGCTGGTCGCCGGAAATGGATGAGATCTGGCTCTTTGTCAGGCGATAGGCGCCGAACGAAACGTTCTCGGCGGTCTGTCTCAGATCGTCAATCGCGATTCTGATCCTGTTCGCCCCCTGATACTCAGGATCGTGGAAATTCTCTGAAGCCACAGGGGAATTTACCCATTTCTTCTCATACGTGTAGGTCGTGACGGTCTCCTGGCCTCCGCCTATCTTGTCCTTGGTCTGACTCTTGGAGTTCTCCACCCACTGATAGTACTCAACCTTTCTGTTGAACTTAACCGCGGTCACCCCTACTCCGAAATCGGAATCGATGAGCGAGTCGATGGTGGCGGTCATTCCTGTCGCATGGACAAGCTTGCCGTCGAACTGAGGGTCGATGGTGCCGATGTCCGTCATCTCGACAGTCACACCCGCCGCCTCGTTCAGCATTTTGGTTGTCTTGACAGCCCTGCCCTCGTTCCACCAAAGGAGGATCGTGCCGACAATGAAGAGGAGGATACCTGAACCGATGCCTCCGAAAGATTTTTTCACGCGCTGACCATAGGTGGTCGTTGTCGTCTCTGTGTAAGCCATAATAACTTGTTTTTAGTTTGTATTATTAAATTGTATCAATAATTAGGTCATATCGCACCACAAAGTTACGAAGTATAGGACAAAAATAATATGGCAAAAGAGACAATTTATGCCTCTTTTGCCATATTTTTACCAAAAACCTCCTTCTGCGGGTCCTCCTTCCCCGCATTTCCGTCACGCCACTGCTTCGGAGTCACACCTGTGACCTTCTTGAAGACCGAGATGAAATGGGACACGTCACTGATGCCGCAGAACGCCGCGACATCAGAAATCGGCCTGTCTTTTTGAGAGGCCAGGATCTCCTTTGCCATGTCCACCCTGACTCCGCTCACCAGATTGCTGCTGCTCTCTCCGGTCTGCGTCTTAATCTGGCGGTTAAGATTCGCCCTGGACGTACAGAGAGCTGCGGCAGCCTCCTGAAGATCGACTTCCCTCCCCTCAAGGATCTGCCTCCTCACCTCCGCCTTCAGCATCTCCACCATGTCCTGCTTTCTTGGATTGTGCGCCGGCACACGATTCTTGGCCACGTCAAGCTTATCCATCGCATCGACAAGGGTAGACTTGATCGACCTGTTCCTGCGGACAAGAAGCAGGACAAAGAAAGAAAGCAACAGAACAGCCGCTATGCCGAACGCCAGGATCCTGCGCTTGGAGATCAGATGCCTGTCCCGTTCGCTGCTTATCTGCTCGTTGCGGTAAAGGGCGTTGTACTCGTTGAGTCCCTGGTTCATCCCGCTGTCGTAGAGCGAGTCCTTGATCTGGGTGTACTGCATCAGATGGGCCACGGCCTCGTCCGAGTTGCGCGGCACAAGAGCCTTGCTGAGTCCCAGATGGGAATGACTCATGTTATAGGCGTCCCCTTTCTCGGCGAACACCCTGAGAGCCGAGTTGAAATATTCAGCGGCCCCTGGTTTATCTTCTTTCTGAAGACAGATCTCCCCAAGCTGATTGCAGCAGATGGCCCACGACTGCATGTTGCCGGCCTTCTCAAGCTCCGGCAGAGCCTTCAGCAAGGACTCCTCCGCCTCATCGTACCGTTCCATGGCGATCTGCGCCGCCGCCATCTGCGACAGCCTCACCGCCGCCTTGTCCCTTAGTCCCATCGCGGTGTTGATCTCATAGGCGCGGCGGGAATACTTCAGGCTGACCTCATCATCCCCAAGGCTGTGGTAGATCTCGGCGGCCATGCCGCAGCGGATGGCCAATCTAAGCGAGTCCTTCTGCCTCTCACAGATCCCGATGGCCTCCAAAACGTACTTCAGACCTTCCGCCGGCTGCTTTGACGCGAGGCAGATCCCCGCCAAGGTGTTCAGTGAGCAGGCCATCAGCCCGTCATCCTTAAGCTCGCGCCCGAGCATCAGCGCGTCACGGGCAAGCTCCAAGGCCCGATGGTAGTCAGATTTGCGGAACAAGGCTATGGACAAGGTGTTGCAGCAGTCGCACTCTATCTCCTTCGTTCCGGCTTTCCGACTGGAGGCCAGTGCCTTGCCGGCATATTCAATGGACTTGTCGTAGTCCTGGATGTCATAGTACCACTCCGCGGCCCAGTACCAGGTGAGAGCCCTGACGCTGTCCGCACCACTGCCGGGATGGATCATGATCCTTCCGTCAGAGAAATCCTCGTCCGCCAGGAAATCAAAGAAACGTTCGGCGGTGCCGACAGCGGCCTTCCCTCTCTGATGGTCGAACGCCGTGATCAGCGAGTCCACATTCTGCGAATATGCGGACACTGCGAGCAAAAGGAATATATGTATCAGTAGCGGTCTAGTGTGTGTCATTTCAAATCTGTGGCAAAGCGGGCAAGTGGGTTGTTCCGGCTTTGAACTAACAAAGTTAGAAAAATATCCGAATAATCCTACACGCGTGAATAATCATTAGGAATATTCATTCCGCCAGAGTCCGTCAGGACACCTCTTGCCGACGGCCGCCAAAGAATATGGAAAAATGCTATCTTTGCAGCCGATTTTGAACAAGGAATATGGTTAGAGCTAAGGAAAGTAAGGCCAAAGGGTTCTTTTTCGGTATTTTGGCCGCTGTTAGTTACGGTGCCAATCCATTGGGTGCCAAGTACCTCTACGAGGAGGGGCTGAATGTCGAGTCCGTGCTGTTCTACAGGTACGGGCTGGCGGCGCTTATCATCGGAGTGATCATCGCCGGGAAGATGCTGCTCGGGAAGAGGAACGCCTCTCATCGCGCCTCGACCGACCCGGCGGCCACCGAAACGACCGGATCCTACGAGACCTTCAGGATCAGCCGCGGCGAGCTTTCAACGCTGACGGCACTCGGCCTGCTGTTCGTCGTGTCCTCCCTGACGCTTTATTGCAGCTTCCTCTACATGGACAGCGGAGTCGCCTGCTCACTGCTCTTCGTCTACCCGGTGATGACAGCCGTGCTGATGGCGATGCTCTACGGTGAGAAGATCACCAAGGCCACCGCCGTGGCCATAGCCCTCTCCCTCGTCGGAGTCTTCCTCCTCTATAAAGGCGACGGCAAGACCCTCCTCAGCACAGTAGGAGTGCTTCTGGTGATGGTGTCGGCTCTAAGCTACGCCCTATATATAATAGTAGCCAACCGGGCCTCCGCCCCCGAATCCGAACTCAAAGGCAGCCACAACAGGCTTGCCAGGATAATTCCGCTGCCACATAGCGTCAGCATCCACCGGCTGGAGATGTCAGCGATGAAGCTCACCTTCTACGTGCTGATAGTCTGCGCCCTGTCAATCGTTCTCTTCTCGCTCACCTCGCCGGAACGCCACATCCTGCCGCTTGTCACAGGACGGGCGTGGGCATATTCATGGATGCTCGCCATCGTTCCAACCGTCCTCTCGCTTGTCTCGATGGGCATCTCCGTCCGCATCATAGGCTCGACCCCGACCGCCATCATGGGCGCACTTGAGCCTTTGACCGCCGTAGTGATCGGCCTGACCGTCTTCCACGAAGCAATGACCGTCAACCTGGCAGCCGGCATCCTGCTGATCCTCATCGCTGTGGTCACCATCATCCTCAGCAAAGGCAAACCAGGGAGCAAATAAGTGGAGATGAACAAGATAAGAGAGATTCTAAGAATAGGCCTGCCCATCATGCTCGGCCAGGCCTGCGTCATCATACTGGCTTTCGCGGACAACATCATGATAGGATGGCATAGCGTGGACGAGCTGGCGGCATCCTCGTTCGTGAACAACATCCTTAACCTGTTCATCATGACAGAGCTTGGGTTCGCGGCAGGAATGACTCCGATGATCGGAGCGCACAACGGGACAGGAAACATCAAGGGAATAGGCTCCACGCTTAAAAACGGACTGACGGTGAACGGGATTCTCGGCGGGATAAGCCTTATCCTGCTGACCATAATCTATTTCTGCCTCGGATATTTCGGGCAGGATCCGGAACTCCTGCCCCTGATCAGACCGTATTTCATCATCGTGGGGATCTCGACACTGTTCGCCCTTGGCTTCAACGTCCTCAAGCAATTCACCGACGGCATCTGCCGCCCGATGATCTCGATGACCCTGCTGATGCTCGGGAACCTTCTCAACATATTCGGGAACTGGGTACTGATCTACGGCAAGTTAGGCTTCCCCGAGATGGGTCTCACCGGCGCGGGGATCAGCACCCTCGTCTCCAGGATCCTGATACTCTTCCTGTTTGTCGCCTACATATTCAAATCAAGAAAGATGAATGAATATGCCCGCGCGATCAAGGAGGCGCTAGTCTCGCGCATAGAGATGAAGGGTGTCCTGAAGATGGGCTACCCAGTCGGAATCCAGATGGCCCTGGAATCCTCCACCTTCACGTTCGCCGCCGTTATGGCCGGCTGGCTCGGAGTGCTGCAACTTGCCGCCCATCAGGTAGTCATCACCATCTCGCAACTTTTCTTCCTGATGATGCAGGGACTCTCGTTCGCCGTCTCGATCCTGGTCAGCAACGCCTTCGGCAGAAAGGACTTCAAATCCGTCCGTGAATATTCCCGCAAAGGCTACTTCATGACGCTGGGCATCTCCGCCACACTGTCGGTCCTGCTCTACTGCTTCCGCTATCAGGCCGCCGGTGTCTTCAGCGACTCCCCGGAGGTGACCGCGATGGCCGTCTCGCTCTTCTTCCTGCTCTTCGCCTACCAGTTCGGCGACGGCCTTCAGCTATGTTTCGCCAACGTCCTCCGCGGCATTCAGGATGTCAAGCCGATCATGTACGCCGCCTTCATAAGTTACTATCTGATAGCGATCCCCTCCGCCTACCTCCTCGGCTTCAAAGCCAGCCTTGGCCTCCAAGGCATCTGGATGGGCTTTCCCATCGGCCTGACCCTGGCCGGCATCTTCTTCTACGCCCGCTACCGCGCCGACCTCCGCCGCCTCAGCCGTTAACCGGCAGCAGATAGACGGCCACCGCCAGACGACAGACGACAGACTGTTGACAATAGACAATAAACGATAGACAATAAACGATAGACGATAAACAATAAACAATAGACGGTAGCCGACAAACTATGGCCGGTAGCTGACGTTTTTCCGCCACATAATTCCAATGACGACACCGCAAGGCAACTCCGCAGTCACGATTAGGCGGGTTTTCTCGCCCGCGGAGGCGCAAATGAGACTCCGCGGGCGGGATTCGGCGGGAATCGCGCTCGCGGAGGGACTTTTGACTTTTTCTAAAAAAGACTCGGGCGGCTATAGGGTTGCCGTGCGGGCGGCTACGGCGGCGGCTGCCTCAGCGAAGTCCTCGGCGGAGGAGGCGTAGAGGACACCACGGGAGGAGTTAATCAGGAGACCGCCCTTGGAGTTGGCTCCGTTGGCGATCACCTCCTCGGCACTGCCGCCTTGTGCGCCGACACCTGGGACAAGGAAGAAGTTGTCGGGGCAGAAGCACCTGATCTCCTTCAACTTGTCCGCCTTGGTGGCACCTACCACGAACATCATGTTCTCGGGAGTGGAGATCTCCATCATCCTCTCCATCACAACCTGATAGAGGGGCTTGCCTCCTTTCTCTGCTGTCTGGAAATCGACAGAGGACGGATTTGAGGACAGAGCCACGACAATGGCGTAGCGGCCGGGATATTCAAGGAAAGGGGTGACTGTCTCGCTGCCCATATAAGGGGAAAGGGTGACGGCATCGAAATCAAAGGTCTCGAAGAGGCTCTTGGCGTACATCCTGGCGGTGTTGCCGATGTCTCCCCTCTTCGCGTCCGCGATGATGAACTGCTCCGAATGGTTTGAACGAATATAATCAACCGTCTTGTCGAGAATGGCCATTCCGTCCACTCCGAGGCACTCGTAGAAAGCGAGATTCGGCTTGAAGGCGACGCAGTGCGGGGCGGTCGCGTCAATGATGCGCTTGTTGAACTCCAGCACAGCCTCGCCTACCGTCCTGCCGGCCTTCACGCACTCGGGGATCTTGGCGAAATCGGTGTCAAGGCCGACGCATAGCATCGAACTTTTTTTCTTTATCTGGGAATATAAATCTGCTGTTGTCATATTATTTTCTATTCATAATATTCATAAAACTTGGCGATGGATTCCATCCCGGCGAAGAACTGCCGGAGCAGATAACTCTCGTTCGGAGAATGGATTGTATCCCTCTCAAGGCCGAATCCCATCAGCAGCGGATCCACTCCAAGGATCTTCTGCATATCCGCCAGCACAGCGATGCTGCCGCCGCCACGACTCGGAACCGGCTTGACGCCATAAACCTCCTCCATAGCCTTTGAAGCAGCCTGGAACGCCGGAGACGAAATCGGAATGAGGAATCCCTCCCCACCCTCGCACGGCTTGACCTCTATGCGGCAATATTTCGGAGCGATCTTCTCCAGATGTTTCTTGAATATCCTCGTGATCTTCGAGCTCTCCTGATTAGGCACGAGACGCATCGAGATCTTGGCGTGAGCGACTGACGGGAGAACCGTCTTGGCCCCCTCACCGATGTAACCGCCCCAGATTCCGCACACATCCAGACAAGGCCTGATGCCGATCCTCTCAAGCGGAGTGTAACCTTTCTCTCCACGCAAAGCCTTGACACCCACCGACTCTTCGAACTCTTTGAGATCGAACGGGGCTCTCGCGAGCTGTGCCCTGTCCTTTCTGGAAAGTTCCACGACATCGTCATAGAATCCCGGAATTGTGACGCGTCCGTCCTTGTCGATCAGCCCTGAGATCAGATCGCAAAGCGTCTGGATAGGATTGGCGACCGTGCCACCGTAGTGTCCGGAATGCAGATCCTTATCCGGCCCTGTCAGAGTCACCTCCAGATAGGCCATTCCCCTCATACCGCAATTGATCGAAGGCACCTTGTCGGAGATCATCGTCGTGTCCGAAACCAGAATCACATCGGCTCCAAGCCATTTCTTATGTTCCTTGACCCAAGCCGGAAGGGACGGGCTGCCGATCTCCTCCTCGCCCTCGAAGATGAACTTCACGTTATGGCGAAGTTTGCCGCTACGAAGGAGATATTCAAAAGCCTTGATGTGCATAAAGAGTTGACCTTTGTCATCGTTGGCTCCACGGGCATAGATGGCCTCCTGACCGGTCTGGTCCTGCTTGATCACCGGCTCGAACGGATCCGTGTGCCACTTTTCAAGCGGCTCCGGCGGCTGCACGTCATAGTGGCCGTAAACCATCACAGTCTTCCACTCCGGGTTGATGATCTTCTTGCCAAACACCACTGGATTGCCCTTGCTCGGATAGACTCCGGCCTCGTCGGCCCCAGCCTCCAGAAGCAGCTCCTTCAGCCTCTCGGCGCAACGTTCCATATCCTTCTTGTGGTCCTGCTTCGCGCTGATGGACGGAATCCGCAGGAGAGAGAACAGCTCCTCGAAGAACCGTTCCCTGTTTTCTTGAATATATTCCTTCATTCCTTTGCGTTTTTTGCGTTTCACAAAAATAGCCAAAAGCAACGGTAATTTCAAGCGTGGAGCTTAGCTCGTTAATATTCAAGAAAAGAATATACCCTCCTCACTACCGTAACGGGCAGGAGGAGGGCACTTCATCTAATTAACCAACAAGCGGTTAGCCTCCGCGGAATTATTTACGGAAAGCCTGACGCCTCGCTGACTTATGAATATTCAAGGCTTTGCCGGAAGCGGCCGCCGCTCTGGTTGACACAGAGGTAGTATTGGCAGTGCCGTCATGGATGTAAGGCTTACCTGTGTAAGATCCCTTTACAGAAATCTTAAAGTCATCATCAGTGATGTCGAAATCAATCGTATAGGTATCACCTGTCTTCTTGACGCTGACTGTTCCTTTCTGGGCTCCACACAATGGCTGGAAATCACCACCTTGGGTGTCAGTCGCAAGATACCAAGTGCCATATATACTACCATCCTCGGCAGGCAAACCGGGAACCACAGTAAACGGAGTCAAAGAGGCAGCCGCGGTGATCTCCATAGGATTAAGGACATTGAACGTGCCGGCAGGAAGAACTTTGCCGTCTGAAGGAGCGGTGTTCAATTCAAGCATCAGTATCTTGCCCGGGCCGACCAGATTCTGCTTTGTGAAATCCACTCTGCTGTCAGCGAGGTAAATGAGCCAGTTGTTGGACACGCCGCCTGTTTTGTAGATGTCTCCGTCAAACTCAAAGTAGCCCTGTGTGAGTTCATTACCAAGATCGATCTCGGTGTAGTCCTGTGCCGGCGGATCTCCGGCATCCTTGACATCCTTGAGGGTCACAGCTCCGGTGTAACGGAACTTGTACTCCTTGCCGCCGGCCGTGACGACCGCGTTGATCGTGTACTCGGAACCATTCAACGTGATGTCAACAGTGCCTTGCTCGGCCATAATGTACTGCGGCTCGGCATCTCCTTCCTGATAAGAGTAGATGAATGATCCGATGATGCCCCAAGCGCCCATATCCGTACCGGGCAGCCAAGTGTAGCTCTGGTCCTGATCATCAGAGAGGAGCGGAATATAGTGTTCCGCTGGCAAGGTTGTCGCACCGGTCTTAGGAAGGTTGAGATCCAGCCACAGTGCGGTACCCTTTCCGGCCAGCGACACACCGCCTTCCTTCACGTTTCCGGAAAGCAGGAACAGGAAATCATTATCCTATCCGTTTTCGTACTGATCGCCACAATAATAGCCACCGGCTGTAGTCGCCACGATTCCGTTGAACTCTTCCTCAACGACAACCTTGCACGCGGCGGCGAAACCTCCGTCAACGCTTGTGGCGGTGATCAAGGCCTCTCCCACAGCGATTCCCGTCACAACGCCGTCAGCGACAGACGCGATCTCAGGCTTGGAGGACACCCATTCGACTTCCTTGTTCGTCGCGTCGGAAGGAGTGAACTCCACGGTGATCTCCTGCGTCTTGCCGACTATCACCTTAACCTGGGTCGGAGAGACGGAAATGTCCTCAACGTGCTTTACCACAGTCACCTTGCAGGTTGCCTTGAGGCTTCCGTCGGCGGTGGTGGCGGTGATCACTGCCTCACCAGGAGCGACAGCGGTCACAACATCATTCTGAACGGCTGCGACCGAAGGATCACTTGACTCCAATGAATATGCAGGATCAGTGGCGTCGGAAGGCTCGACCGTGACAGTAAGCTTTTGAGTCTCACCTGTTCCCAAAGTGACTTCCTCAGGCGTAATCTGAACGCCGGAGACCTTCACATCCTTGTCACAAGATGTGAACAAAAACGGCAGCATCACCGCAAATGCGGCAATAATCGATTTAATTTTGCTCATAACCAATTTGTTAAGTTAGTCTTTATCTTACTGACGGCAAATATAATAAAATATCGACTATTTTTGCAGCCTTGACTGAGATAAAAATCCGGGATGGATTTTTGAATATCACTAAATTTAAGGAAATGATTTTTATGACATTGCTGGCCCTGGCGGGTCTTGGTTATACACTGCGGCACATCTGGATGATTCTTCCATTGGACACTGTGTGGAGAATCTTCATAGTCGGGGGATGCCTCGGGGCTTTCCTTTTCTTGTTCCTGAACTTTATGCCATTCCTCGGCAAAGTCCCTCTCTGGCTGTCGTCCACAATCTACGAGATAGGCACGTCCTCCATATTCATCCTGCTTTATCTGGTGATGATTTTCGTCCTTCTGGATCTTGGCAGACTGGTTCACCTCGTGCCGAAAGCCTGGCTGGTCAGCAACGGATTGGCCTCACTCTGTGTCCTCGCAGCCATCGCAGGAATATTCATTTACGGGAATATTCATTACAAGCACAAGGTGCGCCAGCCGCTTGAACTGACAACGGAGAAGCATCTTGACAAGGATTTGAAAATCGTGATGATCAGCGACTTGCACCTTGGCTATCACAACCGGAGGGCGGATTTCGCCAAGTGGGTGGACATCATCAACGCCGAGAAGCCGGACCTCATTCTCATCGGTGGCGACATCGTGGATATCAACGTCCAGCCGCTCATAAGGGAAAATGTCGCCGAGGAATTCCACCGCCTTGAGGCTCCTGTCTATGCCTGCTTCGGCAATCACGAATATTATTCCGGAATCCCGAAGGCCTTGTCATTCTACAACGAAGCCGGAATCAACCTATTAAGGGACAGCGTCGCCGCGATAGGCTCTCTTCGCGTCATTGGTCGGGATGACAGGTCGAATCCGAAACGCAAGAGCCTGGACGATCTGATGAGCGGGACAACCGACAGTCTCTACACCATTCTGTTAGACCACCAGCCGTACCATCTGGAAGAAGCGGAAGATCACGGAATTGACTTCCAGTTCAGCGGCCACACGCACCGTGGCCAGATCTGGCCGGCCTCGTGGATCACCGACAGGCTCTTCGAGGATTCCTGGGGCGAGCATCAGCGCGGCAAAACCCGCTACTATGTCAGCTCAGGCATAGGCATCTGGGGCGGCAAGTTCCGCATCGGCACCCGATCCGAATATGTCGTCGCCACCCTTAGGAGCGTAGCGGCCAACTAATTATAAATGAATACACAGACATACCCTTCTTCCACCTGTTACGGGTAGGAGAAGGGTATATCATTCTACTGATGGGCAATCAGTTGGCCGCCACGAGGGCTACAGCGAATTTTCCAGCTTGGACTTCGCGTAGTCGAGGGTGACGGTGAATGTCTTTTTGCGGGAGGACGGAGCGTCGTACATCGCGTCATCGAAAATCTGCTCGCAGATCGAGCGCAGGCCACGGGCCCCGAGCTTGTTCTTGATGGCGGTGTCAACTATGAGTTCCCTGACTCCATCCTCAATCTTGAGAGTCATTCCGTCAATCTCGAACAGTTTCGCATACTGCTTGAGAATGGCGTTCTTCGGCTCGGTAAGGATCCTCAGCAGGGCATCCCTGTCAAGGGCGTCGAGGTAGGTGATGACCGGGAGACGACCGATGATCTCGGGGATGAGACCATAGGCGCGAAGATCCTGGGCATCAACGTATTTCAAGAGGTTGTTCTTGTCAACGGTCTGCTTCTGGGCCGCGCCGAATCCGATGACCTGGGTGTTGAGCCTCTGGGCTATGCGGCGCTCGATTCCCTCGAAAGCGCCTCCGCAGATGAACAGGATGTTCTGTGTGTTCACGTGGATGAACTCCTGCTCAGGATGCTTGCGGCCTCCCTTCGGAGGGACATTGATCACATTACCCTCAAGAAGTTTCAGCATCGCCTGCTGGACACCCTCGCCGGACACGTCGCGCGTGATGGACGGATTGTCGCTCTTGCGGGCGATCTTGTCAATCTCGTCGATGAACACGATTCCCCTCTCGGCCTTCGCCACATCGAAATCAGCCTCCTGTAGAAGCCTCGTGAGGATGCTCTCGACATCCTCCCCGACATAGCCGGCCTCGGTCAGGACAGTCGCGTCCACAATCGTGAACGGAACGTCCAACAGTTTTGCTATCGTCTTGGCCAGCAAGGTCTTTCCTGTTCCGGTCGGGCCCACAAGCAAGATGTTGGACTTCTCCAGCTCGACTCCGTCGTCAGGCTTGTCCACCAGATTGTGGTTGATCCTCTTGTAGTGGTTGTAGACCGCGACGGCGAGCATCTTCTTGGCGCGGTCCTGACCGATGACATATTCATCAAGAAACTCCTTGATCTCGACAGGCTTTTTCAGCGAGTCGAGCCGCCCCAAGGATTTCCCTTCCTTATTGGAAGCGTCCCCGAGAGCGTCCTCAAGGTAGTTGTGGGCGAGTTCGACACAGTCGCTGCAGATGAAGCCGTCGATACCTTGGAGCAGGAACGGAACATCACGCTCCGACCTGCCGCAGAACATGCAATGCCTTGCCGTGCCTGAATTCTTCTTCTGTGGCATTATTTGGATTTCTTTGTGAGGATCTCATCCACCATTCCGTACTCCAGAGCCTCCTGAGCTGTCATCCAGTAGTCCCTGTCAGCGTCGGCGAACACCTTCTCGTAAGGCTGTCCGGAATGCTGGGAGATGATGTCGTACAGTTCCTTGCGGGTCTTCTCGATCTCCTTGGCGGCGATCATGATGTCGGACGCCTGTCCCTGGGCGCCGCCCAGAGGCTGATGGATCAGCACCCTTGAATGAGGAAGACACGAGCGCTTGCCCTTCTCGCCGGCGCAAAGCAGAACCGAACCCATCGATGCGGCCATGCCGGTACAGATGGTAGCCACATCTGGCTCGACCAGCTGCATGGTGTCATAGATCGCCAGACCGGAAGTCACCTGACCGCCGGGAGTGTTGATGTAGAGCGAGATGTCCGCCGAGGAATCCGTAGAGGCAAGGAAGAGCAGCTGGGCCTGGATGATGTTGGCGACATCATCATCGATCGGAACGCCAAGGAATATTATCCTGTCCATCATCAGGCGGCTGAACACGTCCATGGAGGCCACATTCAGCTTCCTTTCCTCGATGATGGTCGGATTGATGTAGGCGTCCGTGGCCGTGCGATAACGGTCAAGGGTCATGGAACTAAGCCCAAGACCCTTGGTCGCATATTTCTGAAACTCCTTGTCCATAATTACTTAAGCGCGCGGAATTTCTCCTCGGAGATCTTCTTGTTCTGAAGGGTGACCTTCTCCTTGACGGCGGCGATCACCTTCTCGTTCTCGACGTTCTCCTCAATGTTGCGGATCTGTCTCTCGTCCTTGAGCAACTGGGCGGCAGCATCGGTAAGAAGTTCCTCAGGAACGTTACCCATTCCGTACATAGCGTACTGGTAGGCGGCGAAAGCCTTGGCAGCCTCAAGCATGTCCTTGTCCTCAACCTTGAGGTCGAACTTCTTCATCAGCGAGCCCCTGACAAGCTGCCAGCGGAAGTCTCCGAGGAAAGCGTCAAACTCTTTCTCTATCTGCTCCTTCGTGAACTTCTCCTTGTTGTTCTCATAGAGCCATCTCTTGAGGAACGCCTCCGGCACATTCACCGCAGCCTTGTCCACAAGGTACTTGCGGAGATCCTGCGAGAGCCTGTAGTCCGCCTCCTGCTTGTAGTTGGCCTCAAGTCTTTCGGCGATCTTGGCGTCGAATTCCTCGGCTGTTTTCACAGCGTCCTTGCCGAAGACCTTGTCGTAGGTCTCCTGAGACTCGGTGGCAGGAACGAAAGTCTTGACATTCACCACTGTCACGTTCCACACCGGATCAAGGGCGGCAAGCTCCTCCTTCTTCATCTTAAGCATGGAAGCCCTGTCGGTCTCGTTGGTGAAAGCCTCGTTGACATTGATGTCGAACTTGGCATCTACCTTGGCTCCGAGGAAGTTTTTCCTCGCGTCTCCCTCAACCTTGTCAACGGCGACATAAACGCCTTCCACAGTCTTCTCGCCCTGCTTGAAATCAACCACAACATAGTCCTCCTCTCCGGCGGCCTCGCCCTCTTCGAGCTGGCCGTACTGACGGAGGATGCTGTCCTTCATGGCAGCCTTAGCCTTGTCGGTCACCTCGATATTGTAATACGGCAGTTTGTCATCCTTGTCAACATCAATGTTGATCTCTGGAGACAGTCCGAGGTCGAACTTGAACTCGAAATCGTTGCCATCCTTCCACTCCAATTCCTTCTGGGACTCGCTGGCGATAGGCTCGCCGAGAATATGCAGATTGTTGTCCTTGATGAACTTGTCGAGCTGCTCCGAGACAACACCGTTGATGGCCTCGTAAAGAGCCTGGTCGCCATAGACCTTCTTTACGAGCGACGCGGGAACCATTCCCTTGCGGAAACCCTTGAAGTCAGCGTTTCTCCTGTAAGCGGAGAGTCTTTTCTTCTCCTGCTCGGCATAGTCCTCCGCCTTCAGGGCGATGGTCAGTTCGATGTTAAGATCATCGATTTGATTCTTAATTACTTCCATAATTTGTTAATATTTATAAATCATTAATTATTCTTTCTGTTCGGGTAGATCACCCTTTCGTGGTAGATCTGGGAAAGATAAGCCTTCAAAGTCTCCTTCACGGTGTTAAGTTCCTTGATCGAGATCTCGGAGTCGTCAAACTGCCCGATCTTCATCTTCGCGGCGACAATGTTCTCCACAAAGGCCAAGAACGTGGCCGCGGAATTGTCTTTCAATGTCCTGGACGCCGCCTCAAGCGTGTCACAGATCATGAGTATCGTCTGCTCCTTTGTCCAAGGCCTGCGCCCCGGGTAGAAGAAATCGGCCACATCGTTCGGATCACCGCCCTCGTTCAGATACTTATTGTAGAAAAAGCTCGTGTTGGATGTTCCGTGATGGGTAAGGATGAACTCCCGGATGACATCCGGCAGTCCATATTCAGCAGCCAGATCAAGTCCGTCGGCGACGTGCCTGATGATCGCTCTGGCACTTTCCTTCGGGGAAAGATTCTCGTGATAGTGGATCCCGCTCGGAGACATGCTCTCATTCTCTATGAAGCAAAGCGGATTCTTCATCTTGCCGATGTCGTGGTAAAGTGCTCCGGCCCTGACCAGCAGGACGTTCGCATCGATGGCGCGGGCAGCCGCGTCACACATGTTCATCACCTGCAGCGAATGCTGGAAGGTTCCCGGAGCCTTGTGCTCCAGCTCCCTGAGCAGCCTGTTGTTCGTGTCGCAAAGCTCCCTCAGCCTTGAACTTGAGAGGAGGTTGAACATCCTCTCGAAAAGATAAATCAACGGATAGCCGGCCACGATAAGCAGCGAGCCGATGAACATGTAGAGCACGGCCATGTACGGATCGTCATGAACCATGTCAATCATGCGGAAGCCGAAATAGGTCACAAGCTGGCTGCAGAAGACGATCCCCGCCATAATGAACTGCTTCCATCCCTGGTTGAAGAAGCGGAACGTGAACACCGCCACGACACTTGCCGTAAGGAAGAGCACAAACAGCACGATTCCGTTGTCCGAGAAGAGAAGCAACGGAAGGAAAGAGACACAGCAGATCGGGAAGATCACCTTGTTCTTGAAGAACGCCTCAAGATAAAGAGCGGTCAGCGTAAACGGCACCATGTAGAGGCACTTCGGCGCGAACTTGTTGATGATCAACGCAAGAAGCGAGGAGGAGACAAAAATGAAGATCAAGTACCAGAACCTTCGGTAGTCCAGGAAAAGCCTCCTGTTCAGGAAATAGATCATCAGGAAGAACAGCAGTACCAGGGTAAAGGCCACGAAAGCGTTACCAAGCCAGAAAAGGATCTTCGGCCCGCCATAGCCCATACTGTTCTCGAACTCAACTTTGTAGGAATCAAGTATCTGCGCCACCTCCGCCGTGACAATCTCCCCTTCCGAGACTATCAGCTGTCCGGCACTCACAAAACCCTGTGTCGTGGAGACCTGATTCGAGGACTCCGACCTCACCAGTTCCGTGGTCTTCTGGTCATATTCAAGATTCGGGACAATGAAGTCATAGATCCCTACCGCCCTGAACACGGAGTCCACATTGACCGCCGGGTACTTGGCGGAGACAAGGGCCAGCAGGCGGTTTTTGGCCTCCGACTCCTTGAAAACCTCGCTCACCGGCTTCTTTGCGGCTCTTTTGTCCTTCTGGACGTAAAGCACTGACGCGGAAGGATCGGTGCCGCTTTCCAACCTCACACCCTCGTCCTGGACCACCCCGTTGGAGTAGATTCCCTCCATCGAAGAGATGACCGACGGACGGAGGTAGGAATATTTTCCCATCTCAATCCCGTCCGCAGCCTTCCTGCAGTTGTCCACGACATCCTGACGGAATCTGTAGTATGGAATCACCACAGACTTGTTCTTGCTCTTCTCCTCCCTTATCTGCTCGTCCGTTTTCAGTATAGGGAAATCGAACTGCGCGATAAGAGTCTCGTGAGACCAAGGGGATCCCTTCCTGTAGTCATAGCTGAACTTCGCGGTCCTTGGAAAGGAAAGCGTGAGGATCACGAACAGAACGGCCAGAGGCACAAGGATCTTGTAGTTTATGGAGACGTGAGGCAACTTCATTGTCATCAACTATTTGAACGGACTTCCCGCCTCCTTGGCGATAAAGCCGTAAGTCAGCTTGTCTGTAAGTCTTGGGAAAAGCCTGTGAGCCAGCACAGTGACCTTACCCAGTCCGGTGAGTATCATCTGAGACCTCCTTTTCTCCAAGCCCTTGGCAAGGTATTCGGCACATTTCTCGGCGGTCATCAGCTTTTCCTCCTTCAGAGGAGTCTCGCCCTGAGGGCTGCCGTCGGCTGTCAGCGCGGCCTTGCGGACATTGGAGTCCGTGTAGCCAGGAGCGAAGACAAGCACGTTCAGGCCATCCTTCAGATGCTCTATGCGGATTGTGTCAAGGAATCCCCGGACAGCATACTTGGATGCTGAATAGCCCGTCCTGGCCGGGAGCGCCGAGAATCCCGCGATCGAGATCACCCCGACAACCTGCCCCTTGCTCTGAAGCAGGTAAGGCAGGGCGAATTTCGTACATTGCACCGTACCCCAGAAATTCACATCCATCAGTGAATGGATAACGCTCAGATCCAAGTCCTTGAACATCGCCCTCATGGAGATGCCGGCATTGTTGACAAGGATGTCTATCCTGCCATATTTCTGCACCGTCCGGTCAATCAGGTTACGGCAGTCCTCCTCCTTCGTCACGTCGGTCTTCACGCATAGGACTTTGGCCGGATCGGAGTTCACTGACGGGGCAAGTTCCTGAAGCTTGTCCAGCGACCTGGCGGCCATCACGACATCCGCTCCGAACGAACCGAGAAGACGGGCGGAAGCCAACCCTATCCCAGAGCTGGCTCCCGTAATGATGACAACCTTATCCTTGAAATATTCAGGACGCATAGAAGTACATAATCTGCAATTAATTACATAATAGTCTTAACCGCGATGTCATCTCCGTCGTAGGCACCGGCGTCAAGTTTCTGCTTGATCTCCTTGAAAGCGTTGAGCGTGTACTCGATGTCTTCCTTGGTGTGCGCTGCCGTGCAGACGATTCTGAAGATGACCATGCCCTTCGGGATCACCGGATAGATGACCATGGAGCAGAAGATGCGGTAGTTCTCACGGAGATCCATCGCGATCTTGGTGGCCTGTGCGACACCTCCGCCGTCGATGTGGATAGGAATGACGCAGGCCTGCGCCTCGCCGATGTCGAATCCGAGTTTCTTGAAGCCCTCCTGAAGGGTGTGGGTCACGTGCCAGCACTTCTTGCGGAGTTCGTCGCCTTCCGGTGACATGATGATCTCCAGACGCTTGATGTTGCCGTACACGAACGCCATCGGCTGTGACTTGGCATACATCTGCGAGCGCATATTCAGACGCAGGTAGTTGATGATCTTGCGAGGACCGGCGATGAAGCCTCCGATCGAGGCCATCGACTTCGCGAACGCGCCGATGTAAAGATCGATGCCGTCCATGCAGTGCAGTTCCTCGGAAGTTCCGCGTCCGTGCTCGCCAAGGAGGCCGAATCCGTGCGCGTCATCAATGAATATCCGGAAGCTGTACTTCTTCTTGAGTTCGACGATCTGGTCGAGGATTCCCATCGCACCGGTCATACCGAAAACGCCCTCGGTGATGAGAAGGACACCTCCGCCGCTTTCCTCGGCCTCTTTGCAGGCTCTCGCCAGAACCTTCTCACAGTCAACGATATTGTTGTGACGGTACTTGTACTTGCTGCCGATGTGGAGACGGATTCCGTCAAGGAGGCAGGCGTGAGCCTCAGCGTCATAGACGATCACATCGTGACGGGCGGTAAGGCAGTCGATCGCGGAGACGATTCCCTGATAGCCGAAGTTGAAGAGGAAAGCGTCCTCCTTCTTCTCGAAATCAGCGAACATCCTCTCAAGTTTCTCGTGCAGGGCGGTGTGGCCGGAAAGCATACGGCTTCCCATTGGATAGGCCAGTCCCCACTTAGCGGCACCCTCGGCGTCAGCCTTGCGCACCTCAGGATGGTTAGCGAGTCCGAGATAGTTGTTCAGACTCCAGTTCAGGACCTCTTTCCCGTTGAATGTCATATGAGGGCCAAGCTCGCCCTCAAGTTTCGGATACATATAATAGCCGAAGCCCTGATTGAAATACTGTCCGATAGGACCGCCTGAGTCCCTTTCGATTCTGTCAAAAATGTCAAGCATTTTGTATTCTGTTTTAATTATTTATGCGTCAATATTAGCGTAGTGGGCGTTCTCCTCGATGAACTGCCTTCTCGGAGGGACATCGTCTCCCATAAGCATAGAGAATGTCCTCTCGGCCTCGGCGGCGTTGTCGATGGTGATCTTGCGCAGCCGCCTCTTGGACGGATCCATCGTTGTGTCCCAAAGCTGCATCTCGCTCATCTCTCCAAGACCCTTGTACCTCTGGACAGTCACGCCCTTGTCGGATCCCTTACCGAGACGGGCCGTGGCCTCGAACCTCTGCTCGTCTGTCCAGCAATAGACCTCTTCCTTTCCCTTCTTGACAAGGTAGAGCGGAGGTGTCGCAAGATAGACATAGCCGTTCTTGATGAGGTCGAACATGTAGCGGAAGAAGAACGTCAGGATCAGACAGGCGATGTGGCTTCCATCGACATCGGCATCGGTCATGATGATGACTTTATGGTAACGCAACTTGCTCAGATCCATCCGTTTCTCGCCGTTCTCATCCTCCTGCGCCACGGTCACTCCGAGGGCGGTGTAGATGTTGCGGATCTCCTCGCTGTCTAAAGCGCGGTCTCCGGCGGCCTTCTCCACGTTGAGGATCTTTCCTCTAAGCGGAAGGATGGCCTGGATCCTTCTGTCGCGTCCCTGCTTCGCCGTTCCGCCGGCGGAATCTCCCTCGACAAGGAAGATCTCGCACTGCTCCGGATTTCTCTCCGAGCAGTCGGCCAGCTTGCCCGGCATGCCGGCTCCCGTCATCGCGGTCTTTCTCTGCACCATCTCGCGGGCCTTGCGGGCGGCGCTGCGGGCGGTGGCGGCAAGCACGATCTTCTCAATTATCAGCTTACCCTCCTTCGGATGCTCCTCAAGGTACTGATCCATGGCCGCGGAAGTGGCCTGCGACACAGCGGAGGTGGCCTCCGGGTTACCCAGCTTGGTCTTGGTCTGTCCCTCGAACTGCGGCTCGGCGATCTTCACGGAGACCACAGCCGTCAGACCCTCACGGAAATCCTCCGGAGCAAGGTCACCCTTGAACTTCGCGAGAAGATTGTTCTTCTCGGCATAGTTCTTCAACGAGCGCGAAAGCCCCATCTTGAAACCCTGAAGATGGGTACCACCCTCTATGGTGTTGATGTTGTTGACGTAGGAATATATCTTCTCGGAGAATCCGTTGTTGTACGAGAGGGCGATGTCGATCGGGATCACCTTGTCATTCTGCACACACACCGGCTCAGGGATGAGCTGCGTCGCGCCGGCGTCAAGATATTCAATGAACTCCTTCAGACCGTCCTTCGAATAGAAGACGTCCCTGCGGTAGTGCTGCCTGCCTGTCGGCTTGGAGTTGCCGTTCTCGTCGGTGACATATTCATCGACCAGCTCCCTCTCATCGGTGATGGAGATCCTGATGCCTTTGTTCAGGTAGGCGAGCTCGCGCATCCTGGCGGCGAGGGTGTCATACTTGTAGACATTGGTCTGCGAGAATATGGTCGCATCCGGATGGAAGGTGATGATGGTACCGGTGTCGTCGCAGTCGCCGACAATCTCCACTGGACCCAGCGGCTTGCCTTTTGAATATTTCTGCACAAAGATGTGGCCTTCGCGGTGGACCTCCGCCACGAGGCTGTCGGAAAGGGCGTTCACGCAGGAGACGCCGACTCCGTGGAGTCCTCCGGACACTTTGTAGCTGTCCTTGTTGAACTTGCCTCCGGCATGGAGGACGGTCATCACGACCTCCAGTGCGGAACGATGCTCCTTCGGATGCATTCCGGTAGGGATGCCTCGTCCGTTGTCGGTGACCTTGATGGAATTGTCGGGGAGGATGGTCACACCGATCTCGGTGCAATAGCCGGCCATCGCCTCATCGATACCATTGTCAACAACCTCATAAACAAGATGATGGAGTCCCCTCTCGCCGATGTCACCGATGTACATCGAAGGTCTTTTCCTCACCGCCTCAAGCCCTTCCAGCACCTGGATGCTACTTGCGGAATACTGTTCTTCCGCCTTCTTCATCTCTTCGTTCTCAATCATATCCTAATTGTCTGTTTTTACCAACTGTATATGGTTTGTCCATAAAACTGACAAATTTACGAAAAATTGGGGGCAATGCGAAATTTTTTCCACATTGCCCCCAATTTAGAAGAATAATCCTAAACGGGTCTAAAGGCTGAGTCTCACTCCCAGCGATGCCCAAAGTCCTTTCTCCGCGTAGAAAGGATTCCGCTGGATCGCCTGGCAAAGCAGATTGCCCGACTCAAGCCAGAACTCCAGTTTTCTGTTGAACCTGTAGCCGCAGTTCACGCCAAGATCCACATAGCCCGGAACCCTGACCTTCACAATCTCCCGGGAGACCACACCGGCGCCGAAAGTCAGGCCGCCGTCATCCGACCCGAAAGCGACCTTCTCCACCCTGCCCTCACGCCAGGAGGAAGCCTCCAAAGCCAGGCCGGCATACAGACGGGAACTGATGTTGTACGTCACCCTCAGGTCGCCGCTGTACTTCGGAAGGGCGAATCCAAGGTTGTCCGCATCCTTGTCCTGGAACGACATATTCCTGAACCGCAGATCGGCATCAACCATGAACCGCTTTGTCCGCACCCCGTACAAGGCATTGGCATAGATGAGATTGGCATTTGAATATGCCACGTCTGGCGAAAAGACGGACTGGTCGAACCTGCCGGATTCCATCAAAAGGTTATCGTAGAGAGCGACACCGCCGTTAATGTCATATTGGAAAACCGAGGCCACGTTGCCTTTCACACCGATCCTCGCGTTGAGTTTCTCGACCGTGTTGTCAACCGGCGATGTCATCAGGCTCAGATCCGAAGGAAGAAGGAACGACGGATTGAAATGGCGGCACCGCGAGATCTGCGATGAATATGTGTTCAGACGGCTTCCGCCCGTGGCGTCAGCGTAGATCGCCACATTGTCACCGGCGGTGAACCCTACATGGACATCAGGGTAGACAATCTGCCCCTTGCCCCCGCCCATCCTGCGGAAAGACAATGTGTCGGAAGCGTCGTCCCTGAACATAAGCTCCAGTCTCACGCCCAGATTCAAGTCCCAGCGACCGGATCTGACCCTGTAGCCAGGAGTCAGTGCGACACGTCCTATGCCTCCGTCGTAGAAACGGCTGTAGGAAGCGGACTCTCCCTGGAATCCCACGAGGATGCTGCGGTTTCTGTCAAACACCATACCGGCCAGACCGTCCATGGCGAGCATGGACTCGCTCAGCCTGTCGGCGGAAACCCGGGTCCACGTTTTGCCCGGCCCCGCCAGCGACAGCGGGCCGAGATCCAGATTGTCGCCGGCCAGCCTGCCCCTGAACGCCACATCGTAGAGGAAATATGTCTCCGCATCGTTGTTGGAACGGATCCTCGCATTGAAATCGAAGGCGTTGAAGGTGCGTGACATCACCGAATCCTTCGCGGCCACGCCGTAGTAGCCGAGGCCGAACGACAGGATCGCCCTGTCCCAATTGCAGAGTCCGTCGAAGCCGGCAGTGGTCAAGGCGTCGTGTCCGCTGTAGCTCTCCCCGGACTTCCTCAGGCGGTACAACCCGTCCTCCGGTTCCGTCCTGAACCCATGATAGCTGCCGAAATAGGACTTGTGCGAAGCATACACGCTCATCTGGAACGGACCCTTCAGCTCGGGACTGTACACGAACTCCAGCTGAGGCTGGAGCGTGTAGCCCGCTCCAGCCTTCAGGTAGAGCTTACGTCCTCTCCACGCGTCCTTCCCTGGTCTCATGTCAAGCATGTAGGGCTTGAAGCTGTAGGCTCCCTGATAGGGCTTGTTGAAGACCTCGTAGTCAAAGTCCAGATCGAATCTGAGCAGGGAATCCGGCACATTCATCGCCAGCAAAGGCTTGTGTGCCTCGGACGGGCTGCCCTGATAAGTGTTCGTGACCTCAACAGTAGGATTGAAGTTCTGTCCGAACGAAACCGCGGCGGACATCAGCATGACCGCGGAGACAAGATATATTCTTTTCATATTCATTAGCGCTCCATATTCTTAAGTTTGTCGAGTCTCATCCTGACGTTGTCCAGCACGTCGTCACTCTTGCCGGAAGCTGGCTTGTAGCCGTTCAGGACGCTCTCGAAGGTGGCCTTTGCCTGCTGGAGGTTATCCTGCTCGGCGAACGAGTCGCCAAGTACTATGAACGCCTTGGCGAGCCAGTAGCTCTGGTCCCCGGCCTTCTCGGCGAAGGCATAGACCTTCTTCTCGACACTGTCGTACTTGCCCTGGTCATAGGCGTCCAGGATGATCATGTAGGCCGCCTCGGCACCCTCGGAAGTGGAAGGCCTGGCGCTCAGGGCAGCGAAAATCTCATAGGCGGCGGAGCGCTCGTTCATCGAAAGCAATGACTTGGCCTTTGAATATTCCGCCTCCCTGATCTCCTCGGCAGTACTCTTGCTGTCTTCCCTGACCCTGTCGGCGCAGGAGATGGCGGATGTCCAGTCGCCGGCCTTGAATGCCGACCTGAGCATGCCGACCCTCGCGGTGTGCCTGTTGTTGTCGATCCTGGCGTCCTCAAGCAAAGAGGAGTAGCCGCCATAGGCGTCCTTATAGCGCTGGAGCTCGTACGACAGCCTTGAGAAATTCAGCATGGCCGTCTCGGCGAACGAGCTTTCGGAGCCTCTCGACAGTGATTTCGTGTACCAGTCGCACGCCTGTTCCTTCTTGCCTATGTTCCTGTAGCATTCAGCCACATAGAACTCCGCCGCAGGCACTTTCTGTCCGGAAGGATAGCGCTCCAGGTAGGCCATCAAGGAGGTCAAGGCCTTGTTGTAGTTCTCCGTCATGAAGATCTGCTCGGCGGCGTTGAAGTACATGGCCTCCTTCTCGCCGTCGGACTTGTCCTTGATGACACCAGCCTTGTCGGCGAAGTCGATGTACTCATCCACACGTCCCTGTGACTGATAGATGGACTCGATGGCCAGAAGAGCGTCCTGCGCGTACTCGGTGCCGGGCATCTCGGAGATCACCTGCTTGTAGTAGTCCAGAGACTTGTCGTACTCGGACATATTCCTTGAGATCATGCCCAGCTCGATCAGCGACCGGGCCACGATGGTCTTGTCACCGGTAGAGGAGCGAAGCTTGTCGAATGTCACGACGGCATCGTCATTCCTGCCGGCCGACACATAGGCTCTTCCAAGCTCGAACATCGCCTCCGGATAGTACTCGGTCGAAGGCTTAGCCTTCAATGCCCTGGAAAGCAAGGAGATCTTGCCATCCGTGTCGCCAAGCAGACCGTAGGCGATTCCGGCGCGGTAGTTAGGGTAGAGGTTGTCCTTGTAAGGGAACCTCTTAAGCGCCTTTTCATATTCAGCAACCGCCGTCTTGTAGTCCTTGCGGGCGAAATCGCAGTCGGCCCTGCGCACGGCTGCATCCTCGCCCTCGGAGAGGCCGGAGCCGGAAAGATATTCATCAAACCACTTGGCCGCGCTGGCGTAGTCACCGGTGCGGAAGTAGCAGTAAGCCATGTCGTAAGGGATCAGGCGTCCCTCCGCCTTGCCGTCGAGTGCGGAGTTGTTGTAAAGCTCCTTGAATGTGTCCAGCGCCTTGTCGAACTGGTCGCTGCGATAGTAGGACTCAGCCAGCCAGTAGCGCGACAGCTGAAAGAACGAGGACCTCCTGTCGGCGTAGAAGGACGACGCCCTGAGGAACGGAACGGCGTCGCTCCATGAACCCGTGCCGATCAGTTGCTCAGCCCGGAGGTAGTTGGCCTTCATGTAGTTGGCCCGTTGGTTCTTGTCCAGCAGGTCGATGTGCGAGTAGGCCTCGACGGCTCCGGAATAGTCGTGGTTGTACAGCGAGGCGAGCGCCATGTAGCTGAAGATCCGGTCGCCCTTCTTCTTGTCGGAGTACTTCGACATGTAGTCGTTGAAGACCGAAGGGTTATGGTTCAGGTCGAATGACAGCTTGGCGTAGTTGAAATGGGCGTCCTCCTGGATGTCAGGGTTGTATGCCCTTTGGGAAGCGTCCTTGAACGCGTCCAGGGCGGCCACCTTGTTGCCGGTCTTGATGTAGCTGTAGGCCAGCTGGTAGTTCGCGATCTGGCCGAGGGAGTCTGTCCTGTCCCTCATCATCGAGAAGTTGTCGATGGCACCCTTGAAATCCCCGGTGGCGTAGAGGACCGATCCGGCGTAGAAAAAGTCATCGCGGTCCATGTCCTTGTCGCTCTTCCCGATCCTGTCGTAGAACTCCTTTGCCTTCTCTGTGTCACCCTTTGCCAGATAGGACTCCGAAATGATCCTCGCCAGATGGCTCCTGCGCTCATCAGGAGCGTTGTCATAGAGGTCCAGGCCGTGCTTAAGAACGTAGGAATAGTCCTTCTTCATGAATCGGCAATCGGTCATGTAGTAGTCGGACATCTCCTTGAAACGCGGATCCCTGCCCGCCTTCGCGAACCACTCGTAGGCTTCGTCGAAATTCCTCTCGGTGTAGTTGATGTAGCCCAGGGAATACCTCGACGGTGCGGTGTAGTCCGAATGGGCCATCTTGTCAGCCTTCTCAAAAAGGGACTTAGCCTTCAAGAGGTCACCTTCCTCGAAGTATGAATATGCCTCCTTGAAGGAATACTCCGCCACCAGCGCGTCAGGAAGCCTCTCTCCGGCCACCTTCCCGAACTCGTGTATGGCGGACTTGAAGTCCTGGCGGTCGAAGGCGTTCAACGCCTTATAGAAATGGATCTGAGGGACGAGACCGGAGTAAGGATGGCCGGCCACATATTCATCGGCCAGAGTCTCGTTCCCCCTCGCCTGGAGCCTCACGGCGCAGAGAGCCTCATAGCCTCCCGCCAGCACGTCCCCGGTTTCCTTGTAGATCGATCCGAAAATGCTTCCGGCCCGCTCGAACATTCCGTGATCGTAGAGTTCCTCCGCTCCACGGAACCGGTCAGGGATGGCCTCCTGAGCCTGCAGCGCCGCCCCCGTCGTTAGGGACAACGCTGACAGAAGCACTGCGACAAACTTGCTTTTCATATCTGTTTTTTATGTTAATCTTACCAATAATAATATTCTACAAATTTACTAAAAATAAAGTATATTTGCGTTTACTATGGAAGAGAAAGCGCTATCAGCATCAAAAAACGAGCCGCTTGTTTCATTCAAGGGCGCGGACATCCTCAACGGGGAAAGCCCCGTGATCTACGGACTCGACATGGAGATATTCCCGGCGGACTTCGTCTACATCGTCGGGAAGGTCGGAACCGGCAAGACATCCATCATCCGCACGATGATCGGTGAGAACCCTCTGGCCGGCGGAACCGGAGAGGTCTGCGGGTTCAGGCTCGACAAACTCAAGGACAAGGACATCCCCTTCCTCAGGCGCAGGATCGGGGTGGTGTTCCAGGACTTCCAGCTGCTGATGGACAGGAGCGTGGAAAGCAATCTGGAGTTCGTGCTGAAGGCGACAGGATGGAAGGACAGGAACGAGACCGACAGGCGGATCAGCGAAGTGCTTCACGACGTGGGGATGGAGAACAAGGCCCACAAGATGCCTCACCAGCTTTCCGGCGGCGAGCAGCAGAGGGTGGCCATCGCACGGTCTTTGCTCAACAGGCCGCGTCTCATCATCGCCGACGAGCCGACCGGCAATCTGGACAACGAGACAGCTGACGGCATCCTCCGGCTTCTTACCGGAATCAACAAGGAGGACGGAACGGCGGTCGTGATGGTGACCCACAACAGGAACATATTCGAGAAATATCCCGGCAGGGTCTTCGTCTGCAAGGACGAGAGATGCAACGAGAGCCTCAACGAAGAGGTCATCGACCTGGCGCTGACCATTTAAGACCTTCCAAGGCCGCCTATGCTGAAGAAAGACAGGTACCACCACATACTATCATGGTTCGAGGCGAACCAGCCCGAGGTGCAGACGGAACTGCGCTACGGGTCGCCTTTCCAACTGCTTGTGGCGGTGATCCTGAGCGCGCAATGCACTGACAGAAGGGTGAATATGGTCACGCCGGAACTGTTCCGCCGGTTCCCGGCTCCCGAAGATCTGGCCGGCGCGCCGGTCGAAGACGTGCTGGCGGTGATCAAGAGCGTTTCCTACCCGAACAGCAAGGCCGCGCACCTTGTCGGGATGGCGGGCAGGCTGGTGGCCGATTTCGGCGGCGAGGTCCCGTCGGACGTCGACAGCCTGATGACGCTGCCCGGAGTAGGGCGGAAAACGGCCAATGTGCTTGCCTCGGTGATCTACGACAAGCCGGTGATCGCCGTGGACACCCACGTGTTCAGGGTATCTCACAGGATGGGGCTCTCGGACGGGAAGACGGTGGACGCTGTCGAGAAAGAGCTTGAGGCACACATCCCGGAAAGCCTCCGGGCCAGGGCGCACCACTGGCTCATCCTGCACGGACGCTACATCTGCGCCGCCAGGAAGCCCAAATGCGGGGAATGCCCGCTACAGGACTGGTGCAGGGACTACGAAAAGAAACACAGGACAACACTATGATACATTTTTCACCGGAGAACATACTCCTCATCGGATCCATCCTGATTTTCACGGCGATACTCATCAGCCGGGCCGGTTTCAAGTTCGGAATCCCGGTCCTGCTCCTGTTCATCGTCGTCGGAATGGCGTTCGGTGTCGATGGATTAGGACTCGCGTTCGACAATTTCCACATCGCACAGTTCATCGGTACCATAGCGCTATGTGTAATCCTATACTGCGGCGGTCTTGAGACGAAGTTCGACACGATAAAACCCGTACTAAAAGAAGGAATCGTGCTGTCCACCGTCGGGGTGTTCCTGACGGCCTTGTTCACGGGCGGATTCATTTATCTGTTGACAAGGGTGGGACACCTCTCCGAGGGAATGTCCACCGTGATGTGCTTTCTGCTTGCGGCCGTGATGTCGTCAACCGACTCAGCGTCAGTGTTCAACATCCTGAGGAACGCAAAGATGAAGCTGAAGGAGAACCTCCAGCCGGTCCTTGAGCTGGAGTCCGGTTCCAACGACCCGATGGCCTACGTCATCACCATCGTGCTGATCCAATGCGCCCAGCAGCTTTTCGAGCCGGCCTCCGGAATCGACATCGACTACCCACGGATGATCGGCAACGCCTTGCTGACATTCACGATGCAGCTTGGAATCGGAGCTATTATGGGTGTGGGTCTCGGCAGGGCTTTCTCTTGGGCTCTCGGGAAACTGAAACTGAACGGAGCCTCACTCTATGCCATCCTCGTGCTGAGCATCGGGTTCTTCATCTACTCGATCACCGGACTCGTCAACGGCAACGGATTCCTCGCCATCTACCTCGCCGGTGTGATCATAGGCAACAAGCCGATGGCCCACAAGAGAGAGGTCTTCAGGTTCAGCGACACGGTCACCTGGCTGATGCAGATGGGAATGTTCCTCACGCTTGGGCTTCTCGTGAACCCTAAGGAGATGCTGTCCGTGGCTCCCGTGGCACTTCTCATCGGAATATTCCTCACTTTTATAGGCCGTCCGTTGGCGGTGTTCATCTCGCTCCTGTCTTTCAGGAAGCTCTCGTTCAGGGCAAGGGTGTTCATCTCCTGGGTAGGTCTGAAAGGAGCCACTCCGATCATCTTCGCCATATTCACTGTCGTGGCTGACATTCCGGGCTCCGGACAGATCTTCAACATCGTATTCTTCATCACGATGGTTTCCATGCTGATCCAAGGCATGAGCATTCCTGCGGTGGCGCGCAAGCTGAACCTTGCCCTGCCTCAGGAGAAGGCTCCGGAGACATTCGGAATCGAGATCCCGGAGGAGGCCGGCAAGCTGATGGACCACAGGCTGACGGAGACGGATCTCGCTGCCGGTGACACACTTAAGGAAGTCGCATTACCGGAGGGGACCCGTGTTGTGATGATAAAGAGGGACGGTGAGTTGATTGTTCCTGACGGATCAGTCAAGCTCAAGGTCGGCGACAAGCTGCTTATGATTATGGGCAACCAATTTGACGAATCGGAATAATGATGTAACTTTGCATTCCGGTCACCGGGGGCTGCGGCCGCTTAGATTGCCGAAGCGCCGGAGCGACGGTGGATCAGCAGAAAGAAACTTATTGAAATATTCAAGAATATGAAAAGAATTGTACTTATCCGTCACGGCGAGAGCCAGTGGAACAAAGAGAACAGGTTCACAGGCTGGACCAACGTTGACCTCAGCGAGAAGGGCGTTCAGGAAGCCCTCGACGCCGGAAAGGCCCTCAAAGAGGCCGGAATCACCTTCGAAGTGGCCTACACATCCTACCTCAAGAGAGCCATCAAGACCCTCAACAACGTCCTCGACGCCATGGATCTCGACTGGATTCCTGTAAAGAAGACCTGGAGGCTCAACGAGAAGCACTACGGAATGCTTCAGGGTCTGAACAAGGCCGAGACCGCCCAGAAGTACGGTGACGAGCAGGTGCTCATCTGGCGCCGCAGCTTCGACGTGGCTCCTCACAACCTTCCTGAGGACGACCCTAACAGCGCCACCAAGGATCCTCGCTACGCCCTCGTTCCGGACCAGTACATCCCTCGCACAGAGGCTCTTAAGAACTGCATCGAGCGTGTCATGCCTTACTGGGAGTGCGAGATCTTCCCTGCGCTGAAGCAGCACGACAACATCGTCGTCGTGGCTCACGGCAACAGCCTCCGCGGTGTCGTAAAGCATCTTAAGGGCATCTCTGACGCTGACATCGTCGGCCTCAACATCCCTACAGCCACTCCTTACGTCTTCGAGTTCGATGATGACCTCAACCTCGTGAAGGATTACTATCTGGCTGATCCTGAGGAGCTGAAGCGCAAGCAGGAGGCGGTGGCCAAGCAGGGTAAGGCTAAATAATTTTCCGACACATCAATTTGCTATCCCTCTGGAAATCTTTCAGAGGGATTTTTATGTTGTGCAGTCACTTCGGTTCAAGGGTTGGAACATTATACCCAGACAGGGGCACACACAATCATAAGCCGGCTTCTACCGTGCTTGAAGACAGCGGAAAAAAGGCAAATGGCGGATTTTGCACGTTACCAAAATCCGCCATTTGATTTTTCCGCTGTCAAGTGGCTATGCTTTGGGCTTGTCGAAGCGCCACCAATACAAACAATAGATTGTAACCGAAATGTAACACGGTTGCAATCGTCCGGTAACATTTTATGGTGAATTTTGCGTTCGTAATAGTAGAGAAAAATTATGAGTGAGATTTACCTTGTGTTTGTGGTGTTCCTGTTCGTGCTGGCGGTGTTCGACCTGATGGTCGGAGTCAGCAACGACGCTGTCAACTTCCTGAACTCAGCGATAGGCGCCAAAGTGGCCAAGTTCAGGACAATCATCATCGTGGCCGCTGTCGGAGTGTTCATGGGAGCGACGATGAGCAACGGAATGATGGAAGTCGCAAGGAATGGAGTATTCCATCCGGCGATGTTCTCCCTGAAGGAGCTGATGTTCATCTTCCTCGCTGTGATAATCTCTGACGTGATCCTGCTTGACATATTCAACAACCTCGGACTGCCGACCTCGACCACGGTTTCCCTTGTGTTTGAGCTGCTTGGAGGCACCACGGCATTCGTGCTTCTGAAGCTGGCGAACGACACCACCGGACTGACGGTAGGCGACCTGATGAACACGGAGAAGGCGCTCGGCATGATCATGGCCATATTCGTTTCCGTCGCCATAGCGTTCTTCTTCGGAATCGTCCTGCAGTACATCTCCCGTCTTGTCTTCACATTCACCTACAAGAAGAACCTCAAGTGGAAGATAGGAATATTCGGGGGTGTCGCCACGACAGCCATCTTCTACTTCATGCTGTTCAAAGGCATCAAAAGCATGTCTTTCGTCACGCCGGAAATCTACGAATATATCCAAAATCACACCCTTGCCATTCTGGGAATATGCTTCCTCGCGTCAACAGCCATCATGCAGTTTCTCTATTTCTTGAAAGTCAATGTGTTCAAGATTCTGGTACTGATGGGAACTTTCGCCCTTGCGATGGCATTCGCCGGCAACGACCTCGTCAACTTCATCGGAGTGCCTCTGGCGGGATATTCCGCCTACACTGACTTTGCCGCAAGCGGAGCCTCGGACCCTTCCACCTTCATGATGTCATCCCTTGAGGGACCGGCCAAAAGTCCGATGATATTCCTTGTGGCGGCAGGCGCGGTGATGGTGTTCTCGCTCGCGACATCGAAGAAAGCCCACAACGTGATCAAGACCTCCGTGGACCTTTCCAGGCAGAGCGAGGGTGACGAGATGTTCGGCTCGTCGAAGATAGCCCGGGTTCTGGTCAGATTCTCCAACAACACCGCCAATTTCTTCCAGGATGTCGTACCGGACAACGTCAAGGCCTGGTGCGAGAAGCGTTTCAACACCGACGAGGCCAGACTTCCGGAAGGAGCGGCGTTCGATGAGGTCAGGGCCACGGTCAATCTGGTTGTGGCAGGTCTGCTGATAGCCCTCGGAACATCCCTTAAACTACCTCTTTCAACAACTTACGTCACATTCATGGTAGCGATGGGTTCTTCTCTGGCCGACCGTGCCTGGGGACGAGAGAGCGCTGTCTATAGAGTGACTGGTGTCGTCTCCGTCATCGGAGGCTGGTTCATCACAGCCGGAGCGGCCTTCATTCTCTGCTTCCTCGTGGCTATGCTGATGCACGTCGGAGGCTTCGTCGCCGCCTGCATCATGATGGCGCTCGCGATCTTCCTGCTCATCCGCAGCAACATCCGCTACAAGAAAAAGGCGGAGGAAGAGAACGGAGACGTGACCTTCAACCAGATGATGCTCAGCACCGACAAGAGCGAGATCCTTACGCTTCTGAGCAAGCACATAGCCGACAGCCAGTCTTATTTCCTTGAATATGTCAACACAACCTTCCGCCAGATCACCGATGGCTTCATCAAGGAGGATCTCGGGATGCTGCACAAGGCTGAGAGCACCATGAGACGCAAGAGGGAGGAGCTGAAGAACAGCAGACGTAAGGAGATGATCGGGTTCCGTAAAATTGACCCGGAGGTCGCGATGGAGAAGAACACCTGGTTCCACCTCGGAAGGAACTCCTGTGAAGAGATCCTATACTGCCTGAGGCGTATCGCCGACCCTTGCGAGGAGCACGTGGACAACAATTTCGTGCCGCTGAGCAAAGAGCAGGTCAAGGAATATATCCCATTGAGGGACACGGTTCTGTTCCTCCTGAGACGCACCGAGAAGATTCTCCAGACAGATTCCTACGATGAGGTCGATGAGGTTCGCCGCGAGGCCGAGGAACTGAAGGATTGTCTTGAGAAGGCCCGTGAGGCCCAGATGCAGCGGATGCAGTCATCCAAGGAGAACATAGCTGTGGCCTACCTCTACCTGAACCTCCTTCAGGAGACCCGTGAGCTCACCAGCTCCCTCCGCCACCTCCTCCGCGCCTCCAAAGGCTTCAGGGAATAGTTAGCAGGGGTATGGTGGCACTGTGGAAGCCAATCGTCTGAATATCTTTACATTAACAAGGACATCCTCCTACATGGTGGGAGGACGTCCTTTTATCACGTTGATTATCTGTTATTTATTCCCCACGGGAGACAACAAGGATAGTCGCGCGGCGAGCCGCGTCAGAAGTGTCCTTGCCGGAATCGCCGAGAGGCTGGCGGAAAGCCCGGCTGCAATCAACTCCTTGCTTTCTCAAGTAGTCAAGAACGGTCTCGATACGAAGCTCGCTGAGTCTCAGGTTATGCCCGCTGGAGCCTGTTGCGGAAGCCTCTCCGACAACAACAAGTTCAGTTTCTTTCATGGTCTTCAAACGTTCCGCGAAAGCGTCAAGACTGGCCTTCGCCTCTGGAAGAAGTTTGAAACTGTCATTGGAGAACTGTACGGTAAGATCCTGAAGAACCTCATTGGTGCGGCGCGCCTTAAGCCCTGCGTTTTCTTTCTCAAGGGCCTCCACCCGGGACTTCAGCGCTGCGTTCTCGGTCTTGGCAGATGCGAGAGCCTCATCCTTAGCCTTTCCGGAAGCCTCACAGTCCGCCTTCGCGGCAGCGCCGGCCACAGTCATCGCGGCCAGAGCGAGCTCGGACTCACGCAACTTCCGCCCGGTGCTCTTGTAGCCTGACTTTGAGCCAAGAATATTCAGTCTCAAAACCACTGAGGCGGTGCCTATTCCCTTTGGAGCGTTGTCACATTTCAGAAGCCGTTTGTAGTTACCTTGCAGGCCAACCGTCACCACTGGACTCACGTCAAACTCGGCGGACAGCAGCATCGGAACATAACCGACATCGTACTTATGCCTGGTGTTCACGGCGTCCAGCCAAGTGTTGATCGTTTCCTTGTAAGGTTCGCTCCACCGCTCGTGCCCCATCGAGATGTCATAAGTGTTCCCTTTGGCGAAGAGCCAGCCGAAACCGGCTCCCGCATAAAGGTTGAAGCGCTTGTCCTCACGATTCCGCCAAAATTCCATCAAATTGAACTCTACAGTGGCGTCAGCCGCATGATAATGAGTCCACATCTTTGAATATGCAAGGCCACCGTATTGCTCTGAAAGCGTTCCATCACCGGTTGGAACACCCAGAGGCTGGAACTCGGAGAACCGCTGCTCACGGGCATATTTCGAGAAATCGTAGTTCAAGCCAAGCCGGATCCAAGGACGGATGTTGAACGAGACACCGGCTCCGATCTCCGGGAAGATATTCATACCCGGTGGAGCGTCCACGCTTGACATCCCCAGTCCGTGCACCATCGTTGCGCCGCCCTCCGCATAAAGGCTCCAGGTGGAGGTGCGGTAGGCACTGTTCCCCCGCTCCTGCGCCACCACATCAGCGAAGAGACCCGAGGACAAGGCCAACATTATGATTGTCAAATATCTTTTCATAAGTAGCGAATGGTACTAATTATCTTCGACTATTATAAACTCTACGGAATTATCCGGGTATCGATACGGGTAATACTGCAACTCTTGAAATCCCCATACTCCTGTTCTGGTCTTTACCGCATCAGACCGATGCCAATATTCAATGCATTCCCCAACTTGAGCATAAGTGACTTGAATGAAACGATCATTGGAATTCATACCCTCCACCTTGAGTTTCTTGCCGGCAGCCCTTTCGCCCACTTTCACTACAAAATTGTATCTGCAACCTTTATGGACTTTCTTAAGATAGTAACATTTGTGTCCATTTACAGTGTGCCACTTCGGATTGAGATAAGAGTCACAATCAACCGCAAGAATCACTTCTCCCGAGTTCATGATGTCTTTCATAATTCCTCCTTCGGTGTAAAGGGGGCCATAAAAACTTGTGTCCTCGGAGCCTGATATCGGGTACTTGCCGGAAGGTAGTTTGATCCAGAACTTATATTTATGTGGCACAGATAACTTAATCAACTCCTTAAGTTTCCTTACCACCTCATAGTTCTCGTGATTGGCCTCCCAGAAGGCGGCGTCAACCAATAAATAATCCTGCCCCTTCTCAAGAAGTTCATCATCAGTGAAATGGTATGTCGACGCACTGTTGAGTGCGGCCAGAATCAAATCCTGCTTCTTAGTCACATCAATCAGCCCCTGAGACAAAGCCTCTTCTATAGCCTCAAGCTTCACGTTAAGCCCAGAAGTAGGCGAGTCGATCGCATTCTTGATGGCGTCCAGTTTATCATTGGCCGTTCCCGCAGTAGCGTTCAAGGCATCTATAGCCTTCTTCACAAGGCCGAGCGTGCTGTCTTCTCCCACAAGACCGGCATCCAACGAACCCTGAATCGCGGCAAGTTTCCCGGACAGGGTATTGGTCTGGCTTTCTATTGTCTCATTGATAGCCTTAAGTTTTTCTTCGACAGTTCCTTCAAGAGACTCTACCGCCTGTTTCACAAGTTTAATCGCCTCAGCATTGTCCGCAAGACCAGTCTTGACCGCACCCTCGATAAGAACCAGCTTCGCGCTCAAATCCGTCGTCTGATCCTTCACAGCCTTCTCGACAGCCGCAAGTTTCTCCTCCAGAGAACCCTGAAGCGAGCCGATGGCTGTCCTGACGAGATCGATAGCCTTCGCGTTGTCGGCAAATCCCAGCTTGACAGAAGACTCGATGAGAGCTAGTTTCGCGCTCAAGTCCGAGGTTTGGGTCTTAAGAGCATTTTCTATGGCGGCGAGTTTCTCGGCGACGGAAGTACTCATGGAATTGATCGCCGCGATTGTCTTCCCTATCAACTCCTCATACTTGATGACACCGCTCTCGTAGGCCTTTGTCAAAAGTTCTATCTTCTGTTCAAGAGTGAAAGTCTGATTATTGATGGCCTTTTCAAGAAGATTAAGCTTTTCCGAAACAGTTTTGGTCTGATCCAGAAGCGCATTCACCAGAGCGCTGTAATCATTCGTTAAGTTCGTGGTTTGCTGAAACCTGATGTCCGGCGAGTTATACTCGCACGAAACAACCGCTACCATCATCGCAAGGGCGGCAAGGGCGGCAAATACTTTTTTCATAAAAAAATGGATTTTGTGGCTTACGCCAGTTAATAAAAACAAATATATTATTCCCAAAGTAATAATTTTTTTCCAAATTACAAGTGGTGACAAAAAACAGAGAAGAGCCACCACACACTTACAGCAAGCCTAAGCCGCCTTAGGCAGCGTGAAGACGAACTCCAGCCCTCCGGCGATGCCTAAGCGGACAGAGATGTTGCCATGATGAAGCAGCACAGAGTTCTTGACTATCGCAAGCCCGAGACCAGTGCCTCCCATCTTGCGGGAACGTCCCTTGTCAATGCGGTAAAACCGCTCAAAAAGATGAGGAATATGCTCGGACGCCACTCCTGGGCCATTGTCAGAGAAGCTGAAGGTATAGAAATCCGCGCTTTCCGACAAGACCTGCACGGTGATTGTAACCCCTTCGCCCCCGTATGCGATGGAATTGTCAGTCAAGTTTCTGAATATTGAATATAGCAACGAAGGATTGCCGTCCACAGCCACTTCCGGATCAACCAAAGCCCTGAATGTCACGTGTTTATCCTCCATCTGCATGGACACGTCCCGCTGGATGGACTGAAGCAGATCCGGGATATTCACTGGTTGAAACTCATATTCCTGAGGGGCGTCATCGAGTTTATTGAGTGTCGAGATGTCCGCGAGAAGGTTTGACAGACGGCGGCTTTGGGCATAGCAGCGCTGTATGAACTGGTCCCTTGTTTCTTTGTCAATGTCCGGGTTGGACACTATCGTCTCAAGATAGCCCTGGATGCTGCTGACCGGGGTCTTCAACTCATGAGCCACATTCTGAGTCAGCTGTCTCTTCAAGCGAGTCTTATCCTCCTCACTGTCACGCAGTTTGTCGTACATACTCACCTTCCCCTTATCTATGGATTTCTTAAGATGAACATACCGTCCTTGCATCGTAATCAACGCAAGAGCCAGCAATACAACGACTATAGACAACAGTATTATCATTGTTCCTCGTATAGATAACCGAACCCGTGGCGCGAGACTATCCTATTCCCATATTCACCGATCTTCTTGCGAAGGCGGGTGATGTTGACATCCACAGTCCTGTCGGTGACAATCACATCGTCAGGCCAAACCTTTGAAAGAATATCCTCGCGCGGGAAAACCTTCCCCTTGTTGGTGAAGAGGAGTCTGAATATCTCATATTCAATCTTGGTCAAAGGAGCCGCGGCCCCGTTGATGGTCACGGTCTTCCGCCCGTCGTCAATGAATATTCCCGAATCCTTCCCACGCCTTGCCGCGGTGCGCCTCAGAACCGCCTTCACCCGGGAAACCACCTCCCGGATCGAGAACGGCTTGGAGATGTAGTCATCAGCGCCGATGTCAAGACCCTCCACCGCATCGTCCTCCGTGTCCCTCGCCGTGATGAAGATGACCGGCACGCCGGCAGTCGCAGGATCAGCTTTCAGCCTGTGCGTCAACTCGAAACCGGAGATTCCGCCCATCATAACATCCAGAAGAAGCAGATTGAATGACGCGATGTCCAGCGTCAGTGCCTCCTCTGCGGAATTAGCGGTCACAACCTCGTAACCTTCCTTGGAAAGATTGAATTTCAGAATCGCGCAGATGTCCTCCTCGTCATCGACCACAAGAATTCGGGCATTCATATTAAAAAGTTGTATTTATTTTGCTAAGGTAACCACATTTTTTCTAAATTTGGACAAACTACATAATTAATATGCCGAAGATTTCTATTCGTGGGGAAAAAATCCCCGCCTCACCAATCAGAAAACTGACCCCGTTTTCCGATGCTGCAAAGGCGCGCGGGGTCAAGGTCTATCATCTAAACATCGGGCAGCCGGACCTTCCTACGCCTCAAAAAGCGTTGGATTCATTGAAGACAATAACCAGAACGACTCTCGAATACAGTCCAAGCCAAGGTCTCAAATCTCTGAGAGACAAGCTGGTCGGTTATTACGACAAATTCGGGATAAAAGTAAATGCCAATGAGATCATTGTCACAACAGGAGGCTCTGAGGCTCTTCTTCTGACATTCATGGCCTGTCTGAATCCCGGCGATGAGATCATAATGACCGAGCCGGGTTACGCCAATTACCTATCGTTCGCCGTGACCGCCGGAGTGACCGTCAAGACCGTCACTTCAAAAATAGAGAACGGATTCGCGCTTCCTTCAGTGGAGGACTTCGAGAAAGCGATCACCGACAAGACCAAGGCCATTCTCATCTGCAATCCGAACAATCCGACAGGATACCTCTATTCAGAAGAAGAACTGCAGAGACTTCGCGACATCGTTCTGAGTCATGATCTCTACCTCTTCGCCGATGAGGTCTACAGAGAATTCCGTTACACGGACGCACCATATCTTTCAGCCCTTTGCCTTGAAGGTCTTGAGCAGAATGTTGTGGTCATAGACTCTGTCTCGAAAAGGTACTCGGAATGCGGTACGAGAATCGGAATGATAGTCAGTCACAACAAAGAAGCGATGGCAGCGATCCTTAAATTCTGCCAGGCAAGGCTCAGTCCACCACTTCTCGGCCAGATTGTCGCTGAAGCATCAATCGAAGGAACCGAGGAATATTCAAAAGAATGCTTCGATGAATATCTCGCACGACGTGATTTCTTTATCGCAGGCTTGAACAAGATCCCTGGAGTGTATTCGCCAATGCCCAATGGAGCCTTCTATACAATCGCGTCACTACCTGTAGAAAACGCGGAGGACTTCTGTGCGTGGTGCCTGACTGACTTCTCGTACAAAGATGACGGAACCCCGGAAGGCTACACCGGTGAGACCGTGATGATGGCTCCGGCAGCAGGATTCTACAGCACCCCGGGACTTGGCAGGAATCAAGTCCGGCTTGCGTATGTTCTTAAGAAAGAAGACCTTGCCCGCGCGCTTCTGGTACTGGAGAAGGCTTTGGAAGCTTACAGATTGAAATAGGAGTATCCACTTATCCGACATCGCTTTATCAAATAGAAGCCGCCACCCTAGAGCGTTTCCAAACACGCCCGGGCGACGGCTTCGCCGCCTTCCGTCGCCCAAGGTGGCCGCACTTCACGCTCGGGGAACACTTCGGTCCCGTTCCGTCGCCTAACAGCACCACGACGCACGCTCGGGGAACACTTCCGCCCAATTCCGTCGCCCAAGGTGGCCGCGCCGCACGCTCGGGGAACATTTCTGCCCCATTCCGTTGCCTAACAGCACCGCGCCGCACACTCGGGGAACACTTCTGCCCCGTTCCGTCGCCCAACGGTGCCGCGTAGCACGCTCAGGGAACATTTCTGCCACTATCCGTCGCCCAACGGTGCCGCGCCGCACGCTCGGGGAACACTTCCGCCCGTTTCCGTAGCCCAAGGGTGCCGCGCCGCACGCTCGGGGAACATTTCTGCCTCTATCCGTCGCCCGATGGTGTATCTCAGCACGCCCGGGGAACACTTCTGCACCTATCCGTCGCCCGACGGTGCCGCGCCGCACGCTCGGGCGACACTTACGCCCGTTTCCGTCGCCGGGGAGGGCGGGGCAAGGGAAACGGACGGGGATGGCGGAGTATGGGGGACGGACGGGAGGCGGGGCTGGGCCGGAGTCTGGGCGGTGGCTGGACCGGGGGCTGGACCGGGGGCTGGAAAAGGCAAAGGGACAGGCACGGGCACGGGGACGGGAACGGGGACGGGGACGGGAACGGGGACAAATCGAGTAGGAGGTAAACACTAATCATAGGTGTTTATCTCCTATTTTCGTGTTCACCGACCTCTCACACCACCGTACGTGCCGTTCGGCATACGGCGGTTCCTATTTTGGGTGCCATTCGAGATATGCCCCGGTTAAAGTGGCATACCCTGCGTTACATAGATGCTCTTTTGTTATAGCTCTATGCAGTATGTAGCTATCAGCTATTCGCCAATAGCCCTTGCGAGTATTACCCCATTCGTATGCTTTGTGTTTATTGATACCACATCTGATGAGGTTTGCCACTCTTGTCTTGACTTTCTTCCAAGCCTTCCATATACACATGCGTATTCTACGTCTTAACCATTCGTCTGTTTCAAGCAAGAGACGCTTCATATTGGCAAGATGATAATATCCTACCCACCCTTTTATGTATTCTTTCAGTTTTTGCTTTCTCTTGGCATATCCCCAACCGTTGCTGCGACTTGTCAGTTCTTTCAACCTTGACTTCATCCTGGCTTTGGACTTTGGATGCACCGTGAGTTGGCATTTGCCTTTCATCACATAAAAGGAGTAGCCGAGGTATTTCACTCCACGTACATACGACACTACGGTCTTTTCCTTGTTGACTTTGAGATACAGAACATTTTCTATAAATCGGGTTATAGACTCCTTCACTCGCATTGCCGACCTTTTGTACTTGCAGAATATCATCGAGTCATCAGCATAGCGCACAAAGGGTAGTCCTCTGCGTTCGAGTTCTTTATCCAATTCGTTGAGCATTATATTACTCAACAACGGACTTAGCGGTCCACCCTGGGGAGTTCCTTCCTCGCTCGCTTCAAACAAACCTTTGTTCATTACACCACTTCGGAGATATTTGTGTATAAGACTGACCACTCTGCCGTCTTTGATGGTACGGCTGAGGATTTCTATGAGTTTGCTATGGCTCACGGTGTCGAAGAAGCGTTCAAGGTCAAGGTCTACCACATATATGTAGCCTTCGTTGATTATCCTTTGCGCTCCTCGTAGTGCGTCATGGCATCATCTTCTCGGACGGAAGCCGTAGCTGGTCTTGGAGAATTGGTTCTCATAGATGGGAGTCAATACTTGGTTTATGGCTTGTTGCACCAAGCGGTCTACTACTGTAGGTATTCCCAACAGGCGCATCTTGCCGTTGTCTTTGGGTAATTCTACCCTTTTCACTGGGTTCGGACGGTAAGAGCCGTCCATCAAAGAACGTATGAGTTCATCCTTGTTGGTCAGGAGCCATGGGAGCAGCTGCTCGCACGACATCTTGTCGATACCACCACAGCCTTTGTTTCTCATAACCGCCTTGTATGCCCGGTTGAGATTTGCAGGACTAAGGATTTGCTCAAAAAGGTGTTCCCTGTCGAATGGTACTTCCACGATGTTGTCTTCACACATCCACATGAAGGTCTGCGCTCCCCCATACCATTCGGTTTCCGACCTGTCTCTTTGTGGGCAGCCATTAACTTGGGATAATGTTTTCTGCATTCTTTCCTTCATGAGGTATGTTTCAATTACTATCGTTTAATTGTTAGGTTCAGCCCTTCGTGCAACGTTATCGACTATTGCACTACTATGGCGTCCGCTGACTTCTCACGGCAAGCTTTACTCCGCTCCTTTCGTAAAAAACTATTTGAAGTGTCCGTGAGACCTCCTCGGATAAGGGCTTATTCTTTCCATCTTATACCCACTTCA
>OHJC01000103.1_pt1 | contig 52597 bp, 47 predicted proteins | sample 1568461 | NCBI WGS metagenome assembly OHJC01 (sample SAMEA3879535, study PRJEB24766) | human gut metagenome | biome: human-associated habitat; feature: feces | place: USA | collected 1985/1987 | reverse complement strand
GCGCTCGCCCTCCACCAGCTTCTCCACCGGGATGCCGGTCCAGCGGGCCACGATGCGGGCAATTTCCTCGTCGGTCACACGGTCACGCAGGAGGCTGTCCTCCTTCTTCTCGTTGGCCAGCTTTTCCTCCGCTTCCAGCTGTTTCTGCAGCTCGGGCAGCTTGCCGTATTTCAGCTCAGCAGCCTTGTTCAGGTCATACTCACGCTGGGCTTTCTCAATGGCGGCATTGGTCTGCTCGATCTGCTCACGCAGGGTCTGTACCTTGCCAATGGCGTTCTTCTCGTTTTCCCACTTTGCCTTCATGCTGCGGAACTTATCCTGCAGCTCGGCCAGTTCCTTTTCCAGCTCATGCAGGCGGCTCTGGCTCAGGGCATCGGTCTCCTTTTTCAGGCTCACCTGCTCGATCTGCAGCTGGGTGATGCGGTGTGCCAGATCGTCCATCTCGCTGGGCATACTGTCCATCTCGGTCTTGATCATGGCGCAGGCTTCATCCACCAGGTCGATGGCCTTATCCGGCAGGAAACGGTCGGTGATATAGCGGTCAGAGAGGGTTGCGGCGGCGATCAGCGCATTATCGCTGATCTTCACGCCGTGGAACACCTCATAGCGCTCCTTCAGGCCACGCAGGATGGAAATGGTGTCCTCCACCGTGGGCTCATCCACCTGCACCGGCTGGAACCGGCGCTCCAGAGCGGGGTCTTTTTCGATATACTGGCGGTACTCGTCCAGCGTGGTCGCGCCGATGCAGTGCAGCTCACCCCGGGCCAGCATGGGCTTGAGCAGGTTGCCTGCATCCATGGCACCGTCGGTCTTGCCCGCACCCACGATGGTGTGCAGCTCATCAATGAAGAGGATGATCTTGCCCTCGCTCTTCTTGACCTCATTCAGGACGCTCTTCAGGCGCTCCTCAAACTCGCCGCGGTACTTTGCACCGGCCACCAGAGCGCCCATGTCCAAGCTGAACACGGTGCGGTTCTTCAGGTTTTCGGGCACATCGCCACGCACGATGCGCTGCGCCAGACCCTCGGCGATGGCGGTTTTACCAACGCCGGGCTCACCGATCAGGCAGGGGTTGTTTTTGGTCTTACGGGACAGGATACGGATCACATTGCGGATCTCCTGATCTCGACCAATGACGGGGTCCAGCTTCTGCTTGCGGGCAAGTTCCACCAGATCCTGACCGTACTTCTGCAGTGCGTTGTAGGTGTCCTCCGGGTTATCGGTGGTCACCCGCTGGTTGCCGCGCACGGCGGTAAGCTGCTGCAAAAAGGCGTCCTTTTTCAGGTTGAAGGCGCGGAACAGCTCGCTGGTGGTCTGGTCCTGTTCGTCCAGCAGGCCAAGGAACAGATGCTCCACGCTGATGAAGTCATCCTTCATGGCCTTGGCTTCGCGGGCGGCGGCACTGAGCACCTTATCGGTGGCCTGCGAGATATAGACCTTGTCGGGGTCACGGCCGGAGCCGGACACCCGGGGCAGCGCGGACAGCTTTTCCGCCACGGCGGCGGCAAAGCTGCCGGGGTCAACATTCAGCTTTTGCAGCAGCTGAGGGATCAGGCCGTTCTCCTGCGCAGCCAGTGCGTGCAGCAGGTGGGCGGGCTCCAGCGCATTGTGCTGATACTCCACAGCCAGCTGCTGGGCTGCCTGCAAAGCCTCAAGGGTCTTTTGGGTATATTGATTGGTATTCATAAAGTCAAGCCTCCATTCATACCGGAAGGTTTATTTTAGCGGACGGATAAGTTCTTTGCTAACAGCTCCGCGCCCGGCGGCGGCAGAGCCGTGATTGAATTGTATCGATGTTCTTCTTCATGGTTTTGCACACCTCCCGCGGAGCAGTTTGTTTTACTTTTAGCACTCTATCTGCTCGACTGCTAAAAATATACTCCTGTCCACCTGCTTTGTCAATAGGGTTCACAAAAAGTTTGCAGAATAGACGCAAACCCATGCTTTTTGTTTTAGCACGCGATGCTTGAGCAATGTTTTATAAGCGCCTCCGGCTCGCCCCTTGCGGGGCAACCGCCGGAGATGCGCAGTCGTGCTCCCCTGTTCTCCGGGAAAGTGGGCAACAAAAAACGGCTCTGCCGAAGCAGAGCCGTAAAGATACATCTGAAATAAATCAGCGCTTGGAGAACTGGGGTGCACGACGTGCAGCCTTCAGACCGTACTCACCTGACCTTGATCCAAAAAGACCAGTATTCATGCGGTTTTTCGGGCTTTCCTCTCTCAGTAAACCCATAGGTAAACCCACGAAATCGCGAAATTTTTGGTGCAGTTTAACGCAGCCCGAATGCAGCATTCACAACGCTGCTTAATTCCTCAGGTTTATTATACTTGACTTTCGCATAGATGTCCATAGTCGTTTTGCTGTTCTCATGGCCTGCCAGATACTGCACCGTCTTAGGATCAACACCTTTGTAAATCAGATTGGTGATGTAGGTGTGCCGCAGCATGTGCGGAGTCACCTTGAAGTCCATCGTATACACCAGTTTGGGATTATTCGGCTGATGCTCACCAAGCCTTGGCTTTATTCTATGCTTGATGGACTGTCCATTTACATAAGTGTAATAACAGCGTTCTGCAGTAGAACGGACTGTTATGTACTTCCAGACTCTCACAAACTGTGTTTCCGTCAAAACAGTTCCCTTCGAATTCGAGATCACATATTCCGATTCTGATTTTTCCCTTTCTTCCTTGAGACAGGCTACCAGGCATTTTGGAATCGGAACATCTCGTTTTGCTGCCGGTGTCTTCAATAGCGTGTTGACTACCGGCTCACCGCCTTCCACATGCCATGCACGCCTTACCGAAATGTACGGCGTTTTTTCATCCAGGAATACGCAGTCCCATTTTAATCCAAGGATCTCTTCTCTACGCAATCCCGCGTACAAACCGATCATCACGAAGACATACGGTGGAAGCTCACGAATGCTATCCAGCAAAATGGCAGTCTGTTCATCCGTCAAAGCCTCGCGCCGTTTCGCTGGCTTTCCGCCTCTTGCGCAAATCGTTTTGGATGGATTCTCTTTAATCACCTTGCTCTCTTCTGCTGAATTAAAAATGTTCTTAATCAGCATATTGAGCTGACCATACATTCCGGAAGAACCTTTTGATAACGGAACCATCAGCAGCCGCAGGTCATCTGTGGTCACCTCGTCCATATACATCTGTCCAATCGGACCCACGATGTACCGATTCACCATCCGTGCGTATCCTTCCAACGTATTAGTTCTTACCGTTCCAGACCGCATCAGCAACCATTTTTCACAGTACTCTTCCACGGTCGGATTCTCTCTATGGAAAACCACTTCCGCGATTTTCTTCTGGGCATCTTCCACCCGGTCATACAATTCTTCGCGTGTCAGCCCATAAATCGCCACTCTCTTTCCGTCTGCATCTGTAATCCGGGTGCGGTAATACTGTACCCCTTTCATCATCACTGTTCCGTATTCCGGAAGTTCAGCAGGACGCTTTTTCCCTTTAGCCATGTGTTCTCCTCCTATCTATCTTCATACATTGCGTGTTGTCACTTTTATTATCATGGCGTACAGCACTTCCTTCAAGGATGTCGAATGTATGTAAAAAGGGCAGGGATTTTTGACCATCCCTGCCCTAATTTCTTTCTGATTTACTCTTAATCCCACGATGCAAAAGCATCTTCCAACACTCCTGCGAGCTGCTCTGGGCGATTATATTTCACCTTGGCGTAAATATCCATGGTGATCTTGCTGCTTTCATGACCGGCAAGATACTGAACCGTCTTCGGATCAACCGAAGCATGAATCAGATTCGTAATGTAGGTGTGCCGCAGCTGATGCGGAGTCACCTCAAAGTCCAGACTGTAAACCACATTCCCATTGTGTGCTGCCTTTTGCCCCAGAACCGGCTTCACCGTATGCTTCACCCTCTTGCCATCTTCATAGCGGTAATAGCAGCGTTCCTTGGTGGTACGGGTTACGATATACTGCCATAATCTCTTGAACTGCGTATAGGACAACGGGTCTCCATCCCGGTTTGCAACCACAAAATCCGATGTCGATGTCTTCTTCGCCTCTTTCAGACATTCCAGAAGATTGTCCGGCAGAGGGACATTCCGATGCGCTGCCTTTGTTTTCAGCTCTGTCAAAATCACCGGACGATTATGCTCCGTATGCCAGGCTCTCCGAACGGTAAGGTACGGAGCCTCGCAATCAAGATACACCGAATCCCATTGAAGTCCGAGGATTTCTTCTCTCCGCAATCCTGCGTACAGCCCCAGCATCACGAACACATACGGCGGTAAGCCGTAAATGGCATCCAGCAGCTTATCCACCTGCTCATCCGTAAGCGGGAGGCGGTCCTTCTGGGGAATCCCGCCCACATTCTTCTTCAGATAGATGGTCGGATTCTCATCAATGATCTTACTCTCCATTGCTGCCGTGAAAATACACTTATATAGAACATTCACTGATTTGTACACGGATGCCGACTTTTTCGATGCCGCCAACAGTGCCAGGCGAATGTCATCTGCTGTTACATCTCCCATATGCATATCGCCCAATGGCTTGATGATGTAGTTCTTCACTTTCGATGTATAGTCAATCAGCGTTGTCATCCTGATCTGTGCCGACTGCATCAGCAGCCATTTCTCGCAATACTCCTCCACTGTAGGTGTACTGCGGCGATACGTCTTGTTCTCAATCTGCTGGATCGCTTCCTGTTCCTTCTGGTACAGTTCCTCTCTCGTTCTTGCATATAAGGAAACCCGCCGTCCCTGCTGATCTGTTACACGGGTTCGATAATATTGCGTTCCCTTCATACTCACCGTACCATAATCGGGAAGCATCATTCTTCTTGCCGCCATATCATTACCTCCAATCCTGTTGATGCTTTCATTATTGCGGATTCATCGTCCATACTCAACGATGTCGATTTTCACCGCCGAAAGCTTCGAGGTTTGCGATATGTCGCAGCACGTTCCATCGGTTTTGCACGGTGCGTACATTTTGCAATGTACTCCTGAATCCCCACTTCCGTGAAATAAACGCAGCCGTTTTCCACATACTGAACATAGGAGATCAAACCGTCTGTTCTTGCAGCATCCAGTGTTTTTACGCTGATTCCCAGTATACTGGCTGCTTCTTTCCTTGTAATCAGTTTATCCATCGCCTTCTTCGCCATCCTTTCGGCATTTGCCCTGTCTTTTTTTCTCTGCTTGTTCCGGAATGTAATATCCAAGTTGAATCCTTACAGCTTCATCAATCCCACGCATCTGCCCCCTACTTACCCGCCCAAGATAGCGAATCACGCATATCTTGTCGCAGGTGTCGAGCTGTTCTGCCAATACCATGGACGGTTTTGCCAGTCCCTTTGCTTTACGGAGAAAGAAATGCGTTGGCTGTTTTCGCTTCTTCTCAATTTTCGATGTCAGCGGCGCAATCGTGATCGTCGGCGCATAATAATTGCCGACATCATTCTGAAGAACCACAACAGGACGAACACCGCCCTGCTTTGATCCGACCGGAACACCGAGATTGGCGAGATATAAATCACCTCGCCGATAAACCCAGTTTTCTTTCATATGCTGTTGTCTCCAATCTCCATACACTGATATGGATAAAGCCTGCCAGGTATCATGCTGATACAGCACCCGGCAGCGCTTTCTGAAAATATGGTTTCTCTGTACTTTTTCTTATCACCCCAGAGATGTAGGATTTCTCACAGGCGGCAGTGTGCTTCACTGCTCCATTGGAATTTAACCATCCCGCCTTCTTTATGGCCGGACCGCGAATTACGGAAGTATCATTGTCCCTGTCTGGCTTTAACACCGCCGCCGGTTGCAATCCGGCATTTGCTTCTGCGAAACCGCTATCGCCCCGATGGGCTTCATGGCGTGCAGTCGAAGGCTCGACCAAACAGGAATGTACCTGAAGAATGAGTATTCAGTTTTCAAGGGACATTCGGACTTTCGTCCTTACAAAGTAAGTTTAACAAGAATCCTCCGGTTTCGCGTTGGCCTCGTAGGCGCACTTTGGTTGTCCTTGCAGGACTACATACGGTTCGTTTTGACTTTTTCTATGTTCTATACAGCCGGATTGAGGCAAAAAAATACCCCGTTGGTTTCCCAACGAGGCATCAAAGACGATTCTATTCTTTTTTCTATAAACTGGTACCCGTTTATCTCCTGGTGACCATTTGAGTCACGGCTAATGTAACAAAAATAGCAACGCTCATCTCAGCAAATCAGACAAGCTGTATTCTCCTTTGGGAATATTTGCTGTTCTGCGATACTCTTTTATGGCTTTCACCAAGAGCTGAGGATTACTGAAATACTGCTTCACAAAATCATACGACTTCACATCATGCATCCGAAGATTGATTTTACAAAATTCGCTTGGTTTATTTCCAGAACGCTTAAACTGATCATATGCTCCTTCCGCATGAATAATCAGCATTTCAATTTCTGGAGCAGTAATGACATTTACCACGTCAATTTTCTGCTCATATGCTTTACTCAATCGAAATTCCTCTCTGCGAGAATCCAAAATCCGTATCACAGAAATCTGCTCATCGAATCCTTTCCGTAAGTATCGCTCCTCGAATCGTTTAGCACTTCTGCAACGGATGACACGTTCTTCCAACATTTCTTCTCTGTTGAAAATCAGAAGATCATTATCAACCAGTATGTCGATAATAGCTTCTTCGGCAGAGCCTTCACATATACACGCCTTGTATTTTGCTAATTCCATTCTGCCGCCTCCTTAATTGATTGAAGCAGCCAGGCTTTTCTTCAAGCGCATATACGCTTCATATGCTGGCGTTGTTCCCTCAAGGAAGCCGCTCTGGTAAGCATCACTTTTTTTAATATCATTACGTTTCAATATATAGCTCAAATTTTCTGCTGTAATGCCATTACGGTTTCTAACAATACAAATTCCGTCATTTCGGTCATATTCGTCCAGCAGTTCCGGATAATGCGTAGTGAAAATAAGCGTTCCGCCATTTTTGTTCAGTCGGCTGTCCATAAAGAAACGCACTAAGGTCGTTACAATTTCCTTGTTGAAATGATTCTCTATTTCATCTACCAGAAGATAACCACCTGAATGAAGAACTTCCTTTACCATCGAGAATGTAATAATACCCTTAATCGTACCAGAGGACAGATACTGCTCAAGGTCTGCCGCATTATTCAGGATAATCTCTTCTTCATCCTTAAACTTCAAGTGGATAAATGTTTTTCCCTCTGTCTGCTCAAAACACAATTTCTCAATGGTCGGATCGAGAAATGCAATTACCTCCAATGGAATATCTTCGGTAAATGGAAGCACATTCACATTCGTATAGGAAAGCAGGCTGAATATTTCCACTGTATCATTCGCTTTTTTATTATGTGCAATGACAAAGCTGACATCATCAGAAAGGTATGCTTCATCGCTATTGCGCTGCTCTACAGGCTTCATTCCTGTAAAATCTGTCAGATACTTTTTCGACTTAACGGTTGCAATCGGTTTTTCCCAAAGGCTTTCAGACAGAATCGAATACACATATTCCCCTGTTTTCGACTTCTTTGCCGCAATTACAGTTTCCAAGCAGCAGACGTAGCTACGCTTATCATAAAAATATGTGCGGATTGTAACATTCTTCGCTCCGCCAAGAATGCTTTTTGCCTCCACATGATTGATGGGCTCATTTTTCACAATATTTAAGGCCAAGCTAATGACCTTTAATACCGAGGTCTTGCCAGATGCGTTAATTCCAATGAAAGCACAGGCAGAGTGGAGATAGTAGTTATCCGTCAAACGGTAAAGACTATCTTTGTCCTCTTCGCAAACACGTTGCTGCGTATAAAAGCAAATATCCAAGTCTTTTTTGAATAATGGGAGTCCTTGTGCGGTGATGCGGAGTATTTTCATAGGTAGTCCTCCTCTAAAAACAGTTTTTTCGTTTTTATTTTCTTATAATCTTATTATACGCCGCAAATCAGAAAATATCAACGGATTTTCCGTATTTATTTTCTGATTTGTTTTTGACACTAAAAAGTATCCGTTCAATATGGCAAGCCCTGTGATTGCTGACCCGTTCCACCGCATGAAATACATGGAGCGTCATGGAAGCGGCCTACGCAAAATCGTCAGGGAAACCGAAAAGCCGCCTGGATATACAGCGGCATATAATCCGAAAATTTTCTCAACGGCAACAGATTTCAGAGTCATCTTGAAAAATGTAAATTACCAACTTAGTCAGAAAAACTTAGTCAATGACCAAGTTAGTGAGCAAGATAAATCGCCGGACATCCCACACACAGTTTTGAATCTTTGTATCCACCTTATTGCCCACGGCAGTGAGGGTGCTCAAATCACTCATGCTCACTCTATCATGGGTACAGCCAATGATAAGTCCTATGACGCAACCCATGATACAACCCATGATAACTTAGAGGATGACACCCATCAAGGTATCCACCAAGATAGCCACCATGATTCTACGCCGTCAGCAGTTATATTGCGCCTAATGCTTTTTAGATTTTCTTCGCAATCGTAGACAGCTCCGAAATAATACTAAGAAGATCATTTTTGACTTCCTCTTTGCTTGGCTCGCTGCCCATCAGAAGATAATCCGTGCTGACATGGAGGATGCAGGACAGTTCAATCAGCAAGTCAATAGAGCAGCTGCGTTCACCGTTCTCCATGCGGCTGACATGCTGCTTGCTTGCCAGGCCCAGGCGAACCGCCAGTTCCTCCTGCGTAATGCCACGGGAAGTGCGAACATCGTGAAGTCTCTTACCAAACTCTTTTGCGTCAAAATACATACGTTTCTCCTTCCGCACAGCCGGTACAGAACCGGATCGACGGAAGGTCAAAAAAAGAGCCGCATGACGGTGAAGAAAAATCCTGTGCCGATAAAACAGAACATGGGTATCCCATAATTCTGTCTCATGCGGCATTCGGAAGACTTCGCCTGTCAGCGGCTCCACAGCACAGCTATGACTTATAAAATTGTGTTAATAGGGTTATTTATTGTCATCTCAACCATTCAAAGACGAATAGTAGAGCTGCAATCTCCGTAATCTTCTCATCTCCAAAACATTGAAGACGGTCTCGCGTCCGCAGGCCTTACATTTGGTCTGCACATGTCCTCTGGTATCCTCAAAGACGATGATTGAATTGTGTCGGCAATAAGGGCACCTGACAATCCTGGGCTTTTGCGAAGCAATCGCATCCTTTGCCCGGATGATTTTAATCTGCATTTCCGCAGATGGTTCCGATACTCTGATATTCCTGCTCATGGCCACACCTCCAATGGATCACGATATTCATAATCCTTTTTCCGGTTCAGATAGCCCAGTTGTTCCAATCGGATAGCTGCTGCTGATCTCGAAACACCAAAGACACCACAGAAGGTATCTATCTTCACTTGGTCACTGTCGTAAAAACGCCATCCATAACAGGTCAGAGGCTTTCTGCTGTTGATGAACCACATCGCCCGATCCACTTCTGACTGAGGCATCAGAATGGCAGCTCCCAGCGTATTGGCCTGCCATTCGTTCCAATCTTCCTGCGTTCTCAGGACGCGAGAGCCATTTCCTCGCACTTCCGGTCTCTTATGGCAGGCTATCTTTCGGTCATCGGAATCCAGCTGAAACAGTATCTGGTGAGCGCACTCATGTGCCAGCGTAAATCTGCGTTTTCCGCAGAGTTTCCGAATATTCGCTGGTTCAATGAAACTCTTGTCCAGAACCACATCATTGGTTTTCAGGAAGATGCTCCTCTGACTTCCATCAACCTCTATCTGATATTCTGTATCCACATACGCGGTCAGACCATAGATGCTTCCGTCCGAGGACAACTTTTGAAATGACACCTTCAGGTTCAGATAATCGGATGCAAACTGGTCAATGGGTGTCGGAAGTGCGAATCTTGCCGGATCATCTGCTTCGCTGCCGAAAAAGGACTTTTGAAAATCTCTTATCACTGCAACAGCGATTTCTTCTATCTTTTTCTGTGAAAGGATCATAGGCACGGCTCCTTTGCTTCAACGAACCATTTTTCATCTTCGTTGTACAGGAAACTCTCATGCCCACCGATCATGACCGTATAACGGATTCCGCAGCCACCCACCTTTGTGGAAGCAGCCCGACACTTATGCTTCAATCGGTCGATCTCATACACCCGTCCGTCAATCCATCGAATCAGGCGCGGACGGATATTTCCCTCCGCATCCACATCCAAGTTCACAGGTACATATACTTTTCTACATTTCTGTTCCGACATATTCTACGCTCCTTCTCTGTAAACCGGCGAATGTGTTGACTTCTTTTAGCAAAGAACTCACCAGATTCTGCCGGTGCTGTATTAACCAATCATTCCTGTCGGCATAACCAAATCCACTTTTCGCTCTGTCGGCATCTTGCTTTTCTGAAAAAGTACCCCATTTTTAATCGCATTTTTCCCGAATCGGAATCGAATCTGCTCAATCGCTGCGTCCAAGCGTTCCTGGCGATCCAGTGATTTCACATCAGTGAATAGGTCGTATTGTATCGGACAATCCTCTTCAAACAGGTTGATTGCCCGAACTGTCACCGAACGAATCGGGTGTTCCCACTGATAATTCTTATCAAACAGAGCAAATGCGGTTTTCGCCAGATAGGTGGGGCTTTGTGTCGGAATGCTAATCCGGCACTGCCACTCCTTCGTGAAAAGCTCATTGTTGCGGATGGAAATCGCTATTCCGCCCGCTTTCTTCTTATGTGTTCGTAGCTTGGTTCCAATCTCTTGCACCAGCTCCAGCATGATACACCAGACTTCGGCGTTATTCTCCAAATCCTGCATGGTCGTTATCCCGTGCCCAATGCTCTTTACTGGGGAGACATAATCGGAACGCATAACCGGCGAATCATCCAGGCCATTGGCATATTTCTTAATCGCCAGTCCATTCTTTCCAAGGCGGCACTTCAAGAAATCATCCGATGTTGCAGCAAGTTCCCCAATCGTATGAATCCCATAACCAGATAAAACCTTCTCGGTCGCTCTGCCGACTCCAAGCAAGTCAGAGGCAGGAAGACACCAAATCTTCTCCCGGAACGAATCTGCTTCGATGCAGGTAATCGCATCCGGCTTTTTCATATCCGACCCAAGCTTGGCAAAAATCTTGTTGAAACTCACTCCTGCGGAAATCGTAAGTCCCAATTCAAACTTAACCGTTCTGCGAATCTCATCTGCAATTTCAAATCCGGTTCCCATGCAGCCGCTTCCGGTCGCATCCAGCCAGCATTCGTCCATCCCATACGGCTCGATCTGATCAGTATAACGACCGTATATTTCACGAGCCAGCTTTGAAAACTTCATATATTGCTCATAGTGCGGCTCCACGATCACAAGATCCTGGCACTTCTGCTTTGCCTGCCAGATTGCCTCCCCCGTGGAAACACCAAACGCCTTTGCTGCATAGTTCTTCGCAAGTACGATACCATGCCGTTCCTCCACAGAACCACACACTGCCACCGGCTTGTTCTTCAGTTCCGGGTTCAGCATACACTCAACAGAGGCATAGAAATTGTTCATATCACAGTGAAGAATCACTCTTTGCATCCCGTATTCCTCCTCTCCGTTCGCGAAAGCACGAACAACTTTTCACGAACGCATTGACACACAGCATTTCTTGTGATACTATAATTACACGAATTGTATTTCGTGTTTTCATCGTCATTATAGCAAGCACAGTTTTTCGTGTCAATAGGTTTTTATGAAAAAGTGTTCGTGTTCGTCATCAAAAAAGAAAGAGGTATTCCTATGGTCTTCAAAGAAAGGTTGAAAGAAAAAAGAACAGAAGCCAATTTAACTCAGGTAGAACTTGCAGAGAAGGCCGGTGTAACCGCCCGCACAATTCAGAATTATGAGCTTGGCAGCCGCAAACCATCCAATATGGTTACGATTCAGAAGATTGCGGATGCACTGAATACTACTACTGAGTACCTGCTGGGAAGCAGCGGCACCTACGTCGTAGAAGCTCACGAAAAAGGCGGCGCAAAAGCAGCGAAAGATATTGAAGAACTGGTCAGCGAAGTGACCGGTATGTTCGCTGGCGGCGAATTAAGCGAAGATGCCATCGAAGGAGCTTATAAAGCTCTGACCGATGCCTACTGGATTGCCAAAGAGAACAATAAAAAATACGCCCCGAAAACGAGGCGTAAAAAATCCGATCAGTGATATTTATCGTACACACTTTTCGCTATACTGTAAACTGGAGGTGGTATGATGAATGCGGAACAGCTTTCACGGGTCGGTGAGAAACTGGTAAAACGCTGCGGTTCCAGAGACCCTTTTGAAATTGCAAGGCAGCTTGGTGTCCATGTCATGCTTTGCGAAAATCTCGGTTCCCTGAAGGGAATGTACCGGGTAATTAAGCGAAATCGCTTTATTTTCCTGAATAACAGTCTGGATGAAAATATGCTGCGCATCGTGTGCGCACATGAATTAGGGCATGACCAGCTTCACCGGAATATGGCGAAAACCACCCCAATTCATGAGTTCATGCTCTACGACATGAAATCCAAGCCGGAATATGAAGCCAATATCGTAGCAGCAGAAATTCTGATGGACAGCGATGAAGTCCTTCGCTACATCTATGAATATGGATACACCGCCGAGCAGATTGCCAGTGCGATGTCCACCGACATCAACCTAGTTGCGCTGAAGGTCGCACACCTGGCCACCCTTGGTTATAATCTGCACGCACTGGAACATAAGAGCAACTTTTTGAAATAACGTACCTTCGAGGAGCCTTGACCGGCTCCTCTTTTTGTTGCAAATTGTGCAGATGCCGTCTGCACAATTATCAGCCTAACATCTGCATGTGATAGAGCTTCACTTTTTCCTCGAATGGCAGTTCCGGATCAATGCCGACTTCTTCCCACATCACACCATACGGTGCGCCACCATCTGTATATCCGGCGATAAAAGCAAAGCGATCATCGCAGTCCTCATACAGTTCTGCCAGCCGTTCCCGTTCTTTCGCTTCCCGCTCCATTCTCCGCTGCCGGAGCCGCTGTTCTTCAGCCCGTTTAATCTGGTCGAGCTGCTCCTGTGTATAATTGACTCCAAGCTCCTGCAAATCTTTAGCGGCAGTCACAGCATCCACATGAAAGCGTTCCCGATAATGCTTGTTCATCTTTTTCGGTGAGCCGGTATAGGTGAGCAGCCACTGCTTGCCTTTTCGTAGGCGCGCTTCCTTTCGCTCAGCCTTCGTCAGTTTCTTTTTCTTTGCCATTTGCGGAATCTCCCGGATTTTTTGCTGATGACTTTGGTTTGCGCTTCTTCGGTGCCGTCAACTCATAGCTCAAAGAAAGCAGGTCTTTGATGGCATCATCCAGCTCCGGTTTGCCGAGCTTAATACTGAGCCACTTTTCCTTGTTCATATGATAAGCCGGAAAATAACCGTCCTGTCCGCGAAGAGAGCCGATCAACAGCGGATCGCTTTTCACATTAAGGACATCAATGATGCCTGCCTCCGTCAATCCCAACTTATCAGCAGATACTTCCAGAACTACACCATACCATTTATTATTGTCGTTGTGCCGCAGCACCGCATTCCAGTCATGCCAGGGGTATTCCGGCTCTGTGCCGTACTGCTGGCGTATCCATGTAAATAATTCTTGTCGTGTCACTCCATCGCTTCCCCGCTGTTTTATGTGTGGTTTTGTGCAACAACCTGTTGCACAAATTCTTGCCTCAGACAACTCTCCACGCTGCATTGATATCAGAAATCATCCAGCGCAGCATCAATCTCTTCCAGCCGATCAATCCAGCCCATGTCAGATTTCTTCTTGGTTGCTGATCTTTTCTTATCACCACCAACCACTTCAAACCGTTTCTCTTCTGTCCCGAACAAACCTTTAACCTGAATTCTGAAATCCGGCTTGTTGTTGGTCAGTCCTTGCATGAGCTGCACATTCTTGTATCTGGGCAGGAGGATTTGACAAATAGCCTGAATGTCTTGCTCCTTGATACACGGTGCCGCCATGAACTTTTTTGTTATGTAAGGCTTTATATCTGCCAGTACCTGCAACATAGAGGCTTTCTTTCGGTTATCAGCCATAAAATCCCCCCTTTCCAAGACGCTACCTTTCTTTATCTTTCGTCCGGCCCGAATGTATAGAAATATTACTTCATATTGGCTATATACTTTTTCAACTTAATGATTCTATCTTCCGTATCAATACCCGCTTCATTTTGAGAAATAGTAACGGTATCCGTAAGGCTATCATCATCATTTCTGTAAACACCATATGAATTGTTTTCGCAGACAATGTAAACATCATCATAAACCAAATACTGCCCCATCTCGTCTCTGGATAGATGTGCATCATCTGTCTCTTTCAAATACGGCATGTACGTATTTTGCGACCACTGCGTCTTTGTCTGCATAACTGAGAACATATAGGGCTTGTTTACAACATCGTCGTTGCTCATCTTTCCATAACTGCCAGGACGGAAAACAGGATACTTCACATAATAATAATTCCATGGATATAAATTATCCTTTTCACATTGAGCCAAGAACACAGAAATAATTCCATTCAAAATGCCATCATCGAAACTTTCTTTCGATTTGAGCAGTTCAACTAAAATTGTATGTGTATTTTCAAAACCGGCATTTGCACTTTTATGAAATAGCTCATCCCAAGCATACTGCAAACTTTTTGATGCAAACTGATAACGCCATTTGTTTCTTTCCTGCTGCCCATAGTTGCCTAACGCCATTAAAGCACAGTCAATCTTATCCCACGAACAGGTGAATAAGGAAGAAAAACGAGAGCCCAGTGAAAGATTATCTAGGCCAATAATACTAATTTGCCCTTTTAACATGTTATGATCTTCCAGTTCAAACACTTCATCTGTACAGTCTGGGTTTTGCATTAGGAATTCAATTTTTTCCTTTTCTTCCTGTATCTGATTCACATTGAAGTTATCTGCATTTATCGCGCCTTGCATTTCATCAATCAGTTCACTATGTTCACCGCCGATACTTTCAACAGATGGGATATGAAGTTCCAGCCACTTTTTCCAAACATCTTGCGTTTTCATACCTTCCGATTGCTGGGCATGTATATGCTCTAGGCTCCATGTAACATTGCTGCCCTTATGGTGCTTAAACTGATCAAATGGAAACCGTTGAGCATGTCCATCACTTCTTCTTACCGATTCGATATTGAATAAAAGCAGTAATGTACTAATCCGCTTATAATCCAACGGCTTCTCATAACTGAGTTCAGCATAATTTCCAGAAATCGCAACGCTCTTTTTAATCAGTTCGTCGAGAGATTCATTAAACTCGCTCTTCTTTTTATCTTTTGACAGAGCAAATATTTTATGCAGAGAAGTGCCAGATGTAATCAAATAGCCGATTCTGTGGTACAGATCATGATCCTCGTACCAGCCCTTCAAAGTAAGAAAAGTCTGATAGATTTTTTTCCAGATATCATCCAGTGATACTTCTTTACGCAATTCATCAAATCGAAAGAATGTATAATACTTTTCTCGTGTACTTTCCTCTTTACCGGCAATCAGGTCAAGAACAAGGTCAATTCTTGTCTGATATTCACCTTTGACGCTGTTTGTCAAAAAGAACCACAGAGATTCATTATGAAGTTCCCTCTCGATGCCATCCCATTGCAGCGATATCTCTTCCTGCTTTTCCCTGCGCATATTCTCTGCATTATCCCGGCTAAGAAACATCGCTTTTACCAGTTCTGCGCTTGTTAGCGGAATTTTTCCGATATTCAGACGGGTAAATAGTGAAATTGCATCTTCACTTTCCCCAACCTCGTACCAGATGATTTTGACATCTTCTTTTAAGTATTCAAAGATATGCATGACCCGAATTTGTAAGTCCTGCTCAAACCACTCTTTTATGGTGTTGTATGCCTTGGATATAAACCAAAAGTCGATGTTATCATCCTGTTTCGTCATGTCCAGAGTTTTCAAAAACTCTTCTGACTGGTCTCTTGTCTGATAAGAAAGCGTAAATGCTGGTTCATTGAAGAACGGATTCACGTTCTTCATATACTTATAGATGAGATATAACGTGGTGAGCCTCTGCTGTCCATCAATCAGTTCGTACTGATCTTCTTTTTTACGAACGACCACCGGTTGCAGGCAATAATTTTTCTTACCATTCTGATATATATCATCTAACAGACGTACAACCTCTGTTTCACTCCATCTATAGCCTCTCTGATATGACGGAATATAAAAAGAGCCTCTTATATCTGCTACGAATTTCGTTTCCAGTATAATATTATTGCCCATAGCTCAACCTCCATCTGTACTGTAAGCACGTTCTTTTGTTTCCTAATATCTCTTTACATCTTTCCACGCCCCCGATAGCCCATCAAGATGAATTTCTTTAACCTTGAAATCAATAATTTTGATTTATCGCTCTGATGCGCAAATGCTATGAAACGTTCTTGTTCTTCGAGAGGAGGAACAATATACAGATCTTCCAGTATCGGTTTCTGCGTGATTTTGGGCTGTCCTACGGTTGCCGCAAATCTATGAAAATCCTTTATTTTGCATTCTGCATACAAGAAATCAAGACAAATCCTTTTCCTGTCATATGATGTAATATATATTGCGTTGTCAGTAATCCAGGAAAAAGGGCTGGTAATATGTACGCTACCACAGTATTCTCCTACTCGTCCTATTACAATAGTCGGTTCCTTTATGAGATATTCTTTGCTGTGTCCCGTAACGCCATTGCCGCCATAGCATTCATACTCATATTCATCGCTTAGGTTAGCTGTAGTATTTGCCTTACCACTTGCAAGAGAGAACAAGTCTTTTCCCATCGCACCAGACTCGACAGAAATGGGATCGCCAAACCACTCGATAAATTGAGATTTGAACAACTCTGAACGGCAAATTTTGATTTATCGCTCTGTTGGGCAAAGGCTACAAAGTCATCTTGTACAGCCATTGGGGGGACAAGCAGTTCAATTCTTTCAAGCTCCTGCTTTGTAATATGGCGAAGCCCTACACCACCATGCGCTCTTTCAATTATTTCATCCATATGGCCCTCGAAGGAGCATTTGAGAAACTGTTTACTTATCTCAGCGCACGGATAAACCTGAAAGATATGTTGGTTTAATACGGCCTTGCCTCCAGCCCAGATGAACGCACCAAATGATGTTCCCGGAGTCCCTGACCACGCAAACAGTAAGGTTCCTGTATCTATCCAGAACTTATCCTCAACATCTCCCGAGCAGTAGTTAAACTCAGCATTGGGGTCATTGAGATTCTGAATTCGTACAATAGGAGTGCCAGTTTTGGTCCAATCTGAAGGCTTGAAGGCACGGCCATTTACCAGTGTACAGGCTTCTCCTATGTTCATTTTCTGCCAGCCTTCCGGAATGCAATCCCGCATCCCAAACTGCTCCATAAATTGAGACTTAACAAGCTCATCGGTAGCGGCGATCAGCTTTTTATAGGTCTCCATCGTATCATTGATTGACCAAAGAGTTTCAGCCAACTTGCGCTGAGTCGCTAAATCAGGCAATTCAAATTCAAGCGTTTTAAGGTCGCGCCAGTTAATAGTTGGTGATAACGATCCAACGGAGATCTTAATGGCAGCATCCAAGAAATAGTCCGAGCTGATAAACAGTGGAAAGAAGCTCTTGTCAATTACGTCTTCTCTAGGTCGCAACACCATTCCATGTGCAGAGAAAATACCATCAAATGGTGCGATGGCAACTTTCTTCTGGTAGGCTCTACGTTTTCCGAAGAGCACATCTCCTTTGTGCATCACCAGTTTTTCACCGATTGGAGCTACCTCCGAACCGAATCGAGTAACTTTGAGGCTTCCTGAATCAAGATGTTCAAGACCAAGATAGGTGAAGCGATCTTCTTCAACAGGCTTTTTCTTTTCAGTGCTGTTGATTGCAATCTGTTCAAACCGATATTTCACCATTATGCACACCTCCTTGCGGAAGCGGTATGACCGGTGAAATCCTTGTGGCCAGCTGGCCCGATAAATTGAGATTTCACCAATTCATCCGTGGCTGCAATCAGCTTCTGGTAGGATTTCTTCGTGTTATCCATAGCCCAGAGCAGTTCAGCCAATTCCTTTTGTTTCCCCATATCTGGGAGCTCGAACTCATAATTCTTCAAGTGTTCCCATTTTACACGAGGCGAAAGGGAGCCTGCGGATTTACCGACAGCAAACTCAAACAGATCATCGTTCTGGATGATGAACGGGAGCAACTCCGGCAAAATACGGTCAGGTTTTGCTTCGATAACAGTGATATCACCAGAGCAGATGCCATCAAATGGAGCAACAGCAGCCTTTTTCAGGTAGGCTCTTCGGCGACCAAACAAGACATTACCCTTGCGAAACATCTTACTGAACGTGTTTTCGCTGCCTTCATTCCAAGCAGTCAATGTAATCTCTTCTGGGATCAGGTGTTCCAGACCAACGATAGGATAGCCATCCTTGCTGCCTTTGCATGTCTCCTTATGTTCTACAGCGACATCGCCAAGAAGGACTTTACTCATTGACATCTGCCTCCTTTACTAATAGTGCGTTCAATTTTTCATAGCTCAGTTTCATCATTTCGGAAGCAGCCAGCCAACTATCATAGTGTTCCTGAACATTGCGGTTATCTATTTCTTCTTCATTGACCTCTGGTTTCACATACAGAGGAATGCTCAAGGAGAAGTTGTTATTTGCAATATCCTGAATAGTAGCCACCTTTGCAAAATCAGCATCATCGACATAGTTGTCATAAGCAGTAGCGATACGAGCGATGTGGCGTTCTTCCAAATAGCTCTGTGCGTTTTTACGCTCAACCTCATTTACCGCATTGATGAACAACACCTGTCCACGACGTTCAGGGCGCTTATTCATCCGACAAATCATGATACAAGCTTCCATCGGAGAGTTGTAGAAAAGATTCGGTCCGAGACCGATAACACATTCTACTTTATCGCTGCGCACCAGTCTTTCACGCATCGCACTTTCCTCATTACGGAAAAGAACTCCGTGTGGGAACAAGATAGCGCATCGACCAGTATCGTCCTTCAGACTTGCGATAATGTGCTGAAGGAATGCATAATCAGCACGGCCTTGCGGAGGCACACCCAAGAAGTTACGACCATATTTATCACTTTCAAATGCTGCGCGATCCCACTGACTAATTGAGTACGGTGGATTTGCCAGGATAAGGTCAAATTTCTTCAGTCTACCGTTCTCGACGAAGGCCGGTGCTTTCAAAGTATCTCCATTTACGATATTAAAGTCCTTAACTCCGTGCAGAAACAGATTCATCTTGCCAATAGCAGAGGTAAGCGCATTGATTTCCTGACCGTAAACAGCCACATTTCGCCATTCCTTACCTTGCTCTTTTAAGTACGCAATAGCAGAAATAAGCATACCTGCACTACCACAGGTCGGATCATAGATAGATTCCCCCGACTCCGGCTTCAACATCTCGGTCATCAAATGCACAACAGTTCGATTGGTGTAGAACTCCTGTGCTGTGTGACCGCTGTCATCCGCAAACTTTTTGATAAGGTATTCGTATCCTTGACCCAGCTCGTCTTCCGGGCAATTGGCAATGGAGAGAGTCTTGGTACTGAAATGTTCCAGCAGATCTTTCAACAACCTATCAGGGAGCCTATTCTTATTTGTCCAGGCACCATCACCAAAAATACCTTGCAGCTTGTCAATGTTCGCATTTTCCACCTTGCGGAATGCCTCAACAATGGCCACACCAACATTTTCGGATACGGCACGAACATCGTTCCAGTGATATCCCTTGGGAACCACAAAGGTGTGGATTTCGTCAGCATCAAATTCGGCAGCGTCATCACCATATTCTTCGATAGCAATGGCAGTTTCTTCATCGTATACATCACAGATACGCTTAAAAAACAGCAGAGGAAAAATATATTGCTTATAGGCACCAGCATCAATGTTGGTTCTTAGAAGGACAGCGGAGTTCCAAAGATAGGATTGCAGTTCCTCAATGGTTATTCTTTTACTCACTGATATAACCTCCTTCCAGCAAGAGCTTACGCATCTTTTCTTCGGCTGCAATCATTTCTTTGTAAGCCTCAAAATACTGTCTACGGATTTCTGCCGGAGGAACAGTTTCCTGCTCCTTCTTTTCGATATAGTTGTTAATAGCAAGAGAAAAGTCTTTCTCCCGAATTTCTGGAATCGTAACGATTTTGACCTTTTCGATAACATCTTCGTATTCCATATAGTAGTTGAATACGGTTTGGATATCTTCTTCGGTCATAATGTTCTGTGCTCTCTGGGGAGTATAAATTCCGGAGCCATCAATCATACAAATACGGCCACGATGCTCAGGAGCTTTATCATTATTCAAGAAAAGAATGCAGGCAGAAACACCAGTGGAGTAGAATACACCACTGGCCATCGTAATGATAGCTTCCAGTTTATCGGATTCCACAAGGTGCTTGCGAATCTCACCTTCTTTACCGCTTCTAAAGAGCACTCCCTGCGGCAGCACCACAGCACAACGACCAGTTTTCGGATTCATAGACTTAATCATGTGCTGGAGCCATGCAAAATCACCATTGGAATCGGTCGGGCATCCCCAAATATTTCTACCGTAAATATCGCTGCTGAATTGTTCAGCTCCCCAGTTTTTGAGCGAAAACGGAGGATTTGCGACTACGCAATCAAAGGTCTGCAATGATCCACGTTCCAGATAGTTCGGGGATCGCAGAGTATCGCCTTGTGTCACTTTGAAATCTCGTGCACCATGCAAGAACAGATTCATTCGAGCAATGGCAGATGTTGCCAGATTCTTTTCCTGACCGTAGATTTTTCCATAGGTCAACTTGTCATCATGCATGTACCGAATAGCCTCAATGAGCATACCACCCGTACCACAGGCTGGATCGTAAACGGTCTCTCCGGCCTTGGGAGCCATTAGCATAATAAGTAATTTGACAATCGAACGCGGCGTGTAGAATTCACCGGCATTCTTTTTGGAGAGATCAGCAAATTTCTTAATCAGAAATTCGTAACTGTCACCCATTACATCTGCGGAATAATTGTTGTTGCCGACCTTGATTTTAGACATATGTTCAATCAGGTCTTTCAGACGTTCGTCAGATAGTTTTGTTTTGTCGGTCCAGTTTGCATCGTCAAAACTGCTGAACACGCCACTCAGCGTATCAGGATTAGCACGTTCAATTCCATTCATGGCTGTTACAATAGCCACACCGACATTTTCACTTGCTTCACGAACATCCTTCCAGTGGCAGCCCTCCGGAATGACAAAGCGGTGATTTTCCGGGAAGCTAGCGTATTCCTCGTCACCACCGGATTCTTCGAGAGCAACTTGAGTTTCTTCATCATAAACATCGGAGAGACGCTTGAAGAAAAGAATAGGCGTTACATAACTCTTATATTCGTCCTGATTGATGGGGCCACGCAGAATATTGCAGGCTTCAAACAGGTGAGAAAACAGCTTCTGACTGGTTGTTTCTTCCGGATGTGCGGCACTGGCTTCCAATTCCATATCAGCTATATCCATAGCAGATTGCATCATCTCAGCACGACCTCCTGTCTTTACTTTTTTACCGGTGGAAGGTTTTACACCTACGCTACCACTTTCTTGAATTTTCTCAAATTTAGCAGGATACTTGTTTTCAAATTCCAGGAGAATTTTCAGGAGACGCTCGTCCAAAAATGTAAGAGCGTGTTTTCTGATATTAGTAGGTACACCATAGTACGCCTCGGCAACAGCACCGGTGATAGCCGCCAAGGTGTCACTGTCACCTCCAATAGAAATGGCGTTGCGAATAGCATCCTCAAAACTGGTAGACTCAAAGAATGCTTCGAGTGCCTGAGGGACGGTATCTTGGCAGGTTTCGTTAAACTGGTAGGTATCACGAATGGAATCTAAGGTGAAGTTAATCGGATAGTAGTTCTTCACGATATAATCCTGAATTTCCATCAGACTGCTTCCAGTACGAGCCAGATAGACTGCAATGGCAGTAGCTTCCGCCCCCTTAATTCCTTCTGGGTGATTGTGGGTTGTCTCGGTAACTGCTCTTGAAAGTGCTGCGACTTCCGCAACAGAATTAGCTACATAGCCACATCCTCCGACACGCATTGCTGCTCCGTTTCCGTAGCTGTTGTATGGTTGAGGATTGTCCGAATACATCCAACGATAAAAGGAACCACCATAACCACAATGTGGATAGGGACGTCCAATTCGCTGCATAGATTCAATCGTTATATTACTTAAATCACTGTAGTCCGGCTTGCAATGCATCAAAGCATCACATACAGCCAGAGACATGACGGAATCATCGGTGAAGAAACATTGATGCGTAAGAAAATCAAAATCTTTCGACCTATGATTATCCCATTCAAATCTGGAACCGACGATGTCGCCAATGATTGCTCCAATCATCTAGTTTTCTCGCTTTCTTTTTTGTTATTAGTAATACTGCTCAATATAGCTATAAGCCTTATCAAAGACATCTTTATCCTTGATTTTGTATTTGATCCAAACAACACTGCGAAGGGCTTTCTTGACTTCCTGCTTACCAGCAGTAGTGCTCTGCCAGCCATCGAAACGCACAATTTTTACAATGCTGTCAATATCAGCAACGATGCGCTCAACAATAACAGGAGTGCTTCGGTTTTTCAAACCGTTAAAAAGTTCCGTCAGTGCAGCGATTCCCTTATCAACTTCCTGCTCTGGCACTACTTCTTTTTCTGCCTGTGCTGCTTCCTTCGCCAATTCCAATAGAAGTTTCAAGAACTCGATGCTGGTCACCAGACCCTGTTCGTGCTTTTCTCGCAATGTTTCCAGCTTTTCACCAAGCTTGATGAATTTCGGATCCTTGGTGTGATTCATGATTTTGGCTACGAGATTGATTTCGATCTTTTTGGTGGTCTTCTTCAAATCTTTCTGCTTTTCTAAGAACTCATCAATCAGGTCGGCATCCATTGCCAGGATTTCCACGTCCTCATCCGCTTCGCCAACGGTCAGGTTCTGATGAACAAGCTCAATCGTTTTTGCGCCCAAGGATGCCCAGATCAATCCACCACGGCCATCCGTCGGCTTCACAGATTCATATACACGAGACAGCCACTGGTAATCCGCTTTATAAGCATTCAGAAAAACGTCTGGTGATAACGCATCCCACGCACGATTCAGCACACGGTAGTCAGCAGCAAACGCGTCTTTTTCTTTATTTGTTGGTAAGCACTCCTGCGCTGCCATGAGACCTTCCCAACCTTCAATTGTTCTATCAACACCCAAGAAGTATCCCAGGCATTTTTTTAGGAGTGTCGGAAGCTGCTTCTTGATTTCTTCAATGTTGGTGATGATCTTACGCATACTGTTTTCGTCAAAATCCAGTGCACGTGCGACATCATCAAAAATACCGATATAATCAACGATCAGACCATGTGTTTTTCCTTGGTCATAGGTACGGTTGGTACGACAAATCGCCTGTAGAAGGGTATGATCCTTCATGGGTTTATCCAGATACATTACCTGAAGAATCGGTGCGTCAAAACCAGTCAACAGTTTAGCTGTTACAATAACAAGTTTTAACGGGCTTGCAGGATCACGGAAAGTGTCTAAAACCTTTCCCTCAGCATCACGATCTCTGCGATATTTCTTATAACGATCTTCTTTATCGTTATTGGTATCCATAACAATGGTGCTGGCTTCTTCGCCGAGTAGCTCATCGAGGACAGCCTTATACATCAAGCAGCATTCACGGTCATAGACAACGACCTGACCCTTGTAGCCATTCGGCTCGATTTTCTCCTTGAAATGTTTAGCGATATGCTCACATACCTTACGAATTCTAGCCGGGTTGTACATGATTGCCTTCATGTTTACCCTGCGAGAAAGTTCGTTCTTTTCATCTTTGCTAAGTCCAGCCTCATCGGTCATAGCCTCAAATTCACGATCCAGCTTTTCCTTATCCACATGAAGCTCTACAGGAACCGGCTCAAAGTGAAGAGGAAGCGTAGCACCATCACGAATGGAATCAGAAAAGGAATAGCGGCTCATATAGCCAGTGCGATCTTCCTCGGCACCGAAGGTTGCAAAAGTGTTTTTATCAACACGATTGATAGGCGTACCGGTCAATCCAAAGAAGAAAGCATTTGGCAGAGCCATTCTCATTTTTTCACCCAGATCACCTTCCTGGGTTCTGTGAGCTTCATCGACCATGACGATGATGTTATCACGAGGATTCAGCTCACCGCTAACCTCACCAAACTTAAAAATCGTAGTGATAAGGATTTTTCGCATATCACCACGGAAGAAGGAAAGAAGTTCCTCTTTTGTGGCTGCACTGGTTAGATTCGGAATGTCTGATGCATTAAAGGTTGCAGTAATCTGCGTTTCCAGATCAATGCGATCATCCACAATAACAACGGTTGGATTTTTGAGCTCCGGAATCATTCGCAGTTTCTGTGCTGCGAAGACCATAAGAAGAGATTTACCGGAACCTTGAAAATGCCAGATTAGACCTTTCTTAGGGTAGCCAGCGATAACACGATTCACAATCATATTAGCGCCTTCAAATTGCTGGTAACGACAGATAATTTTATATTTACGATATTTTTTATCAGTGGCGAACATCGTGAAGAACTGAAAAATGTCCATGACATTCTTCGGTGAAATCATATCCTCCACACTGATTTTTACATCTGCAAGACTGCCTTCCGACTTATGAGTTGCTGTGTGCCACGGTCCCCACATGTTAATAGGCATATTGATAGAACCATAGCGATAGCATTTGCCTTCAGTAGCAAAATTAAATACGTTGGTTACAAACATGGCGGGTATGCTTTTTTCATAAGCAGAAATATCGCCAGCCGCATCCAACCAAGTAATGGCACTACGAACCGGAGTTTTCAATTCACCGATAGCAATCGGGAAGCCGTTAATCAAGAGCACAATATCTAAGCGCTTGCCGCCTTCGGCCTGAGGATATATCCACTGATTGGTCACAACATATTCGTTGAGAGCAAGATCTTCTTTACGCATAGTACCAAAGAAACGAATCGGAACCATGCGTCCGTCCTTACCAAAAGGATAGGAGTTTTCCTCGAAAATCATTTTCTTGAAAATCTCATTCTGAGTGACAAGGTTATGTGGTTGAACAGACAAAATAAGTGTCCTAAGTTTATAAATAACTTCATCTGCCCGGGATGGATCTTCCGCAATTTCCGGGTTAAGGCGAATGAGGGCCTCTTTTACCATTGGTTCAACAAGTACATCCGAATACATACGAGGAAGTTCCTCGGCAGGAATATATTTCCACCCATTCTTCTGAAGAGTAGAAAGCATCATTTGCTCAATGGTATTATCTTCATTAAAAATAGTAGCCATCTGTATTCCTCCTCCAGTCCAATCAATCTTATTTTATCTTTTCGTCCGTCCCATAATCTGGACTATCCGGTAAAATTTCTAATATGTCATCTACTGTGCAATTCAGTTTGAGGCAAATCCGTGCAATTACTTCCATAGAAACTATTTCGCCTCTGCCCATTTTGCTTATCGTGCTTGGGCTCACATCTGCCAACTCGCATAATTCCTTTTTCATCATTTTTCGATCAATAAGCATTTTGAATAATCTATTGTAGGAAACCGCCATATCATACCGCCTTCTTTATTCATACCAACGCTTGCAACTATAAAAGCTCATGATAAAATTATAGCACACTCGCTTTGCTAAGTAAATCAATAATGGTGACTTCTCGCAAGTGCTGCTCTTCTGCAAGCAGGGCTTTCGTGACACGAAAGCGATTTTCTGCTTGTTGGGGAAATTCCCCAATCCCCATAGAACGCTGCCTGCGGCATCGGGCTGCGCATCCGTTCCGGATGCTTTAACGGCAGTTCCTGCCATAGAAAAAGCCAGAGTGAATTATCACCCCGGCTTCAAAAATATTTACTTGTGCTTGCGGCCTCCACGCTTTTTGTAGTCCTCGTCTATACGCTTTTTCCAGTCTGCACTCAGTGGGGCACTGCACCGGACAGAGCTGATTGCTTCGCTGACCACCTCATAATTCAACGCAGTTCCTTCGCTGTCGCACTGATAGTTGACTGCACGATCTGCGCCGATTCCGAACTGGCTTGCGGTCTCTACTGCGTCAATATTGGCACCAAGGAACAAAAACTCCCACCCGTATTTTGCTTTCTGCCGCTCGATCATCTGCTTCACTTTTTCGCTGTTGTAACGGCGGCTGGCATTTTCCATTCCGTCCGTAGTGATTACAAACATGGTGTGTTCCGGCACATCCTCCGGTCTTGCGTACTTATGAACATTTCCAATGTGATGAATCGCACCGCCGATGGCATCCAAGAGTGCTGTGCATCCGCGAACCGTGTAATCACGGTCAATCATCGGTCGGATGTCCCTTACATTTACACGGTCGTGCAGGACTTCGCTCACATTGTCAAACAGTACCGTTGAGATCAGCGCTTCGCCCTCTGCTTTTTTCTGCTGCTCAATCATAGAATTGAATCCGCCGATGGTGTCCCGTTCCAGTCCGCTCATGGAACCGCTGCGGTCTAAGATAAAAACGATCTCTGTTAAATTCTTTCTCATACACTTGTCCTCCCAAAAGATTATGGCTGCTCGGTTTCGTACCTTACAGCCATAGTATAGCGATTTTCTTTTGTGGAGTGGTCGCATGGAAAGCGACATTTCTTTGTCCTTATGCTCCGATCAGACTCTGGTCAAAAGCAAACAGTGCCTCGTTGATTTCATACACATTGTAGTTTCCCCGTTCGACAAAATATTCTACAATGATATCGAATTTGCTCGAATGGGAAAGGGTAAATCCTGCCTTACCCAGCATCTCCTGCATCTGGGCAAGCGGCAGTTCCAAAGCCAGGGCAAATGCCAGCACCGTAGGTTTGGATGGCTTATAGAATTTATCCGAACGGATCTTCGAGAAGAGCTTCCGGTCAATGTTTGCCTTCTTGTAGCACTGGGCATCCGTCATGCCGCTTTCGTCAATCTTCCGCAGCAGCATTTCCGAAAAACTCTCATCAATCTGGCCCAGTGCCTCTTCCAAGGATTGACTGCTGCAAGATTTACAGATTGCTTCGGACGGCAGCGGGGCAGGTGCAGCTTCAAAACAGGATTCCTCTGACAATACTTCGAGCCGCCGCCTCTGTTCTGCCCGTCTGTCGGTATGTTCCTCCACATACCGGTCATCTATGTACGCCGCGATATCAGCAAACAGTTTTCCGCTAATTTGATATGCCTTTCGGTCAAAGATAACGATGTAGACCATCATCTCATTTTCCAGCAGGAATGTACTGATGGTATCGACTGCAACCTTCAGAGCCTGGTCTTTAGGATAGCCGTAAATGCCGGAGGAAATCAGCGGAAAGGCCATCGACTGACAACCATTTTCTTTTGCCAAGTTCAAAGATGTCCGATAGCAGGATTCCAGAAGCTCCTGTTCCCGATGCTTGCCATCCCGCCAACGCGGGCCGACTGCATGGATCACATATTTGCAGGGTAAACGGTACCCCTTTGTGATTTTTGCGCTGCCGGTCTCGCAGCCATGTAGCATACTGCAGTCTGCAAGCAGCTCCGGTCCGGCGGCACGATGAATGCAGCCGTCTACACCGCCGCCGCCCAAAAGAGACGTGTTAGCCGCATTGACGATTGCGTCAACGCTCATTTTTGTAATATCGTTCCTAATAATCTGTAAGGGCACAAAGCATACCTCCCATTCATCAATTTAACTTTCTATCTGTATTATAACTTCTTTTATGTTGAGATGCAAAATTCAAGTCAAGAGCAATCAATAAGCAACATCATCACAAATATTTTTTCACACAAAAAAAGCCCGGTGCAGCATGAGCATTACCCCCACACTGCACCGGACATTCCATCATCTACTATTCTCTTTATTTTCTTCCTGCCGCACTTCCTGCTCATGCAGCTGCTCTTTCTTCTGTTCGTCCTCTTTCAGGATTTCCTGCACGATTTTCTGTGCCACAAGCCAATCCTGCATTTCCGATTTGGTCTTGCGGTACTCTGCATAGGAGCTTTTCTTTCGTTCCAGAAGCATCGCATACTCTGCGTTCAGCTCGCTGATGCGCGGGAGCTTTTTGTCCGAACCGTTCTCTTTCTTATAGGCATCAAACGCCTTTTTTGCTGCGCTGCGCAAGGCCAGCATATCCCGATGGGCTTCATAGAACTCCCGGTCGTAGCCGGATGCTTTATACGCAGCAAAAACATCTTTTGTCTTGGCATAATTGATTAGATGCTTCCGCAGCACTGACACTTCCGACATCCGTGCCTCATCTGCTTTTACAGATTCCAGCAGCGCATCACATTTTTCAGAAATTCCATCTGCCTTTTCTTTCAGCTCTGAATAGTTCTTGATTCCATGCTCTTCCATGAACATCATAGCTTTTGCCATCTGCTTCAGATTAAAGACTTTCGCCCAACGCGCATATCCCGCGCCTTTGCCCGCCTGCATTTTGGCACGGACATCAATCAGGAACGACAGCTCCGCCTTCTGATGCACCTGTGCTGACCGTGCGCTTGTGCGGGTTTTCTCTGCAAATTTGCTTTTGTGAACCGCATTCCCGGCAATCACTCCACAGAGTTCTTCAACCGAATATCCTTTACCAAGAGAACGGAAACGAGCAAATCTGGCGTGGCCTTTCCCCCGCAGGGCAGGCTGTTTTCCATCTTTATACTCGTACCCTGCTTCCTGCAAAATTCCAATCAGTTCCTGGAAGTCTTTTGGCTTTCTTTCCAATGCTGCATCAATGGCCTCACAGATTTCATCCCGCTGCGACTTTTTCTCCGGGTATTCCGTTCTCTTCTTCCGCTCCCCGTAGGGCTTTCGGACAATGACCGACAACCGGTGTTCCAGGCAGACGATATCACTGAGCCTTGCCAGCGCAAGACCGGATAAGCGAAAATCTCGGAATTTTCTGGTGCAGTCTAATGTAGTTGAATTAAAAATAATATGGTTATGAATGTGCGCGCGATCAACATGGGTAGCCACGATAAATGCGTGTTTTCCCTTGGTGAATCGCATGGCTGTCTCATACCCGACCTTGTTCGCCTCCTCCGGCGTGATTTCTCCGGGCTTAAAGGATTGCCGAATCTGATATGCAATCACATCATGCGCCTGGGTTCTACCGGTGATATGCTCATACTGCCGTTTAGAAAGCAGAAATTCTTCATCACAGGTCTTTGCGTCACAGGCATACGCGCTGATATATTTTCCATCTTCCGTCTTTGCTGCATTCTCAGAATAATCAGTACGGTCAGCCAGACACTGCGCTACCGTCTTTCCTTTATTGATATGCAGCGCAATTAGTCTTGTAGCCGCCATTTTTCATATTCCTCCATCTAAAAAGAGCTACCCGAAGGCAGCTCTTACCAATTCACTATTCTCATTTTAACATCCGTTCCCGATCATAAGCTCCCTGCAAATAAACGGCCTGCTTGATGATTTCTTCCATGTCGAAATAGATGCACATGATGCTTTCGTATAGCTTCCACACATTAGATTCGCTGCCGCCCACCATTTCCATCAGCTGGTCTTCCATCTTCGATTGCTCAGACTGTTTTTCCTGATAAGCAGTCTCATCCACAAAATGATTCTCTCCATCTGTTTCCTCGTATCGTAAATCATAATAATCTTTCATAAACTGAATCTCCATCAAATCCCTCCTGAACTCAAATTGTCAAAACATCCTCTACACGCTCACATAGCCGCTCCATCAGTTCCATAATGCCACCCGCACCAACCGCAGCTGCGAACAACCCCATCTCAATCAGGGTCAGCAGGAACACATCCGTCCAGCTCGCCCGAACCACCGAATAGATGCCGCAGCCAAGAACGAACAGCATAACCGGCGAAAGCACCCACAGGGATAGCTGCATCAGCAGATTCCAGATAAAGCATAGAAATCGCAGCAGAAACGCAACCGGCAGCAACAGGATTTTCAGCACCAGCTTCAACAAAAAACATACGATCTTCATGGATTTCACCCCTTCGTTTTTCTTTTCATCTTCATTTTATCGTACCTGCTTGCCAAACACCACGATGTCAACAGGTAGACCAAAAAATATGTAACGGCACAGACAGTTTCATCTGTGCCATGTGCTGTAGAAATCCCGCACATTTGCGCCGTCAGCGAATACCAGAAAGCCTCTTCAGGATCAGCTTCTGCATCTCCCAGAGTTCATCCAGCCGTCTCTGCAAATCCCGGATATCCTCCGCATAGATGCTTCCAGATTCATTGGCGCGTTTTGCGTACTGATTCAGGTTGTTGCTGCATCGGCGAAGAAGGATGGATACCTGCGCCACATCCGACAAATCAAGATTTACGCAGTACCCGTCCATCGCCATCTTTCTCATATAGGCACCGGTATTCCGAATACCCAATTCCTTCTGCTTTTCACGAATCCTCGCCAGCTCTTCCGGGTTCACCCGGACATTGATCCAGTGTTCCCGAACACTCATAGTGCCACCTCCTCATCCCGATGTGTCATCGGCGGAATGCGACCAGCACGGTCACGCAGCTCTGCCAGGACAGACGGCTTTTCTGTTGTATTCTCACGGTCAGGATCATCATTTCCACGGTCATCCATATTCAGCAGTGCGTCCAGTTCTGCCAGTCTTGCACTCTTCTCTGCCAGTTCTGCCTCCTGGGGAAACGTTTTTCCAAGCTCGGCCTGCGCAGCTTCCTGCTGGCTCCTAAGATTGTCCAGCTGCTGTTCCGCCTTCTCCAGCCTTGCAGGAATCCCGGCAAGAGCATTGTCCAGACGCTGGATATTGCCCGCAGCACTGGTGCCGATGGGCACCCGGTGGGTCATTTCGCCTTTCAGCAGCACCTGATACTCTTTCTGGAAGCTGTCAAACGTCAGCTCCATCTTGAAACCACGGTAGCTGCCAAGCGGCACCGGCTCCAGACTCTGATTGGCTTTACAGCCCGCAAGAATTGCTTCACCGGCCTCGGCTTTTTCAGTAAATTGTGTGCCATTCACCTCCATACCGCAGAACCCCTCTTCCGGCAGCGGATGTGCCGCCACCGTCCGAATATCCGACTGAAAGCCCTTGATGAACCCCTGCGTTTTCTCAATCTCCGCAGGGAAATATTTCATCAATTTATCTTCCAATCGGTACTGCTGGCTCTGATGATCCGCCTTCAATACTTTCAGCCTTGCAACATCTACATCCAAGTCCATTTTCTCCTTGATTTGCGGGTCTCCGGCACAAAGTGCCTTGATCTCTGCATAGGAAAGAGCCTGCTCATCTACATCATCACAGGAACGTACCGGAGATTTGCTGGTCATGATCTGGCTGATAAATTTCTGCTTATTCTCCAGTGTCTGATAGAGGTAGGCATCAAAAGTTCCTTCCGTCACATACTGATAAACCTGCACTTCTTTGTTTCGGTTTCCCTGACGGATAATACGACCATTTCGCTGGGTCATGTCCGCAGGCCGCCAGCCCACATCCAGATGATGCACGGCCACCAGCCTGTCCTGCACGTTCGTGCCTGCACCCATCTTCTGTGTCGAACCTAACAACACCCGCACCTGCCCGGTACGGACTTTGGCAAACAAATCTTTCTTTTTTGCCTCGGTATCCGCATCATGGATAAATGCGATTTCTTCTTCTGGTACGCCGGATTGGATGAGTTTGGCGCGGATATCCTCATAGACATTGAAGGTTCCATCGTTTTTCGGTGTGCTGAGGTCGCAGAAAAGCAGCTGGGTCAGCTTATCCGACTGTCCTTCCTCATAAATCCGAAGCACATTCCGCACACAGGCGTTGAGCTTGCTGTTGGGGTCATCCGGCAGGAGAGGATTCATCAGCCGCTGATCCAGTCCCAGCTTTCTGCCGTCTGATGTGATTTTCAGCATGTTATCGACCGACGGGTCTACCACGCCGGAATGCACAGCCGCCGCCCGTTCCGAAAGCTCCGCCACCATCGCCTGCTGATGCTCCGAAGGCTGCACTACCACGGTTTCAAATTTTGCCTCCGGCACCGGCAGATGCAGCTGATCGGAAGTCTTGATATCCGCCACTTCCTTGAACATGTTCATCAGCTCCGGCAGGTTGAAAAATTTTGCAAATCTCGTTCTTGCCCGGTATCCGGTTCCTTCCGGTGCCAGCTCAATGGCCGTGGTGGTCTCACCAAAGGTAGAAGCCCAGCTGTCGAAATGGGTCAGCCCTTTCTGCTGCAATGTGCCGTACTGGAGATACCGCATCATGGTGTAAAGCTCCGTCATGCTGTTACTGACCGGGGTGCCGGTCGCAAAAATGATGCCGCGCCCGCCTGTCAACTCGTCCATATATTGGCACTTCATAAACATATCCGAAGATTTCTGCGCTTCCGATGTGGACAAGCCTGCAACATTGCGCATTTTTGTGTAGAGGAACAGATTCTTAAAGGCATGTGCTTCGTCTACAAACAGTCGGTCTACGCCCAGCTGCTCAAAGGTAATCACATCGTCTTTTCGGTCGGTTGCCCGGAGTTTCTCCAATCTCGCCTCCAATCCTTTCCGGGTCTTTTCCATCTGTTTGATGGAGAAACGTTCGCCATTCTGGGATTTCATCTCAGCAATGGCGTTTTCGATTTCATCAATCTGGGCAGTCAAAATCCGCTCCTGCCGTTCTGCGGACACCGGAATTTTCTCAAACTGGGAATGCCCGATGATGACTGCATCGTAATCACCAGTAGCAATTCGTGCGCAGAACTTCTTTCTGCGGGCAGTTTCAAAGTCCTTTTTGCTTGCCACCAGCAATTTTGCACTCGGATACAGACGCAGAAACTCGTTTGCCCACTGAAGGGTCAAATGATTCGGAACCACAAACATGGATTTCTGGCACAGTCCCAGCCGTTTTGCCTCCATAGCAGAAGCGGCCATCTCGAAGGTCTTGCCGGCACCTACTTCGTGGGCCAGCAGCGTATTGCCGCCGTACAGCACATGAGCAATGGCATTCTGCTGGTGTTCCCGCAGCCGGATTTCCGGATTCATGCCGCCAAAGCGGATATGGGAACCATCGTACTCACGGGGACGGGTACTGTTGAACAGCTCGTTATACTTTTCCACAAGTTCCGCACGGCGATAAGGGTCTTTCCACACCCAGTTCTGGAACGCATCCTTAATGGCCTGCTGTTTCTGCTGAGCGAGGGTGGTCTCCTTTTTATTCAGAACCCGCTTCTGCTTGCCGTCTGCATCCTCCACGGTATCGTAGATACGGATGTCCCGCAGATTCAGCGTATCCTCCAAAATCCGGTAGGCGTTGGCTCTGCTGGTGCCGTAGGTCATATAGGCATGGACATCATTCCGGCTCGGTGTACTCTTACCGGTGATCTGCCACTCTGCCGTCATGGGCGAGAATTTCACCTCGATGTTCCGGCGCAGATAAAACGGCGGTTCAAAGGTTTCTTCCATGAACTGCTGGATATAATCCCGATTGACCCATGTGGCACCAAGGCGCACATCAATCTCTGAAGCGTCCAGGTCTTTCGGCTGCGCCTTTCTCAGATATTCCGTATTTACCGTAAAGGCAGGGTCAGAGGCCGCAGCCAGTTCTGCCACGCGGAGCTTTTCCCGGACATTGCCGGACAGATATTCATCAGCTGTTACCCAGCCGTTTTCCTCGCCGCCCTGCGTCATCGGGTCTTTGAAAATGACTCCATGCAGTTCCTGCTGGATTTTTTCATATTCCCCCGGCGTTCCTAAAAGCTCCGACATATAGGGCAAATCCACTCCGCCGCGCTCTCCGATAGAGATTGCCAGAGCTTCAGCCGGAGTATCTACGCTGGTAACAGCCCGTTCCGGTCGAATCGTCCGTTTGGTGAACATATCCGCCTTGGATTCCAGCCTGCCGTTTTCGTCTACGTTTTCCAGAGAGCAAAGCAGATAATAAGACGAATCTTCCGAAAAAGCCTGTGCATTTGCACGGGAATTGATAAGTCCATACTGATCGGCGAATCGGTCATAGGCCACATTCAGTTCCCGCTGTTTCTGGGCAATCGCGTCCTCCGGATAATCGTTCAGCTGATAGTCGATCAATTCCTGCACAATGGTACGAAGTTCCACCATACCCTTGATCCTGCCGGTGGCTGTCGCAGAAAGGTCAGCTTTCCGCATGATGCTGTTCTCACGGAAGTAAACATCCCCATCTACCACCGCATAAGAGAAGTTCTTTACATTAGGGTCTGCCGGAATGGTTTCACCCTGCAAGGACAGCTCTTCCTCCGGTGCCAGCTCCTGCGCTTCATAATGACCACCGATGTGCTGCACAGCCTCATGCAGCTGGTCTCCCAGATCTGCATACGGAATCGGAATGACCGTACATTCTTCCTTGCCGTACTGGGTGCTTTCCGTTGTAATCTCACCCAGCACCATTTCCGGGTGGTCAACAAAGTAGCTGTTGAGGGTAATACCCTCCGATGTCAGCCCCAGATGCACCCAATCCGGTTCGATATCAATGGGATGGTCTCTCTTTTGCAGGAAAATGATATCCGAAACCACATCTGTACCGGCATTGGCGCGGAATGCGTTGTTGGGAAGTCGAATGGCTCCCAGCAGTTCTGCCCGCTGTGCCAGATACTTTCGCGCGTCCGGATTCTTGGAATCCATCGTATAGCGGCTGGTAACAAAGGCCACAATACCACCAGGACGAACCTGATCCAATGCCTTGGCAAAGAAATAGTTGTGGATAGAAAATCCGAGTTTATCATAGGGCTTATCGCTGACACGGTAGTTGCCAAAGGGCACATTGCCCACGGCCAGATCATAGAAGTCGCGCCGGTCGGTGGTTTCAAAGCCTGCCACCTTGATTTCTGCCTGCGGATACAGCTTCTGCGCAATACGCCCGGTGATGGAATCCAGTTCCACACCATACAGTCTGCTTCCCAGCATGGAATCCGGCAGCATACCGAAGAAGTTACCGACACCCATCGACGGTTCCAGAATATTGCCTTTCTCAAATCCCATACCGTCCAATGCTTCATAGATTGCACGGATCACGGTAGGGCTGGTGTAATGTGCATTCAGAGTCGAAGCCCTGGCTGCGGCATATTCTTCTTCCGTAAGAGCTGCTTTCAGCTCCTTATATTCGCCTGCCCAAGCAGTTTTCTCTGCATCAAAGGCATCTGCCAGCCCGCCCCAGCCGACATAATTGGCCAGTGTTTCCTGTTCCTCCGGTGTCGCATCTCTGTGCTGATTTTCCAAGGTTTTCAGCGTATAGATGGCATCCATGTTGGCACGGAATTTCTGCTTTGGACTGCCTTCGCCGAGGTGAAAGCTGTTGATACGGTAGTTTTCTGCATGTTTTGCTTCATGCCCTGCCCGGAACGCTTCTTCCTCAGCTGCATTAGGAAACGTTTGAACTCTCCCATCAATCACAGTTGTAATCGGGAGCTGATCCAATGCCTCATCCGACCATACAGTACCTGAATTCTCAATATCTTTTGACACTGCTTCTTTTTCCGGATTCAGATCAACCACCAGATTGTGCAGGTGAACATTTTCCTCATGCCCCAAAAGCCTTGCCAGATTTTCTTTGCTTTCCGAGCGGAAGATCGGATACACGGAATCCGGGTCTCGAAGCTCCACATCGAAAAGCCCGACTTTTTCAATCGTAAATGCCTTTCCGTCCAGATACAACGTATCGCCGACACGATAATCCGGCTGCACCGGAGCTGCGGGTTCTGGCTGCACAGTTGCAGGCTCTTTTTCAGCCTCCATGTTCCTGCCGCGAATCTCCTGCAACGCCTCTGACGCGCTCACATAATCGGCAAATGTCTGCACTTTTCCGTCCGAATATCCGTAATACTCTTCTTTGACATAATCCCAGATGGCAAACGCATCCTTAGAATCCGGAAAATTATCGCCGGTCATCGTAACTACAAATCGTTCATCCGGTGCATAGCCAGACTCTCTGGCAAGTTCTCTGGCGCGTTCCTGCATTTCCAGCACCAGAGGATCTGTCTCTGCTTGAGCCAGTTTCTGTGCTTCTTCGGATTCCACATCTGGGAATGGAATATCCTGCTGCAAATTCTGCTTGCTCTGCTCAACATAGAGCCAGTCTTTGGCTTCCCGTTCCTGGACTTTTTCAATTAGCTGCTGGCGGTAGGTCTCTGCCTCCCATTCGCTGGTAAACTCTTCGCTGACACCATCCGGCTCCACATGAATGCCATCCTGAATATCATCCCAAACCGCATAGCCATAGTCAGTTTCCATCACGGTAAACCGCTGGGGTGCTGCCAGCTCGCTCCGGGCATAGATATCCGCAGCCGTATTCAGCATATTGTCCACATGCTCATTTCCGGTATCGTAGCGTTCCGGTGGTGTTGGCGGAAATACATGGGCGGCAGTCGGCATAGGAAGCGGTGCACCATATTCCTGCTCCAGCTTCTGATACTCTTCCATTTCCAGCGCGGTCAGGTACTGACCATTTTCCACAAGCCGTTCTAACCGCCTATCCACCGCCGACCATGTGAGGCGCACTTCCCGGTCATGGCCATAATTGCGAAGCAGAATACCTTTTCCATCATAATCGGCAAAACCACGACTGCCATCCATAAAGGTATAGCTGTGACCGCCGAGACCGTATTCCGCTTTCAGGAATGTAGCTCGTTCCTTCGCGTCCCCTTGCTGCTGATACAGCGCATAAATACGGATTTTTCCGCCCTCAAAATTAGAGCCTGTCCGCAGCATCCGGTCGATTTCATCCTCAGAAATGACAAAAGCGGAGGGCTTTTCGCTCTCCGCTTCTCTGACTGCATTTTCTGCCGCCGCATCAATTTTCTGAATCTGCTCTGCCTCGGACTGAAACAGGCTCATAAAGTTTAGCTGTTGATAAGTTCCGTCAGAATGACTTCCTCTGCCTGCGCTTTCAGCATGTTCATGTGCTGCACCCAGGCCATCTGGTTCGATTTCTTGTCCGGTGCCGGGTTCGCTTTCAGAAGCTCCGCCATCATCTGCTCCATCCGTGCGGTCGCGGTCTCCTGAATCTCCCACAGGTGCGGGTACAGCTTCTCGGTCAGGATCAGGTGATTGTACAGCAGCGTGTTGTTCTCCTGCAGGAACGCTCTGCGCATCCTCCCGTACTTGCCCAGCGGCTTCTGTTCCTGCACCGACAACTGGATGTCCGGAATCAGGTAATCGCCGTTCTTCGTGTAATTCAGCTCCATAATAGTTTTGGCTCCTTTCTGCCTGCTTGTCTCTTTCATAGGTTCGGATTGTGCGTTCAATTTCCCGGAAGATCTGGCTGGACATTTCGCTGACCGCAGTTCCCAGTACATTGGCGGCAGCCTGCGTATTAAAATCAAAGATATCCAGAAAATCCTCGTGTTCAAAATAGTCATCTGCATTGCCCACCGTCCGGGTAAAGACGGAATATGCGATGCTGACAGCGGCAGCTCTCTTAAAGGAAGCTCCGATGTTGAGTTCATCATACCCTTCCAGATAGGAATCTGCAACGATGTCACTGATCTGTCTGCGGTTTTCCTCCCAATACTCCCTTGCAAGGCGTTCCGCCGCTTCCATAATATGATTTTCCAGAGACCCGGCACCGGCAGGGACATCAAACGCCGTATCCAGTGCCCGAATGATCGGCTGCTCATGCTCCGCATTCATTTTCCAGAGCTGTACCGGACGGGAATTTTTCCGTTCTCCGGTATCTGCCACATCAAATACATACCGAAGTTTCGGCTGCTCACCGCGCATATCCAAAAGAGCAATGCCTTTGGAGCCACGCTTTACATAGCGGTTCATCCGCTCATTCCAGAGATCGTACTCTGCACAGGCCGTTGCTTCCGGTCTCTGCTTATAGATCATCAGCTGCTCTGCAAAAGGATACTTATAAAGCCGTGCGGATGTGGTCAAAAACGCTGTCCACTGCTCTTTGCTGCCAGTGATCTGCGCCGCTGCTTCCTGCGCCATCTGCATATAATATGCCGTTTTCGTCATCATCTGTCTTTTTCCTCCTCTCCTTTATTCGTCCGGATACAAATCCAGTGCCTCATATTCTGCATCCGTCATCTCTGCCAGTTTTGCAAGCAGCGAGGCCGTCCACCTGCGCAGGTTTCTATCTCTGCCGGTCAGACTTTTCTGCATCATCTGAAGCTCTGCAATCAGCCCTGTCCGTGTGCCAGGGCTGTAAAGCATCATGAGCATCCATTCGTCATCCGTAAAACGCATTTATAACTCCCTTTCTTCGCAGCACCTACGAGGCGGCGCAGGCGGCACCGCCTCCTGCTTTTCCTTCAGCTGATCCAGAACCGATGCTTTCTCCGCCGGTTCTTCCTTCTTTCCGTTATTGATCACTCCGTCAATCATGCCGTAATCGTCTTCCATTGCCATTTCTGCGGCTTTCAGGTAATTCTCCGGTTTCAAAAATCCGGGCAGTTCCTGGAAGCCGATGGAATCCACATAGTGACAGCTTACAACACCATTCTGCCGTAAAGCCACGATGTCAGACACAGAAAGACTATGACCAGTAAAATCATCAGGGCGGGAAACATTGAATTTCGCATACAGTTCCTCCAACATCGTATTCTGATCCTTGTAGGGAAGCAGCGGAGCCGTATAAACCACTTCATAATGGTCAATATCCGGTTCCAGCCCCATCCGTTCCAGTTCGCGCATAGACGAAAAGCGTTCATATACCGTATCCTCGCTGCGGCGAAGCTGCAAAATCGCATACTGGTCGGTAGTACTGTCGAGAAATGCCATCATCTTCTCATCTAATGCCTGGTTTCCATGCACTTCATCCCATTTTTCAATTCTTGCCATCATTCATTTCTCCCTTCTCCATAAACGGCAGGCCGTTTTCCTTTGCTTCCCGTCGCTGCTGTTCCCGCCGCTTTTCACTATAAGGCGGTCGGATACCGACGCAGCGTTTCGGAATCGTATAAGTGACCGACCCATGCTCCCGGTGCTCCAAAATAAACTGCTCCGGATACTGTTTTCGCAGTTCCCGAAGCTTCTTAATCAGGCGGCTGTCATGGGTATAAATGCTGGCGGTATCCAGTTCATTGTCAAAATTGATGACGGTTTCCTGCTCTGCCTTCGTAAGCTTGTATTTCATCGCTCCGCCTCCTTCGCCTTAGCAGCTTTCACAGGCGTATCCGTTCTGGACGATAAATCCGAGAGTTTACCCAGCACAGATTCTCGTCTGCTGATTTCTGCATCCTCTGCACGGTCACAAAGTTCATCATAGTCAATCCGAGTCATAGTGCGGCCACCGAACCCATAATCCGAAAGAATCTGGTCTCTGGCTGCATTCATGCTGATTTCCGGGTTGTCGATCTGTCCGCCGTCAATTTCCGAGAAGTCCTTATGATATAAGGTATAGTCGTAACCGTCCTCACAGGTCTGAATGGCAAGAAAGCCCTTGCTTCCCAAATCCCATGCACTGCGTTCTTCCGTAATCAGCGGCTCCGGGCGGCAGGTGCCACCGCCGCGTTCCAGCATTTCTGCCAGCTGACAAATGTGCAGAACATCATACCCCAGGCGCAGATGATATTCGTCCATATATTCGCAGCGGGCTGAAAATTTCCGATTCGGATACTCAATCTCCACCGCACTGCCATCCGGAATTTTGAACCGATCCTCGTAGCTGCTGGTGATAAACCGGATATTTTTAGCATTCTCCAGTTCGGGATCAGCCTTTTTCATCTGCCAGAGAACTTTTCTGCCACCTCGCATCTGTTCCAGCATCTCCGGGGCTACCGGCGCAACGGCAAGACCGTCAAGCTGGGGAATCTTCTGGAGTGCCGCCATCCTCGCGCTTTCTTCCAGCGTAGAAAACGGCTGTTTATCCAACACATCCCAGCCAATGTGTCCCTCGGCAATCTGCACCTTGCTGTCCATATCAAAGCAATGGAATTCCACGCCGTCCTGCTTTTCCTGCAAGGAAAGCAGTGCAGCATTATCCACCAGATAAGCTGCATTCATCATTTTCATGCTCATTTTTTACCTCCAAACTCCAGCTTAAATGCTGCTGCACCGTCCTCGCCGGTCTCTACATAAACGGTTGTGTCATAGTAACGTCCAGATTTCTTGGAATAGCAATGGGTAAGCCGTGCTTTCCCCTGATTTACCAGTTGCTTTGCCAGTTCCTCCGTCATCTGCTTTCCCAGTGTCTGAAAGAACCTGTTTTCCTTCCAGAGCGCAAATTTACAGCCCTTATCCCTGCAAAACCATCCCTTTGCCGTTTCGCAGACATCACTGCCGCAGGCGGGGCAGGAGCCAATGACCTTACGCTCCGGCTGCATCAGCACATCGGCTCCTTTTACAGCCTCGTAAGTTTTAACAAGTCCGCTGACCATACTGCTGATTTCTCCCATAAAGGCATCACTGTCATACTCGCCGTGTTCTATTTTCAGCAGTTTTTCCTCCCAGTCTGCCGTCATGGATGGAGACTGAATCTGTTCCGGCACCACCGTCACCAGCGCATTTCCCTTGTCCGTAGAGCAAAGGTATTTCGTTTTCTTATCACCCCTGCGCTCGATAAAGCCTTTCTGCACCAGTTTTTCGATGATGGCAGCGCGTGTGGCCGGTGTGCCGATGCCTTTCCGCTCTACACCAGCCGGAAATTCATCCGAGCTGGCACTCTCCATCGCTGAAAGCAGAAGATCTTCGGTAAATCTCTTGGGTGGGCTGGTCTTGCCCTCTTTCAGATCGACACCGGCAAGTTCCAGTGTCATGCCTTCCGAAAGCTCCGGAAGATCACCTGCCTCCGCATTCTTCTCAGCATCTTCAACCGGCTTTCCTGCATATTGCCTCCAGCCCATACCCGTGACTGTTTTGCCTTTTGTACGGAATTTCTGACCGGTGCATTCTGCTTCCACTATGGTTTCTGCATAGCGGCAAGGTGTTCCGACTGCACAAATCAGCCGCACCGCCAGCATGGTAAGAATCGCCTGTTCTCCACTGGGAAGAGAGGAAATGTCATAACCCGCCGCTGTTTTTGTTGGGATAATGGCATGGTGATCGGTAACTTTCTTGGAATTGATGACCTGCGCTGCGTTCACCGGTGCTGGCTCATCCGGCTGAATCTGAAAGCTCTGCTGGATCACGGAAACAAGTTCCGGCACCATCGGTGCCATATCATCCGTCAGATACCGGCTGTCGGTACGGGGATAGGTCACGAGTTTCTTCTCGTACAGAGCCTGTGTGTAATCCAAGGTCTGCTGGGCAGTGAATCCCAGCTGCCGGTTTGCTTCTCTCTGAAGCGAGGTCAGATCAAACAAGGCCGGGGGCTTCTCTGATTTTTCTTTCTGTTCCACCTTGGTAATGATGGCACTACCTGCCTGACAGCACTCTGCCACCAGTTTTTCTGCTTCTGCTTTTTCTTTCATCCGCTCACCGCCTGCTTGAAAATCCCGGAATTTCAATTCTGCCGAGTAGAACGGCTCCGGCTTGAACACCCGGATTGCTGCATCCCGCATAACCACCATCGCAAGGGTTGGTGTCATCACGCGCCCCACATTCAGGGTCTGCCCATACAGACATGAAAAAAGCCGGGTGGCGTTGATTCCGACAATCCAGTCGGCACGCTCCCGGCATAAAGCCGCCTCATATAAGGCATCATATTCTGTTCCCGGTCGGAGCTTCTGAAAGCCTTCCCGGATCGCACTGTCCTCCATCGAGGAAATCCAAAGTCGTTCCACCGGCTTTTTGCAGCCGCACTGATGGTAAACCAGTCGGAAAATCAGTTCTCCCTCACGCCCTGCATCGGTTGCACAGACCAGACTCTCCACATCTTTCCGCTGCATGAGCTTTTTCAGGATTCCGAACTGCTTTTTCGTGCTGACGGACACCTGATACTGCCAATGATCCGGCAGAATCGGAAGATCATCATACCTCCACTTGGCATACTTTTCATCATAGGCTTCCGGCTGGGAAAGTTCCACCAGATGCCCCACACACCAGCTGACAAGGTAGCCATTGCCCTCCATATAACCGTCTCCGCGCTGATTTGCCCCGATCACCTTCGAGAGACTCATGGCAACCGAGGGCTTTTCCGCTAATACAAGCTTCATTCGATACTGCTCCTTTCGCAAAAAAATTAGCAGCCAGGCACCGAAGCGCATGACTGCTATGTAAGGAAGTGTATTCTGTTTTAGGTCTACAAACTGGAATTTGGTGTGTGCTTTATAAATTTTTTCCGATCCACTCAAGTTCGTTCATGGAATCCTTATTTTTTTCAAGTTCATCTCTGGCTGTTGCGTAATATGATTTTTTGAAAAGCATATCCCATGAAAGATATTTTGCCATACAGTCAAACTGCTTATCAATCAGCTCATACTGGATACTGCCTACGGGAGAACCACCTACAACAATTGTGCCAACTTTTTTGTTTTTTAACTGCAATCCACGGCAGTAGCACTTATCAATGATAAGTTTCAATTGTGCTGACATTCCCCACCAATAAACTGGTGTAGCAAAAAGAATCATATCTGCGGCAGCAATTTTATCAATTGTAGGATTTGTATCATCCTTATCGACGCATCCCTTAGAGCATTGACAGACACCACATCCCTTGCATGGTGCAATGTTGAGTTTGTCGGGCTCAATGATTTCAATTTTATTCTTTTCTGACGCTCCTTTTATAAATGCATTGATTGCTGCCAGCGTATTTCCTTTTCTGGCACTTCCATTAATGATTACAATTTTCATGCGTGTATCCTCCAACTCCCGATTTGTATCACTGTTCTCTCTCTATTTTATCAGATATCACCTACAGTTTCCATAGCTTCATGGCCCAAAACACTCCATTCACAAACCATTTAGCTATGTAAAAGGGACGGCTTCTCAGCCGCCCCTCAGGTCAACACAGTCTTAATTAGACAGGTTCATCATCCGATTCCGCTTCGTAATCCTCGTTTACATCCACTTCTTCGTCCTCGTCACCGTCATCCTCCGGCAGCTGGAGCGCGTCTTCATCCTCATCGTGATAATCCGCATCAGGGTCCGGTTGATTTTTCTTAGATGCAGGCTTTACGCCCTTCATCTTGATATAGAGATAACCGCCGACACCGGCTGCACCAATCACAAACAGAAGCAGCATAATCATCGGAAGCGGAGACGCTTTCTTCTGCTCGCTCTCTGTTTTCTGCTCTTCCGGTGCAGGCTCCGTCTCCTGCGGCTTTTCGGTTTCCGCAGGTTCCGTGACTTCCGGCTCCTTCTCCTGATACTTGGCGGCTTCCTCTTCATCCATCAGAGCAAGCAGATCGGCCTCATCCACCATATTCAGGAAATGCACATTCTGGTTGCCGTCTTTATCGCGGTCGATAATCAGATAAAACGTGTTGCCAGCCTTTGTCACCAGCGTGATGAACTGCTGGCTGGATTTATCTTCTTCCTCACCGATATCGTCCACCAGCGTCATATTTCCTTCCGGAGTCAAAGCTACACTGGATTCCGTCTCATCCTCGGATGACATTCCGCTCTGCATCAGATCCAGAAACAGCTTCAGCGCATCTTCACTGAACATACTGCTGTCTTTTGCGGAATCCGTGACATTCAGGTAGTTGCCATGTGCATACCCCGTTTTGCCGTTGAAGTTCACCTTATACCAGTCACCGCATTTTTCGACAATCTCCACCGTATCGCCGGAATGCAGATATCCGATAATCTCCTGATCCATGCCGGGACCGGAACGAAAATGCAGGCTGGTGATACCCGGCACCACCGTACCAATCTGCTTTTGGGATTTTTCGCTACCGATGTTGTATTCCTTGCCGCCCACCGTAACGATCAGGTTCCCATTCGCATCCGTAGAGACCTCATAGCCATTCGGCAGCACCTGCATGTCCGGGTCGATTTCGATGCTGTCGGTATTGTCCGTTTTCCCTGCACTTGCGCTTTCTGCTGCATCCGCTTCCTGCGCAGCGGTACTGACAGATGTGTTCTTCTGCACATCATCGCCCGTATAGGCAAATGCAGTGGTCGTAAAGATTCCTGCCGCCATCACACTGGCAAGCAGCATTACCATCATCTTTTTCATTCCATATCCTCCGTTTCTTTCTCATCCAGTTTCAGGTTCTCCGGGTTGGGAACCGCAGCCTGCGCCATCTGAATGATGACTGCCAGCTGTTCCGGGGTCAGGCTCTGGGCATGTACCATTTCACAAATTTCGCTGTTTTCCTGCTCGTGGTACTTTCTGTCCCATTCCTTTCTGCGCTCCTCCCACTCATCGCGTTTTCTGCGGGCTTTCTCACGCTCCGCAGCAATCTTTTCCAGTTTTAAACTCATACTCTGTCCTTTCCAGGCGAATAAACGCCCTGTTTTTATCGAATTCTTCCCATGCAGTAGTAGTGCTGCCGCCAGTAGCTCGTTTCAATGGAAGCATAGGAAATTGGGTTGCCGCAGTGGATCATCATCCCGTTGCCGACATAAATGCCCACATGGGACGCTCCGCTGGTGTTGTAGGTTTTCTGGAAGAAGATCAGGTCTCCGGGCTTTGCTTCACTCTTCGGGATAATGTCGCATTTTCCCATCAGACCGTTGGCCGTCTGCCTGCCCACATTCCAGCCATTTCCGCAGTGGTTGATGACCCAGCTGACAAAGCCGGAACAGTCAAAGCTGGTACTCGGCGAGCTGCCACCCCAGACATAGGGATAACCGAGATATTTCTCTGCTTCGGTAATCATCTTCCGGAATTTTTCATCCGTCAGAGCCTCACCCGGAATGTCGTAATCCTGATATTCTCCACTGGAACCCGCGCCGTCCGGCGTTGCAAAGGCGATGCCTGCAAACAGGTCATCCCGATTGCCCCGGCACTCCAAAGTGACTTCGTAGCGTTGCAGCTGGTCATCTGTGAGGCCGGAATTTCTGGCAACATAGTCCACACCCCGATTGAGCAGCGTTACATTGAGGATTTTATACTCATACTGTACCGTTACCTGATAGGTGTAGGTGTGTCCGGTTCCGGTGATCGGATTGTAGCGATAACCCACGCGGGTTTCTTTCCTTGTCCGTATTTCCACCTTTTCCACCAGCTTCAACTCATACTGCGCTTCAAAAATACTCTGGAGTCGCGCCTGCACCTGGCTTCTCGTATAGTTTTCAAATTCTACAGTCAGCAGAGAAGCCAACTCATAGGGATTGTGACCGATCTCTGCCAGATTGTAGCGATACTCGTCATAGCCCGGATGGTCGGTTTCAATGCGGTCGATTTGTTTGCGAAGTTTATCTTCCAGCTTGGTATAATCCGTCTCCACGCCTTTCAAATCTTCATCTTCCGCTGTGTAGGAAGTCCCCAGCACAACATTGCCGCCGCCATTGATCAAGACAGAGCAAGACGAAACCGACCCGGCAATTACCAAAGCAAGCAGTCCCACAGCTGCGATACCGATGATGATATGCGAGTGGCTCTGCACAAACTGAAATGCCTTTTCCGTCATGCTGGCAGTACCCTGCGCAGCTTTGGCTGTGCCAGCTGCTGTGTTCTCCGCAGCGGCCGCACCTGCCTTCGCAGCGGCATACTCTTTTTTGATAGCCTGCTTCTGCCGCCATCTGGAAAAGAAATTCGAGCCAGCCTGCGGATCAGACTTCATGCGTTCCGCAAAGATGGAATCCACGGCATCTTTATCTGCCTTTTTCTCCAGCCGCTCCAACTTTTTGTACTGCCGCAGCTTTCGACCATACTGGAACCTGGAACCAGCACGGGCTGCACCTTCTGCTGAGCCTTCGGTAAAATGTGCTGCCTCCACGCCGGAATTATTATCCTGGTCGGCATTGCGCACACTCTGATGTGCTTTGGCTGAAAGTGCATCTGCCGCAAGATTTCCCGGCTTCTTAGGCTTTCCTCCCTTTTTTCCGGAAGCTGCTGCATTCTTTTTCGCTTTTACTTCCTGCTCTGATTTCAGCTTCTTACTGCGCATCTTAGCAAGATCGGCCTCGTGACGAATCTGCCTTCGGTGTTCCGCTTTTTTCTTGCTGCTGTCTCCCGTACTGCTATCGGCGGCTTTGTTTCTGGAATCACGAAGGGTGTTCTCCGCACCCTCGCGTTCCTGCCGCAGCTTGTCTCCGAGATTCGGATTTTTCTTGCCAGCCATCGCTTACACCTCCTTCGCTTCCTGCACTTCGGTTAATTTTGTCGTCATAATCCGGTACAGTTCCAGATCGGTCGGGAAACGATCAACGAACGGCAAAATCACATTTCCGTAGAACAGCAGTCCTTCACCTTCGCCGGAGTGGGTCACATAGGACAGCTGGTGCGGGCTGATATTCAGCTGATCCGCCAGAATCTGACGGTCACCGGCTGCCTGATTCAGCATATAAATGAAGTCGCTGTTTTCAAAAATGTTCGTCACTTCGCGGGAAGAAAGCAGGTCTTTCACATTCTGGGTGATGCCGGTGGGAATACCGCCCCATTTACGGAATCGCTTCCAGATTTCTACGCTGTAGGCCGCTGTCTGCTCTTCTTTCAAAAGCAGATGGAACTCGTCCATATAGTAGCGGGTGGCTTTACCAGCATTACGGTTGGCGGTCACACGTCCCCAGACCTGATCCTGCACCACCAGCATACCGATCTTTTTCAGCTGCTTGCCCAGTTCCTTGATGTCATAGCAGACCAGCCGGTTATTGATATCTACATTGGTGCGGTGATTAAACAGGTTCAGCGAACCGGTCACATAGATTTCCAGTGCTGTTGCCACATGGTGTGCTTCCTTTTCATCCTGCCGAAGCAGTGCCTCGTACAAGTCCTGCAACACCGGCATGTTCTCCGGCACAGGATGCTCAAAATAGGTCTGGTAAATCTGATGAACGCAGCGGTCGATAACCGTCTTTTCTACCGGCTGCAAGCCTTCTTTGCCGCCCACGATCAGCTCGCACAGTGACAAGATGAAATCTGCTTTCAGGGCAATCGGATTATCCTCTTCCGAATAATTCGCATTGATGTCCATTGGGTTGATATACTGCGTGCTGGAAGGGCTGATTTTAATGACCTGCCCCTCAAATTTCTGCACCAGTGCTGTGTACTCAGCTTCGGGATCGCACACGATTACATCGTCATCCGTCACCAGGAACGCATTGGCGATTTCTCTCTTGGCAGAGAAGGATTTACCGGAACCGGGGGTACCCAGAATCAGCCCGTTGGGATTCTTGAGCTTTTTCCGGTCAACCATAATCAGGTTGTTGGACAGAGCATTCAGCCCATAGTACAGAGCTTCTTTCCCGGTCTGAAACAGTTCCTGGGTAGTAAACGGCACGAAAATTGCTGTACTGCTGGTCGTCATGCTGCGCTGAATCTCAATCAGGTTCTGTGCCAGCGGCAGGCAGCTCATCAGCCCCTGCTCCTGCTGGAAGTCCAGACGGCGCAGGTTGCAGTTGTACTTCTGTGCAATGCTGGAAGCCTGAAACACATTAGTTTCCAGCTCCTGCTCCGTTTCGCCGGTGTTCATCACCAGAAAGGTCAGTAGGAACATACGCTCATTCTGGCTCTGCAATTCTTTCAGCAGTGCCTTTGCGTCCTTGCCGTAAGTTGCCAAATCTGACGGAATGATGTCCATATCATATCCGGAACGGACAGCTTTCTTCTGTTCCTCAATCTTGGAACGATCCAGCTCCGTAATGGTGTGCTTAATGGACTTGATTGCTTTATTCTGGTCTACCGACTGAATGTGCATGGTCACAATCTGGCTGGATTCCATATCCAAAAAGTCCTTCAGCAGCTGATCCGACAGGTCGGAAGCCGTAATCTGGAGATAGGACATGGAACCATACATCCCACCCATCTGAAAAACACGGTTCTTCGGAAAGGCAAAACCGGTCGGTGCAATAAAGTCCTTTACCGACAGCCCGCTCTCCGGCAGCCACTTCCAATCGAAATTGAATCGGTCATGGTCACCCATGTGGAACATATCGTGCATCAAATGAAGCCGTTCCTTGCCGTTCAGCAATTTTGCCCGGACACCCAAGCGTTTGAAGTTGTTCATCAGGTCGATCTCGATGTGAATGAGCCTCGGCTTTGCCTGTTTCATGGATTCCGCCTCAATGCCAAACGTCAAGTACTTCGTCTTGGTCAGGCCGTTGTTGCCCTGGGCAAGCTGACGGCGGAGCATGGTGCTGTACTCCGTGCGCACCGGATTAAAATGATCCTTCTGGTACGGGATACGCACCATCTTCTCAAAATTCGAGGCATCCGTAGCCATATTCATAAAAGAAAGCTCGAAGCGGATGCTGGAATCAAAGAAGTTCAGGAAGCTGCACCATTCCTCAAAGATAGCTGTCTGATCTTCCTGTTGTGCCAGCTGGTAATTGATGTCCTGAAACTGAATGGTTTTGGTATAGTAGTTGTCCGTCACACGGCAGATACCATCCGGGAACATCCGCTGAAAGGGAATGCTCTCCTGTGCCGAGTGCGGAACCGTGCGGTCACCCCTTGCACGGTCGATCACCGTCTGCACTTGTTTCTGCTCTGCGGCTGACAGATGAGACGGCATTCGGATGTCATCCTGCTTTTTATTCTTCGCTGTCAGCTTTTCGAGAATTTTGAACAATGCGATTTACCTCCATTTCCACATCTGCCTGCTGAACCAGCAATGCATAGTAATTTTTTGTTTTGTAAGGCCGCGTTTTGGGCCTCTTGAACTTTGCCTCATAGAAGTGCTTTGCCACCACTTCCAGCGGCTGACCGTCTTTCTCGTACATGGCAAGAAAGAAAAGCGGCAGCATCACTGCCATCATGCCAAGTGCGGCAAGGCTCAGATTCCCGCTGGATTTGAGCAAAAAGAAAACCGGAACGCCAATCAGCGCACCGGCTCCGAAGCAGAGAATCTGCCGTTTGGTCAGGTTCATAAAGACCTTGGTTTTGACCTTTGAAAGGTCTCGCGGCACAGAAATATAAGATGCCATGAATCATTCCTCCTCTCTTAGTGCGCTGCAAACACGGATTTCGCGAGGCTTCCCGTCTTAAACAGGGTAAATGCCAGCAAAACCGTATAGCCCATAACGCCCCAAATGCTGCTGATGATGTTATCCGAAAAGGACAAGTTCTGAATCAGAACTGCATAGATGCCTACACAGATCATGATAAGAAAACCCTGGAATCCCAGTGCAAACAGGGAGCGCAGGTAGTTTTGACCAGTATGGCTCTGCTCATGGTTTCCAAAGGTTGCGAATGGAATCGGCGCAAGGCTCACCATGAGATATATTTCCACCATTCGGCCATACACGATGACAAAAATGATAGCCGACAACGCCAGCATCGTGACCTGAACCACAAAGGTCTGCAAATACAGTCCCAGCAGCGGTCCTAAGTCCATCCCTTCCAGCGTGGCCTGCATTGCTGTCAGGGTCGCATCGCTGACGGACGTACTGCCGGAAATCAGACCGCCGCTTCGGGAGATCACTTGCTGCGCTACATCAAAGACAGCCATCGTGATATTGAATGTGTTCGAGATCAGGGTCACTGCCAGAAAGGTCTTAAAGACCCATTTGAAAAATGTCCATGTCTCGAAATTTGCCAGATTGTTATGCTCAATGAGCATCTGGATCAGCTCATAACAAGCGATGAAAGTCAGCACCATTCCGGCAATGGGCAGGATCACGGATTCCGAGATGTTGCGGATCATAGAAAAAACAGCAGGTGAAAAGTTCGCCGGTGTGGTTCCCACATCGCCTGCGATCTGTCCAACCTGCTGGTTGACCGAATCGAACATCCCTGAAAGATTTCCCATGATACCGCTGATGATCATGCTCTTGAGCCAATCTGTGATCTGTTCAAGGATACTCTGCATGAGCCGCCTCCTTCCTTACGCAAACACGCCGAACAGCTTCGCCATCCGGGACAGAAGCATGAACAGCTGTGAGAAAAGAGACAGTGCCGATGCAGTTGTAGTAAGAAACGCCATAGATTTGTCCTCCTGTAACTTGTCCGGCCTATCAGCCGGTGCGATTCTAAACTGCGGTTCTGCGCCATACTTCCAACATGTGCACCTGCCGGAGAGCGCAGAAAATAGCCAGCTGCAGAGATTGCCTGCACCTGACTATGTAACAGGCAGCTTTCGCCGCCCGGTCGGAATCTTCGCTCCGACAGCTTTTGCTTAACCGAACAGACCGGAAAGCAGCGGCACCAGAGTCGTGCCGATCAGTGCCACGCCGCCGCCAGCCATCAGCTGCTTCATGCCCTGAGACTTGGCACCGGGGTTATCGTTGCCGTAGCCTTCCAGCAGGTTGATAGCTCCCCAGATGCCAAGACCGGCACCCAGTGCGATGACGAGAGTCTGAAGAACGGTTACTGCGCTGTTGAAAAATGCCATAAATGTGTACCTCCTTGTACGATGCGCCCTTGTGGGCTGATGAATAGTGAATGTCCCCCTGCATGTGCACCTGCAAAAGAGCAAAAAAATAGCCAGGTCTCCAATCCCAATCAGAAACCTGGCTATGTAAAGAGGCGGCAACTCGCCGCCCCTTATCCTATTCTGTTGCCAGCCGCGCACCCATGACATCTTCGTCACCGGAACAAACTTACTTGGCACAATCTGCGTCAACCACCTCGTACTTATCACCGGGCTTGAGCTTCAGCCGATGGTCAAGAAACGCCTCGATGCTGAACGTGTTTTTCTTATCAGCACCGGCAGTGAGCTTGTAGTTCGGATGCTGGGTCAGATCATATTTATCTGACTTGAACGGTCTGACACCGCGCAGCTGCAAAATACACTTTCCGCCATCCAACACAGCTAGTTCATCCACCGAGGCCAGGTCATGCCCGACTTTTTGGTAATTGGTGCCGTAGGATGGGCTATTACCTCTGGTATCGGAAGTGTTGTACAGATCAATCGTTTCTTTTCCCAGTGCCTGATTCAGCTCTTTCAGCGTAGTAGGCTCCGAACCGCCAAGGAAAATACGAGAATCCATATTGCCGATGATGGTATCAGCATTGTCCTTGTAGATTGCCTTCAACTGGCTCTGTGCCTGAAGTACCAGACATGCCGAGATTTCTCTTGATCGGATGGTGGCTACCAGCTTTTCCAGATTCGGAATCTGACCAATGTTCGCACACTCATCAATCAGGCAGCGTACATGCACCGGCAATCTGCCGCCATAGACATCATCCGCTTTCTCGCACAGCAGGTTAAACAGCTGTGTGTAAATCATGGAAATCAGGAAATTAAAAGTCGGGTCTGTGTCGCTCATAATGAGGAACAGAGCCGTTTTCTCATCTCCCACCGTATCCAGCGACAGCTCATCGTACATAGTGATATCACGGACTTCCTCAATATCAAAGGGGGCCAAACGTGCACCGCAGCTCACCAGAATCGACTTTAAGGTCTTGCCAGAGACGAAAAGTCAAGGACTTTTTCATCAAATTCAAAAAGAAGTCACATTTTGCGGACTTCCTCACGGAGCAGACGCTTGATTTTGTCCTCCATTGTCTCCTTGGCGGTCTCGCTGAAATGCACACGGACGATATAGGTTGTCTTGCCGATCTGCTTTCTCACAGTCGGGCAAGGGGTACTGTTGGTTGCGGTATTGTTCATTCAAAATCCTCCTGTAAATGAAAAATGCCCGGTGACTGTTCATCATCGGGCGGTGTCGGTATGAGGGAACAAGGCAAGGCGGCAACATTAAGGTATCTATAAAACCCTTGCCGTCTTTGCCACGCTTGCCGTGTTCCTGTTGTCAGTCTCGGAGATAGCAGACCCATGCTGTGCCGTCTTTCTCGGTCACAAGTCTGTCCCCGATACGGCTCTTTGCCGTTCTCATGGTGCGTGAGGAAATCCCACGCTCATTGACTGCCTTTTCCAGCTCTGCGCTCGGCATACGCTTTCCATCTGCAAGCAGTTCCAGAATGAGCATTTGCGCCTGTGCGGTCTTGCTTTCGGTCTTGGCGGTGTCCGTCCCGGCAAGAAGCTCGTCAGCGGTAATGTCATAAGCTCCTATCCATTCAAAGCCTTTCTCGTCTCCCAGAGAAAAGGCAAGGGACTGTCCGGGCGGCGCAAGGGAGCTTTTCTCATGGATAAGCACCCTCGTTGTGGGGCTGTCCTTCAGCTTGCCAATAAACAGCAGACTGCGGACTGCCGCCGTAATGTCGATAGACCCCAATCCCCGGTAGGTGCTTTGCGTTCCTGCGGCTTTGTTGAGGTGTCCGATCAGCACGATAGCGCACCCGGTAGCCTGTGCAATGTCTCCCAGACTGCGGAAGATGGGACGGACTTCATTTGCCCGGTTCATGTCCACATCTGCGCCCAGAAACGCCTGCACCGGGTCAATGATAACCAGCCTTGCGTTGTTTTCCCGGATTGCCCTTGCTATGCGCTCATCGGCAAGGGTCAGCGGTGTGTCCCTATCGTCAATGACAAGCACTCTTTCAAGGTCTGCTTCCGCTTCCATCAGTCGGGGCTTGACGGTATCGCCCAGACCGTCCTCTGCGGTCTGGTAGATGATGTTGAAAGGCTCAAGGGTCTCCATACCGGGTAAAGGCTTTCGGTTGGTGCAAGCCGCCGCAAGACGCATGGCAAAGTAGGTCTTGCCCTCGCCGGGGTTGCCCTGTATAATCGTCAGCTTTCCAAAGGGGATATAGGGAAACCATAGCCAATCCACGCTCGTCAGCTCCACATCTGCCATGCGGAGCA
>OHJC01000080.1_pt1 | contig 60628 bp, 70 predicted proteins | sample 1568461 | NCBI WGS metagenome assembly OHJC01 (sample SAMEA3879535, study PRJEB24766) | human gut metagenome | biome: human-associated habitat; feature: feces | place: USA | collected 1985/1987 | reverse complement strand
GTCGAGGGTGATCTGCGTCGTCAGACCGCGCTGGATATCAAGCGCCTGACTGAAATCGGCTGCTATCGCGGCATGCGCCACCGTCGTGGCCTTCCCGTGCGCGGCCAGCGCAGCAAGACCAACGCACGCACCCGCAAAGGCCCCAAAAAGACCATCGCTAACAAGAAGAAGTAAAGGAGGGAAGAATAGATCATGGCTAACGTAAAGGGCAAGAAAGTCATCCGCCGCCGTCGCGAGAAGAAGAACATCGAGAAGGGTCAGGTCCACATCCGTTCTTCCTTCAACAACACCATGGTGACCGTCACCGACGCTCAGGGCAACGCTCTGTCTTGGGCTTCCTCCGGTGGACTCGGTTTCCGCGGCAGCAAGAAGTCCACTCCCTTCGCCGCCCAGAGTGCCGCTGAGACGGCTGCTAAGGCTGCTATGGAGCACGGACTGAAGACCGTCGAGGTCTTCGTGAAGGGTCCCGGTCAGGGACGTGAGGCGGCTATCCGCGCGCTGCAGGCCGTGGGCCTGGAAGTGACGATGATCAAGGACGTCACCCCCATCCCCCACAACGGCTGCCGCCCCCCCAAGCGTCGTCGCGTGTAATCGGAAGAAGGAGGATATTAAATCATGGCTAAGAATATGCAGCCTATCGCCAAGCGTTGCAAGGCGTTGGGTATTTCTCCTACCGTCATGGGTTACTCCAAGAAGGAGACCAAGCGCAACCCCGGCGGCCAGATGAGAAAGAAAAAGAGCGAGTACGCCATCCAGCTCAACGAGAAGCAGAAGGTCAAGTTCGTGTACGGCATCCTCGAGAAGCAGTTTCGCGCTTACTATGAGAAGGCCTCCGCGATGCCCGGCAAGACCGGCGAGAACCTGCTGAGCCTGGTGGAGCGCCGTCTGGACAACGTGGTGTACCGCCTGGGCTTCGCCATGACCCGCCGCGAGGCGCGTCAGCTGGTGAACCACGCCCATTTCACCGTGAATGGGCATAAGGTCAACATCCCCTCCTATCTGGTGCGTGTGGGCGATGTGATCGAGGTCAAGGAGGGCAGCCGCTCCTCCGTGGCGTTCAAACGCCTGACCGCCGAGGATGCCCCCATGGTCACTGTCCCCAAGTGGCTGGAGCGTGACAAGAACGCCCTGAAGGGCACCGTCGTCACCCTGCCCGCTCGCGAGGACATCGACATGCCCATCGAGGAGCATCTGATCGTCGAGTTGTACTCCAAGTAATAGGGTTCTGACCCTCACGAAGCACTGGAATCAAATAGGGCGCGGTGGGTGCCGCGCCGCCAATAGAATGAAGGAGGGTACTGCATGATCGAAATTGAGAAGCCCCAGATCGAGTGTATCGAAACACCCGGCGACGCTTCCTATGGAAAATATGTGATCGAACCCCTGGAGCGCGGATACGGAACGACCTTGGGTAATGCGCTGCGGCGCATCCTGCTGTCCAGTCTCCCCGGAACCGCTGCCACAAGCATCAAAATTGCCGGTGTGCAGCACGAGTTCTCCACCGTCCCCGGTGTGAAGGAGGATGTGACGGAGATCGTTCTGAACGTGAAAAATCTGCTGACGAAGCTGCACAGCGACACTGTGAAAACCGTCTTTATCGAGGCCGTCGGCCCCTGCGAAGTTACCGCCGGCGACATCAAGAGCGATGGCGAGGTGGAGGTGCTCAATCCTGAGCTGCACATCGCCACGCTGGACGTCGGTGCCACGCTGAGCATGGAGATCACCCTGAGCCACGGCCGCGGCTACGTCTCTGCCGACAAGAATAAGGCGCAGCGTCCCGGTGTGATCGGTGTAATTCCCATCGACAGTATCTACACCCCCGTTTACAAGGTCAACTACACTGTGGAGAGCACCCGTGTGGGCGCATCCAGCGACTACGACAAGCTGACGCTGGAGGTCTGGACGGACACCACCATCGCCGCACGCGATGCGGTGTCTCTGGGTGCGAAGATCCTCTGCGACCATTTTGCCCTGTTCACCGACCTTAGCGACACGCTGGGCGACAAGTCCACCGTGGTGGAGAAGGCGCAGGATTCCAAGGACAAGATGCTGGAGCTGACCATCGAGGAGCTGGATCTGTCCGTTCGCAGCTTCAACTGCCTCAAGCGTGCCAACATCAACACCGTCGAGGACTTGATCTCCAAGACCGAGGACGAGATGATGAAGGTTCGCAACCTGGGACGCAAGTCCCTTGAGGAAGTCATCAACAAGCTGGCTATGATGGGTCTGTCCCTCGCCAGCGAAGACAACAACTAACGATCCAGCGCGTACCGCGCCCGATCATAACAAGGAGGAAACTGAAATGCCCGGAACTCGTAAGCTCGGTAAGACTACCGATCAGCGTATGGCGATGCTCCGTCAGCAGGTCACCGATCTTCTGGACAACGGTCGGATGGAGACTACCATCACCCGCGCCAAGGAGATCAAGCCCATGGCCGAGAAGATGATCACTCTCGGTAAGAAGGGCGACCTGGCAGCCTATCGTCAGGCACTGAGCTTCATCACCCGCGAGGATGTGGCTAACAAGCTGTTCAAGGAACTGGCTCCCAGCTACGCCGAGCGCAACGGTGGCTACACCCGCATCATCCGCACCGGCGTCCGCCGCGGCGATGCTGCAGAGACTGCCATCATCGAACTGGTGAAGTAAGCACATTTGCATTATAAAAAAGAACACGCCGCAGGCTCTTGGGTCTGCGGCGTGTTCTTTTTTCACTGCGGCGCATATACTTCTCCCGGTGATGAAATGAAAAGACGTATTTGCGCGCTGCTGCTGTCCCTGCTTCTGCTGGGCGGCTGCGGGGCGGAGGAGACGGTCAGCGTGACGGCGGCGGGGGAGACGCCCGCCCCCAAATACGTGGCTCTGACCTTCGACGACGGGCCATCGCCCCGGTGCACGCCCCGGCTGCTGGACGGTCTGCGGGAGCTGGGAGCAAAAGCCACCTTCTTCGTGGTGGGCTGTCAGGCGGAGAAGGACCCCGACATCGTCCGGCGCATCGCCGATGAGGGACATCAGGTGGGCAACCACTCCTACGACCACGCCGATCTCCACACCCTTACGGCGGCGCAGGCGGCGGAGGATCTGCGGCGGAACGATGACCTGCTGCGGCAGCTGCTGGGGGACGGCGACTACTGGGTGCGCCCGCCCTACGGTCTGCTGGCGGAACGGGACGCCGCTGCGCTGCCCGTGCCGCTGGTGAACTGGTCGGTGGACACGGAGGACTGGCGCACCAAGGACTGCGGGAAGATCCTGGACGTGATCTACCGCTGCACCGGCGATGGCGACATCGTCCTGCTCCACGACCGCTACCAGAACTCCGTGGACGCGGCGTTGACGGCGATAGCGCACCTGCAGGAGCAGGGCTATGTGTTCGTCACGGTGGCGGAGCTGCTGGAGTTGAAGGGCGTGACGGCGGAGCCGGGCGTTACCTACCGCCGCGCATAAAACTTCATGCGGGAACGCAGCACCACGAAAATGCGGAAATGGTACATTTCTTATTTTTGCTATGCTTTTGCATAACAAAAACGCCCCGGAGCGTCTGCTCCGGGGCGTTCGTTCTATGCAGTTTGCTTACGCACCGATACCGGCGGCCAGCATGCAGTTGATGACCAGCGTCAGAACGATGAACGCGGCACCGATCCACTTGGTACCCTTTGCCAGCTTGGCGTCCAGGCTCTTTGCCTTGGACTTGGACATATAGCTGTCGGCGATGCCGCCGATGGCACCGGACAGACCCTGGCTCTTACCGGACTGGAACAGAACCACAAAAATCAGGATCAAGGCAGCGATCAGCTGCAAAACAGTAACAAAAATCATTTTTTCGGACTCCTCCACCTATTCCATGCCATACGGCATATTTATCACAGTACACTGCATTTTACCACAGGACAGGGGAGTTTGCAAGAGGGAAAATGTCATTTCTCCGCAGAAAAAAGAAGAAAATTCAATAGAACAAATGTTGCAATCCGCGCCGTGCCGTGTTATAATAACAGCGGAAACGTGTGTACGCGGCGAAAGGGGAATAGATATGGCACAGATGACGAAAATGCAGCAGAGGATCTACGACTGCATCGCCGAGGCGTTGCAGCGGCAGGGCTACCCGCCCTCCGTCCGCGAGATCGGCGAGGCGGTGGGGCTGAAATCCCCCTCCACTGTCCACTTCCATCTGAAGCACATGGAGGAGATGGGCGTGCTGACCAAGGGAGCCGGCAAGGGGCGCGCCTTGACACTGGCGCAGCCGTTGCAGGGGGAAGCACTTGCCGGAGCGTCTGACGCCGTGCCGGTGCAGGAGGAGGCGGAGCCCGCCGCTGACCGCATCCCCGTGGTGGGCACCGTGGCGGCAGGCAGCCCCATTTTGGCGGAGGAGTGCATCGAGGACTACCTGACCTTCGACACCGGGGGCAGGGAGGGGGAGTATTTCGCCCTCCGCGTCCGGGGCGAGTCCATGCTGAACGCCGGTATTCTTCCGGACGACCTGGTGGTGGTGCACCGCCAGCCCACCGCCCACAACGGCGAGATCGTGGTGGCACTGCTGGGGGACGAGGCGACAGTGAAGCGTCTCAGCCGCCGCAACGGCGAGGTGTGGCTGCTGCCGGAGAACGAGAATTACCGCCCCATTGACGGGCGGCACGCCACGCTATTAGGGAAGGTCACCGCCGTGGTGCGGCAGTACAGCTGAAGAAGAAAAAACACCCCCCGGCGGAGGGTCGGGGGTCATAAGAAAGTAATATCGTATTTTCTCAGGAACGGCGTGGCTTCGGTCACGCCGTTTCCTGTTTCAGCAGTTCTTCCACGGGGATAAAGCCCACAAGGTCATAGGAAATGCGGATGCCCTGATGCCGCTTGCCGCTGGACTTGTCCGGGGCTTCAATGTAGATTGCCTTGACAAGCTCCCGCAGCGCATACGGGGTAAGCTCATCTAAATCCTCGTATTTGCGTACCCGCTGGATAAACTGCTCCAAATTTTCAATCTGTCGTTCCTGTACTTCGATTTCCTGCTGCAAAGCCTGAATTTCCGCTTTAAGCTGCGCTTGTTCGTCCTCATAGGTCTTGCTCATCATAGAAAACTTTTCATCTGTGATGCGCCCCGCCACATTGTCCTCGTAAATGCGGATAAACAAACGGTCAAGCTCTCCCAGCCGCTTTTCAGCCTGTGCCAGCCGCTTCTTGTGTCCACGGATCGCGGCTTCGCTGGACAGCCGGAGCTTCTGCTCCATGACGGCACGGAAATGATCCTCATACCGACTGACATAGGAAATCGCAGTTCTCATGTGCATCCAGACCAATTCTTCCAAAACAACAGCACGGATAAAGTGTGCCGAACAACTTCCCGTATTGCTGCGGTAGTTGGCGCATACAAAATGATCCTGCCGCTTTTCAAAGTAGTTGGTGGTGCAGTAGCGCATTTTTGCTCCACAATCAGCGCAGTAGACCATACCGGAAAACAGACTGCTCTTGCCCGTCTTTGTCCTGCGGTGACGCTGCTGGCGAATTTCCTGCACCTTGTCAAAGACCTCCTGCTCAATGATCGCCGGGTGGGTATTGTAGAAAACTGCCTGCTTTTCAACGGGCGTTTCCCTCTGTTTCTTATCCCAAATAGAATTGGTATAGGTCTTGAAATTGACGGTGCATCCTGTGTATTCCCGCCGTTCCAGAATGTGAACGACCGTGTTGGTGTTCCAATGGTACGGATCAGCGGTTTCCGGGCTGGGTGTCTTGATGCCCTCGCGCTTCTTGTAGGCGGTTGGGTTAAGTACCTTTTCCTCCTGCAAGAGCTTTGCGATCTGCATCGGGCCTCGCCCTTCCATGCACAGCTTGAAAATGCGCTTGACTACCAATGCCGCCGCTTCATCCACGACCCACTTCATCTTGTCCTCCGGGTCTTTACGGTAGCCGAACGGAACATTGGTGGTCAGGGGAACGCCGCGTTCGCCCTTCGCCTTATTGACAGCACGAATTTTGCGGCTGGTGTCCTTGGCAAAAAACTCGTTGAACCAGTTCTTGATACCCGCAATGTCGCTGTCGGTACTGTTGGGATCGATGGTGTCAAAGTGATCGTTGATGGCAATATAACGCACATTGTACTTCGGGAACGTGAAGTTGATATACAGCCCTGTCAGCGAAGAATTTCGTCCCAGTCTGGATAGGTCTTTGGTAATACAGACTGCCACCCGTCCCGCTTCGATCTCCGCAAGCATGGCTTGGAAGCCGGGGCGGTCATAGTTCGTCCCGCTATACCCATCGTCCACAAAAAAGGTTGGGTTCGGGAAACGGTGCGCCTTTGCGTATTGGAGCAGGATCATTTTCTGATTCTGGATGCTGTTGGATTCGTCCTCTTTGCCGCCCTTCTTATCTTCTTTCAAATCTTCCACGGATAAACGGCAGTAAAGCGCGGTGATTTTATCAGTTGCCCGTAACATTTCTGTTTCCTCCTTCAAAGGGGCAACTGCCAGTACAGGATTGGTTGCTTCTATTGTACCAAGAGACTGCGTATTTGTCATTCAGAATCCTCCATCTTTTCTGTAAACTTTTCGCCCATGACGCGCTCCATCTTTCTATCCAGCGTTTCCACGCCGTCATAGCTGCCTGTGACGGTGTAGACTGTGCCTCCGATTTCCTTTTGCAAGGTGAACTCCGGCAGCCAGAAGGCGGACAAGTTTTTCACGCAAAGATGTCCGTCCTCGTTGAAATAGCAGTTGTGTTGGGGATGGTCGGGCGGCAGGGGCTGCGGTTTCAGATACGGGTCTGGATTGGAGAAGTAATATTCCGCTGGCTCGTCGTGTTCTGCTTTTTCCCATTCCTCGATTTCTGCCAGCAGATCAGGGTCGTTTTCGTGTTCAAATTCTTTGTTCTCGTTCATGGTGGTGTCCTTTCTCCGATGGGTTATCGGTCTATATCGTGATGTTTGTTTTTTGCCTTTTGCGGCGCGTCCGCTTTCAGGGCAACATCCACATAGCGGCGTACCTTTTGCAGCTCGGTAACTTCCTCCCGCTGGGCTTTCAGCCTCGCATACTCTGCTTCGTTTTCGGCGGTCAGTGCTGCAAGCTCGGTCTGCCACGCTTTTGGCGTCAGCTTCATATCCGGCAGATTTGCCCGCAGATAGCGATTTGCCGCATCCCATATTGCAAGATCGGCGCGGTGTGCTTCCGCAAACTTTTCCTGCTTGCCCTTCCAGCGGATTTGCTTGCATTCATCGTGAATGGGCTGTGTCTCTCGTAGGTTCTGTGCCTGTTCCATGAGCTTTTGAAGCTGGCGGATGCGCGTCTCTCTCGGTTTCATGCCGTTGCGGATTTCGCTTGCCTTGTCATGGACAACGGACAGGGCTACATCCAGTTCTTCCAGCGTATAGATACCTTTTTCTGAAAGAAGATTGACAGCTTTGGAAATTGCTTTGAGTTCGTCTGCGGTGTGCTGTTGCTGCCAGCTTTGGGAATACTTCCCGCTTTTGGCTTTCTGAATATCCAGATAGCGGAACAGCAGCGTGGAGAGGTCGGGGGATTTCGGCTGCGGCGGCTCGGCACGCAAGCTCTCCTTTGCCTTGAACACATCAAGCAGCCATTCTTTCAGCTTACCGATCTGTGCCTTGATGTCACGGAGCAGACGGTTTGCCGCCTTGATACTGCGGTTCAGTTCGCCGCGCTCGGTGGCGATGCCTTTCTTCTCCATCTGTGAGGCTGCCACACCGATATGAACGGTTGGGATTTGGTCGATCCCCTGCCGCTCGTAGCTGCGGTGGTCGATGCGCTCCGGGCGGTTGTTCTGTTCCAAAAACTCATTGGCAAGGTCAGCCCACACCTTGCGCCAGACCTCGGCGTTCTCCTGACTGTTCCAGTCCACAAGGTCAATCTTGCGGGTTTTGTATCTGCCGCTGGACAGACGGATTCTCTCGCCGTTTTCGTCCAGCACATATTCCTTTTTGGACTTCGGCAGCCACTTGCCATGTGCGTCCATCGGGCGCATGGTGAGAAGAATATGGGCGTGCGGATTGCCGCTGCCTGTGTCATGGATGTTGAAGTCTGCACACATTCCTCTGGAAACAAATTGAGAGGAACAGTACGCACGGACAAGCCGTACCTGTTCCTCTCTGGATAACTCTATGGGCAGGGCAACCTCCAACTCCCGCGCCAGTTGGGAGTTGCACGCCCTTTCAATTTGTTCCACGCTGTTCCAAAGCGTTCCCCGGTCTTGAAAGTTTGTGGGAGCGTTGGACGGCAGCAGGATTTCCGAATGGACGATACCGCGCTTTCTGGTGTAGTCATGGATCATGCCGTCCCACTCGTTTGTGATTTTCTCGCCGCTTCGGTAGGCGGCTGCTGCAACGGCTGACTTGCCGTTTCCCCGGCTGATGATCTTGATGCTGCAATGATAGATTGCGATAACGGTTTACCTCCAATCCTCGAAATTCAGCCCCATGAAATGGAACGCTTTGCCACAGCAAGGTGTTCCGTTTCATGGAGGCGCAAAAGGGTAGACAGCACAGGCTGTCGCAGGGAAAATGCAGTTTTCCCTGTTCGCGGCGCAAGCCACCAATGTGGGCGCGTGGAGATTTCCATGCGCTCACAAGCTCTCGGCAGAGCGCACGACACCTCATGGGGTCCCCGCAAAGTTGCAAAACTTTGTGGGGAGAGGAGGGGCAGCAGAATGAATGAGTTTTGCCGCTTGCGGCGAAACGAATGATATGGAGCTTGCCCCGACGAGGTGTATAAGTGCGCCCTTGTTGTCAAGGGTTTATTCAGCCTGTCGTTTCCACTGCTCGTTTTTTCAAAAACTCCCGCGCCGGTTCACTCGTCAAAGCAAGTCGGAAAAAGGTCTGCGCGTCCTCGTCCGTCATGGTGATAAGCTCCGGCACGATGCTTTCAATAAAGCCGCCCCGCGAACACAGGCGGTGGTTGCGCTCCTTGCGCTTCTCTATGGCAAGCCTGCGGTCAAGCATCTTGCTTCGGTTCTCATACTGCCGGATTTTCTTCTGCGTGAGTTCCAGCTCGGCATTACATTCCTCGATGGTCTGCGGCAGTTTTTTCTTTGGCATAAATATTCGCTCCTTTCTTGATTTTGGGTAAAAAAAGACCGCTGACTGTACGCACACGGCGCGGGTCAACGGTCTAATGTTCGGTATTCGGTTGTTCTGGCTGTTGAACGAATTATTATTGGTCGCTTTAATCTGCGGTAACCTTCCCAGTTTCGTCTGTCTTGCAAATAGAAAATGCTTCTAATCGACCAGGGGGATTATTGTCTGTATTCCGTGCCATGAGCACTCTTGCATATTCGCCTATCACAAATTCAGGACAACCATCGGCAGATACTGTATCCGTTGATACTTCAATCTTTGCACCTTCAGAAAGATTGCTATTTCCCGTGTCAAATACTTCCAACAGTAGGTATGCTTCATCCACTTCAATGACCTTCGCAGAGAAGAAATATTGCATATTATTGTCACCTTGCTGCAACTCGTTTGTCTTACTGCAACTGACCAGACCCAACACACAGACCAATGTTAAAACTAATGCTATCAACTTCTTCATGCAATCACACTCCTTTCGTCAAGTTCAAGTTTTTCATTTTCAAACTTGCTGGCGGCGAACAGCATTTTATGCTGTTTGCGGACGGCAAGTCCACAAGGGATAGCCGCTTTAGCGGCGCAAGGGGGTGTAGCCACCTTGACGGAACGAAGTGACGCAACATTCTCGGTCAAGCAGTTTTCTTCTGCTGACGGAGAATGAAGCTCCGCAGGACGCACGATACTCCCGATAGGAGAGTATAGAAGTGCGCCCTTAGAGTTCTAAGGGTATTTTTAGATAATTGGGAATGTTTCTTTGTCAAACTGCGTAACATTGAACACGATACGCCACTCGACATCATCACCAACCGGTTCAAAGTGCAGAGCAGAACAAGCAGCATGAAGTTTTTCTTGTGAATTTGTTCCATATATAACTGCTGTCGGACCATCTGCACCACCAATAACACCAACAACAAAACAGGAACTACTGCCAACTGGACGGAACGAATGATCGTCTGGTGTAACTTCTATCGGTCTATCGCCTTCATCACAGTCAAAAACCGAAATGTTCTCCATCGGTTCAGGGGTAAGTGTATAACTCATGGCAATATAATGTGTCGGATAAATCCAGCGATCAGAACCAAAACTATTTTGAGGAACTGTCTGCTGTTCTATTTCCTGCACGGTCAGTGTATGGGTTATTCCGCTAACAGGATGGGAAAACATAAATGAATCTCCGGGTGCGTGAACTTTGAAATGTGAGCCTGGAACTTGTCCTGGTTGCTGCTCCATTGTAAGAAAAAGTTTATTGATTTCAGGGTGATGCTTGGTTCCCCAAGGAAATACGTCTCTGCATATGACCCAGCCATAAGTACTATCCAGCCCATAATGGTCGATTGCCCATTTTGCTTCCAACTCATTGATAACGCCATCTGGCAGACAAGGATTAAAGCTCACAGCGCAGCCATGGGTTGTCTGTAATATTTTCTCGTTTAACTTCAAGCAAGGTTTGAAGTTAAAACAAAGTGGGTTTTCCCATTCCATCTGCATTTGTTGCTCACGGGTAAAATTTTCACATGAGTCATTTTCCCAGTCCAGATTCCATTTTTTCATGAAGTCACGGATGCTTTCTGAATCAACTCGCATACAAAAATCAACGACAAGTCCTTTGCTACATGAATAAGCTGCCGGAATTACCCAATGATATCCAGCCCAATCGAATTGTTTATCCAGCTTGATCTCTTTTCCGGCACGGTCTTTACCTCGATGTCCCCAGAAATCTCCATCAAAGTAGACCTTCCATTCAGGGGCAACCAATTCTGCCTCTGAAGTCATATCATTATCGTAATAATCTTCTGTGTATTTAATCTGACTGTAATCAAAGGAAGATTGCAGGTTTTTGATATATGTCCACGGTTGTTCCATAGGCAACAAATTCATCTTCTCTGAAATTTCCGATAAAGTTTGCTGTTGTTCCTGGGTTGTAGGGTTTTCATTGAGAAAGGCTTCAAACTGTGCTTCGTTCCACATCCACGCTTGTTCCACTGCCGCCACATCACCACAAGCCAGTATAAGCCGCAGAAAGTCGGTAAAATTTTCAGCTACTGGATGAACATAATCAGGAGAAGTATTCATGGGGCTGACAGAGAAAACCATCTCTCCAAATCCACGAATGAAACAGAAGTGGATACCATCTATCCCTGCCCATCCAAAAACCGATGCCCCTTTTGGGGTACAAAAATAATTTGTATTATCCTCACGGAGTTCAACTCCCACAGGACTTAAATCGACACCCCGCTGTAAAAATTTTTTCAAAATTCTATTCATTAAGCATCCCCCCATAAAATTAGTGCTATCACGCTCTTTATTGTAGTAAATTTTATCACAAGAGTGTGAATAAATCTACTGGCGAATGCTGAAACCGCCCGAACAGTTTCTTTCTGCTCAGGCGGCTTTCTTCATCTATTTTTCTTTCTTCTGCTGCACTTGTTCATGGGCTTCCTGCTGAACATCAGCCCAGCGGAAAAGCCATACTTGAAGTGACTTTCACTTTCTTCACATTGGGCGATTGCTGTCTGCGCCCGGAGTTCCTGCACCAGCTCATAGTCCTCTTTGCTGAGCCGCTGGGACAACTGCTCCATGAGCTTTTCACAGGCTATGACTGCCTTTCGGTATTCCGGTGATGTAGGTACAACTGTCTCGCAGGGATAAAACTCCCCATTATACATGGCTTCCAAAATCATAGCTTTACCTCTCTCAACAGTAGATTAGTTCCGTCTTGATGATTTCCTCTGCCCGGCAGCGGATGGAGTTCATTGACTGCACCCATAACATCTGATTTTCCGCTTTCATGGCTTCGGTCACGCCCTCGGCTTTCATCATCTGCCGGATAATCAAGTCCAGCCTGTCTGCCGCCTGCTCGTTCAGATCGGCAACGACGGTGTGGAGCCTGCCGGACAAAATTAGCTCGTTGTAAAGCATGGGACGGTGCAATTTCAGATAGGACTGGTGCAAGCGTCCCCAATGCCCAATAGGTCGGCGTTCCTCCGGCAGCTTCAAGTCCGGCACATAGTAGTCGCCCACCAACACATAGTCCATACCGTTCTCATGGATTCTCGGTTTCAACTCTTTCATAAAATCACGCTCCCTTTCTCGGTCCCAGCTGCGGCAAACTGCTCACCGGGATAAATACCCCTCTGGCAATACCGGGATATTTCGTTCGGCAATATGTTCTTTGATCCGGATACCGGCGATGTGCTGATCTGTGATAATGACAATGTATCTGCCAATGGAATCGACAACAGCTCCGTATATGGCACACCGCGCTTCATGGCCCCGGAAATCGTCATGGGACAGGCAAAGCCGTCTCGGAACACCGATCTTTATTCGTTGGCGGTGCTACTGTTTTATATGTTTATGATGGGGCATCCGTTGGAAGGCAAGCTCGAAGCTGAGATCAAGTGCATGGACATTCACGCCATGAACAAGCTATACGGTAAGAACCCGATTTTCATCTATGATCCGAATGACAAGAGCAATCGCCCCGTCAAGGGATATCAGGACAATGTCATCATCTATTGGGAACTGTATCCGCAGGTCATCCGCGATCTTTTTATAAAGTCCTTTACAGTTGGTTTGACCGCGCCAAATAAACGCGTGACCGAAAAAGAGTGGCTTGAGGCATTTGCCAATCTGCTCTCCGGCATTGTTCTTTGTCCGAAGTGCGGCGCGGAGGTATTCTTTGATGCACAAAAACATGACAATGGCATAGCGCAGACCTGCTGGAACTGTAAGAGCATTGTTCCCATGCCGGCGACGCTGATCGTCGGGAAGAGTCGCGTCCTGCTTCAAAAAGATGCCAAGCTCTATGCGCATCATATCTACGGTAATTTCGACATGAACACCGTTGTCGGCTCTGTTGTCCAGAATCCGAAGAATCCAAATCTCTGGGGCATTCGCAATGAAAGTACGGAGAACTGGACGTATATCAAACCGGATGGAATGCAGATTCCCGTTGCAATCGGCAAGAGCGCAGCCATCGCAAAAGATGTCCGCATTGACTTCGGTCAGATGACCGGAGAATTCAAATAAACACAGGATGCTACATAGGAGGAAATTAAAATGGCAGAAGCATTGAAACGTCCAGGCGGTGAATTGGCAAGCAGACCGCTTCATTTCTTTTGGGTGGTCGACTGTTCTGGCTCCATGTACGGTGAAAAAATCGGTACTGTGAATCATGCAATTCAGTCTACCATCCCGGAGATGGTAGATGCTGCAAAGGATAATCCCAATGCGCAGCTCCTTGTGAGAACGCTGAAGTTCTCCACCGGAGCGACTTGGGTGACGCCGGACCCGGTGAACATTGAAGACTTTGCATGGGATGATCTGGATGCCGGTGGTGTCACCGATCTTGGAAAGGCTTTTGAGATGCTGGCGGCGCAGCTTACCATTCCACCAATGACGGATCGCGCACTTCCCCCCGTCATCGTGCTGCTCTCGGACGGACAGCCGACAGATGACTATAAGAAATCTCTGGATAAGTTGCTGCACTTGCCCTGGGGCAAGAAAGCTGTTCGTATCGCGATCTCTATCGGTCAGGATGCGGATGACGATGTACTCCAGCAGTTTACTGGCAACCGCGAGCTTGTCTTGCAGGCGAACAATCCGCAGGCACTCGTTAAGATGATCAAGTGGGCATCTACCGCAGCCTCGCTGGTTTCTGCTCCGGCAAGCAGACCAAAAGAAATGGATGTCGTTCCTGCTGGGAACAACACGCCCAGCGCAACAAATGCGCCTCTGGTGCTGGATATGAACAACATTCCCGATCCGGGTTCGATTGGAGCAAATGATGTATGGTGATCGGAGCTTTCTCCGGGAGAGGATGATTGCATCATGAAACGAATGGTATTCGGAGAAAGTGTGCAGGGTGCCTCCCACAAGCGGGTAGATAAAGAGTGCCAGGACAGCTTTAAGAAACTCGAATATGATGACGGGACGGTTATCATGGCAATTGCGGACGGACATGGCAGCAAGGCTTGCCCGTATAGTAAGTCCGGGTCCAGCATTGCAGTCAATGTTTTCTGCAAGGTCATGGATGAGTTTCATGCAAGTTACGCAGAAAATCTAGAAATGCTTTTAACCTACTTGAACCGTGAAGGCGATACGAAGGTCGCGCAGGCTGTTGATGCAGAATGGAAGCGGCGCGTCCTGAAAGTACACACGAACCAAAAACGAGAAGTTCTGCTTACCGAAGACGGAGAAAAAAACAAAGCGGAGATTTACAAGCAATATGGTTCAACACTCGTTGGATTGATGATTACGCCAATCTTTGTTTTCGCGTTCCAGCTCGGTGATGGTGATATCAGCTATGTCGATCAGAATGGGCTTGACCATCTTCTGGAGGATGAAAAAATCCTCGGCGTAGAGACGCACTCGCTCAGCAAAATCGATTCATGGAAAAAAGTTGTATCTGCCGTTCGACGCCGAGATGAAGCCGACGGACTGCCGTATATGTTGATGCTTTCTACAGATGGCTTTGCGAACAGCTACAAGAATGCAGACGAGTTTCAGAAAACCTGTGTAGGCTATTTCGCCATGATCCAGCAGTACGGCGCAGATGCTGTGGCAGCAAATTTGAAGAGTTGGCTCTCCGAAACGAGTGCTATGGGCTGCGGCGACGATATTACCGTCCTGATCGCATATTTCTCCGATGACACTGCAACGGAAAGCGAGGCTGCTACCAATGAGTGATTTTAACGAAGCCGTTGTGCTGATTGCAAAATGTGGAGAAAGGCATAAAACATATGGTATGCGGTTAGAAAAAACGGGACATGACCGATGGCTCACAACGTGGGCTTTCCCTATTAAGGAGTCGTCTGCTAAGCGCGAGGGATACGATAAAGTTCAGGTCAAGGGAGATATTTCATTTGCAGATGACTATCCCGGATGTCCTTATTGCGGTGGCCACGGGCTGACGCTTTGTTCCTGCGGGCATTTGAGCTGTACTATTTTGAGAAACAACATCTTCACATGTGAATGGTGCGGAACGCAAGGGCAAATCGGAGATTATTCCGGAGAAACGATCACTGCCGGAACAGACTATTGATCTGCTTTTTCTGAGTTTAATCGGAGAAGCAATGAGAGGGCCGGACTCAAACAGCGCATAACACAGGTTTTCTTTGCGGTGCGTTCATGTTTTTTACAACTATTTCATTTTCCCGCTATCCCTAGTTTTGCACCCTTCAAATCATTAAATCGAGGCTGCCTCAGACGATGCTGAATCGTTTTGAGGCAGCCTTTTTAGCTTATAGTGAGATTTTCAAATTCGATTTTGCCAATTATTTACACTCTCTGTTCGTCTTCTTTTGCAAAGAACTCAGACCATGAGATACCTAAGCCGCGGCAAATTTGTTCAAGCGTTTCTACAGATAATTGTCCTTTCCGCCTTGCTGTATTTTTAATTGTAGACTGAGGCAGATTACAGAGCTCGGCCAGCTTGCTGAGTGTGAGGTTTCGCTCATTTGCAAGTTCTCTCACACGCTGAATTGTATCCATTCACAATCCCAACCTTTCGTGTATTGTACCTCCTATTCTACAACAAACACTGTCCGTTAATTGGTACAATTAAAGCACTCGTCCAACAATCTCGAATTGATTTTCCGGGCGGACAATCTTGTCTGCATAGTTTCGATTGTAGGAGATCAAAACAGGCTGCATATGAATAACGCCATAGCTATCTGTATAAGCGTCAACGGAGTCATTCTCCGGCTGCTGTTCTCCATAGCGTTTTATATATCCCTCACCATCATAGACAAAGATGCCAACTTGTCCAACAGAGAGAGTCTCACACTTTTGTACCCAGACAATCTGCCCATCGTGGTAAACCGGTTCCATGCTGTCTCCAGAAACTCTCACCCCAAAATCTGCGTCCGGAGGGACTGCATTTTCAGGGAAGCTGACCATCTCATAGTTTCCTTCATCCAGAAAGGCTCCTGTGCCGGCGGATACGCACAGGTTGCTGACTGCCTTACTAATGTATCGAATCTGATTGTCATCTTTTGACTGAGGCCTATACCTTCCGGAGGCAATCAGGTCATCCCGATAAGATCGCATTTTTGCCATTCCGACTTCATTAAGCTCCGAAACATAAGAACCTGTAAAGTAGGAAATACCCTCTTCAATATGCAGTGCGTGGCAAATTGCAACAAGCTGATAGGCACTCGGGACGGTCAATCCGTTTGTCCATTTACCCAGAGCAGAGTGTGTAACATCTACACCGTAATTTTTCAGCACTTCACAAAACGCCTTTTTACTATATCCACAATCGCGGACAGCTTTGGCAAGCTGCTGTCCGATTACATTTCTCTTTTTTTCTATCTCTGCGTTATACGGAGAAGCAGCCGTTCTAAATGGAACGACTTTTGTGTCTTCGCGGTTCATAAAAGCACCCTTTCCTTTCGTATGTTCTGATTATACACGATGAAACACTCTCACGTCAAGGATAATAGCGAATAAAGTCGCAACTGCGACCTTGACATAGCGCAATTCGCTATTATATGATAATGGCACAAACGGAGCAGAGGGAGATACGCACGTCAATCATGGAAAGTATGTGGAACGACCACATGTCCCCCTTTTTATTTTGATAGAATTATGGATAGGCTTCAGCAAATACGACTTAACAAAAACGCAAAGTAGAATTATGCCAGGAGTATCCAAGCTGGCGGCTTTGTTAAAACGGCTTTTGCGAGAAGTCAACTATACTGCCTAAAATTGATTATGCTACTGCCTCGATATAGTCAAATCCAAAGCGGCTGCAGAGTCCTGTTTCTACCGAAGAATCCTACAAATCCCCCTGTTTCCGCTTCAGTAGAAGTCACCAATATATGTAATTCGCAGGAAAACCTGAAAGCGGTGAATGACGAACGAGATGTTGGACAGATTCCCGCAACAACCTATTTCAAAGGAGAAGATATGGATTTTATCGAAGCAACGCCGCTTCCCACTGAATGCCGCTGCTGTCAAAAGACGGATTGTTACAATTGTGACCACGCATCAAAACGCTGGACTTTGTCCAAAAAGCAGGAGCTTTTGCTGCTGCGAAAGCTTAAAGAAAAGGCAATCCTGCGCTTTAAACGGCAGATTGAAGAAATTGATTATCAAATTGCAATGATGGAGGAAGCAAAGCGATAGCACAGAAGCGCGCAGAACAAGGCAGAATACTGCATGGTCATGCGGAGAGGAAGATGAATGTGAAATATGAGGGAATATCTTGTCAGTGGCACTGTCCAAACTGTGGCGCGCTAGTGCAAGGCATTAAGAATGGTGATGGTATAGCAAAGGGTGAATGCAGAAGCTGTGGCAGCAGTATGGTTCGAAAATTCATGGGGCGAAGACATGATCGTCTAGATGTTTACGCACCAAAGGGACAGGAAAGTGTCTACGCATAAAACAGAATACAGCGTGACGGTCAAAACGGTTGAGATGAAACAGGCTTCGTAAATCCGGTATCAGACCGCACGCCCTGACTACCGGATGGTTTATCCAGACATACATGAGAGGCCACCGGCAAGACAGATCCAGTAATGGGTCTGCCTTGTCGGTGGCTTTTTTGTTTTTAGTTCGATTTCACTCAGATATTCAATCAACAAAATATTCGTAGCCTGATATGCATTAGGGCTGAGGATACAAATGTGGACTTTCTCTATGAGAAGGACACATCGGTACCCTTTCCTTTGTGCGCCAAGTTATAGGCTCTAATGGATCGTGTGCCGATTACACGATCCATTTTTGTATACTCGGCCTTTTTCGCGGAGGCGGAAAGGGCGAATTATGAAGTGGCTGTGTTTTACAGCGAAATACCCGTAATCTCCTCGTTTCTCATTCCCACACAAGAAACGACAAAAGGAGATTGCAAAAATGGCATGGATCAACGGGCTTGAAAGAAAAAGGTTTAACGAGGAACAGAAACGCCTTGCAGAACAGTATCGTGCTGCAGGGATGACTGAGGAGCAGATTGAGCAGATGTATCAATTTGATCTTGTGGAATTTAACAGCAGACGTAGATTCAGCGAACATACACAACAGTTCTCAGAAAATGCTTTTGAGGAAAGTGATGATGACAAGTCGCCTCTTTTGGAAAAATATCTCGCACAGCTCTCCACCAGTCTTGACTTTTCTTTTGCCGGTGACCGGTATGGTTGGGTCGAGGAAATTGAAAAGCCAGAACTTATCAAAGGAATAAAAGCGCTGTCCAAAGAGGACATTGAACTTATTACACTCTATGTTTTTGATGATTTGACACAAAACGAAATTGGCGTTCGGTTTGGCATTTCGCAAAAAGCCGTCAGTAAGCGCATCGAGCAAATAAGAAAGCACTTAAATAAATTTTCATAATTTTTTTAATTTGGTTCTAAGAGCGGTGCTTTCGCCGGCTACCACATGAGGGGATTCCCCTCACTGGACCTTGAAAAGTGAATACCAGCAACGCGGATCACACCGCAGGTTGGGAAACGCGCACGGCGCGCGCGACGACCCGGAAGCAGCGAGCTTCCGGCGAGCGAGAAACGCGCCGTGGGCAGCCTTGGCAGGCTGCATCATGCCGCCCAACCTGCTTGGACACACAACGTCCGGCCTGCACGTAAGACAGGCTGCCATGCGCTGGGGTTGAAAGCAGTAAAGACCCCAGTCACAGGCTGTGAGAGCTGCTAAGCTCTGTCTGCGCTGTTCCCCATCGCCGGGGTGCGAGCTGCAAATACGGCGGGACAAACTTTTCAAGATAGGATGAAAAATCATGATCAACGAACTTACCAGAAAAAACGCACATACCGAACTCGACCACATCTTCAAAACCATTCTCCCCGCGCACGGCATGACGGAGCGGCCGGAGCAGATCCGTCTCAGTCACACCATGCTGGACGCCATGTGTGAAAATCGCATTGCGCTGAGCGATGCCGGAACCGGCATTGGCAAGACGTATGCCTACCTGACCGCTGCCATCGTGTACAGCCACAGCCGGTTGGTAGACGGGCTTCCGTTCCAGCCGGTCATCATTGCAACCTCCAGCATCGCCCTCCAGAACGCCATTGTGCGGGAGTATCTGCCGTTCCTGTCGGATGCGCTGTCGGACGATCCGCATATCACAACACCCATTCTTGCCGCCTTGCGCAAGGGCAAGAGTCACTATGTCTGTGACGAGCGGCTGCGCCAGCACCTGCAGCAGCGTCCAAACGGAAAGAACGTCATGCAGAAGAAAGAACTTTATTCCCTGCGGGATGTTCTGGATCTGGATGAAACACAGAAACTCAGCAGCTTCGACCGCGAGCGTGTCTGCGTTCCGCAGTTTTGTGACTGCAAACACCCGGACTGCCGCTATCGTCGGCATCTAACCGAATGCGGGCAGAAACGGTACCTGTTTCAGATCTGCAACCAGAATCTCTGGCTGGCAGACTGTATGCACCGGGAAAGCGGCTTGAAGCCCATCCTCCCGGATGCCTGCACAGTCATTGTGGACGAAGCGCACAAGCTGCCGGAAACAGCGCGGGAGATGTTCGGTACAACATTAACGGCCGGAGAGATCCGCAGCGCAGTCGTTCGGCTGAAGCAGGACGGATACGCGCTGGCAGCGGAGCGATTGTTCTCCGCATCGTCCACGCTCCTGCAAAAGATGGCAGAGCTGTCGCCGGAGTACCCTATTGAGCTGCTCCATGATGATCTCAGCAGAGTACTCTCTACGCTGTTTTTGATCGGCAGGAAGCTGTCCACGTTTCTGGAACCTGCCACAAAGCGAGCACTGGAGCAGCTCACCGACAAGGTCGTGCTGTTTCTTCGACCCAAGGCAGACGCCATCCGCTACACCACAGAGGATGACGACGGCAAGCTCATGCTGTGCAGCGTTCCAGCGGATATCACATCCAGAATGCAGAACACGGTCTGGAGCAAACAAATCCCGTTCCTGCTCACCTCCGGAACGCTTGCCATTGGCAGCAGCTTTCGCCGGTTTCAGGACGAATGCGGACTGTCTGGCAATCCAAGAGTCACAGAAGCGGTTGCCGTATCGCCCTTTGACTACGCCGCAAATTGCCGCCTGTTTTTTCCACAGCGGCCGCCTCGCTTTTCAGAAGACGAGCGGTATCCCCAAACCGTCGCACGGCAGATTATGTGCCTGCTGCAAGCGGCAAACGGACACGCCCTTGTTCTTTTCACCTCTTACAAGGATATGTCCACTGTCTGTGAATGTCTCTACCGGCTCAAAAGCGGCATCCCAATCTTCGTCATGCGCAGGAACCACCCGCAGATACTGCGGCAATTCAAGAGCACCCCCGGAGCCGTCCTCTTGGCAACCGGCGCTGCGTGGGAAGGCATGGACTTTCCCGGCGACTGTGTGTCGCTGCTCATCATTCCCCGGCTGCCGTTCGCGTTTCCGGACGCCATCCACGAGCACGAAAAGAGAAACTATACAGCCCTGCATGACTTCATCCGGAGCGTCATCGTGCCGGAAATGCAGATCAAGCTCAAACAGGGCTTTGGACGCGCCATCCGCACGGAAACAGACACCTGTGTGGTTGCCATTTTGGATGAACGATGCAGCACCAGAGGCCGCTACCGGCAGGATGTTTTAGATGCTTTGCCGGAAATGCCAATCTTAACAGAAGTAGCTGCTGTTCGGCAGTTCCTCTGCGCGGTCAAACCGCAGAGCTATTTTGAAGCCGCAGCCTAAAAGCATCATGTAAAAACGAAAAGGAGATCAACCATGTATAAACGGAAAACAAAGCTCAGCCCCATCCACATCAGCCTCATTGCGCTGGCCATCCTGGTGGTCATTGCCGTAATTGTCACGTTCGCTGTCAAAAAGGACGAGCCGAAGGAGCCTACTACGCAGAGCGGCATTATCTATGACGATTCTGCCATTGAAGGCGGTTGGGAGACGCTCTCGCAGGAAGAAATCGAGCAGCGCCTCAACGACAAGGTGCAGGCTGGCATGATCAACATCAGCTGCAACACCGCGCCGTATTTCAAGGACGGCAAGAGTGAAGGCAATGTCATGCTGGTCAATGAGCTGAACAATCTCTATCCACAGAAGGTGGAGTTCTATCGCAATGACACGGGTGAAAAGATCTACGAGTCCAAAGCCATTGCGGTCGGCAGCAAGATCGAGCATGCAGCGCTCGACGTCGAACTGCCTGCGGGCGAGTACGAATGTACCGCCTACTTTTCCAACTTAGATCCTGACTCCGGCGCAACGCTTGGTGTTGCCGGGGCCATCATCCATATTACCATCCAAAACTAACAAAACGAAAAAGGAGAACTCACTATGAAGAACATGAAGAAACTCGTATCCCTGCTCCTCGCCGTCTGCCTTATGGCAAGTCTCGCCATTGGCGCATCCGCTGCCGAACCCACCACGGTAGACGTCTCCGGCGGCACCGGTACCTCCAGCGTCAGCCTGTCTTCCACCTCGGACGGCACCCTCGACGGTGATCCTGCTGCGACCAAGATGAACGTCGCCATCCCGACCATCCTCCCCATTGCAGTCGGCACGGACGGCACGGTCACGACGGCCACCGACATCCGCATCACCAACAATTCCTTTGGCGCAGTTAAGGTCGACAATGTTAAGGTCGAAGCCGGCACCGGCTGGAAGCTGACCGCGTTCGGCAGCAAGGACAGCCTTGCCAAGGTCAAGGTGGACAGCAACATGATCGGCTTCAAACTTGCGCTTGGCGGCGGCGCGGAGCAGCTCACCAATGCGGAGAATGCGGCTTCCCAGACCCTCATCGACGGTGCCATCGAAGGCTGCTATATGTCCGGCAACGGCGACCAGACTGCAAACTCCATCGGCATCGCGTATGACGCCATTGTCAGCCCGGTCTCCGAAGCTGTCGTCAACGCTTCCGTCGCGTCCGTTCTGTTCGTGATCTGCTGGGATGCGGTCTAAGCCACACCCATCCATCGCCGGGGGAACCTGCTTCCCCCGGCAGCTTTTATCTTGTAGGGAGGGATTCACTTTGAAAACAAAACGAATTCTTGCGCTGTTTCTGGCTGTCGTGACCTGCCTGTCTCTCGCCGTTTCTGCATCCGCGGCAAGCATTTCAGATTTCAAGGATGTGGACACCAAAGCGTGGTACGCGGAAGCGGCAACCGCCGCTGTGGATAATGGGCTTTTGTACGGTAAGTCCAAGACGCAGCTTGACCCCAACGGTCTTTTGACCCGTGCGGAAATGGCGGCTATTACAAACCGTTCCTTTGGCTGTTACAAAACAGCGGACATTTCTGCGTATAAGGACGTTGCAAAATCCAAGTGGTACTACAAAGATGTAGCCCTCGCCGTCCAGATGGGGACGTATAACGGCGTTTCCGCCAGCAGCATGCAGCCGGATCGGGCAATCACCCGTCAGGAGGCCATTGCAGTTGTGGCAAGAGCTTTGCAGCTTAATTTGGATGATTACACCAAGACGGATCTGTCCAAGTTTGCGGATGCGAAGGAAGTGTCCGGATGGGCGCTGCCGTACATGAAAGCAATGGTTGCAGCTGGTTATGTGCATGGCCGCACGCAGGGGCTTGCGCCACAAGCCAACATCACGAGAGCGGAGTTCGCGCAGCTCTATTTCAACATCATTCAGTCCTATATCACCAAAAACGGCAGCTATACGAAGGACTACAAGGGCAATCTGCTTGTCCGCACAAAAGATGTCGAATTGAAGAATATGTCCATTGACGGCGATCTCATCATCGGCAACGGCGTTGCAGACGGCAAGATCACGCTGTCCAATGTAAAAATCTCCGGTCGCCTTGTCGTGTGGGGTGGCGGCACAGCGGCGGTTTATTGTAACGACGGCACAACGGCAGCCGAAGTCATTGCCTGCCGTGTGGACGGACCGGTCAAGATCATCTTTGACCGCGAATCTACACTGCTGGTTTACGACAAGATCAAAACCCGCATCACCGAGCGCGCAGGAAAATTCCCGGAAACGGAGATCGTGTTTTACGCGATGGACGATCTGCTGAATGCGCAGCGCGATCTCAATAAGATGGTAGACGAAAATCTCATTCAGGCGGAGATCCCCGCGCATCTGTACGCCCTCGTCGGAGAGCAGACGGTATCTGCCGTATTGAAGAACAACAGCAAGACGGACAGCTATACCATTGAGATTCGCAGAGATTCCGACGGCAGCCTCATTGCAGATCCCATCACCCTCGCAGCCGGTGCGTCGGTCAGCTCCATCACGCTGAAGGAAGCGCCGGAATACGGCAATGCCGCCTGCACTGCGACGGTCACGGCCACCCGAGATGGCAAGACGGTCGGCACACTGGAAGTCAAAACGGCGCTGCATGCGGCGTATTTGTGGCCGAAGGAGGTAATGTCAAAATGAGAACAAAAAAACTGTTTTCTCTCCTGCTGGCTGTTCTGATGCTCTGCTCGCTGTCGGTTTCTGTCTTTGCAGCAGAAACCGCGCAGGCCAGCGTTCCGGTGGTGCTGACGGTTGTGAATTCTGTTTCACCTATCTCTGTCAGCGTCCCCGCCTGCCTGCCGGTCACGGTTCTGGACGGCTATGTTGTAACGGCATCCAACGCCGTCATTGAAAACCGCGCACAGAGCGGTGCGGTGCAGGTCGTGGCCGTCGATGTGCAGCCTGGCGCGTTTGCCATTGGAGACTTTGAGAACTTCGGCAGCGAAGCCGGAAAGATCGCGTTCAGCATCAACGGCTGCAAGACGGTCAAGGAAGGCAAACTGACGCTGGCTGACGGCGCGTTCCCGGTCATTGACGCAGGGAAAAACCTGCGGATCGCGTACACGGCGAAGGTCGCGGCAACTGAAAAGATAGAGAAAGTGAACGCCGCGACGCTGATCTTCACCATCGCGCCCGCAACCGGCAATTCGTAAAGGAGGGAGGAACCGCTATGAAAACAAGAAAACTCACAGCACTCCTGCTTGCCCTCTGCATGCTCCTTTCGCTCAGTATCTCGGCATTTGCAGCAGACGATGCCGTTGCCAGCGGCACGATCCCCGACAGCAAGATCACATGGGAATTGGACAGTAAGGGCTGGTTGACGATCTCCGGCAGCGGGGACTGCAGCGCCTTTACAAGCAAAGACGACCAACCGTGGGCAGAATACCGCGGCCAGATCACGCAGGTTTGGTTCGACGGCATGGAGAGTCTGGCGATCTCCGATCTCGCTTACTGGTTCGAGGACTGTACCAATCTCACGACTGCCGAGATCCCCAGCACCACGCCAGTCATCGGCAGGCACGCCTTTTATAACTGCCCACTGCTGACGAAGCTGTCCATTTATTACGGAGAGCATACGCTGGGCAGCATCGGAGAAGATGCATTCTGGCGTGAAACCGACAACGGCGATACGCTCTATGTTGCGTACATCATTGGATACCCGGATTCTTCTGTGCCTTTCCACGATTATGACTGGACAGCATCCAATCGAAGCAACCGATATTTCCACGATCTTTACGGTGTGTATCAGAACGCAGATGCCGCCACCGCAGGCGGTATCAAGAAAGCGCCTGCACAAATTTCCACCCGTGCGTCTACCGGCATTGTCGGCACCTGCCCAAGCTGCAAACAGTATTCTTTGCAGGGCACCTACGTTTCCACGACGCATACATCCAGAGGTCATCAGGAGTATTATGAGTGCTATAAGTGCCATTATGTTCAGAATTTAGGGACTTATGTGTATAAAGATCATGGTTCCGGCTCGTATGGTTCTTGGACTTGCCCGGATTGTGGCAGCCACACATGGCTTCTGGACTATGAAAATGATGCCACTTGCACGCGAAACGGCTACCGGGAATATAGCTGCGATTGCGGCCAGAGCAAGCGCGAAACCATCTACGCAACCGGTCACAGCTATTCCTATGGAAGCTGGGAGCAGTATTCTACATCGCAGCACCGGCGCGAAGCCTATTGCCGGAACTGCGGCGATTCGGATTACGAATATGCCAGTCACAGCATGAGCTACGGCTCGTGGAGCAATCATTCCGATACGCAGCACAGCCGAACGGCATCCTGCCGCACCTGCGGATATAGCACTACGGATTACGGTTCGCATTCCTATTCCACAGGCTCATGGAGCAAGTATTCTGATACCCAGCATAGGCGCTCGAAAACCTGCTCTGGTTGCGGCGTGTCGACCTATGACTATGCCGACCACAGCTATTCCTACGGTTCATGGACGAAGGCAGATGATGTTCAGCACAAGCGCAGCAAAACCTGCGCCGTTTGCGGCGATAGCTCGACGGAGTATGGCAATCACAAGGATACCAACGCAGACGGTGTTTGCGATGATTGCGGTGCAAATGTCGCGCTGATCGTGACGTGGGACGCCTCGTCCAACGGCGGCAGCGTCGGCGGCAAGAACAGCGTGACGACCTCCGTCGCGCCCAACCAGACCGCCGTTGCCCCCGGTTACACGCCGGTCAAAGCAGGTCACACATTCTCCGGCTGGTACACCGAAAAGGCAGGCGGCGCGCTGTACAGCACGGTTACCATTACGACCGCGCGGACATTCTACGCGCAGTTTACCCCGGCAGAATACCAGATCACATGGGATCTCGGTACCGGCAAAACGGAAACCACGAACCAGACCTACGGCGAAACGCTGAACCTACCCACGGAGCCTACCCGCAGGGGCTACGCGTTCCTCGGCTGGTTTACGCAGGAAACAGGCGGCACGCAGGTCGACGGCAATACCGTGTTCAAGGAAGTAGCATCTACCACCTACTATGCGCATTGGGAAGAAGCGACAGTTTTCTCCGTCATTGTTCCGGCTGTGCTGCCGGTGACGGTTGACCAGAACGGAAAGGTCTACGTCTCCAACGCAGAGATCGTCAACCACTCCACCGCCGCCGTGCAGGTGTCCTCCGTGACCCTGACGGCAGAAAACGGCTGGACGCTGGTGCCGTATGCTTCGGATATGTCCCACACGAAGGTAGACAGCAACCAGATCGGTTTCAGCATCCGTGACCAGAAAACCACCAAGACCGGAGATTCTGAAGTTTTCACACTTTCTTCCCCGTGGCAGATTGCCGAGGAAGAAAGCCTGACGCTCACCTATGACGCAGTTGTCAGCGCCCTGTCGCAGCCGGTCACAAACGCCAATATCCTCTGTGTCCTGTTCGTCGTCGAATGGGCGTAATACAAAGAAAGAAGGACTTCAATATGCTTAAAATGATTGCCATCGGCAACCTGACGGGAGATCCCGTCCTCAAGACCAACGAAGAAACCGGCAAGCCCTATGCCATCATGCGTATTGCCTCGGATCGCCGCTACAAATCTCCGGATGGAGAAAAGCTGACCGATTTTATCTCGATCAAGGTGCGCGGCGTGCTCGCAGAACGCTGCGCGGAGTTTGCCAGAAAGGGCTGCAAGATCGCGGCCAGCGGTGATTTTGAAACGATCACCTTTGCCGAGGAACCGGAGCGGCAGCCCGGCTTCCTGCTCAAAGCGACCGAGGTGGAATTCCTCTCGCCCCGGAAAGAACTGGACGATGCTGCGGAGCTTCCTGCGGCAGCGTAACAAACGAAGCGGCCATCCCATTGCGGGATGGCCGCTTGTGCGCAGAAAGGAGTTCCAAACATGACGGCATATTTAGATGGATATTCCGGTTATTCGGGCGTTTCGGAGGATGCCGCCGCAGAGATCCTGGAGAAGCTGATGACGCACCAGCAGATCTCCTCCGACGAGGTCGCGCAGATCTTGAAGCGGTACGGTGTCCGCGGAGAACCGGAAGCATTGCAAATTGCGTACCGGAAAAAGGTCGGCCAGCGGCTCATTGCCAGTCTCCGCGATCCATATGGCAGGCGCGAGGTGTTCTCCACCGGCAACACTTATGTTCTGGTGGACTGCTGCAATGACCGCGACGCGCTGGAACACATCCACAAGAAGCTGGATAAGGACATGGAAGCAGTTGATCAGGCGTCGTGCAAGATTGATAACCGCTTGCAGGTTTTGCAGCGATTCTCACGGTATCGGAGAAAGCGCAGATGAGATTATCTGAAATGCTGACTGCGATCCGAGAATATCCGGCGCTGAAGATCAAATATGAGGCCATGCGCGAGCAGCAGGCATCCCAAGAGCGCACGGCGGTTCAGCTCTCCATTGCGTATAACAATCTGCAAATCGGTAACAGGAAGTTGTCTCAAAAGAACAAAGCGCTGGAAGCAGCCCTTGTGAAGCTGGTCCCGCGGCTGAACAGCCGGGAACACAGCCGGCGGTTCTATAAGACGGTTGCGCCCTACCTTGATCCGGGCGGATTTGTGCTTTATAGGAGCGCTGCCGAGTTGACGCGCTTTCATATCAGCACGGAGTTTGCAACGGAAGATAACCTGGGGAAATTCGAGGAAATGGACGGTTACGGGATGCTGCGATACCTGACCGCGGACCGTTTCGGCTCTGTGGAGTATGAGATCGTCGCGCCGTGCTATGAAGAAGCTGTTTCGCTTCATACCAATTACACATCTCCAGAGTATCTGGCGTTTGAGAAAAAGCTGTATGAAAAGACGCTGCGTAAGCTGGGCTTTGGGAAACTGCTCCCAGAGGAACGCGCACCGCAGAAGGATATGGACAAACGGAAAGAAAAGGTGGAAGAACGATGACAGAACCCATTACCATTGGCGTGGATCATGGCTACGCGGCCATGAAAACCGCGCATTGCTCGTTCCCTTCCGGCTTGGCAGAATACGAGCATGAACCGTACACGCAGAAAAACGTCCTCTGCTATGACGGAAAATACTACGTTGTCGGCAGCGGGCGGCAGCCGCTCCAGCAGGATAAGACAGTGGATGAGAATTACTATCTGCTGACACTGGCGGCCATCGCCAAAGAGATCGCGTACCGGAACGCGCCGACCACAACGCCGGTGATCCTTGCGGCGGGCCTGCCACTAACGAGCTTCGGGCGGGAGAAGAAAGCGTTTCGGGCGTATCTGCTGCGCGAGGGCAAGCCGGTCTCTTTTTCGTATGAAGGGATTTCGTATGAAACTTCTGTGCAGGATGTGAAGCTGTTCCCGCAGGGCTATGCGGCGATCCTCCAGCACAGCGATCTGCTGAATGAACCGTCCGTGATCCTTGCGGACATTGGCGGGTGGACCGTGGATATTATGCGGCTGGACAACCGCATCCCGTACGCAGCTTCTTGCCGCAGCTTGGAGCTGGGCATGATCCGCTGTCTGGATGAGATCGCGGAGCAGGTGCGCCGGAGTCTGAATCTGTCTCTTACCGGTGCGCAGATTGAAAATGTCCTGCGCGGCAGCCCGGACAGTATGGACGACCGCGTGAAAGCCATCATCCAGCGCGAAGCTGGGCTTTATGCCAGACGCATTCTCTCTGCCATTGCCGAAGCAGGTCTGGACTGCCGCGCTATGCCGGTTGTATTTCTCGGCGGCGGGGCCGGGCTTATGAAACGATACCTGCCGCAGGGCAGCGTTCTGCGTCCTGTCATTTTGGACGATGACAAATTAAACGCACAGGCATACGAGCGGCTGGCTGGACAGGTGGCAGACCATGCAGGATAAGCCGCAAACGGCCCGTTTTGGTACGACGCTGTTTTTGGACAATCCGCTGCATCGGCAGGCGTGGGAGCTTCTGTCCGCCATCCCTGCCGGACAGCGCACAAACTGGCTCTGTCTGGCACTGTGTCAGCAGGCGCAGCGGGAGCAATTCCTGTTAGACCTGAAAACGATTCTCCAAACGGAGCTGCAAAGCAGTTCCTACCCACAAACAATTTCGCGGCCGCAGCCAGCCGGGAGCGTCGACGATGACGTTCTCGGCTTTTTGCGCGCGCTGCAGGAAGAAGGTGAAGAAAGCTGAACGTATAATCCGATATTTTGATATGTTTGCGGGCGTCGGCGGTTTTCGGGCAGGGTTAGACTTGGCAGGTGGATTTCAATGTATTGGGCATTGCGAGATCGACAAATACGCAGACGCCAGCTATCGCGCCATTCACGCGCCCGGAAAGGAGGAAGTCTACTATCCCGACGCAAGAACCATTGATCCCAAAGAACTCCCCGACTTCGACCTCCTGTGCGGGGGCTTCCCCTGCCAGGCGTTTTCTACAGCTGGCAGGAGAAAAGGATTTGAAGATGCAAGAGGTACTCTCTTCTTTGAACTGGCCAGAGTGGTTAAAGAGAAGAGGCCTCTGTATCTTTTTCTTGAAAACGTGCCCGGGCTCCTTTCGCATGACCGAGGCCGGACGTTTGGTGTCATCCTCTCTGCGCTTTATGACCTGGGGTATCATGTCGAATGGACTGTGCTTAACAGCAAACATTTTGGAGTCCCTCAATCAAGACGGCGGCTGTTCCTTATCGGATATCTTGATCCCCGATGCGCCGGAAAAATACTTCCTGTCTTTGGAACAGATGCAAAAGCTCTTGTACAAATCGTCCCCGGCCGCCACGGAACCCGTGTCTACAACGCAGACGGACTAGCCTGCACCCTGACTGCGGCGCAGGGCGGCGGTGGGGCGCACACGGGCCTTTATTTTGTGGATCTGACCAAGGGCGATCCGAAGATCACGGCGAACGCCAGATGTTTGCATACCCGGCAGGACGGCTCCCTTACCAACTTCAAAGGGCAAAATTCCGGCGTTCTCTACATTAAGGAAGCAACGAAGAAAGGCTACAAGGAAGCGCATGAAGGCGATTCCATTGACCTCGGCTTCGCGGGCAGCAATACGCGCCGCGGGCGTGTGTTTGCAGGCGTTGCCCATACGGTGGACACAGCGAACACACATGGCATTGTCCTGCGCGGCGGCAGAGTCCGAAGGCTGATGCCGCGGGAGTGTTTCCGTTTGCAGGGTTTCAGCGAGGATCAGATTGACAAGATCCTCGCTATCAACTCCGATGCGCAGGCATACAAGCAAGCCGGCAACGGTGTGACCGTGACGGTCATAGAAGCCATTGGCCGCCGCATCCGCGCAGCAGATGCGGAACTGCATGATAAAGAGGAAGGACGTGACGTATGCCCTACGATGTAGTAAATATGTTCTTTCTTCGGGACTGTGAGCAGCGATGATTGGCATCAAAGATCAGTGCTTCGGCGTGGAGATCGAGCTGACCGGCATCACGCGAGCAGAAGCGGCAGAGGCACTTGCTGCGTATTTTGAAACAACGCCGCAGCGCAGCTATGATAATTATGATAGCTGGTATGTACCGGATCGGGAGGGCAAGCAGTGGCGCATCATGAGCGACGGCAGTATCCGCGCAGAGTGGAATGACGATGGGCACTATCGCAGAACGACCGATCCGGAATATCGCGTGGAAATGGTGACGCCGAAGCTCACCTATGACGAAATGGAGAAATTCCAGGAGTGTGTGCGCCGTATCCGGCAGGCAGGCGGAAAAGTCAACGACTCCTGCGGGATGCACGTCCATGTGGACGCCTCCAATCATAACCGCCAGAGTCTCAAGAACCTGCTTAGTATCATGTATTCCAAAGAAGATCTGCTGTTCAAAGCCCTGAAAACGGACCCAGCCCGCGTCAACCGCTGGTGTCAGCGGGTGCGCGAACCCATGCTGCAGCGGGCAAGGCGGCTGTCCAACGAACCAACGACCGATCTTACCCAGTTGGAAAACATCTGGTACGAAGGCTGCATTTCTGCGCATGAGCATTACAACTGGACGCGCTATTACGCGCTGAATCTTCACTCTGTCTTTTACCGCGGCACCATTGAATGGCGCTGCTTTAATTCTACCCTCCACGCCGGTCGCGCAAAAGCCTACGTCAATCTGTGCCTCGCCATGTCCGCGCAGGCCATCGCCCAGCGCACCAGCGTCATGCGCAAGACAGTGAGCGACAATGAATTGTTCACGTTCCGTGTCTGGCTCGTGCGGATGGGGCTGAATGGCGATGAATTCAAGAACACGCGCGACCATCTGCTTGCCAATCTGGAGGGTGATCGCGCTTGGCGGTATGACAAGGACTGCTATGCAAGCAGCCACAAAAACCGAACATCTCAGCAGGAACAGGAGAGGTGACCGAATGAGAATTTGTATTGAAGAATCCACATACGAGGGTACGCCCATCGAAATTTTAACCCAGCTCCGTGCCTTACATTTTGATGCAGGCACATTCGACGGCACGGAAGGATATATCCGTTATATGCAGAACACGATCCGCCGCATGACGGAGCAGCCCTGCGAGCTGCCGGAGAGCAGCACGGAAGAACGTGCAGCCGCACTTATTCATGTTTTGCAGGAGATCGGCGCGCTGGAGCTGCTGGAGGAATGAGGATGGAAAAGCCACTGTATTTTGCCTACGGCAGCAATATCAATCTGGACCAGATGCGCTACCGCTGCCCGGACGCGACCGTCTACGGACAGGCTGTGCTGGACAATTATGACCTGCGCTTTCGCGGCAGCGGCGTTGCGACAGTCGAACCCAAGGAAGGCGCTTGTGTCTACGGCCTTTTGTGGGAGTTAACTGACAAATGTGAAGCATCCCTCGACCGCTATGAAGGCTATCCGCGTCTGTACATCAAGCAGACGCTGGAGGTGCGGACGTTTGACGGGCAGCGCGTCCCGGTCATGGCCTACATTATGAACCCCGAACTGCACCTGAAGCCATCCCTGCCGCCGAGAGACTACTATCTCGGTATCAAAACGGGCTATGAGCAGAACGGTCTGCCGGTCGGCTGTCTCAAGTATGCGTTCAAGAACTGCCTCAAGGAGTGCGGCATTGAACCGTATCCAAAGAAAGTGCAGACCAAGCCGCCGCAGCGGAAGGAGGCCAGCCATGAGCGATAACGCCATCCGGAGAATTCAAGTCGGTGATCTTCGTGGAATGAGCGACCGGGAAGGGCTGATCCTGCAAGGCTGCGGCGGCGATCCGCAGGAATGGTTGGAAGGGATCAACGAAATGCTCGCGGATGCCGGAATCCTGCGCAATGGCAGCCGGTTTGAACGGGCATCTCTGTTTGAGTACGACGGTCACACCAACATGCTGTTTGACTTTGAAGGTGTTGATCTTGATGTTGGTAAACTCGCCATGTGGAGACTTACCACATACGGAACGATTGGCGGGACATGGCTCAGTGATTATGTGCCGAACCGTCTGGGTGGATTTTTAGAGAAATCCGAACTGGGTGTTGAAAAGCCGTCCTGCCCGCTCATTGGGCAGGACGGCAATATTTTTAACCTTGTCGGCATTGCGGCGAGGACGCTGCGCGAAGCTGGTCTGCGGGATCAGGCGAAAGAACTCACCCACCGCATTTTCAGCGGCGAGTGCCACAGCTACGGCGAAGCCCTGTGCCTGATTGGGGAATATGTGACAATCACGGATATTAACGACCATTCGCACAGCAAATGTAGAAATTCGAGAACCGACCATGAACGATGAAAGGACGCGAATATGAATAAAGAGCAATTTGAAGCCAGAATCAAGGAACTCTTGCCGCAGACGACAGAACAGGCGCTAAATGCGTGGACAGAATACATTCAATCGCTGGAAGAAGATGAAATCGATCCGGCGAGTCACCTGTTTGACTGTTCCTATGTGGAATTATCTCTAATTAAGCAGCATCAGGGTGAAGAAGTTGCAACGCAACTGTTTAATTATGGAGAACACTTTGTTTTCAACTATTTTGAGCTTCGGGGTGCAGCTTCCAAATTAGCGGAAGGTTGGGCCTTGGACAAGATTTGCAGCTATACTGTGAAAAACGGCTGTGATGCGACGCAGGAAGAAGACGAGGAATCTCGGGCGGCGTTGCATGCATTTCAGCAGGAGCACGCCGAGACAGATGATAAACCGGCAGATTTGCCGGAGTCAGACGCTCCAAAGCAGATGCGCATTCTGGTCGTCGAACCCACCAAAGATCCGTATGTCAAGGAGATCGACGGCAGCTTGGCGAGCATGCAGGCTATTGTGGGTGGTTTCATTCAGGCCGTCGAACCGTTTGATGATCCGAATGTCCTGCTGGTGTGCAACGAAGAAGCCAAGCTCCTCGGTCTGCCGGAAAACCGCTTCCTGCGGAATCGCAATGGCATACCGTATGACATTATCCACGGCACGTTTTTCCTCGCCCAAGGCAGCGGCGAGGAATTTTGTTCTTTGACCGACAAGCAGATACAGACCTATACGCGCCTGTATTCCCGCGAAAAGCTGTTTGTCATGCAGCATGGAAAGGTGATCAATCAGCCGAAGAAAGGAAAATCGACGCATGAAAGATAAATACATCCTGACGGCAGAGTCCGTCACGGCAGGCCATCCGGACAAGCTCTGCGACACGATTGCGGACAACGTTCTGGACGCCTGCCTCAAAGAAGATCCCAATGCCCGCGTCGCCTGCGAAGTACTGGCGACGGCGGGCAAAATTCTTGTTGCTGGAGAACTCCGCACGACGGCAAGCCCCGACGTGGAAGCCATCGTGCGGCAGACTGTTCGGAATGCCGGATACGACTGTAATTATCATGTAGAGGTGCGTCTGCATACGCAGAGTCCTGACATTGCAGAGGCGGTCGATGGCGAAACGCTCGGCGCAGGCGATCAGGGCATCATGTACGGCTATGCCTGTTGGGAAACGGTTGAACTGCTGCCCGCGCCGGTTGTGCTGGCAAACCGCATCACGAGCCTGCTCACCACCTGCCGGGAAGAAAAGCTGATCTCCGGCATCGGGCCGGACGGCAAAGCACAGGTGTCCGTGCAGTATGCGTTCGGTGTGCCGGAGCGCGTGGATACCATCGTGATCTCCTGTCAGCATGATTCGGGCAAAGACCTTGACGAGCTGCGCGAGGAACTCCGCAGGCTGGTCATTGACCGCGCCTGCCATGATGTGCGCATCGACGAGCAGACGAAAATTTTTATCAATCCATCCGGCAGGTTTGTGCTGGGCGGCTTTGAAGCCGATACCGGTCTCACCGGCCGCAAGCTGATGGTCGACACCTACGGCGGGCTTGCGTCTCACGGCGGCGGTGCGCTCTCCGGAAAGGACGGTACGAAAGTCGACCGCAGCGGCGCATATATGGCACGATATGTGGCAAAGAACATTGTCGCGGCTGGTCTTGCCGATGTGTGTACGGTCAGTCTTGCCTATGCCATTGGGCAAACCGAACCGGTTGCCGTCGAAATCGACACGCAGGAGAGCGGATACTATGACGACGCATTTCTGATCGAAGCTGTCCGCCGCGTCTTTGACTTCACCCCGGCAGGCATGATCCGCGCGCTGGATCTGGACAAACCGTTCTTCGCAGAAGTCTGCAACAACTGCCACTTTATGCACCCGCAGGCGGCTTGGGAGCAGACGGACAAGGCAGAGAAGCTGCGCATGGCTTGCGCGGAACTGGAGGATGAGCGCACATGAGTCCAAAGCACGTCGCCTCCTGTTCCTTCGGGAAAGACAGCATTGCGACGATCTTATTGGCTTTGGAACATGGCGAGCCACTGGACGAAGCGGTATATTGTGAGGTCATGTTTGACGACGCTACCTCTGGCGAAGTGCCAGAACATCAGGCGTTTATCTATCAGGCAGCGATTCCCGCCCTTGAAAAACTGGGCGTACCTGTCCGTGTGCTTCGAAGCGAGAAAACCTATACCTCTGTTTTTATGGGAAAGGTCACACGCGGGCCGAAGAAAGACATGATCCGCTCCTTTCCTGTGTGTGGGAAATGCTATGTCCAACGTGACTGCAAAATGCACCCGATCCGGCAGTATCAGAAAACACTGCCGTCAGATACCGTGCAGTACATTGGCATTGCAAAGGACGAACCGCAGCGTCTGGCACGGCTAGGCGGCAATCAGGTGTCGCTGCTGGAGAAATACGGATACACCGAGGATGACGCGAAGCAGCTCTGCAAACAAGCAGGACTGCTTTCCCCTGTGTACGAGTTTGCCGACCGCGGCGGCTGCTGGTTTTGCCCGAATGCCAAGCTGTCCGAGCTGCGACATTTGTACGACCATCATCCAGATCTGTGGCAAAAAATGATGCGTCTGCAAATCGTCCCCGGCAAGGTCACAGAGAAATTCAACCGCAGCCAGACGTTTGCGGATATTGATGCAATGTTCCGAGAATGGGATTTACAAACTGCAGCCTAATACATTATAATTAGCATAGATACAAATGCAACAGGAGCAGATGATGGGGAAGAACAACAAGAAGTGTCCTCGCTGCGGGCATAAAATGAAGCAGCAGTTTATTGGCTTGCAGCATTGTTCCTGCGGCATGAGTTGGAAGGGCGGGATCGGCTTTTTTGAGCGCACGCCGGACATGGTATTCTGTCTGCGCCGACAAAAGGGCTCCGCAAAGCAGAGCATCTGCATTGAAACACGGCAGGACAACAATACAATATCCAAATCATAATTACGGGAGCGTCAGAGAAATCTGGCGCTCCTGTTTCTTTCGGAGGTATCATGACAAATTTCTTTCTGGAAGAACTGAGAAAGATCTATGGAGATGGGCGCGTGATCCATGATCCGCAATTCGTTGGCGAATGCTGCTACGGCAGTCTTGGCGATCTGCGGGTCAAAGCGCGATTTACAAAAGATATCGTTGCGAATCAGTACCCATACCTGACAGTTTCCATCCTGAATCCCACGAAAGGTGAAATTGACAGCGTTCGGATGAAAATTGGGGACATCATCAGCAGAAGCTGCCGCAGCACGAATCCGAATCTTCGCAATACGGAACCGCACATCTGGGTCGACGGGAAAATGCCGCAGTGGTATGCTTGCTGCCCCGGTTCGCGTGATTATACGTTGTTGGCAAACGCGACTGCGGAATATCTCAGCGTTTTTGAACTGACGCACGAACGGGTACAGAATCGACAACATACTCAAAAAATGAAGGGAGCGGATGCCCATGCGCGATAAGCCCAGATGGGAGATCATCCACGGAGACAGCCTTACGGTGTTGGAGAGCTTTCCTCCCAGCACATTTGACGCTGTCATCACCGACCCGCCGTATGCGTCCGGTGGCCGCACGCAGGCGGAAAAATCCAAAGCCACCGCAAAGAAATATTCCAGCATGGGCGGCAACGCGCCGCCCGACTTTGACGGCGACGCCAAGGATCAGCGATCATGGACCCGCTGGGCGGCAGAGTGGCTGTATCTTGCAAGACGTGCAGCCAAGCCCGGCGCGCCGGTTTGTATGTTCATTGACTGGCGGCAGCTTCCCTGCGCCAGCGACGCGCTCCAGTGGGCGGGCTGGATCTGGCGCGGCATTGCCGTGTGGGACAAGGGAAACTCTCGTCCGCAGAAAGGACGTTTCCGCCAGCAGGCAGAATACATTGTCTGGGGCTCGAACGGCGACATGCCGGTCAGCCGCCCTGTGCCGTGTTTGCCGGGTGTATTCAAATACGGCAATCCGCAGAACCGCATCCACCTGACCGAAAAGCCGTTGCAGCTCATGCAGGACCTTGTCAAGATCACGGAACCGGGCGGTCATATCTTGGACCCCTTTGCAGGCTCCGGCACGACGGTTCTGGCAGCAGTCAAAGAAGGCTATGATGCAACCGGCATCGAAGTCACCGACGTGTACGCAGATCTTGCCAGAAAGCGGCTGGAATCGGAATTGAACGCTGCATAGCGACTAATGTAGCGACTGTGAACGGCAGAAACCGGTCGTTTCAGATTCCATAGCGACTATTGTAGCGACTACGAACGGCAAAATCTGAATTTCAAAATTCCATAGCGACTAATGTAGCGACTACGCTATTCATAGACCGATTTGAATTGCCGAAGCAGCGCGAAGGCATCTATAAGGAAAAGAAAATTGAACTCTCTCTCATCTCTTGCCCCGACTTTTGGCGGGGCGTCAGGCTCTCGCCGCCTCGCGGCAAGAGCGCAAGCATAGCGTTTTGGTACCAAAACGCGGCTTGCAGGGAGAACCCTGACCCCAATGCCGCCTGTAGGCGGAGAAAGGAGCGCCGTGCGGAAGAATCAATACAATCTGCATATCCGGCTGGACGAGGACGAACGCGCCGCGCTGGAAAAGGGCTTACAGGCCAGCGGCCTGCCGCTGTCGGCGTACCTGCGCAAGCTGATCCTCGGGGAAAGCATCCAAGCCGCACCCTCGGAGGAACTTCGCAGGCTGCGCACGGAGATCCACCAGATCGGCAACAACATCAATCAGCTCGCCCGGAAAGCGAACGCCGGATTTGCCAGCCGCGACGAGGTCACACGCGCCCTGCGGATGCTGGATCGTGTTTACGAACTCATGTACCAGCTCAGTCAGCAGTCATGGCAGTAACCAAGATCCTCGCCCGGCATGCCAGACTGGATCTGGCAATCAATTATGCGGTAAACTCTGACAAAACGGATGAGGAAGTCCTGACGGCTTATCTGAACTGCGACAAGGGGCATGCTTGCCACCAGATGCTTGCAACTAAGGAAGCGAAGAATAACCGTGACGGCGTTCAGTATTACCACATCATCCAATCATTCAAGCCCGGTGAGATCACGCCAGAACTGGCATTGGAAATTGCACAGGCATTTGCAAAGGAACACCTCTCGGACTACGAGGTCGTCATCGGCGTTCATGTGGATAAAGAGCACATTCATGCGCACATGATTTTCAATTCTGTAAATCAGGTGACCGGGCGAAAATACCACAGCAACGCCAAAAGCTACTACCAGCAGATTCGCACAATTTCGGATAAGCTCTGCCGGGAGCATGGGCTGTCTGTCATTATGGAGGGCAAGCCCTCCAAAGCGGTCAGCTATATTGAATGGCTCCGCCAGTCCAAAGGGCAACCAACGTTCCGCTCCATGCTGGAAGCGGACCTGCGCGATGCGATTGCCGACGCGAACGATCTCGGCCACTTCTTCTTGCTCATGGAGCATAAAGGCTACGAGATCCACCACGGCAACCGGCTTGGCTTCCGATTGCGCGGGCAGGAACGCTATATGTATCCAGAGCGCAAGAATGCAGCGTTTTCGGAAGAAAATATCGAACGCGCCATTGCGGGCAATCTGGCAGAGATCGAAGCTGGTACCAGACCGGCGTTCATCCCGCGTCCGAAGCCCCAGCCATACCGCCCACATCTAAAGTACAAAGGATTTCTTGCTCTTTACTATCACTACTGCTATCTGCTCGGCCGCATCGAAAAGCGGCAGTACCCGCCGCGCATGACACCGCATCTTCGGAAGGAGATCATGAAAGCCGAAACCTATAAGGCGCGGCTGAAATTCCTGCAAGAGAATAGCATCTCCACGGCGAATGACCTGACCGCCTGCATGCATCAGGCAGAAAGCACGGTCACGCAGCTTGCCAAGCAGCGCACAATTTTGAACGTCCGTAAGAAAAAGCGCAAGAAGCTCTTTGACGCGCTGGCTGCGGAAGAAGCCCTTGCTATGAGCAAAGCCCTCTACGAAGAAGGACTATCCGGCATGGAATCTGAGTACGCGCAATATGTAGAAGCAAAAGCCACACTGGACACCTGTGGCATTTCGCGGCAGGCTCTCACGGAAGAAAAAGCAGACATCTACGAACAGCTTGCGCAGCTCAACAAGCAGATCCGCGCCGAGCGGAAGAAGATCAAGCTGTGCCGCGAGATTGCGGATTCGGCAGCAAAGATGCAGCAGGACATTGCAGTACAGGAAAAATCCCAACAAGAGAAAGAAGCGTCGCAAACACGCGACTACAAATAGGAGGTGATTTCCCATCAACGTAGGAAACAGCGAAGCCGCCGAGCAGGTCGTTCACATGATGATCTCTGGCGGCGAGGTAGCGGTCAAGCTGGCAGGCTCCGCGGCGAAGAATGCTGCAGCGATGCTGCTGGCTTTGGCGCGCAACCATAAAAAGGTCTACGGCAAGACCAGTCTCAAGAAAATTCTCCAGCAGACGCGCGACATCCGCACGTTTTCTCTGACACCGGAGCAGTACCGCGAGTTCAGCCGTCAGGCAAAGGACAAGGTGCTGTTCGCGGGTATCCAGGACAAGGAGCAGCCGGACGCACCCATTGATCTGGTCATCCCGACGACCGATCTGGAACTGGCAAACGTCATTTTCGAGCGTCTCTTCGGTTCACTGGAAAAGCCGCAGGAGGAACGTTCGTCAAAAAAAGAGTCTCGGTCGGAACGCTCCTCGGACGATACCGGCAGCAGCTCGCCTACGAGCAGGAAGAACTCGAAGAATGACCGCCCGTCGGTTGGCGAGCAGCTTCAGTCCTTCCGCGAAAAGCTGTCCGGTGTCGAACCGCGCGTCTCGACCAGAGAAAAAACACACAGTGAGATCACAAAGTAAACGAAAACTGGATTTGTGCAGAGAATTATGATATGCTCGAAGCAGAAAAAGCTGGGAGGTGGTGCGTATGGCAGAGCAAGAATATGATCTGATGCACAAAGACGATGTCGTTGCGTCCTTGCAGCTCGACGATCTGTCCGGCGCTATCCTCAAGGTCACACCCAGTGCGAGTCCGGAGCTGCTGCCGCTCGGCGGCAGTCAGGGTGCGGACAGCCTGCGCAAATGGTGGCTGCGCCGTGCCGTCCCGATCAGTCAGGGCAACATTGCCGCGCTTTTGCAGCAGGAGGGCATTCCATCCACACAGAGCCTGCTCGTGCGGAACCTCGGTCTCAGTCTCTCTGACCACTACTGGATCAAGCCGAGCGGCAGCGAACTGACGTGGAAAGACGTCAGTCCATTCTCCAATGCTTTTAGCAGCCTGTCAGAAACTGCGTCGGCGCATTTCTATTCGCCGGAGGCTGCTTTGCAAGGCGACCTGATCAAGAAATGGGTGATTGTCGACGATACGCGCTGCCTGCTCAAAGGCAACCGCGGTGCGAACTCCCAACAGAGTCTCAATGAAGTGCTGGCATCCATGCTGCATGAAAAGCAGGGCTTTTCCAACCATGTGCGGTATCGCCCGGTCAAGCTCATCGGCAGTGCAAGCGAGCAGTACGGCTGTATCTGCGAGGATTTTGCATCGGAGACGCTGGAGTTTATTCCGGCGATTGACGTTGTGGATTCCGAGAAGAAAGATAACGCTGTCTCGACCTATGAGCATTTCATTCATGTTTGCACGGCACATGGTCTGTCTGAGCTGGAAGTAAGAAGTTTTCTGGAATATCAGATCCTCACGGATTTCGTGCTGACGAATACGGATCGGCATCTCAACAACTTTGGTGTTCTCCGCAACAGCCAGACATTGAAATTTGTGCGGATGGCCCCGATCTTCGATTCCGGCAATTCGATGTTTTGGGATGCGCCGCGCCTGCCGGAGCGCAGCGACTGCACAGAGATCGCGGTCAACAGCTTCCGTAAGACCGAAGCAGAGCTGCTCAAGCTCGTCACCGACCGCAGCCGTGTCCACATGGACCTGCTGCCCAGCCGGGAAGAAATTGAGAAACTGTACGCCAAGGACGACAGCATTGCGTTTGTGGATTCCATTCTCACCGGCTACGAAAAGAAAAAGGTGCTCATGGAACGGTTCATGGAGAAAGGACTGCCAGAGCAAACGCATCTGAAACGGAGTACCGGCTTTGAAAGATAACGGGATATAAAAATGGCGCTGACGGTATGGTTCGTCAGCGCCATCGATTTATTATACGGCTTCTTTTCGTTCCGCAACATACTCTCGCAGAGCATCCTCGACCAGCGTATTCAAGCTGACCTGCTGCGCCATTGCGCAAATCGCAGCCTGCTTGTGCAGCTCCGGTGATACCCGGATGTTAAAGCTGCCTTTGTAGGCTTTTTCCGGTTCGCTGTTTTCTGCTTCGCACAGTGACAGATAATCGTCAACTGCGTCATGAAAATCAGCGACAAGCTCGGCGGCATTCGTCCCCTCATAGGAGATCAATGCACGGATACCGAGAACCTTTCCGAAAAACAGGCCATCGGCTTCGGAAAATTCAACGCTTCCGACATAGCCCTTATATTGCATTGTATTGTTCAAATCAATCCCTCCTGTTCCAGAACCTCAAGCAGTTGCTTGACTTGATACTCCAAAAGCTCTTTCCGCGGATGCGGCTTGTGCAGCAAGATCGGTGCATGCTGTTCGCTGGTAAACATGACGCGCGAACCGCTCGTCTTTCCCTTGTTGGAGCGAGAGTATGTCAAATACCCCAGCAATGTTTCAGCTTCATCAAATGTAAAATCATGCGGCTTGTTTTTTAACCTTTTGATTAGTTTCTCTTTCTGACCCAAGTCTATCCCTCATTTCTATGATCAGTATAGCACGGTCAAAACAATTTTGCAACTGATTTTAGTTGCAAACATTTTCCGAGGTGATGCCTATCCGAAAATCAAACGACACCCTGTTTTATCTCATTGGCATAATCCCCGTCGTCTGGCTTGCCCTCCTGCTGGCGCAGTCTCTTGGCGGCGGGCTGCCGGAGCTGCTGCGGAATCTGACAGCAGCATTAGAGCAGCCAACGAATATTGTGTGGACGGACAAAAGCCTGCCCACCATCCTCATCTGCCTTGCCGCTTACGGCATGGCAGTTTTGCTTTACCGGACGAATCAGGGCAGGACCCGCGACGGCGAGGAACACGGCTCCGCGGCGTGGGCGACACCCGCATCCGTCAACGCGCAGTTCGCGCAGAAAGACAGCATCCCGCTGACCCAGCACGTCCGGCTCGGTCTGGATACGCACAAGCACCGCCGCTCCCTCAACGTGCTGGTCATCGGCGGCAGCGGCGCGGCCAAAACGCGCAGCTTTGTGCTGCCGAATATCCTGACTGCAAACACGAACTACGTCATTACGGACCCAAAGTCAGAGGTGCTGCTTGCCACAGGCGGCTATCTCAAAGAGCAGGGCTATGACGTGCGCGTTTTGAACCTTGTGAATCTGGAACAATCGGACGGCTACAATCCGTTCTGCTATCTGCGCGACGAAAAGGACGTGCTGAAGCTGGTCAATAACCTGATCCAGTCCACCACGCCAAAGGGCAGTCACGAGTCCGACCCGTTCTGGACCAAAGCTGAAACCGCACTCCTGCAGGCCATCATCCTCATGCTGTTTCAGGAAGCGCCGGAATACGAACAGAATTTCTCAATGGTCATGCGTGTGCTGGAATACGCGGAAGTGCGCGAGGAAGATGAAGGTCATGTTTCGCCGCTTGATCTGCTCTTTGAATCCATTGAGCGCAGAAAGCCAGACAACGTCGCTGTTCGGCAATATAAGGTTTTCAAATTAGCCGCGGGCAAGACCGCAAAATCGATTTTGGTGAGTACGGCTGTCCGTCTCGCGCCCTTTAATCTGCCGCAGATCCAAGCCCTGACCGACCATGACGACATGGACCTTTACACGCTGGGCGAGAAGAAAGTGGCTCTTTACGCTGTCATTCCCGACAACGACAACACGTTCGTGCGCCCGGATAGGGCACCTTGCAATGCAGAAAAAATGGTACTGCCCCGCATGATAACGCGGGAGGCCGCCTGCCTGACCGAAAGGCGAAAGCTGACACGGGAACACAGCACGGCAGGAAAGCGGTAAGTTGCCCAAAGGCAATCGGGCACGACTGAACCGCAAGGCCAAGTGGATATGAGGCTTAAGTTGGGTTTACTGAATGCAAGTTTCAAGTCTCTGTTGTGTCCAGGTGGGGGAAAGTGCCTGTAACCCCCAGCGCAGGTACGTTTACTACTTGAATGTTGGTAAACGGTTATCAGCAAACCTGCGCGACGAGCAGGAGAACCTGTTTTAACGAAACGAAAGCAGAGTCCGACAATCCACATTTACCAAGGCAAAGTGCTAACCGGGGATACCCTAAACAGGAATGCCGTGAAAGGGGGAAAGTTTGGCTATGGTTTAGAGCCTGAATATTCTGCATGGGTACGGAGCGCCCATAGTAGTCCGAGGACCCTGAATTGACAGGGATAGCCGTAAAAACGGAAGCGGTAACGCCGTCCACATGGCGAAGGGGCGCAGTCAATGCGTACTAAAATCGTAAATTGATTAGGGAGGAAAACCTCACGAATGAAACCAACAATGGAGATTTTAGCAAGAATCAGTCAGAACTCAAGCAAAAATAAAGAAGAAGTATTCACCAGATTATACCGTTACCTTCTGCGTCCTGATATCTACTATGAGGCATACCGAAATTTGTACGCTAACAGTGGAGCGGCGACCAAGGGAGTAAATGAAGATACGGCGGATGGATTCAGCGAGGCAAAAATCAACCGTATCATCAAATCGCTGGAAACAGAAACCTATCAACCCAAGCCGGCCCGCCGCACCTATATCCAAAAAGCCAACGGGAAAATGCGTCCGCTGGGGATTCCCACCTTTACGGACAAGCTGGTACAGGAGGTGCTTCGACTGGTGCTGCAAGCTGTGTATGAGCCGGTTTTTCTAAATTGCTCACACGGATTTCGGCCAAACCGGAGCTGCCATACCGCATTAGCACAGGCCAAACAGGAGTTCTCCGGTGCAAGGTGGTTTATAGAGGGCGACATCAAGGGTTGCTTTGACCACATTGACCACACTGTTTTGGTGGGGCTGGTAAACCGAAAAATCAAGGATGCGCGGCTGATAAAGCTGCTGCACAAATTTCTGAAAGCCGGATACATGGAGGACTGGCGTTATCACATCACATATAGTGGAACGCCCCAGGGTGGGATTATCTCTCCTATTCTGGCCAATATCTATCTGCATGAGCTGGACAAATTTGTGATGGCGCTGAAGGCTGGTTTCGATGTCTATGAGGAGAAAAAGTACACACCTGAATACAATGCGCTACTCAGTAAAAAGAAAGTGGTACAACGGCAAATCAAAAAGGCTGAGGGCGAGGAGCGCCAGCGGCTTATTGAAAAATACAGGGAAATTCGCAAGCAAATTCTGACGACGCCCGCAAAATCCCATACCGACAAGAAAATCAAGTATATCCGCTATGCGGACGACTTTTTGATTGCGGTGAACGGGAGGCGGGAGGACTGTGTAGAAATCAAGCGAAAACTGGCCGAGTTTATCGGTGGGATGTTGAAGATGGAACTCAGCGAAGAAAAGACGCTCATTACCCACAGCAGCGAATATGCCCGATTCCTGGGATATGATGTCCGGATACGGCGGGATGGGAAAATAAGGCGTGTCGGAAAGTTGAAACAATCAAAGCGCACGCTGAACAATAAAGCGGAATTAGTTGTACCATTGGACGATAAAATCCATAAATTCATCTTCTCAAAAGGCATTGCGATTCAAGAGGAAAACGGAAACCTGCGACCCGTCCACCGGGCGGAGCTGCTACACATGACGGATTTAGAAATTGTCTCCAGTTATAACAGCGAACTTAGGGGAATCTGCAATTACTACAACTTGGCAAGCAACTTTTATAGGCTGAGTTATTTGGCCTACTTGATGGAGTATAGCTGCCTGAGAACCCTTGCCAACAAACACAGAAGCTCTGTACCGAAAATCATCCGCAAATTTCAAGATGGACAGGGTCAGTGGGGTATCCCCTATGAAACAAAAAAAGGCTGGAAATGGTGCTATTTTGCCAGCTACGCCGACTGCAAGACAGTGAAGAATCCGACAGACATAGTTACGTCCGCAACCCAACAGCATAGACTTTCGGTGAATACAATCGAGAAACGATTAAAAGCGTGTGAATGTGAATTGTGCGGAACAACGGACAGTCCCTGCTTTGAGATTCACCATGTGAACAAACTCAAAAATCTGAAAGGGAAACTGCCTTGGGAAGTCGCTATGATTGCAACGCGGCGCAAAACTTTAGTGGTGTGCCATAATTGCCATGTCATGATTCACCACCAGTGAGTATCTGATTGAACAAGCAAAGACGGAGCCGTGTACAGCGAGAGTTGTAAGCACGGTTCTGAGGGGGGGCTGAGCAGACCTGCCGCCGCAATGCGGTAAGGCGGCTCTTTCCTACCCTACAACTTCCTTGTGAGCCTGCTTTACGCGCAGGCGTTCCAAGCCCTTTATTACAGCGCGGACCAGATTCATCACGGCCCGCTGCCGCGCCACGTTCGTTTTGTACTGGACGAGTTTGCAGCCATGCCGCTGCCGGGCTTTACCCGTGAGCTTGCGACGATGCGCTCGCGTTCCATCTCGGCAAGCGTTATCATTCAGAATATGGCGCAGATCAAAGAATTGTATAAGGATAGCTGGGAGACAATTCCAGGTAACTGCGATACCATTTTGTATCTTGGCGGTAACGAGTCCAGTACGCACAAATATGTCTCCGAGATGCTCGGCAAAGCCACGATTGATACCAAAACGCATGGACAGACGAAGGGCAAATCCGGTTCTTACTCAACCAATTTCCAGATGTCCGGGCGCGAGCTGCTGACACCGGACGAGGTGCGGAAGCTGGACAACCGCTATGCGCTGCTGTTCATCCGCGGTGCAAGCCCGGTCATGGATGAAAAGTATGATCTCATGCACCATCCAGCGATCTCACACAGTTCCCTCGGCGGTGCAGCGCCTTACATTCATCATGGAACCAAACCGGCCGTTTACACTGGCCGTCCGCTGCTTCGAGTGGGCGGTACCGAAGCAATCCATCCATTGAAGGAGGAATTTCATTGAAGAAACCTTTTGAATCCAAAGCTAAACGGCTCTACTCGATCTGCGCCAGTGTGTTTTTCATGCTGGCGGTTTTTGTTGTCCCGGCGTTCGCGGCGGACGGCGATCCGCTTGCGGTCGTCAACAATCTGAGCGACTTCATTTTCTCGCTCATTCGCGCGGTCGGCTTGATCCTGCTCGGCTTTGGCATTTTGCAGGTCGGTCTGTCCCTCAAGTCGCACGATCCGTCGCAGCGCGCGAACGGCATCCTGACCGTCGCGGGCGGTATCGTCATTACGTTCACCAAGGAGATCCTGACGCTGATCACCGGCTGAGAAATGCCGCGGGAATGGCAGCTCCATTCCCGCGGCACAGATCCTATGATGTTGTATTGTCCAGAATTCTGCGATAATTCCGCTTGGCGTACAAAATCCTGCGAATCTGTACAGTGTCTCCGGCGACCACATAGAACACCAGATAGCTTTCTACGATCAGATACCGATAGCCCTTGGCCGCCAGCGCAATATCACGCGGCTTTGGGCATCGAAACGGCATCTGCGAGAGGCTCTCGATTTCCTCAATGAGCAGATCGTAGTACCGAAGCGCAGCCTGCTGGGACAGTGTGTTCAGATAGTCGATGATCTCCTGTAAGTCTTTCTTGGCGGTCGGGTAGATTTTAATCTTATAAACGTCCATGCACAAGCCCTCGCAGCTCTCTGGCGACGCTTAAAAAGTCCTCACCCTCTGCGCCTTCGGCAATTTCTGCTTCCGAAACCGCAAGTTTGGCATAGAGGTCGATCAGCGCCTGCTGGCGCTCATACTCTGCCATGCTCTGCACGACCATGTCACCTGTGCCGTTTCGTGTAATGAACACAGGCTCGCGCGTCTGCTTGCAGAAGTCGGAAATCTCATTGGCGCTGTTGCGCAGATCAGAAATCGGTCGAATACTCGGCATACTGCATCCCTCCTTCACTTGCAGTATAGCAAAATATCGAGTATTTTACAACATAAATTTTGATTGCGAGGTGATACCATCTCAAGTGGAAACTGGATCATAGATAACCTCAATTCTTCGCTGGAAACGTGGAATGATAAACTATCTGAAATCTGGACGTTGCTGACCACCAGCCCGGAGAATTTCAAAGGCGGTGGGATCTGGAATGTGATCGTCGGGATCAATGATGCGCTGAAAGCCATTGCATATGCGCTTCTGGTTCTGTTCTTTGTGATCGGCGTGATGAAAACCTGCGGCAGCTTTACGGAGCTGAAGCGTCCGGAAGTGGCGTTCAAATGCTTCATCCGTTTTGTGCTGGCGCAGGCGGCAGTTACCTATGGCATGGAGCTGATGACGGCGCTGTTCTCGATTGCGCAGGGTGCGATCCAGACAATCATGGGCGCGTCCGGCCTTTCGGCAATGGAAGCATCCACACTGCCTGCCGAGATTGCAACGACGATTGAAGATGTGGGCCTGCTGGAAAGCATTCCTCTCTGGGCAGTGACGCTGCTCGGTTCGCTGTTCATTTGGGTGCTGTCACTCGTCATGATTCTGACCGTCTATGGCCGCTTTTTTAAGCTCTATATGGCGACGGCGATTGCGCCGATCCCGCTTTCTAGTTTTGCAGGACAGCCCTCCAGCAGTATCGGCATGGCGTTCATTAAGAGCTACGCCGCCATCTGCTTGGAGGGCTGTGTCATTTTGCTGGCCTGTATTATTTTCTCGCAATTCGCATCCAGCCCGCCCGTCGTAACAGAAGGACTTGCCCCGGCAACGGTCGTCTGGAACTACATTGGCGAGCTGATATTCAATATGCTGGTGCTCGTTGGCTCCATCAAAATGTCCGACCGCATCATCCGGGAATTGATGGGACTTGGATAAGAAACCCTCCATCCGTAGTTGGATGGAGGGTTCTGAATCTTATGATTTATTTATTATACGCCGTGACGAAATTCAGCGTTGTTTTTTGTCAGCAGGTATAGACAATACTGGTTCATGCTGATACCTTCGCGTTTGGAGTTTTCCGCAAGTGCGCGGTGCAGTGACTTCGGAAGCCGCAGCTTGAACTGACCGGAATACTCGTCATCAGACATCGGTTCCGGAATCTCATAGCCATCTTCCATCGCGGCGGCCAGCCATTCGCGTTTGCAGTCCAGCGCGTTTTTCAGCGCCGCTTCCGCCGTCTCGCCGCTGGTCAGGCAGCCGCGCAGCTCCGGATACGAGGCTACAAAACCGCCTTCCTCCGTGTCCGGAACAAGCTCCAGACGATACGGAAGATTCATATAATACTCAATCGTCTTCACGATTTGACACCTCGCTTTCTACAACCTCTTTTACCATCATAACATAGACTTTCTTGATCGGTTCGTGCATGGGAATCGTAATTGGCGCGCAGCCGGGCTTGCGAAACGTACAATGACTGCTGCCGCCGTTTGGCTGGCGCATTTCATAGCCGTAGCTCTCCAACACCTTACGCAGCTCATCAAAACGAAGATCGCGCGATAATCCGCAGATTCTTGCCAATAGTTTATCCCATTTTGACACGGCGCATCACCTCTGTCTCTCTGTACAGCCTTATTATAACATGGTGTCATATATGGTGTCAAATGATTTTTACATAGGTTTTATACTACCTGCCTGCAATCTTCCGCGCCAGCGACACGGCCCACGAAATCAGTCCCAGGACAATGAGTGCATACCAGATCCCATTCGCCAGCGCGTAGTGGCTGTAATACCAGCCGGAAAACAGCGTCGGCACGATCAGCGCATACAAAAGCGGCAGACCGAGGTGCAGCAGCGACGCGGCATGAAATAATACGGACAGAAGCAAACAGCCTGCCCCAAACACAATCATCAACATGGCATGACCCCCCTTTTGAAAGTTTGTGCCATGTTAGCTTGGAACAAGAAAAAATGCAAGGGTCAATCCAAAGAAACTTAGAAATTGGAGGGATTCATCATCGAAGTTAAAATCAACAAAGAAATTCAGCGGTATCAGGAGAGCATTCTGTTCGGCTTATCCCTGCGGCAGATGGTGTTCGCGCTGCTTGCCATCGGCGTGGCCGTGGGCGCGTATTTCGGACTAAAGCCGCTCATCGGCGCGGCAGAGGTCGGCTGGGTGTGCATGCTGGCGGCGTTCCCGTTTGCCATGTGCGGCTTTTTTACTTACAACGGCATGCCTGCGGAACGTTTCCTGCTGGCGGTCATCCGTTCCGAGATCCTCTGCCCGCGAACACTTGCATATCATCCGCAGAATCTGTATGCAGAATTGCTGCTGGATTCCAATTCCATGCGGGAGGTGCTGACGCTTGATTAAAACCCTCAACAACACCATCAAGCAGGATCGAACGGCATATAAAATCCCGCGCAGCGTACAGGATGTCATTCCCATCCAGCGGATCTTCGCGGATGGGATTTTTCAGTTCGGAACGAAATATTCCAGAACGCTGCGCTTTTCGGACATCAACTATGCCATCGCGTCCAAAGAGGATAAAACCGCGATGTTCCTCGGCTACAGTGAGCTTCTCAATGCGCTGGACAGCGGCTCGACTACGAAGCTCACGATCTGCAACAAGCAGGTTAACCGGCAGGCGTTTGAAGATACCGTTCTGCTCCCGCAGCGCGGAGACACCCTCGACGGATTCGTGAACGAGTTCAATGGGATGCTGGAAGGCAAAATCTCCGGCAGCTCCGCCAGCGTAGAACAGGAGCGGTTCATCACGGTTTCCGTTCACAAAAAGAATGTAGACGAAGCACGCACATTCTTTTCCCGTGTAACAGGCGAAGTGTCCTCCAAACTCTCGCGGCTCAATTCGTCCTCCAACGAGCTGGACGCCGCCGAGCGGCTGGATGTGCTGCGCGGCTTCTTTAGACCAGAAGAAGCGGCACTGCCGTTCGACCTGCAATCCGCCATGAAGCGCGGGCATAATCTCAAGGACACGATCTGCCCGGACAGTCTGGAATTTCATCGGGATTATTTCAAGATGGGAAGTCAATATGGCCGTGTGCTGTTCCTTAAAGACTACGCCAGCTACATCAAAGACAGCATGATTCTGGAGCTGACCGACCTCAACCGGCGCATGATGCTCTCCATTGACATGATCCCCGTGCCGACCGACGAAGCCGTGCGCGAGGTGGAGAACAAGCTCCTCGGCGTGGAGACGAACGTCACCAACTGGCAGCGGCGGCAGAACAGCAACCAAAATTTCTCTGCCGTTGTGCCGTATGATCTGGAACAGCAGCGCAAGGAAACCCGCGAGATGCTGGATGATCTCACGACCCGCGACCAGCGGATGCTGTTCGCCGTGGTCACGCTCGTGCATCTGGCAGACAGCAAGAAGGAACTGGACAGCGACACCGAAACGCTCCAATCCATTGCGCGCAAGCACCTGTGCCAACTGGCGAAACTGAGCTTTCAGCAGCAGGACGGCCTGATCACCGCGCTGCCGCTCGGTCTGCGGCGCATCGACGCGCTGCGGACACTCACGACAGAAGCCCTCGCGGTGCTTATGCCGTTCAAGGCACAGGAGATCCGCCACCGGCACGGCATCTACTACGGTCAGAACGCGATCTCCAAAAATCTCATTCTGGCAGACCGAAAAGAGCTGCTCAACGGCAACGGCTTTATTCTCGGCGTCTCCGGCTCCGGCAAGTCCTTTGCCGCCAAACGCGAGATCACGGAGATCGCGCTGTCCACGAATGACGACATTATCATCATCGACCCTGAAGCCGAGTATCGCCCGCTGGTCGAAGGCTTGGGCGGCGAGGTCATTGAAATCTCCGCGACCTCGCCCAATCATATCAATGCTCTTGATATGGAGTCCGGCTACAACGGCGGTGACAATCCAGTTGTGCTGAAATCCGAATTCTTATTGTCCCTCTGTGAACAGCTCGTAGGGGCTGGCAAGCTGTCTGCGAAGGAGAAATCCATCATTGACAGGTGTACTGCCCAGGTCTACCGCGAGTTCATCCGAAACGGCTATCTCGGCGTTGTGCCAACATTACAAAACTTCCATGCCGCGCTCCTGGAGCAGCCGGAACCCGAAGCGCGGGACGTTGCGCTGGCATTGGAACTGTTCACGGAGGGCAGCCTCAACACCTTTGCCAAGTACACGAACGTGGACACCAACTCCAGAATCCTCTGCTATGACATCCGTGACCTCGGCAAGCAGCTTTTGCCGGTCGGTATGCTCGTTGTGTTGGACAGCGTGTTCAACCGAATCATCCGAAACCGCAAGATCGGCAAAAACACATGGCTTTATATTGATGAAATCTATTTGCTGTTCCAGCACGAATACAGCGCGAATTTCCTGTTCACGCTCTGGAAACGAATGCGCAAATACGGTGCCTGCGGCACGGGGCTGACGCAGAATGTCGACGATCTGCTGCAATCCCATACTGCCCGAACGATGCTGGCGAACAGCGAGTTTTTGCTCATGCTCAATCAGGCAAGCACAGACCGGATCGAGCTGGCGCGGCTGCTCAATATTTCGGACAATCAGCTTTCGTATATTTCGGGCGTAGATTTTGGACATGGGCTTCTCAAGTGCGGCAGCACCATCGTGCCATTTGTGGATCATTTTCCGAAAAACGGTAGGCTGTATCAGCTGATGACCACAAAAATGTCTGAACGGGTGGAGCAGGCGTCGTAATGCGGGAGGTCAAAGAAAAATCACCGCTGAAGGAGCGCGCCGCCGAAACGCTCAAACCTGCGCCGCGAACAGCGTTCCGCCGCGGCGCGGATGCTTCCTTTCAGCAGCTCCGGCAGGAGCTGCGCGACGCAGCACAGGATGGGCAGCCGGAGGATCGCTACGAGAGCGGCAAGATCACAGACACCGCCGACCATGCCGTGCAGGAAGTCCGCCATCTGGCAGAAAAAGCTGTCCACAAGCTGCCGAAAACAAAATCCGAACCGCAGCGGGAAACCAGAACGGAATCTGTTCCACAACACGAGCAGTCCCGACAGCCTACTACAGTACCGAGAGAATATCCGCCTGTTTCTGCGCAACCGGACTATCCACCACAGAGCCAGCCGCAGGTAAGTCGTTCTGTGCGCGAATCGGCTTCTCCTATCAGGGAGAAGCTGGTTTCTCCGGCAAGCGACAAGCAGCCTAAAATGCGAGAGCATACACCGACCGCTGATGCGCCTGTGCAGCAGCCCCAGCATACAGCTCCGCAGATTCATGAAAACGTAAAGGCTGTTTCTACGGAAACGACACCATCGCTAACGGAGCGTTCTGTCCGAGAGGCGGTTTCTCCAGTTAAAGAGAAGCCTGTTCCTCCCGTAAATATCCCACAGCCCAAAATGCGAGAGCATACACCGACCGCTGATGCACCCGTACAGCAGCCCAAGCATCTAGCTTCGCAGATTCATGAAAAGCCGCAGGCTGTTCACCACGCGCAGGTAAACCGATCCGTGCGCGAACTGGAAACATCAGTAAGAGAAAAGCCTGCTGGGAAAGCAAGACCGGCAGAACAACGGTCGCTTGGAAAATCTCCTGCCAGCACGGAACCGTCTGCACCTGCGACGACTCCGACGATGCAGCCATCAGCACGAACTCTGCCAAGAGAAAAACCGATTGTTTCCTCTCCGCGAGAACCGCTTGCCACGCCAAAACCGGATGCCACACAGTTCGCGCTTCCTGAAATCAAGACGAAAGAGTACATCCGAAGTAGGCGGCAAAAGCAGAATTTTCTCAAAGAGGAAGCAAACGGTATTGAAAACATAACCGCAGATTCCGAAACATTTTCGCCGGTCATCCGTACACGGGAAACTGTTCGTGAACAGCAAAAACTCCACGTTTCCCATAGTACGGAGCCGGAGCAGTCAGCCCTGCCGCAGATCCGAACACGGCAGCCGCAGGCGGCCTCCATGCGCGCCAATACGGAATCCGTGACGCCGGATACCCCGCAGACACTGCTGCCGGATATCAAGAGCAAGCGGAAATACATTGCGGCGCAGCAGCCAACACAGGTAACGCCTGTGCAGGCAAACCCACAGCAGGCCGCGAGAGAAATGATTCAAGGTGATATAAAATTATGTAAACCGCTGTTTGCAAATGAAACTGCCCCTCTGCCAACGGGCAAAAATGCCGCTCCTGCAAAACCTGTGCGTGTTCAGAAGCAGGTGCGTCCGGCTGTTGTGAGAAAGCAAAAGATCAAAACAGCCCCGAAAGCGAAAATCAAGTCCGCCACATCTGCGGGAAAAGCCTTGCCATGCAAAGCGTCGGCGGCTGCTCCCAAGCAGGCCGCAACTGTCATCCGCAAAGGGCAGGTGCTTCGGGATACGGCGATCAAAACGGCGAAAGTAGCAAAAGAGGCCGGAAGGAAGGTCCTGCGGGCAATCGTGGCAGCGGCAGAAAAGCTGGCCGCAGCTATCGGCGCAGGCGGCGCGGCGGCAGTTTCCGTTGTTGTGGTGATCCTGCTCGTGGGGATGCTGTTCGCTTCGCCGCTTGGAATCCTGTTCGCAGGCGAGGACACCGGCACGGAAATTAAAATCCCGGACGCGGTTGCGACGCTGAACGGCGAGTTCACCGACGAAATCTACCGTATCATGGAGGATCATCCATACGACGAGCTGGATATGCAGGAGGGCATGGAAGCGGCCATGCTGCAGAACTGGCGGAATGTGCTGGCTGTGTACGCGGTCAAGGTCTCAACCGACGAAGAACATGGGCTGGACGTTATGACGATGGATGAAGAAAAGCTCCAGCTTTTGCGGGAAGTTTTCTTCGACGCCAACAAGCTGGTGTACGAGCTGACGACCAGCATCGTAGATGGCGCACAAAAGACGATCCTGCATATTTCACTGCAAATTAAGGATGCCATGCAGATGGCAGATGAATACGGCTTCACCGACCAGCAGCGGGAAATGCTCGAAGAATTGCTGAAACCGGACTATGACGATATCTTCCTTTCCCTAATCGGCAATTACCAACCAGACGACACGCCCATCGGCCCCGTCGACATTTCGGACATTCAGGGCACGCTGCCGGATGATCTTGATCCGCTGCGAGAATCCATTGTCCTGACGGCGTATCAGCTTCTTGGAAAGGTGACGTATTTCTGGGGCGGCAAAAGTCTCGTCCTCGGCTGGGACAGCCGCTGGGGAACGCCGACGACGGTTACCGCACCGGGCAGCGGCTCGACCGGCAAGGTGCTGCCGTTCGGATTGGACTGCTCTGGCTTTGTAGACTGGACATTCTATAATGCCACAGATGGTGCATACCTGCCCGGACGAGGGGGTGGCGCAGCTTCGCAGCATGGCTACTGCACCAACATTGCATGGTCAGACGCGCTGCCCGGCGATCTCGTCTTTTACGCGGATGACAGCCACGTTGGGATCGTCTGTGGCTATGACAGCGTAGGAAATATCCTCGTCATCCACTGCTCCGGCGGGCAAAACGGCGTGGTCGTGACCGGGCGCGAGGGCTTTGCCGTTGCAGCAAGGCCGGATTTGTTTACGGACTAGCCTACATTTTGAAACTGAAAACCAAGACGGAAAAGAGGCGCAATATGAACGATACCATCACAGAGATCAACAAAGACACATTCTGGGGATTGATCCGGGAGGCGAGAGACGCCTGTGGTCAGGATATGTCTGCCATGGTGGAGCATCTGAAGGGACGCTTGGTATCTATGGGGGCAGAACAGGCACAGAGCTTTCACGATATTACGCAAGCTTACGAAGATCTCGCGTACAAGTACGGCTTGTGGGATGCTGCCGAAATTATAAAGGAATACGGCTGCAGCGATGACGGCTTTATAGACTTCCGCGCGTGGCTGATTGCGCAGGGAAAAGAAGTCTATCTGGCTGCGCTGGCGGACCCGGATTCGCTTGCAGAGGTCGAACCCTACGGGGATTGCAGCTTCGAGTTGATGAGCTATGTGGGAGAGTATGCATACAAGCAGCTCACCGGCAAAAGCACCTATGAGCAGACCGAACAGCGGAAATATAAGAAACTTGTGTCAGAACTGAAGCGGGACATTACCTACAAAGACGGCATTCAATTTCCCAGAGAGGGTGCGGAGCTGAAACAATTCCTGCCCCAGTTGTGTGCCAAGTATCCAGACCGGTGGCTCGAACCACATTGGATTTTCGCTCTGAAAGTAGCGCGAGAACTTTTCCATGCAGGGAAAGTGCATGATCACCAGCAGGTTTGTAAAAAGAGAAACCGCGGTCACGGCGGTGAGGCAAGATAATGAATATGAGTGAAACGACTTGCTTGTAAAATGGTATAATTTGCTTCGTTTGTGCGGCGTTCTTTGTTGGCTCTGGTGAATAGCTTTCTTTCTCGTTTTCTGCGATACTTGGCGTACCAAATCGAAAGGAGACTGCAATGGAAGAAAGAAAAAACCTATGCGCCATGCTGCCGGTCGCGCTCCATGCCAGAGTTCGGCAGGAGCAGGAAAAAGCCGGGATGACCCTCGGTGAGTATGTGGAAGCCATGATCACAGAATATTACGACTGGAAGGATGGAAAAATCATGACTGGAGAAATGAGAACCTTAGCCGCGCAGATCCCCGCAGAGCTCTTTGACCGCCTCGACCGCTACCTCAAGGAGCGCGGCATCAAGAAGAAGGACTTCTTAGTCGACATCATCACCCGCGCGCTGGAAGAAGCCGAAGCCGCCGAGGTGACCGAGACGATTACAGAAACACCGCCAAACGATGACGGAGAAGCGATACTGCACGATGAACCAGACGAACAGCCGGAAGCGGATGAAATCTGAACCCAAATCAAGCCCCCGCAGGTCATGCCTGCGGGGGTAAGCCTTTGTCACAAGCCGTCAGCCGACACGCGCCCGCGTGTCGGCTTTTCTGCGTCCCGGTGGGGACGCTGCACCCCAAAGGCATAAAAACCGCGCGTTGGAGCGCGTGTAACGGAGTACAAAACCAGATACACAGGAGGCAAGAAAACACAAATGCTATCTGAGCACCAAAACAAAAACGCAAATTTTCTCCGAATCCTGATGACACTCCGCGCCCTGCGTCAGCGCGGAGACATTACGGAAAAAGAATACCGCAAAGCAAAGAAGTATTATCAGAACCTGACCGGCGCGGACATTGTCCTTACGGATTAAACTGTAATTTGCACGGTTTCCACAAGAATTCCCGCCGCCGTTTCAGCGTTTGGTAGAATTCGGGACCGTTTGAAAGATATCAGTAGACTTGAACCTTTTCGCGGATATACTTGTCGTTGACAAACGGCATGGGAGGTGAGAAAAATGCCAGTTGCAAAACTGATTGCGCCAACGACGAAGCAGGAGATCCCCAAGCTGCGCGTGGCGGCATATTGCCGCGTGTCCTCAAACTCCGCAGATCAGCGAAATTCCTTTGCAACGCAGGAACATGTTTATACGAAATACATTGCAGAGAAGCAGGAATGGGAGCTGGTCGACATTTTTGCCGACGAGGGTCTCAGTGGCATGAAAGCGGATAACCGTCCGGAATTTCAGCGGATGATCCGCATGTGCGAGCTGCACCAGATCGACCTGATCCTCACAAAATCCGTCTCCCGCTTTGCCCGCAACGTCAAAGAGGCGCTGAGCTACACGCGAAAATTAAAGCTGCTCGGCGTTGGGGTGCAATTTGAAGAAGATGGCGTCAACACACTGGCGATGGCCGACGAGATGCTGCTCAATACGTTTGCAGCCATTGCGCAGGAGGAATCCAAGTCCATCTCGCAGAACCAGCGGCTGTCCATTGTCAAACGGATGGAGTCGGGGGAATACATCGCAAGCAATGCACCGTATGGATATCGGCTAATTGATAAAAAACTTGTTATCTATGAACCGGAAGCCGAGGTCGTTCGTTGGATATTTGCAGCGTACTTAAATGGAATGTCGACGGTTGAAATTGCACACGAATTAAGCGCAAAAAGCGTTCTGACAAAGGGGAAGAAAGAACAGTGGAAAGCGAACAGAATCGCGTATATCTTGTCCAATGAAAAATACGATGGGGATACACTATTCCAGAAATACTATGGCGAGGAAACCGTGCCATTCAAAAAACATCGCAATTATGGAGAGATGGATCAGTTTTTTGCGTACAATACCCACGATGCAATTTTACCACAGGGAATGTTTCAGGCTGTACAAACGCTGCTTCAGAGCAGAGGCAGGAAGTTTGGAAGGAAAATGTCTCAATCAGAATACACTCTTACAAGCCGCATTCGGTGTTCCGAGTGCGGCGCTTTCTATCATCGGAAGGTGCGGAACGGAACGGTCAAATGGGTCTGCTCCAGACACGCAGCAGACACAACCGCCTGCAATTCCGGCTATTACAGTGAGGAACGTATTTACGACGGCATCATCACCATGATCAACAAGCTGCGCTTTTGCAAAGAAGATATCCTTGGTCAGACGATTCAGAAGCTGGAATTTGCCGCCGCAGCCTATAAGCGGAACAACAGAGCGGCCAGCCAGCTCAGTCAGAGCATTGCCGAACTGAACGCAAAGCTGCTTGCACTGGAGCGGCTTCGCACAAAGGGATACCTCGCCGCAGATATTTACCATACGCAGGCGCGGGAGATCCGCCAGCAGCTCGATAAACTGAAAACCGAGCGATACAGCAGCTTTGAGTCCAAGATTCTCACCATGCTGGAAGATGTCCGAAAGCTGAAATCCCTGATTGACGAGCTGGAACAGCCGCTGGAAGTGTTCGACGAGAAGCTGTTCCATGAGATTGTTACCGACATTTGCATCAATCACCATGACGAAATGACGGTAACGCTGCTTGGCGGACTCAGATTTACAGAACAGATTTAAGAGGAACAGGTATGAAAAAGATTCGATATTTACCGTTTGGCTACACCATCCGCAACGGTCAAACCGTGATCGACCAGCAGGAGGCCGAAACTGTGCGCGGCATTTTTACGGCATATATTCACGGGGCATCGCTCAAGGAGATTGCGGAAGATCTCACAGCGAAAAACATCCCATACACAGAGCGAAGCTGCGTTTGGGACAAGGCGAGAATCTCTCGGATACTAGAAAACGCCAAATACACCGGCGATGCTGAATTTGACGCGATCATCGAAGACGCTGTCTACGAGGAAGCGGTCGCAGCCAAAAGCGCACGGCGCTGGAATCGGGCCGTTACAGAATGTGAAGGAATCCGGCAGCTCCGCGACCATATCCGCTGCGGAAATTGCGGCGCGCCCATGCTCCGGCACATCAACTCCAAGCGGGCCGTCCGGGAAAGCTGGACGTGCAGCAACACTGCCTGCGGCCTGCGGGTGCGAATCAGCGATGGTGAACTGCTCCAAAAGGTCACGCTGCTTATGAACCGTATCATTGAAAACGCCGATCTCCTGCTGCCACATGAAATAGTGCGGCGCACAGATTCTCCTGCGGTGCAGGAGCTGCAGCAGCAGATCGCAAATGAGATGTTGCGGGAGCAGCCGGATGAGCAGCGGATCGTAGACCTGCTGCGCGAGATTGCAGGCCAGCTTTATCGGCAAACCAATGCAAAAACACAGATCGCCGCGCAGATTGCCAGAAAACGCGCCGCTTTGATGCACCCACAGGATGCGTTCAACAGCGCCTGCTTTTCCAGCCTGATTGACGCCGTCTCCCTTTCCGCGGGAGGCAGCGTCATTCTGCATACAAAGACACAGACCGAGATTTATGAAAGCGAGGATAAACCGAATGGAAGTACAGAAAATCCCAAAGCGGACAGTCACCCTGATTGAACCGAAGAAGTCCATCCTTGTAGACAAGGAGAAATATCACCAAAAGCGAGTGGCGGCCTACTGCCGCGTCTCCACAGACTCCGAAGAACAGCTTACATCCTATCAGAACCAGATGCGCGTTTATACCGAAATGATCGCCGCCAGGAAAGAGTGGGAGTTTGCCGGCCTTTATGCCGATGAGGGCATCTCCGGCACAAGGGCGGACAAACGCCCGGAATTTCAGCGCATGATCCGCGACTGCCAGAACGGAAAGATCGACTATATCATCACAAAATCCGTCTCCCGCTTCGCCAGAAACACGGTAGAGTGTCTGGAATATATACGCTCGCTGAAAGCGCAAGGCATTGGGATTTTCTTTGAGGAACAGAACATTGACACGCTGAAAAGCGACAGTGAATTGTATCTTGTCATTTACGCAGGCTTTGCGCAGTCCGAATCCGAGAGCATCAGCAAGCACATCACATGGACCTACCGCAAAAACTTCGAGGATGGGAAAGTGAGCTTTCAGTACAAGCGGCTGCTGGGCTACCGGAAAGGCGAGGATGGCAAACCGGAGATCGTGCCGGAGGAAGCGGCCATCGTAGAACGGATTTTTGAAATGCTTCTCGCTGGACAGCCAGTGGGACTTATCGCGCAGACACTCCAATCCGAGAACATTGAGATTCCCGGAAAGGACCTCAGCTTCAGCAAGAACATGATTATGAACATCCTGCGGAATGAAAAATACTGCGGTGACAGCATTCTTCAGAAAACCGTGACCGTAGACTGCATTTCCAAAACACGCAAAGCGAATCACGGAGAAGCGCCGATGTACCTTGTCGAGAACAGCCACCCGGCGATCATCAGCCGCGACATTTTCCACCGCACACAGGAAGAACTGGCGCGGCGAAAGGCCCTCCGACCAAAATCGGATAAGACGTCTATTACCCAAAGCGGGAAATACTCCAAATACGCGCTGAGCGAGGTGCTGCACTGCGCCGAATGTGGCAGCCGCTACAAGCGTGTGACATGGAATATCCGCGGAAAGAAGAAAATCGTCTGGCGCTGCGTCAGCCGATTGGATTACGGAAAGAAATACTGCAAGGATTCCGTCACAGTGGAGGAAGCCGCCCTGCATGGGGCCGTTGTCCGGGCGCTGAACCGCTTTCACGCGGAGGACGAGTCCACCTACCTCACGCTTATGAAAGCCACCATCGGAGAAGCCATCGGCATAAATGGCGGTTCGGAGGAAATTGACCTACTCACGCGCCGCATCGATGCGCTGAACAAACGGATGCTGGAACTGGTCAACGAAACCGTTGCGGCTGGGAAAGACGTAGAAAGCAGCGAGGATGAATTCAAAAGCATCTCCGATCAAATCGAGCAGCTTAACCGCCGCATTGCCGCAATTCAGGAGAGTGTGCGCGGCGATGCCACGCGGCAGGCGCGGCTGGAGGAAATCCAGAATATCATTGCCAAGCGAACCGCCAACGAAACGCAGTACGATGACAGCATCGTGCGCCAGATGATCGAGTGCATCAAAGTACATAACGATGGAAAGCTGACGATCATTTTCGGCGGCGGGTATGAGATCGAGGAAACATTATAAAGAATCAGTCTGCAAGATACAGAAAAGTAAGAGGTGCGCGCACACCTTTGCGAGCGTTTTCCCTGAGAGGTTGGTATCACATTTTGATACCACCAACCGCTCAGAGAAAACAGATAAATATTTTTCCGCAAGGTGAAATTTTGACGGATTACCCTATATAATAAAAAGGAAACTGGCAAAGGAAATAGAAAATATGATTTATTACATTGCAGATATGCATTTTGGACATACGAATGTGCTCCGTTTTGATAATCGCCCATTTTCAGATACCGCGCAGATGGATGATACGCTGCTTCAAAATTGGAATGAGCGTGTAACGGCTGACGATACCGTCTATGTTTTGGGTGATGCGTTCTGGAAAAACGAAGAAAACAGCATTCGAATCATCCAGCAGCTCAACGGTCATAAGCACCTGATTCAAGGAAACCACGACCGCGTGAAAGGAAAGCTCCGCCCTTATTGGGAGAGCATCGAGCAGTATGCAGAGGTCAACGATGAGAATCGGCTGGTGATTCTGAGCCATTACCCGATTCTGTTTTATAAGAACCAGCATTATGGCGCGGTCATGCTATACGGTCATGTACATAATACACGCGAGTGGAAACTCGTTGAGAAGTGGAAGAACGAGCAGTGGGCGATGGGCATCCCCAGCAGATTGATCAATGTCGGCTGCATGATGGATTACATGAGATACACACCGCGCACACTGACGGAGCTGCTGGACGCCAACCCGATGCCGGAGATCGCCAGAGATCGCAAGGACGGAAGCGCAGTTGAAAGCGCGGAGCAGCAGAACAAGCGGGAAAGGACGTGGGATCTGAATGAAGGTTACACCGCTGAAAAAACAGAGTAAGAAAAACCAGCGCAAATTTCATGCAGCCAAGCGCGGTTCATGGAACGGCGTCTCCCCAATCACCCGTGTTGTGCAGAGCAAGCGGATTTATGACCGGAACCGCAC
>OHJC01000068.1_pt1 | contig 64900 bp, 59 predicted proteins | sample 1568461 | NCBI WGS metagenome assembly OHJC01 (sample SAMEA3879535, study PRJEB24766) | human gut metagenome | biome: human-associated habitat; feature: feces | place: USA | collected 1985/1987 | reverse complement strand
TGTAAACACACATGGCTCGTATTGCAGGTGTAGATTTACCAAGAGAAAAACGTGTTGAGATTGGTTTGACTTATATCTATGGAATCGGCAGAGTTAGTGCTGACCGTATCCTTGCTGAGGCAAACGTTAATCCTGATACCCGTTGCAGAGACTTAACTGACGACGAGGTAAAAAGAATTAGTGCAGTAATCGATGAGACTCAGGTTGTAGAAGGTGACTTAAGACGTCAGACAGCTCTTGATATCAAGAGATTACAGGAAATCGGATGCTATCGTGGAATCCGTCATAGAAAAGGACTTCCGGTTCGTGGTCAGAAAACAAAGACCAATGCAAGAACAAGAAAAGGTCCTAAGAGAACTGTTGCAAACAAGAAGAAATAATTCTTGGCAACTATATAATTTTAAATTTAAGAAAGTAGGTTAGTTTAGATATGGCTAAAGTTACAAAAAAAGTGACAAAAAAGCGTGTAAGAAAAAACGTTGAACATGGACAGGCACATATTCAGGCATCCTTCAATAACACCATCGTTACATTAACAGATGCTGAAGGTAATGCATTATCATGGGCAAGTGCCGGTGGTCTTGGATTTAGAGGTTCAAAGAAATCTACTCCATATGCTGCACAGATGGCAGCAGAAACTGCTACAAAAGCAGCTCTTATACATGGATTAAAAACAGTTGATGTTATGGTTAAAGGACCAGGATCAGGAAGAGAAGCAGCAATCCGTGCCCTTCAGGCAGCCGGACTTGAAGTTCTTTCTATTCGTGACGTAACTCCAGTTCCTCATAATGGATGTCGTCCACCAAAACGTCGTAGAGTATAATTAGGAGGGATATCTAAAATGGCAGTAAATAAAGTTCCTGTTCTGAAAAGATGCAGATCTCTTGGTTTAGAGCCAAGTTATTTGGGATATGATAAAAAATCTAACAGAGAATTAAAGAGAGCGAACAAGAAGGTATCTGAGTATGGCCTTCAGCTTCGCGAAAAACAGAAAGCAAAATTCATTTACGGAGTATTAGAGAAACCATTCCGTAACTATTATGATAAAGCAGACCAGATGAAAGGTATGACAGGTACAAACCTGATGACTATCTTAGAGAGCCGTCTTGATAATGTTATCTTCCGTCTTGGATTTGCAAGAACCAGAAGAGAAGCAAGACAGATCGTTGACCACAAATTCGTTACAGTTAACGGAAAGTTAGTTAACATTCCTTCTTACCTGGTAAAAGCTGGCGATGTAATCGAAATCAAAGAGAGCCGTAAAAATTCCCAGAGAATGAAAGATGTCGTAGAAGTAGCTGGCGGCAGATTAGTTCCGGAATGGCTTGATGTTGATGCAGAGAAAATGCAGGGAACCGTAAAAGAGTTACCTTCCAGAGAAATGATTGATGTACCAGTAGACGAGATGCTTATCGTCGAGTTGTATTCTAAATAATCATAAACTAGCGGGCTGAAAGAAGAAACAAATTACCCGAAAGAAGGAGGGGCTTTGTAGTGTTCGATTTTCAAAAACCAACAATTGAAATTGCTGAAATTTCTGAAGACAAAAGATATGGAAGATTCGTATGCGAACCTTTGGAAAGAGGATATGGTACAACACTTGGTAATTCTTTAAGAAGAATCATGTTGTCATCCCTGCCAGGTGCAGCAGTAAGTCAGGTTAAAATCGATGGTGTACTTCATGAGTTCAGTTCTATTCCTGGCGTAAAGGAAGATGTTACTGAAATCATTATGAACATCAAAGAGCTTGCAATCCGTAATAACAGCGCTGATGATGAGCCTAAGGTAGCTTACATTGAGTTCAGTGGTGAAGGCGTTGTTACAGCAGCAGATATTCAGGTAGATCAGGATATTCAGATCATGAATCCGGATTTAGTAATTGCACACTTAAACGGCGGTGCTGATTCCAAATTATACATGGAATTAACCATTACCAAAGGTAGAGGTTATGTCAGCGCAGATAAGAACAAAGATGCAGATTTACCAATTGGTGTAATCGCAGTAGATTCTATCTATACACCGGTAGAGCGTGTGAACTTATCCATTCAGAATACCCGTGTGGGTCAGATTACCGATTACGATAAACTGACACTTGACGTATATACCAATGGAACACTTGCTCCAGATGAAGCAGTCAGCTTAGCTGCAAAGGTATTAAGCGAGCACTTAAGTCTTTTCATTGACCTTTCCGAGAATGCTAAGACAGCAGAAGTCATGATTGAGAAAGAAGACAATGCGAAGGAAAAAGTTCTTGAGATGAACATTGACGAACTGGAGTTATCCGTACGTTCTTACAACTGCTTGAAGAGAGCAGGTATCAATACTGTTGAAGAACTTACAAACCGTACACCGGAAGATATGATGAAAGTTCGTAACCTTGGACGTAAGTCTTTGGAAGAAGTATTAGCAAAATTAAAAGAATTAGGCCTTCAGCTCAATCAGGGCGACGAGGTTTAAGATAACTCAGTGCAGCAGCACCAGTAAGTCCGAAGAGCGTGGTGATGTTGGTTCATGAGTGGCACAAAACAAGCATTCGGTAAGTAAGTCCGATGAGCATGGCCGGATGTACCACAAATGGAGGAATAAAAATGGCAAAGTATAGAAAATTAGGAAGAACATCTTCCCAGAGAAAAGCATTACTGAGAAATCAGGTAACAGCATTATTAAACAATGGTAAAATTGTTACCACAGAAGCAAAAGCAAAAGAAATCCGTAAAATTGCAGAAGGCCTTATTGCAATGGCAGTTCGTGAGAAAGATAACTTCGAAGAAGTTACTGTAAAAGCTAAAGTTGCAAGAAAAGACAAAGACGGCAAGAGAGTAAAAGAAGTTGTAGATGGTAAGAAAGTTACTGTATATGACGAAGTGGAAAAAACAATCAAGAAGGATAATCCTTCCCGTCTTCATGCAAGAAGAGAGATGTTAAAAGTTCTTTATCCTGTAACTGAAGTTCCTACAGAAGCAGCAGGAAAGAAGAAAAATACAAAGAAAGTTGATTTAGTTGCAAAATTATTCGACGAAATCGCACCTAAGTATGCAGACCGTAACGGTGGTTACACAAGAATCGTAAAGATTGGTCAGCGTAAAGGTGACGGAGCTTTAGAAGTTCTTATCGAGTTAGTATAATTAACATCGTTTTATATGAATCAAAAAAGAGTCAGGACATTCGTGTCCTGGCTCTTTTTTGCTTGTTTACAGGAAATGAGACATTTGTCAACTTGATGGAAAGAGACAATTGTATATAATGAAATTAAGACAAAAGAATGGAGCAGGGAACAGACGATGAGACAATTTATGAAACCAGAAAGAATTCGAATCATAGCAGTGCTGGCTATTTTCAATTATATATTTTTAGGCTCGGAGTATCTGTTTGACAATATGATACGCTATGCAACAGATTCCGCAGGAGTAGTAAGGGCACAGAACTATGTGCTGGGAATCAGCGTAATAGGATTCCTGTTATTCCCATGCATTAACCGTTATTTTAACCAGAAGATGCGGGAGATAGGTTTATATTTATTGCCGATAGCAGGAATCATCTGCATTTTCGTAATTCAGGAGCATTTGTCCTATCGAAGTATGCTTTTATCCGGATTCCTGCTTTATATTTTATATGGCATGATTGGAAGTGCTGTACATTATTATGCTGTGGTAAGCCTTTCGACAGAAAAGGGACTTGCACAAACCGTTGGATTTGGATATGCCTTTGGATTATTGCTTCAGTTTATCAGCAATAATCTGATACATAACAGCACTGTAGAGTCTGTTGCACTTTCCGTTTTTCTGGCGGCAATGGTATTGCTGGTTCGCAGACTGAGTCTGGAATGCAGCCGGGGGGTAGTAGGAGCAGAGGATTCAGGGTCAGATTCAGATACTGATATCCGGAAGAATAACAGACGAAGCCTCCGGCATCCGATGCTTGCGGCATTGCTTTTGATTTCGATAGTGGTTCTGATGACATGCATTTTTCCAGTCTGGACAATGCAGTAACTTTAGTACATGCAGGTGGAAGTGTAGATATTGGTCAGTGGCCGAGATTATTGCTTGCGGTAAGCGGACTGTTGGCAGGAGTGCTTTTTGATATAAAAGAGCATAGATTTATGCAGATTATGATGTACTGTGTGACACTGCTTTCAACAATGTGTGTAGTGATAATAGTCTGGGGCGGACCATTTATGGCAGGTCTTATTGTGTTCTATTTGTCCGCAGGCTTCTTTGTGGTATATTTTACCACCAGTTTTATGGACCTTTCCTATTATATGAAAGTACCGGAGTTATGGGCTGGACTTGGAAGGGCAACAAATAATATCTGTGCCGGGATTACAGGAACTATTTCCCTGATGCTGATAGAGACCGGGGATGGAATGCGCATCAGCATCATAGCATTGATTTTATTTGCAGTTATCAGTATGCTGGTATATTTGTATATGGTACAGTTTCGTATGGATATACAGGAAGAAAATATGGCGAAAATGTTGGAAAAAGAACGTGAAAAATTTTTGGAGGATAAATTTCAGGCGTTTGTAAAGAATTATGCACTTACAAACAGGGAGCAGGATGTGTTAAGGTTATTGCTTTCTTCTGATGAAAGTGCGCAGGTAATAGCAGAGCAGCTATATATTTCAAGAGCAGCATTGTACCGTTATATGGCCTCTTTAAATGAAAAGACAGAGACGAAGTCGAGAATAGGGCTTCTTCAGTTCTATTATAGCTGGAAACAGCCATAAATTGTGGAAAATCCCTAAAATGAGACAAATGTAAACTTATCAAAACAGGTGGGAAAAGCGTATATTCATATAGTAAAAGGACAGAAAAGGAAGGAGGAAAAACGTGAGAAAAAAATCCATTAGAGGATTGCTTTGTCTGCTCATGCTGGTGGTACTGGGAGGCAGCGGAACCTGTAACGTGTGCGGTGGAAGTGGCAGTTTATAGAAGAAAGTAAAGGAGAAAAAATATGAAGATGCGAAAGAAAATTTCCTGGTTGTTAAGCTTTTTTATGGTATTTTCATTATTTATGGGAAGTGCCGGCATGATTGTAAAAGCTGATGGACAGAAAGCAGTGGTCAGAATTGCAAGACAGGACAGCACAGCAACCGGAACCGTGTATTATAAATGGGATACAGCGGCTGAATGGACAGAAGTAAACCAGACTGCATATAATGATACACCAATAGAAATAAACAGACCGGATGACAGTCTTGACCATACGGTACATTTTAAAGTAGTATGTGGAACGGATACAATAATCAATCACTGTTAGGTGAATAAAAATGGTGCACAGGATGCAAGCCTTGACAAGAATATACTTACATCAGAGAGCGGACAGGCATTTTCTGTAAGCACCTCAGAGCAGGTGGAACTGATTCTGGAATTTCGTACTGCAGCATCCGGAGGCAGTGGTTCCACAACGGGTCCGGCATCTGGAGAAACAATTGCAGTTACAGCAACTGCAGTGGGAGGAGCAATTGGAGACTTACAGATAGATGGCATGAGGATTGGTTCCGGAATGGGAACGAATATATCAGGCAGCTTTGCTGGAGATAAGACGCAGCAACACAGAGTGGCAATTGCAGCAGATTTTGGTTATGCATTTGCATCCATTATGGTAAATGGAACAGCAATTCCATTAGGTGGAACGACAGACAATCTGGAATTTGAAGTGGCTCCGGCAGATTCTTATCAGATTGAAGTGGCACTGACTACGAACAGCAGCCGTAATTATAATATCGTATGGGCACCATCCCTTACAGTAGCAGAGCAGCATGGATTTGGAAATGACTGCGTTATTGAACATGGAAGCGTGGAAATAATCAGTGCACAGTTAGAGGATGGAACTGTGGTAAATGCAGCAGAACTGGCAGGTGGAAATATAGCAGATGCATCCACAAGACTGGATGGAGACTTTGGCTATGCCGAATTTAAAGCAGGCACCAAAGTAACCATTAAGTTTACACCGGATTATGGTTATCAGTTATTAAGCGCATCTTTAAATGGTGGAAAGCTGACAGCAGTAGATTCACAGGTAGGTACCTTTGTATTGGATATGCCTGCAACAGATTTACATCTGAGTGCATTATTTACAAAGTCAGAGGATAAAGTAAATACGGCAAGTACAAAAGTAGACGGTGCAACCCTTGGAAATGCAGAAAACATTATTGGTTCCGGAAATCTTCAGTTAAATATTGCAGATATCAGTGGAATAGAACTGAATCAGATACAGGGTGGCATGCAGGCACAGGCAGGAAATGGAGAGATTCAAAGCTATCTTTCCATGGATTTATTCCAGGTAGTAAACAAAGGAAATTCCAACGATGCATGGGAAACCCAGTTGACCGATTTAAATGCGAAATTAAATGTAACCCTTCAGGTAAAAGATGAGATGAAGAACCAGCAGGGAACTTATTATGTGATTCGAGAGCATGATGGTACCTATGAAAAACTTCCTGCAACGTATGATGCAGCAAGTGAAACCATAACCTTTGCAACTGATAAATTTTCGGCATATGCACTGGTATTTGAAGCCGGAACTTCATCAGGTACAACAACGCCGGGAAGCGGAACAACAGGAAATGGCAACGGCACAGCAGGAAGCGGTACTGCAGGAAGTAATACAACAGGAAATACCACCGCAGGAAACACATCACAGACCGCAACCGTGAAAACAGGAGACATGACTCCGGTTGGCATCTGGTTTTTGCTGGCACTGTGCAGTGGCATAGGGGCTATTTATTTTGGATGCAGAAAACGGATAAAAGATTGAAAGAATATATTGGCAGACCACTCCTATATTGTTATAATGAAAAAGGTTCATGAAAATGTTATGCAAATCAGCAGGAGGGTTTAGAAATGAGATTTAATATTGAAGGCGAACCAATGCCGGTTGTAGTCTGTGAATTAGAGTCAGGCGAAATGATGATTACCGAAAAGGGAGCAATGTCCTGGATGTCTCCGAATATGCAGATGAATACGGTTGGCGGCGGAATTGGAAAAATATTTGGAAGAATGGTTAGTGGAGAGAGTATGTTTGTAAATACATACACTGCAATGAATGGTCAGGGAACCATTGCATTTGCATCCAGTTTTCCAGGATGTATCCGGGCATTTGAGATTCAGCCAGGTTCAGATATTGTATGTCAGAAGTCAGCATTTTTAGCATCTACTTCAGGAGTTGAATTGTCCGTATTTTTCCAGAAGAGAGTAGGAGCTGGTTTCTTTGGCGGAGAAGGATTTATTATGCAGAGACTTTCTGGACAGGGAATGGCTTTTGTTGAATTTGACGGCTATATCAAAGAGTATATGCTTCAGCCTGGCCAGTCAATTATCGTAGACACAGGATATCTTGCAGCAATGGATTCTTCCTGTTCTATCGACATACAGACCGTACCTGGCCTTAAGAATATCATGTTTGGTGGAGAGGGAGTATTCAATACCGTAGTAACCGGACCGGGTCGTGTATTCTTACAGTCCATGCCAATCTCACAGATGGCAGGATGTCTGCGCCCATATCTTCCGAGCGGAAAATAAATCTCCGAGGGAAAAATGAAGCACCAACTGGAAAGTAAATCATAGAAGTATGCAGAGAAAAACAGCAGCCAATGAACAGAATAAAGTTCATAAGCTGCTGTTTTCAATTTACTTGAGTAGCGGGAAACTCATAAAGGGTGTTTCTCGTAGTTGCTAAGCAATTATTATTTGTAAGAAGCTGCCGGTGGCGGGTTCTGTAGGTTATAAACTGGCGTTACAACTCTTCCCGCTGGGCTGCCGGCAGGGTGAAGATAAATTCAGTGCCGACTCCTTCGGTACTAATGACGTTGATATTTTCATCATGTGCCTGAATAATTTCTTTTACGATAGAGAGTCCAAGACCGGAACCCTTCTTGTCCTTTCCACGGGACAGGTCGGTTTTGTAGAAACGTTCAAAAATTTTGTTCTGGCTGTCTTTTGGAATTCCGATGCCGGTATCCTTGACAGAAACAAATACTTTTTCGCTTTTCTTGGTGGTCTCAATGGTGATTTCAGAATCATAGTGGCTGAACTTGATGGCATTGTCAATCAGATTATAAACCACCTGCTGAATCTTGCTCATATCCGCTTTTACATAAAGTGTCTTACCGGCAAGAATCAGGTGGAAGGAAATCCGTTTGGCTTTGCAGGTTCCCTCAAAGGTAAGACAGGTCATTTTAATTAACTGGTTAATGTCAAATTCGCTGACGTCTAACATTGTGCCGTGGCTGCCGTATTTATTTAACTCTAAGAGGCTCTGGGTGAGCTTGGACAAACGGTCTGTCTCGAAAACAATGATATTTAAATATTTTTCCTGCATCTCAGGTGGAATCGTTCCGTCTAACATGGCTTCCACATAACCTTTGATGGAAGTAAGCGGAGAACGAAAATCATGGGAGACATTGGAAATAAATTTACGCTGGTCATCCTCCAGGGTATTCAGCTCATTTGCCATATAATTTAGAGAAGCGGCAAGATAGCCGATTTCATCATTTTTATGTACCGGAATTTTATAACTGAAATTGCCCTCGGCAAAAGCATCAGCACCCTTAATCATTTTGCGGATTGGGATGTAGACCTCGAAGCCAATGATAATCAGTAACAGGGTTGCACAGATAAAAATCAGAAGCAGAGTCAGGTACATAATATTCAGTAAATGTGCATGATGGTGCGTGATTACAGAAAGCGGCTGGTGAATCAGCACATATCCCCGCACCTTGTAATTAATCGTAATCGGCGAAAATACCGTAAGATGCGTATCGTCATAATAATTATAAAAAGAACCGGTGGTGTAATATTTGCTGCCAAAATCTGCCACATTAAATCCGTCAATGTGTGTCAGGTGGTCCATGTCCACAGATGCATTGGAGTTAATCAGAATATCACCATCTGTATTCATGACCCATATTTCTGAAGAAAGATAAGTGCTAAGGGTGGTAAGACTGTCATGCAAGTCATCTACCGTAATATCTTCATTGAAATAGTTTGAAGCATAGGTAGATGCAATCATATTGGCTTCCTTGTAAAGCCGGTCAACTTCGGTATCTTCAATATATTCATAAGTATAGTGGGAGCTGAAGGTGGATACGAGAATAAAGCCGAGAATGCCAAAAATCACATATCCAATCAGCAGCTTCAGATAAAGTCGTTTCTTCATTCTTTAACCTCGAATTTGTATCCGATGCCCCAGACCGTAGAAATGCTCCAGGCGGTATGATCGTTAATTTTCTCACGAAGTCTTTTTACATGAACGTCAACGGTTCTGGTATCGCCTGCGTATTCATAGCCCCAGATATGGTCTAAAAGCTGTTCTCTGGTAAATACCTGATTCGGTGAGGATGCAAGAAAATAAAGAAGCTCTAACTCCTTTGGCGGCATATCAATTGTTTTGCCGTAATATTCTACGGAATAGTTGGAAAGATTGACCACCAGATCCGGATAAGTAACACATTTTAAATCCGGCTGTACAGGCTCCTGCTTCACCGGCTGGTAGCGGCGGAGCACCGCCTTGACTCTGGCAACCAGTTCTTTGGAATCAAAAGGCTTCATGATATAGTCATCTGCCCCCAGCTCCAGTCCGAGAACCTTGTCAAAGATTTCACCTTTGGCAGATAACATGATAATCGGAACATTTGCTTTTGCCCGGATTTCACGGCATACCTGATAACCATCAATGCCCGGAAGCATCAAATCAAGAAGAATCAGATTTGGTGCATAGGTTTCAAATTCTTTCAAAGCAGATTCCCCATCATGAACCATCTTTGTATCAAAGCATTCTTTCGTGAGATACAGGGAAATCAGTTCTGCGATATTAACATCATCATCTACAATTAAAATTTTCTGTTTTGCAGCCATAGGAAACTTCCTTTCTGTTTTACGTAGTTCATATACTTGATTTATTTAAATTCTGCAATGGTAACACCGGCATCTCCTTCACCAAATTCTCCTAAGTGGAAGGACTTGATATAAGACTGTCGTTTCAAATGACTCTGTACGGCACTGCGCAGGGCACCGGTTCCTTTTCCGTGTACGATGCGCACGGAAGGAAGATGTGCAAGATAAGCATCATCCAAGTATTTATCCAAAAGAGCAATAGCTTCATCCACTGTTTTTCCAATCAGATTGATTTCTGTGGAAACAGAAGCGGATTTACTCATCTTAAGCTTTCCGGCACCGGTCTTGGCATATTTCTTGCTGCCCGGAGCAGCATCTTCAATTAGTACTAAATCCTTGATGTTTACCTGGGAGCGGAGAATTCCCATCTGCACAAAGAGGTCACCCTTTGCATTCGGCAGGGAGTGTACCGTTCCGGTTAAATTCATACTTAATACTTTTACGCTGTCACCGATACGAAGCTTCTTTGGAACCTTTGGATTGTAGATGACAGTATCTTTTTCCTTTGAGCTCTTTTTCTCATTGGCAGCCATTTTCTCCCGGATATTGGTACGCTGTTTTTCCATTTCCTGAATGGAAGGTCTGGTAGTGCCATATTTATTGAAATTACGGATTGCCTCATCTGCAGTATCTTTGGCTTCCTGCAGAATCTGGTTTGCTTCTTCTTTTGCTTTACGAAGAATGGCATCCCGGCTTTCATCTAATTTTTCCTGCTTGTTCTTTAACTGCTGTTTTAATGCAGCGATTTCTGATTTGTAACGGTTGATTTCGGCCTGTTCTTTCTCTATGGTGATGCGGCTTGCTTCCAGGTCAGAAAGTAAATCTTCAAAATTCTGTTCATTACTGCTGATACGGGTTCTGGCATCCTCAATTAAAGTATCGGAAAGACCGAGTTTTTTGGAAATTGCAAAGGCATTACTTTTTCCCGGAATACCGATGAGAAGACGGTAAGTCGGACTTAAGGTCTCTACATCAAATTCACAGCAGGCATTTTCAATTCCACCGGTAGTTAAGGCATAAATCTTAATTTCACTGTAGTGGGTGGTCGCCATGGTGCGGATGCCTCGACTGTGAAAATAAGATAGGATAGAAACCGCCAGGGCAGCGCCCTCCGTAGGGTCAGTTCCGGCACATAACTCATCAAAGAGAACCAGGGAATGTTCATTGGCTTCTTTTAAAATGTGGATAATGTTGGTCATATGGGAAGAAAATGTGCTTAAGTTCTGCTCAATGCTCTGTTCATCTCCAATATCTGCAAAAATATCGTCAAAAACAGCAAGCTCACTGCGGTCTCCGGAAGGAATCGGAAGTCCCGCCTGTCCCATCAGAGTGAGAAGTCCCACAGTTTTTAAGGAAACGGTTTTACCACCGGTATTCGGTCCGGTAATGACAAGCTGGTCAAAATCGCTGCCTAAGGAAATGTCGATAGGAACTACTTTTTTTGCGTCCAGCAGAGGGTGTCTGCCCTTTAAAATACGAATTTTCCGTTCCGTATTAAAATGCGGTGTAATTCCATTGTATTCCAAGGCATAAGCTGCTTTTGCAAATATAAAATCAAGCTCTGTTAAAATCTGATAATCGGTTTCAATGGCAGGAATATATTCCCCTGCTTTTGCCGATAAAGTGGCAAGAATAACGGCAATTTCGTCCTGCTCTTTGATGGATAATTCTTTTAATTCGTTGTTCAGATTTACCACAGCCATTGGCTCAATGAAAAGAGTAGAACCGCTGGAGGACTGGTCATGCACCATACCGGTAATCTGGGATTTGGCTTCGGCTTTTACCGGAAGACAGTAGCGGCCGTTACGCATGGTAATGACAAAATCCTGCAGGCAGTTTCTGACATTCTGGTTATTTAACATCTGGTTTAACTGCCCATGGATGCGGTCGCCGGTTGAGCGGATAGAACGGCGGATGGATTTTAAATTACTGCTGGCATCATCACTGATTTCATCCACAGAAATGATACAGCGGCGGATTTCATCACAAAGAGGACTAAGAGGTTCTAAACCATCAAAAAGTTCGCTCAGGGAATCAGATGGAATATCTTCCCGTTCCTTTCTGCCATAGGCTTTGACCCGGCGGGCAGTCTCTAATAATTTACAGAGGCCGAGAAGCTCTTCGATATTCATGGTTCCGCCGATTTCCACACGCCGGATGGCGGAAGAAAGCGGTTTGATACCGGAGCAGTCCAGCCGTCCCTTTTTCAGGCTGCGGTTCATGGCATCCTTAGTCTGCTGCTGTGCATTGGTAATCTCTGAGAGGCTGGTGGAAGGAAGCAGGGAAAGACAGCGTTCCTTGGTATCCGCACCGAAAGCATACTCCGCGAGCCGCTCTACAATTTTATTATATTCTAATGTTCTTAAAACCTTTTGATTCATAAATATTCTCCATAAAATGTACTAAAAATCACTGCTTCTATTATACCCCAAACCGATTGTGGTGAAAAGGGCGGTTGAAAATAAGTTTCCGGATAAATGACGAAATTGGCACGTTTTTTACATTCCGGCATCTTTTTTAAAAAATGTTGCAACATAGGCAGATAGAAAGTATAATTAAAAATGGTTGTATTTACAGTAGAAAAGAGGATTCCCTATGTCAGAAAATGAAAAAGAGGAATTTGCATTTATCAAAGAGAAAATCAAGAACAAGCCGTTAAATAAGAGACGTATTATTTTAAAAACGGCATTTACGGTTGTGCTTGCGGTTGTCTTTGGACTTGTATCCTGTTTTGTATTTACATGGATGCGCCCGGTGATGGAAGAGTGGCTGAATAAGCCGGAGGATACCAGGGTGAGCATCCCGAAAGATGAAGAGGTACAGCCGGATACGGAAGAAGAGACAAATTCCACGGAGACAGGTGTAGACGAGCCGGATGCAGAAGAAGGCTTAAAAGAGCTTACACCGGAGGAATATCAGAAATTACAGAGTAAGCTTTATGCGATTGGAAGCGAAGCAAATAAGTCCATTGTTACGGTGACAGGTGTGACCAGTGATGTGGACTGGTTTAACACGCCTTATGAGAGACAGGGACAGGCAAGTGGAGTCATTATTGCGGATACCGGTCAGGAGCTTCTGATTATGACAGAGCGCAAGGTCATAAGCGGAGCAAAATCCATTCATGTGACCTTCCTTGATAACAGCACCGTGGAAGCGGAGCTTAAAAACTATGACGGAAATACCGGAATTGCGATTTTAAATGTAAAACGTTCCGATATCGAAGAAAGCACTCTGGGCAGAATTAAAGTGGCAGTGCTTGGAAATTCACTTCAGACCACACGGGGCAGCATTGTGCTGGCACTGGGCAGTCCGCTGGGAACGACTTTCTCCATATTGACAGGAAATATTACATCGACTTCTAACAGCATTTCCACCTTTGATGCAAACTACAATGTACTGACAACAGATATTGTGGGCAGTAGTCAGGGAAGTGGTGTACTGGTCAATCTCTCTGGTGAAGTGGTTGGAATTGTTATGCAGAATTACAGCAGCGGCGATGAGAATACGCTGACCGCAATTTCCGTTTCCCAGTTGAAAGACATTATCGAGAAGCTTTCCAATGGACAGGATATTCCGTATCTTGGACTGAAACTGACTTCTGTAACATCTGACATTGAAAAGGAATATGACATACCAAAGGGCGTATATATTAAATCAGTGGGAATTGATTCCCCGGCGATGGCGGCAGGCTTGCAAAGCGGTGATGTCATCGTAAAGATTGCCGGAGAAAATGTAGAGACAGCGCAGGCATATAAGAATGTGTTATCCGGGCAGACTCCGGGAGATGTTGTAAAGATTACCATAAAACGCCAGGGGGCAGCAGGCTATGTAGAAATCGAATGTTCTGCAACCGTTGGTGTACTAAAATAGAAAGAGGAAAATTATGCATTATATTGAAACATTACGCGAAGGCGAAAGAGTAAATGAAATCTATCTTTGTAAAAATAAGCAGTCAGCGCTGACGAAGGCAGGTAAGCCTTATGAAGCATTGATTTTACAGGATAAAACAGGCACACTGGATGCAAAAATCTGGGAGCCGGGCTCTGTGGGAATTGATGATTTTGACCGCTTTGATTACATCAATGTAGTGGGAGATATCACAAGTTTTCAGGGCGCATTACAGTTAAATGTAAAGAGGGTCCGGAAAGCAGCCGAGGGAGAGTATGAACCAAAGGAATATCTTCCGGTCAGCGAATATAATGTAGATGAAATGTATGAGCAGTTACTTGGATATATTAAGCAGATGGAGAATCCATATCTTAAGAAACTGGCAGGCAGTTTCTTTATCGAGGATGCAGATTTTGCAAAACGTTTTAAATTCCATTCTGCAGCAAAAAGCGTACATCACGGTTTTGTGGGCGGACTTTTAGAGCATACTTTAAGCGTAACGAAGCTTTCTGCTTATTTTGCTGACAACTATAAGATTCTCAATAAAGATTTACTGGTTTGTGCCGCCATGTTTCACGATATCGGAAAGTTAGAAGAGCTTTCTACTTTCCCGGAAAATGATTACACCGACGAGGGACAGCTTTTAGGACATATCATGATTGGAGCCATGGAAATTGCAGAGCGCATCAAGACCATCGATGGTTTCCCGGTGAAACTGGCACATGAGATGGAACACTGTATTCTGGCACATCATGGAGAGTTAGAGTATGGTTCTCCGAAGAAGCCGGCATTACCGGAAGCTGTAGCATTAAGCTATGCAGATAATATTGATGCAAAGATGGAGACCATGCGTGAGCTTTTGGCAAACGTACCGGAAGGAGATACTCAGTGGCAGGGATTCAACCGTCTGTTTGAATCGAACATCCGCAGATCGAGTATATAAGAAATATGAAAAAAGATGACATTGTTACACTGACCATTGACGATATCGGAACTAACGGCGAAGGTATCGGAAGAACGGAAGGCATCACACTTTTTATCAAGGATGCTCTGCCGGGAGACATGGTTCGTGCCAAAATCATGAAGATGAAAAAAACTTATGGCTATGCCCGCCTGATGGAAATTCTTAAGGAATCCACCATGCGGACAACCCCGCCATGCCCGGAGCATAAGCGGTGTGGTGGCTGCCAGATCCAGGCACTTTCTTATGGGAGCCAGCTTAAGTTTAAGGAAAATAAAGTACGCAACAACTTAAAACATATCGGCGGATTTGAAAATCCAAAGGTCTTACCAACACTTGGCATGCAGGAGCCTTACCGCTACCGGAACAAAGCACAGTTTCCGGTGGGTTATGATAAAGAAGGCAATCTGGTGGCAGGCTTTTTTGCGTCCAGAACCCACAACATTATTCCGGTGCAGGACTGCCTTTTGGGAAAAGAAGGCAACGGAAGAATCCTGTCCCTTATTTTAGACACCATGAAAGCCTATGGTGTCAGTGCCTATGATGAGAAAACCGGAAAAGGCTGCGTCCGCCACATCTTAATCCGTTACGGCGAGAAAACCGGAGAGTGGATGGTCTGCTTTGTCATCAATGGAAAGAAGCTGCCGCATGCAGAAAGTTTTATTGAAGTATTAAAAGATTTGCCGGGAATGACAAGTATTACTGTAAATATCAATGAATCCCGGGGCAACGTGATTTTAGGAGAAGAAACTTATACCCTATATGGACAGGGTTACATTACAGATTATATCGGAACGATTTCTTTTCAGATTTCTCCGCAGTCTTTCTATCAGGTAAATCCGGCGCAGACAGAGGTGCTTTATAACAAAGCTTTGGAATATGCCAATCTCACCGGCGAAGAGACGGTCTGGGATTTATATTGCGGTATCGGAACCATTTCCTTATTTCTGGCACAGAAAGCGAAGAAGGTTTACGGTGTGGAAATTGTACCGCAGGCAATCGCAGATGCCAAAGAGAATGCTCTTCGAAACCACATTTCCAATGCAGAATTTTTTGTTGGGAAAGCAGAGGAAGTCTATCCGGCATACTGTGCCGACCATGGCGAAGAAGCCCGTGCAGAAGTTATCGTAGTGGACCCGCCACGCAAAGGCTGCGAGGAATCCCTCCTTGCCATGATGTGTGAGATGGCACCACAGCGTATCGTCTATGTAAGCTGTGATTCCGCAACCCTGGCCAGGGATTTGAAATATCTTTGCAGCCATGGATATGACCTTGTGGAGGTGCAGCCGGTAGACCAGTTCGGCCATACGGTGCATGTTGAGACGGTATGTTTATTGTCCAAACTTCATGAAGCGAAGCATCATGTGAATGTGACATTGGAGATGGATGAGTTGGATGTTACTTCTGTAGAGAGTAAGGCAACTTATGAAGAGATAAAAGAGTATGTGTTGGAGAAACATGGTTTGCGGGTTACGAATCTTTATATTGCACAGGTGAAGAGAAAGTGCGGTATTATCGAGAGGGAAAATTATAATAAGTCTAAGTCTGAGGTTGCAAAGCAGACACAGTGTCTGGAGGATAAGGAAATGGCAATTATGGATGCGCTGGAGTATTTCGGAATGGTGTAATTATAGGGGGGTATTTGTATGTTAATTGATGAATTAGTTTCGTTTTGTGATGAAGAATATCAGAATAGTGAATGTTTTCCATGTTCAGCAAAGGTGATGTGTGAGAGGGAATGTGGATATAACTGTAAGGACTGTTTAGATGACATTCATTTTCATCATCATACTTATAGAGATGAATATAACTGCGAAAGATTACTTGACTATTATATATGCAGATATTCATATAAGTATTGTTCAGAAATGATATATGCACTAAGACAACTTGATTTAGCACAGTATCGATATTTTCATATTTTGTCGTTAGGTTGTGGGGGAGCGCCAGATTTAATGGCATTTGAATATATGGACTATGAACAACAGATATCATACTATGGAGTAGATAAAAATCCATATTGGGAAAAAATTCATGACTATATAGAAGTGAATTTTAATGGTGGTAGAACAAGATTTGATCGAGATATTAACGTCTTAAAATATTTTGAGGAAAATGAAATAAGAGGGTGTAATGTTATTGTTATTCAGTATTTAATATCTTTCTTTTATGATGCTGTAGGACGGAATGGACTCAGAAGGTGGTTTTCGTATCTCGCAGAAAACATAGTGAGAAATAAGCCGGATAATTCACCACTTTTAATAATAATTAATGATGCGGATAGCATTAATACTGGGCGAGATGCATTTCCTTTGTTTGTGGAAGAAATTGAAAGAGTTGGTCTAAGTATTTCTTATGAGCGGAGAAGAAGATTTAAGGACCATAATTATTATGCAGGATCTTTGAGGTATGAAAATAATCAAAATGTATTTGAAAGAGAAATACCAGATAGATTTGTTTACGATTATTGTGTTGCAAAATATTGTGAAAGCGCTCAACTAATATTGGAGGTGATTTGATGATAATAAGTGCTAGTAGACGCACAGATATTCCTTCTTTTTACTCGGAGTGGATGTTAAATAGATTAAAAGAAGAATATGTGTTAGTTAGAAACCCGATGAATATTCATCAAGTAAGTAAAATAGATTTATCGCCTAGTGTTGTTGATGCCCTAGTTTTTTGGACAAAAAATCCAACTCCTATGTTGCAACATTTAGATGAGCTAAAAGATTATATATATTATTTTCAATTTACATTAAGTGCATATGGTCCAGATGTAGAAAGAAATTTACCTTCAAAAAATAAGGTTATTATACCTACATTTCAAAAACTATCTCAAGAAATTGGTAAAGAAAAGGTTGTATGGAGATATGACCCTATCTTTTTTAATGAGCAATACACAATGCAATATCATTGTAAATATTTTGAGGTCCTGGCTTCGAAATTAGCAGGATATACAGAAAAGTGTACCATTAGTTTTATGGATTTATATCGGAACACGGAGAGAAACATTAAGCCTCTTAATATTGTAAAAGATACTCGTGAGATGCAAGAAGAATTGTTGCAGCGGTTTGTAGAGATAGCCAGACAATATGAATTATATATTGATGCATGTGCAGAAATTGGTGATTTTCATAAATTTGGAGTCGAACATGCACATTGTATTGATAGGGAAAGAATTGAACGAATTGGTGGATTTAAACTTGATGTAGAAAAAGATACAAATCAAAGAGCAGAATGTGGATGTGTAGCCAGTATCGATATTGGAGCTTATAATACCTGCAAAAATGGCTGCTTGTATTGTTATGCAAATTATAGCGAAAATACAGTTGGAAAGAATTTTGGTTTGCATAATCCTAAATCCCCATTACTGTTTGGAGAAATTGACGAATCTGATATAATCAAAGAGAGAAAAGTAAAATCATTAATTAAAACACAAATGAGTTTATTTGATGATTAGTGAAATGGCAAGATTTTATGGAGGTGTTCGGAGATGATATTACAATTAAGCGTAAAAAATCAGAGTATTGAATCTTCAGGAATCACAAATGATTACAAGGAGGCTATTTGTGAATATATATGGAACGGATTTGAGGCTCATGCAACAGAAGTTAATATTGATTATTCTTTAAATATTGCTTCTGGGGTTAGTGAACTGTCTATTTCAGATAACGGAGATGGAATTGTTTATGATGATTTATCAGACACCTTCGGAGCTTTTTTGACATCTCAAAAAAATCTTTTGTCATTAAAAATGAAATCCAGGGCTAATAAGGGTAAGGGAAGATTTTCTTTTTCTGCTTTTGCTACTGGAGCAAAGTGGATTACTACTTATAAGGATTCTGATTCCGTTGAATATAAAGCATATGAAATAATATTGGAAAATGATAAGAAAGAAGTCCTCAGTTATACAGAACCGAAAGTTTCTGCAATAAGGAAAGCAGGAACAAAGGTAGAGTTTGACAATATTTTTTCCTTGACGGCGGAAAATATGGCATTTGAAGTTCTTGAGCCAGCATTGTTAAAGGAATTTGCGTGGTTTTTATATTTGTGCAAGGGCAGAAATTTAAAAATAAATATAAATGGAAAACCAATTGAATATGAAAAATATATTAATACAGAATTTAGCGAAAAGACAATAACGACGATAGCTGGAAGTAGATTTGAAGTAACACTCATTGTATGGGCAGAGGCGATAAAAGAAAAATTCTGTTGTTATTTCTTTGATAGCAAAGATGAAGTGAAAAGTATTGAGACAACATCATTTAACAGAAATACTGTTGAGTTTAATCACAGCGTTTTTGTGAAATCTGATTTCTTTGACGGACAGGAAAATGACTGCATGGAAATGGAGAGTGACCAGATAAGTCTGTTCACAGATGAGGATGATAAAAAGGTATATAAAGAACTCAAAAAGTTTATAGCTAAATTTATCGAAAAGAAAATTGGTAATTATATGTCTCAAAAGGCAGATGATGCAGTAAGACAGATGATTGAGGAACGAAAGACATTTCCAAAATTTCCGGATGATCCATATGGAAAAATGCAAAAACAAGATCTGGAAAAAGTAACAAAGGAAATATATAAAATTGAGCCGAAAATTTTTTATAAATTAAAGCCAGTTCAAGAAAAATCTTTGTTAGGTTTTTTGAACCTTTTGCTTAATTCAAGAGAACGAGAAAACGTTCTAACAATAGTTGAGCAAATAGTGGAACTAACACCAGAGCAGAGACAAGATTTTTCTGATATGTTGCGTAAAACAAAGCTTGAAAATGTAATTGAAACAATTAAATTTGTTCAAGATAGATATAAGGTTATTGAATTGCTGAGAACAATTGTATTTGATATGACTCAGTATGCAAATGAGAGAGACCACATTCAGAAGATAGTGCAGCAGCATTTCTGGTTATTTGGCGAACAATTTAACTTGGCAAGTGCAGATGAAAGAATGAAGAATGCTTTAGAAAAGTATATTAATATTTTATATGGAGTAAAAGATATAGAGGCGACTCTCGATGAAGATGCAGAGCAAGAACGTAGAATGGATATATTTATGTGCAATGTTCGTGATATTGAAGCTTCATTTAGAACCACTATGGAAGAGAATATTATTGTAGAGTTAAAGGCACCAAAGGTTATCTTGTCAAAGAAAGTATTAAGACAAATCGAAGACTATATGGATTTTGTAAGAAAGCAACCTAATTTCAATAGCGAGTACAGAAGATGGAAGTTTATTGCCGTTTGCAAAGAAGTAGATGAGGATGTAAAAGGCAGATACAAGACATTTGAAGACAAAGGGAAAATTGGATTGGTTATACAAGTAGAAAATTACGAGGTCTATGCATTAACGTGGGATGATGTTTTCAAGAGTTTTGAATTAAGACATGCGCCTTTGTTGAAACGATTGAACTATGACAGAGAGAAATTAGCTAAAGAACTTATGAAAGAAATTGAAAACGAAGAAGGACGTGATAAAGTAAATGCATTAACTAATATTGCAATTGGTAAGATTGGTGATGTAAGTTAAGGGTCATTTTAATATGTTTACAGCAGGCGCTGATGTGCTAAGCTGTTATATAAGCGATAGGCTCAGATTTCTGTGAGTGAATCTGAAATTTTGTGCATAAACTGAATATTCCGGATTAGATTCCATCAGTTGTCCGGTGATATGGAAATCACTTTTAGATTTACTTTTGTGCATACCGAATCATAATTTCTATGAGAATATTAGTAAAGGATGCTACGCACCGCAGATGCGGCAGGGCCTTGACTAATATCCCCATAGAAATGGACAAGTAGTCAAGCACAAAAAGGTGATTTCCGAGTACTGGAACTCCGATTTCCAAATTTCCGGACTTGCGATTTTGAGTCGCAAGAATATTCATAAACTTATCAACACATTAGTGGTTTCATGCTGTCAACATATAAAATTGAGTAAAAACCTTTGAGAACTGACTGTACTGCCGTCCGCGGGAGAAATCCTGCGGGCGTTTTTTATTACAATTCCAAGAAGTCTATTGACAATATCATCTACATCATGTAGAGTATATTTATCTACATGATGTAGATAAAAGGAAGGAGGAATCATATATGCCTACAATGGGAGTACTTGAGTCCCGTTTTGCGGATATTATTTGGAATCATGAACCGTTGGCTTCCAGAGATCTTATTAAAATGGCAGAAGAGGAGTTGAGTTGGAAGTCAACCACCTCCTATACTGTTCTAAAGAGATTGTGTGAACGAGGCATTTTTCAGCTTCATGACAAAATGGTTACTTCGCTAATATCACGAGAAGAGTTTTATGGAATGAAAAGCGAGCAGTTTGTCGAGGAAACTTTTGACGGCTCTCTTCCCGCGTTTATAGCTGCTTTTGGCACACGAAAAAAACTATCAGATGAAGAAGTCGAAGAACTAAAAAAACTCATTGACGGATTGAGGAGGTGATTTTATGTTCTTCTATACATTTTTACCCAAACTATTAAATATGAGTCTTACTGCAAGTGTGGTTATCGTATTGGTTTTGCTACTTCGGCTTCTTCTTAAAAAGGCTCCGAAGGTTATCTCATATGCACTTTGGGGAATTGTCCTTTTTCGACTGATATGCCCTGTATCTATTGAATCCAGTTTTTCGCTGTTCGGTTTACTTGATACTCCTGTTGCTGAAAATGGCACAATGGCAAGTCGTATCGAGTATGTTACGAACGATATTGTTCATACAGAGTATCCTAATATTGTGCTGCCAGTTCCCGGTTTTGATGATGCAATTAATAATACTTTGCCTCAAGGGGAGGAGCAACTAAGAGCTGACCCACTTGAGGCACCGATAGCAATTGCTACCTATGTTTGGATGGTAGGTGTCATCGGAATGGGTATCTATGCGGCAGTATCTTACAAACGGCTTCGGAGAAAGCTAATCACTGCTTCGCCATTACGGGAAAACATCTATCTGGTAGATGATATTACATCGCCGTTTGTCATGGGGTTATTTAAACCTAAGATTTATCTTCCATCCTCTGTAGAAGAACAGGAGCAGTCCTATATTCTGATGCACGAGCAGCATCATATCTGCAGATTTGATTATATTATAAAAGCTCTGGCTTTTGTTGTATTGTGTATCCATTGGTTTAATCCCTTGGTATGGATTGCTTTCATCCTTGCTGGTAGGGATATGGAAATGAGCTGCGACGAGGCTGTGATAAAGAAAATGGGAGATTGTGTTCTGGTAGATTATACAGCATCGCTATTAAGCCTTGCTACTGGTAAACACATCATTGCCGGTACGCCGCTTGCCTTTGGCGAGGGCGACGTCAAGGGGCGAATCCGTAACTTGGCAAACTGGAAGAAGCCTGCTTTTGGGATAATCGTAGTGGCGGTTGTTTCATGTGCGATTTTTGCGGTCTGTTTGTTAACGAATCCTAAGCAGGAGAGTTTCAGACTTAGAATTATTATACCTGCCGGTAGTCAGGAGACCGTTGTATATGCCGATGAGGAGATATCCCCTCTGGGAAACTACATTACGGTAACCGCCGATGAAGGTCTTGGAGACACGCAAGTTTCTCTAAAACCAGTACAGGTGAGAACAGAAACAGCCTACGATGAGCCTGCTTATCTTACCCCTGGTATGCCTGTGAAAATGGATGCGGAAAAAAGTGGCTGGTTCAAAATTGGTGTGAATGTGCAAAATAATACGGATGAGGATAAAATTGTTTATGTGAATGTAGATAATATTGAAGTAAGAATAGAAAGTACAATCTTGGATGATATAGAACAATACAGGACTGACTATATTGGCGATGCTCCAAAAGTCTCCTCAATTGCGCAGCTTCTCTCTTATCCAAAGGATTTCCGATATTCATCAATAGAGCTTAAGACCCAGACGAAGCCTTACGAACTCATTGTTTATCTTACTGGCAATGATCCTGTACAGAAAAAGGATTTTGATCTTTGCGCAGCTACCGCTTTTGATCTAATCGGAAATATGGATGTTATTACTTTTTGTAAAGTAGAAACTGGTGAAACTATCGCGTCTTTCGTGCGATCAGATTTCGATAAAGTAGAAGTATATGATCTTGATACTGCGATCAACCAGGCAATTTTGGAGCATTTCTCCGACGAGAATACGGACGGTCTAATCCATGTAGAAAGTCATGTGCTGCTTGCAAACGAGGCCATAAGCGGTACCCCGATGGTTGGTGAAGATACCCACATAGAGGAAGAAACCGTATATCTTCTGGTTCTTCATGAAATCTATAGTACCTATGGCGGCACTTTAGAATCCGTTGGCGGGAGCTATATTCCCACTGCCATTACTTTCGAGGTCCTTGATTCGGGAGAGTATACGTTGAAGGAATATTGGGAACCAAGAGACGGAAGTTATTATACAGACGATATTCGGGATAAATTCCCCGGTGCTGCTGCGGATGATGCGCTGAACGATCAGGCGTATATCGAAGATTTGCAGACACAGAATTACAGTAAGGCACTGGCATGTCTGCATAGTGCGGGCAGTCTGGATACGACGATTGAAAAATTGCTGGATACCATCATGGCTTCTCCGACTGCCTCCTCCAATCCCTCCGATTACACGCAGGCACATGAACCCGAATATCAGGAACTGCTGAGCTACGGGGAATACACCCTCCGGTATTGCTTCTCAGAGTTTTTGCAGGGAGGGCAGACTGAACTACGTGGACAGATTATGGCGTTAATCTGTCAGAATATTATGCTTACATGGGGAGAGGGGTACGCCATTGACCAAGATCTCGTCACTGGACAGGATTGGTTTGATGCTTTCAAACGGCGCGCAGAATCGCTTGACAAACAGTATAGTGATGAGGATATGGAAAAATATTATCCGGGAAGTTGGCTTCTTTTGCAAATAATAAATGAATAAGAATTAAACCATCAGGGCATTATCAGCCAGAGGTTGTTCATAGCAAATTCTTTTATCTTTTTGCTCGGTTCATTGTAAGTGAATCTTGACAAAATCAAACAAATATTCTATATTTAACAACGGAGATTCTATACACAAAAACAGAAAATATGAATACACAAACAAAGCTCAAACCCGTGTGGTTTGGGCTTTTTCCAATTTTATATGAACTCTGAGAACAACAATTTGCAAAAAGTCAATTATCACTTTTTAAAAGTTTTTGGACAGAAATTTTCAAAAAACGGTTTATGCAATACTAACAAATTTTTGGGAAAGAAATAGTCTCGCAAGCGTAACAATATGGCAATCGAGTAACATCGGTTGCTTTTTTGTTGCTTATTTTTAGAAATCATTGTTTGCCCCGGAAGAATGATTTCTAAAAGAAACCAGAAATCAAAAGAAGAGAGTGGAGGAAATGTAAAATGAAAGAATATTCGAAAGGTATTTATGTGAAATTTAAACCGGAGGAGGTGGAGATACTGCATAACCGAATGAAGGAGGCTGGAGTTCAAAATATGAGTGCCTTTATCAGAAAGATGGCATTGAACGGATATATGATTATTCCTGAATGGCCGGATCTGAAAAGGATGTTGTCTTTGCATTCAAGAATTAGCAATAACCTCAACCAGTATGCGAAGAAAGCAAATGAAACCGGAAATATCTACAGAGAGGATATTGCTGAATTAAAAGAGATGCATATTGAACAAACTAAGTTACTTAAAAAAACGCTTAAGTCTGTCATTCATCTTTATGATGTAGATTCAAAGAAGAGTAATTAATAATTTTTGAAAAAGCGACAGCATAGCTCTGCGGCTTGCCGACAGTTCAGGGGGATTGGGGCATTTCCCCAACAAGCAAAAATGCGTCGGGTATATACCGGTGCACTGCTTGCCCAATTTGTGAAATAGCATTTGGAGAATGATTTTGGCAAGCCAATGTTCAAATTGAGAAAGCGTTTTAAATTTGCAAAATGTAAAGAAGGAAGGATTGAAGTTATGGAAAATTTAGAAAAAGGACAAGTATCTGAAAGAAACGTAATGGAGGATGCGGGTATTATGCTGAATAGTGATTATTGTACTGGTGAAGAAAAGTTTACTTTTTTCAGATTACCAAAATGCTTGGTGGATAATGTGTGTTTTGCGGAGTTATTCGGAGATGCAAAACTTTTATATTCATTCTTTTTAGACCGTGTTTCTCTATCTATAAAAAATGGATGGATTGATGACAAAGGAAGGGTGTTTATCTATTATTCGGTAAAAAGCGTTTGTGAGGATTTGAATTGTGGCACTCAAAAAGCCTGCAAACTATTGGATGAGCTGGAGAAGGCGGGAGCACTTGAGCGAAAGAGACAAGGACTGGGTAAGCCTAACAAGTTGTATCTTAAAAAAGTATTTTGAGGGATATCTACATAGGAAAAAATCAAAACAGAAGAGGGGTGAAAATCATATCTGAGAATTTTGATTAATGCACCCACAGAGTTTTGATTCTTACGTATTTAGAACTGTAGAAATAAAAGCCTAATAAAACTTATAATAACAATACTAATTTTAATAATATCTATCTTATCCTATCAGGGAATGAAAGGACATCACTATGGATGGGATACGATGGATTACAATGACAATGTCAGAAAGGATTTTAATTATGGTTAAGAATAAAGTGGTTCTAAAAGAAAGAGATGCATGGAGTGATTTGGCAAATTTTATCGGAGAAATGGTAGCAAAGTATGCAGAAGCGATGGATTTGGATAGTTTGCCAGATCCGGATCATTATCTTCTCATGAAAAGAATTAAACAGCTGTATGTTGAATTTTATAAACCGAAGAATATAGTAAAATTCAGAAATACAAAAATCTCTATTGAAAGAAAAGCTGTCGCATGATATTATAACCGTAAAGACGGATATTAAAATTACAAAATACGGATACACATGAAATGTTGGTGGAGGAAAAATCATGATTATCAGTGGAAGAATTTTTTATGTGATGGAGCAGAAGAACATAACGCAGTTGGAACTCTCAAGAAGAACTGGAATTGCAACGAGTAACATCAGTGACTGGAAAAAGAAAAAGACAAATCCAAAAGCGGATTGTTTGCTTTCAATATGTGATGCATTAGATATTACTCCTGAACAGCTTTTAACGGGGAAGGGAATTGACCCGGAATATAAAGATGCAGATATGGATTATGAAGTCACTAGGGCGGATATTAAGATTTTAAAACAGATACATAGTCTAGGTGATGAGCAGTATAAACGACTGATGGCGTATATAAAGGCCTTGCAGAAGTTGCAACAGATGGAGAGTATTGTGGAGGATTGATTAATCTCAAGTTGCGTTAACGTTCAAGGTGAATTAACTGCACCTTGAATCAAAAATCCATGAAGTCACAATTTGTGACTTCATGAAATGGAATTGAAAAATCAATCTGACGGAACTAATAACCGGTTTGGTAGGAGGAAAAATGGAAGATACAAAGGAATTGATTACTGCAGATGATATTCGTAGTAAAGTGTATATAATTCGCGGACAGCAGGTAATGCTGGATAAAGATTTAGCAGAAATCTATGGATATGAAGTCAAACGATTAAATGAGCAGGTGAAGCGGAACATTAGTAGATTTCCAGAGGATTTCATGTTTCAACTAAATAAAGAAGAAATACCGGAGGGATTTTCAAAGTCGCAATTTGCGACTTTGAACGAAAAGAGTAATAGACAGGGATCCAATATTAAAAAGATGCCTTTTGCGTTTACAGAGCAAGGAATCTATATGCTTGCTACAGTACTTCGCGGAGAATTAGCAGAGCAACAAAGCATTTTTATTATGCGTACCTTTAGAGAAATGCGACATTATATTAAACAGAACCAGCAATTTGTAACAAGATCTGAAATGGAGTTACTATCATCTAAAGTTACTGAAATATCAGTGCAGACAGCTGGGTTAATAGATAAACAGAAACAAACAGACCAAAAGGTTGATTTGATTCAAAAGAATGTTGAACAGCTAAGTGAGAATTTTATTTCGGAAAAAGATGTCAAGAATTTTGTGATTTATAAAGGTCAGAAGTTAGAAGCCGACATTGCTTACATAGAAATCTATCAGCAAGCAAAGAAATCAATCTATGTTGTGGATGATTATATGAATGCAAAATCATTACAACATCTTTCACAGAAGGCTAATGGTGTGGAGGTTGTTTTATTCACAGAAAATGGAAAGGGTAGGAAGGGATTTCTTACAAAATCTTTAGTGACAGATTTTCAAAATGAATATCCTTCTCTTCGAATTAAGCCTAATCCCGATTGCCACGACAGGTTAATTGTACTTGATTATGGTGAGGAGACAGAACTGGTTTATCACTGCGGGGCATCAAGTAAAGATGCAGGGAAGAAACTTTGCGCAATTAATCAAATTACAGAAAACGCAATTATTCATCCGGTAATAGATAGATTACTTTTGTTGCCGGATAAACAGATATAACTTGCGGTCGATTTTTTCGACCGCAAGATTGATGATATGAGACAATATGAAGTGACCTCACAATTGTAGATTCGTGGATTTACCTGTAAAATATTATTTGAACGAATAATAAGGTAACAGGGATTACCGCATACAATAGGAGGTCACATATGAATAGTATAGTTTATGTTGGGATGGATGTCCATAAGGAACAGTACACACTTTGTTGTTATAGTTATGATACAGATAAGGTTGAATATAAACAGACAATACCATCAGATTACAAACTTGTTCTTAAATATATGGAACAGGTTCGTTCAAGATATAAAGGTGAGGTTACATTTGTTTGTGGATACGAGGCAGGATGTTTGGGGTGTTCTTTGTATCATCAATTAAAAGATCATGCTGTCGATTGCAAAATACTGGCTCCAAGTACAATGGCTGTAACTAATACACATCATGTAAAAACTGATAAAAGAGATGCTGCAAATATAGCCAGATGTCTGGCATTTCATACTTATAGTGAAGTATATGTTCCAGATAATGATGACAATGATGTTAAGGAATATATTAGAATGCGTGATGACCAGAAGCTGTATCTCAAAAAGGTAAAACAACAGATTCTTGCGTTTGTTTTAAGACAGGGAAAACGTTTTGAAGGCGGAAAAACTTATTGGACTATTGCACATCTGAAATGGTTAAAAACCTTAGAATTGTCAGATTTACAAAGAGAAACTTTAGATGAGTATCTTCTGACATATGAATATTTAAAAGAAAAAATCAGCAGATTTGATGAAAGAATAGAAGAACTTGCATCAGCAGAAAGATACGAAGAAAAAGTAAAACATATGGGTTGTCTTCTTGGAATTAAGACACATACAGCCCTTTCAATGATTGTCGAAGTTGGTGATTTTGAAAGATTTGAAAAAGCACCGAAATTTGCTTCGTTTTTAGGTCTTGTACCAAGTGAAGATTCCAGTGATACGAGAGTTAATCGCTACAGCATAACAAAGGCTGGAAATAGTCACTTACGAAGACTTTTAGTTGAAGCAGCCCAGAGTTATACAAGGGGAAATGTAGGACACAAATCAGTGGCATTGAAGCAAAGACAGAAAGGAAATCCACCGGAAGTAATTGCGTATGCAGATAAAGCAAATGAAAGGCTTAGACGAAGATTTTACAAAATGACTCTAAACAAAGGAGTTAATCGAAATGTGGCAGCAACAGCAATAGCAAGAGAATTAGCGTGTTTTATCTGGGGTATGATGACAGAACATGTAAGTTAGTAGAATATTCATCTGTTTCAGTCAAGGATGCTTCGCATCGCCATTGGCGACAAGTCCCTGACAGAATCATCTGAATATTCTTAAGGGTAATCAAGCAGAAGAAACTGACTCTGTCAGATTACATCTGCAAAACAACTAATTAACACTGGATACAGAGGTAGAGCCTTGGAGCACTCTAAGGTCCGAATTATTTGCGACTCACCTCTGTTGACATTATATTTATATATTTTGATTCACGCTAGGAGACGGCAAGATTCACGGCGGACCATTGACCTGTTGGTAACCAATCCACGTATAACAGAGTGGCCAAGGCCGGGGACTGTTAGTCTGAGGTTCTACTTCTGTACCCAGTGTTAAAATTTAATGAAAGGAAAAGTTTGTGGTGATTTTTGTGAATTTACTCTTGACAAAGGTCACTTCATAACAGGTGACAGAGGAGACAGAAAAGGAAAATGTGGATGAAGATGACATTTTTGCACAGCTTGCAGAAGAAAGCTTTATGTTTACCAGCGGAGCCGGTGCATGGGATTCTACATTGATTTTATCCGAGGATGGCTCTTTTGTGGGAAATTATCATGATGCAGATGCAGGAGATAGCGGGGATGGATATCCAAATGGAACCCTTTACTATTGTGATTTCTATGGAAAATTCACCCAGCCGGAAAAGATAAATGATTATACCTATGAGATGCAGTTGGAGAATATTGCAACGAAGGAAACAGAAGGCGACACGGAAATTAAAGGCGGCGTGAAATATATTTACACGGGACCGGCTGGTTTGGAAGAGGTTTATGATTTATATATTTATCTGCCGGGTGCACCGTTAGATGAATTGCCGGAAAGATTCCTGGACTGGGCATCCATTGGTCTTACCGATGAGGATACGACGCTTCCATTCTATGTAATTTTTAATACGCTGACCTTTGATACCTTTTTAGGACCGAGTGGAGATAAGGTTACGGTAAATGATAAAACCACAACTTCCGATGTATCCATAGAGAGTGAATTGCAGAAAATCGAGGAGAAAGCAGCAGCCATGCAGGAAGACCTTTCCAGTGGAGAACTGACACAGCAGGAAATGAATACCCTGTCTCTGCAGTTGTATCAGTTGTGGGATAATGAGCTGAATTCTATCTGGAGCCGTTTAAAAGAGACTTTGGATGAGGACACTATGACGACTCTTACCCAGGAAGAGCGTGACTGGATTAAGACAAAAGACAGTGCAGTAGAGGAAGCCGGCAAAGATACTGAGGGTGGAAGCCTGCAGCCATTATTGGAAAATGATAAGGCGGCAGAATTAACAAGAAACAGGGTATATGAACTGGCAGAGTATTTGAAATAAAAAGATATTTTAGCGAGGAAAAATGGTTACATTAAATGATTACTTATACTCCGGAGCAACGGTGTTCCGGATATTGAAAAAGTATACGCAGGACCTCCGGGCATCCGCAAAAGTATCAAAAAATGAAGTGGATCTGGTGCACTGCAATTTCCTGATTCAGATTATGGAGCTGTTAGAGCACAATGATTTCCTGACAGCGCAGTCCCAGAAAATCCGTGAGTTCTACAAATATATGGCAATGGAATATCCTTATCTTTCCTTTACTTTTAAAGGAAGAATCAAGTCACTGATTCGTGCGGAGGGCAAATTCAACGGCTATATTGTAGAGTACATTTATGATTATTATAAAAAGCATAAAAGCTATCCGGACATTGCAGAATTAAAGGAAAAGCTGAACTGCTTCCGTGATCTGATTGCATACCGGATTGTGATTTCCATGCCACGGTGTCATTTGAAAAATCATGAGAACCGCGAAGAAGAGGAATTAAAGCACCTTTATCAGATTGCAAATGTGCTGCCACAGTTTTTAGAGGAGCGTGGATTTACGGCAGAGCCGACAGGCGGTGTCTTAAGAAGCAGTTCCCTGCTTTTGGATGATGCTGTAAAACCATATTACCGGGATTATATCACCAGCGAAAATGAGGACGATTACAAATCCTTACATATTACTTTTTATGATAACAGTGCGACATGTTATGTGGAAATACAGCTTCGCACAAAGCAGATGGACGATATTGCAGAAATCGGTTCCGCCAATCATATTAATTATGAGAAAAAGCAGGAAGCATCCAGAGCACGCCGGGATACCATCCCGGAGGGAGAATGCATTTATTTTGATGAAGCTTATGAACGGTGCAGGCGTTTGCAGGAACTGGAGCTTTCCGGTGTGGATGTCGACATGTTTACAGCAGTAAGCAACAGCCTGATGAATGACGGCTGCGGCTTATACCGGGGAAGACTGATTCTTCCTTATGAGCATTTGTCGAGATTTCAGAATGATTTGATTGATTAGAAATAGAGCAGAATGGAAGCGTACGAAACGGAGAAGGCAGCTATGGGTGAAGATATGGAAAAGGAACAATGGATGAAAGAGAGTCTCCAGATGCAGAAGGCAAGCTGGATTCAGAATGAAATCACAAAGCGCAGAGAGCGGGAAGATGAGTTGCTGCAGCAGATTTTTATGGAACAGAAAATGTTGCAGGAACTGGACGAAGACATGGACGAAAATATGGCACATGCCAGAGAAGGCCGCAAATATCGGGAGGACATGAAGGAGCGGGTCAATGACCGGGTATATGAAATCCATGACCTGAGTGCAGATAAGCGAGAGGGAATGCGGGAATACAAATATGCATACCGCAGAGGCTACGCCCTTGCCATGTTTTTCTTTTCACTGGCATTGTGCGTCTTTGTAGGCTTTTTACATGGAATCACATCACAAATCTGTCTGATGCTGATGTTCTTTACCGGCGTGCAGGCTGCCATTTTTGTACATCAGAAGCAGTGTTTCTTTCTCTGGAGACTCATCTGCGATATTTTCTCAGCAGTAGTTTTCCCGGTGATGCTGGTTCTCTTTATCGGTTATGAATTAAAGTACGGCTTCTATGATTTTCTACTTCCAATCTGCCTTATCATAGGACTGGTGCTGCTGGCACTTACCACAGCATCCTATTTCCTCTACGATCCATACCGCAGTGCCCGCCGCAGAGTCGGTGATGCCAAGAGCATGATCCGTTCTATCGAGCGTTCCGCCAAAAAGCAGGTCAAGAAGAGCCAGAAGCAGCAGGCGAAAGACGAGCTTCGCCAGAACCGCCTGCAGCAGAAGGAACAGGATAAAGCCGAGAAGCTCCGCATCAAAGAAGAGCAGCGCCAGGAAAAAGAGCTTAAGAAAGCCGCACAGCGCGAAGAACAGCAAAAACTCCATGACGCAAAGAAGCAGGAAGCCTTAGAGAACCGCGAAGAGAAGAAGCTTGCCCTCAAGGACGCTGTAGCAGCCAAGAAAGAGCAGTTCCGGGAGAAGTTCCGGAAGGATGGGGGAGTGGAAGAAACGGAAGAAAAGGAGAAGGAGAAAGAGGAAGAGGGCGTTTTGGCTTCGGATGAAGGTGTGGAAGATACAGAAAATACAGAGCAGGGAGAGGCAGTAGTTGTGGAAGATGCGGTGCAGGAAGAAGAGGCGTTAGAAGAAGAGGCTGTGCCGGAGGATGCAGCGCAGAAAGAAGAAGTGTTAGAAGAGGAAAATGTGCTGGAGAATGTGGTGGCATCGGAAGATACTGCGGATTCGGGGGAAGATAAGATGGTTTCGAATTCAGAAGAGGAAGAAATCGTGATGAGGATGGAAGAAGAGTCCGGGGATAAGGATTCTGAGAAAGAGGAAGTTCAGCCGGAAGATAATTAGATAGATGAAAGTTGTAAGATAAGAGCATGGAAGAAATTCTGTGCTCTTTTTATGCTGGGAAAATAATTAGATAAGGATAGAGATATAAGTATAAAATAGAAATCATAGAAAGTATTGTCGAATTGGGGCGTGAAGCAGATTGATAAGAGGGAAGATTTTGACGATTTTTATTAAAAAAGGTTGCAATTTGGAAAAAGGAGTTGCATAATATTTATATAGAATTTTTGGGGGAGAGAAAAGTTATGAAAAAGCTAAGTAAATATGATAAAAAGAAATTAGAAGTTCACAAAAGATATGATGCGTAAGGGCATTGGTCGTTTGTGAATTTTTTTGTTGGGAAAGAAAATATTATGGCTCATGAAAAAATGTTGGTCATGATTGGAAAATAAGCAAATGTTTTATTAGAGTGAGACACAAGTAGAAAAGTAATTTGGAATAACATTATATACAAAGGAGAAGTAATATGGAGTTTGAAAAAGAAGCATTATTTAAACAATTGGTATCAAATAGTGGAATGAATTTGTATCTTGGCGCAGGATTTTCTGCATATGCATATAATTCGGATAAAGAGTCATTACCATTAGGGAATATTATTAATGAAAGATTGATAGAAATGTTTTCACTAGATAAGTCAAGAAACTTTAATCTAAGTAAGTCTTGCCAAAAAATTAAGAAAGATAATAAGGATGCGTTGAACCGAGTCCTTAAGGAAATATATATGGTTAAATCATATGATGACAGATATGCGTATTTAGTGGATTTGCCTATAAATAATATTATTACGCTTAATATTGATAACTTGATAGAAAAAATATATGAGGAAAAAACAGATACAATAAGTTTGATTGATTCTAAAGTGTATGGTTCTTTAGAAAAGAGTAATTCTGTGAATTTATATAAAATTCATGGCTCTGTGACGTATCCAATGACTGAGGACATGTCTTTTACAGAAAAAGAACTTACAGATTTATTCTTGCGAGAGAAGATGCTATTTGAAACAGTATCATTTAAATTATCTACTGCGCCAACAATATTCTGGGGAATAGGGATAATGGACAATAATACATTAGATTTAATCTGCAATAGTGAAGCATATTCAAAATCAAAAAATCCTAAATGGATAGTGATTTATCCAACAAAAGAAAATCTTCAGTATGTAGATGATTTTCAAGAACAAGGATTTAATGTAATAAAAGCTGATACAATGGAGTTAATAGAATACTTGCATGATATGGACTTGACTAAAAAGGCAATAAATAAGACTAAAAGAAATTATGCAGACATTTTTCCTAAAAATTTCATATCAGATAAATTGCGTAAGATAAGTGTAAGAAGACCGGTTATAGATTTTTTTGCTGGCTCGGAGCCACAGATATCAGATGTTTTGTCGAATAATGTGACAAGGATTTCATATTTTAATAATGTGGCAAATATGATTCTTTCAAAAAATACAGTGTTGATTACGGGAATACCAGGCTGTGGAAAATCTACATTATTACTTCAGCTTGCTTTTTCGGAAGAAATATCAGGGATTAAGTTTTGGTTTAATAGCATTACATGTCAAGAGGCTGAAAATTTGCGAAAACTTCTTATGCATGAGCAACAAGTTGTTACGGTATTTATTGATAATCTATATAACAACATGGAGGCTTTTAAGGTTTTAAGAGAAATGACAAACGTTAATTTGGTATTGGCTGAGCGTGCTTTAAATTTTGATTACATAAAAAGGTCAATTAATATTGAATCGCAGGATATTATTGATATTAGTAATCTTTGTTCAGAGGATGTTCAACGTATATGCAAAGGGATGAATAAATCGGGTGAAGACGCAGTAAGTCTTTTATCATCAAATAATAATGTTTCACTATTAGAAATTGTATTTTATGCATCTACAAATACATTGATTAGTGAACGAATTCGTGGTTATATTAATGATTTACGTGCATTTGAAGATCCGAATTTGAAAATCAACTTGTTGGAATTATTTGCACTTATTAATTATACAAGTTATTGTGGAGTACCATGTTCAATGGATATGCTATTGTTTTACTTTCATGAGGATATTGATGATTACAAGGATTTGCTATATGCACTTAATAAAATGACTAAGATTATTGTACAGTATGAAGAGGTCATAGAGGAAATAGAGGATCAAGATTATCTGATTATGAGAAGTAAACTTTTTGCAGAACGTTCATTAAAACTGATTGATAAGATTACTATGGGGAAAGTTTTAAAAGAGTTTTGGAATAGAATTAATCCTCACATTATATATCGCTATGATGTTATGAAACGAAGAGCTTATGACGCAGATATCATTACTAATGTTTATAATGTTAAAGACGGACAAGATTTTTATGAGAAGATGTTCTTGATAAACAAATCTCCATTGAACAAAATCGCTGCGCGATGGCCTGCCAAGGCTGTGGCGCAGTTTTATTTTTATTAAAAAAGCAGTGGAATTACTTTCCATAATCCGTTATTGTTAAGTTACCACACGAAACAACTGAACTAAGAAAGCTCCACTGCCTATGATAAGAATAACATTTTCCAGTCTCTTCCGCAATCGGAATTATGACGCTAACGCACCTCCGAATAGGTAGATGTAATTATTAACACTACTTATTCTGGAGGTTTTATTATGTATAAAGATATTTTTGAATCCATCCGCAATGAAGCGGAAAAACGTAACCTGCGTGAAAGAACTATTCAACTGTATTGCTCTGATGTCAGTTACTTCCTTCGTTGGATTGGAAAAAATGTTTCTGATCTTACACTTGAAGATGCGGAAAGTTTTCTTACTGCCAAACGTCTGGAAGGAAGGTCTCCTGAAACTCACAATCACTATCGGTCTGCAATCAAGTTCTTATATAAAAAGGTGCTGAAGATTCTCTGGGATGATGACACTGTTCCGGCTATGAAAAGAGAGCGAAATCTTCCTGCTGTTCTATCCCGCGATGAAATAAATGCAATCATTGACGCCACTCCGAATCTGAAGCATAAAGCGATTATTGCAACTATGTATTCTTCCGGATTACGTGTATCAGAGGTTGTTCATCTTCATTATGATGACATTTCACGTACCAACATGACAATTCATGTTCGTGAAACCAAAGGCAGAATTGACAGGTATACAATTCTGTCTCAAAAAAATTTAGACCTTCTCACAGAGTATTGGTACAAATGTGGTCGCCCTAAAGATATCCTTTTCCCAAGTTCCTGGTCCGGTGGATATCTTGATATAGCCAGTGTTAACCAGTTCTTTAAGAAAAGTGCTAAACTCGCCGGCATTAACCGTCATGTTTCCTCTCATGCGTGCCGTCATAGTTTTGCCAGCCACCTATTCGAAAGTGGCACAGATATAAAATATATCCAGTCACTTCTGGGACATGTTGATCCTCGCTCTACAGATGTTTACCTTCATGTGAGCAACAAGACACTTCTTGGAATCCGCAGCCCGTTCGACAACCCGGAAGGTGGTGAATCATGAGTAAGGATTGTACGATTCAGGATGTTTTTCATCGTTTTTATTCATCTTTTGAATCCACACATAGTATTTCTCCCGCTCAGCGAAAGGCCGCTTATCACATCATGAATTGCAAAACCGGTGCCTTTGGTGTGAATGTAAGCGTATGCGAGAACTGCGGCTGCATGTCAGTCCACTATAACTCCTGCCGTGACAGATGCTGTCCTATGTGTCAGGAGTTTCCAAAAGAAAAATGGGTAGATGCACGGCGTGAGGATATCTTAGATGCTCCTTATTTCCATGTAGTTTTTACAGTTCCAGAAGAACTTAATCCCATTATCTACAGCAACCAGAAATTCTTATACACTGCTCTTTATCATGCGGCTTCAGATACTCTCAGTGAACTTGCTGCTGATAGTAAATATCTTGGGACTGATATCGGCTATATTTGTATCCTCCATACATGGGGAAGTACCATGAATTTTCATCCTCATATCCATGCGATTGTTCTTGGTGGAGGGCTGGATGTGAAAAATCATTGGAAAGACAATGGGAAAGATTTTTTCCTTCCGATTAAGGTAATCTCAAAAACATTTCGTGGAAAATACATGGCTGAACTTAAGCAGCTCTGGGAAAATGACAGGCTTGAATTTCATGGATCGGCTGCACCTTACAAAAACTACTATACTTTCAAGGAATTGTTAAATACCTGCTATACAAAGGAATGGATTCCTTATTGCAAGAAACCATTTGACGGTGCCGAATCTGTCATCAGATACCTTGGAAAATACACCCACCGGATTGCTATCAGCAACTACCGTATCAAAGACATGACAGAATCTACAGTTACTTTTTCCTCTAAAGATTACAAAAACCAAGGGCTCTGGAAAGAGATCACCATATCCGGCGAGGAATTTATCCGTCGATTTTTAATGCATGTTCCTCCAAAACGTTTTGTACGTATCAGGCACTATGGTCTTCTTTCATCCAGAAATAAGAAGAAAAAGATTACCCTATGCAGAAACATCCTTGGTTGCAAAAAATATATTTCCAAGCTGAAAGATATGGATGCACCTGCCATTATCCGTCTTCTTTATAATAAAGATATATGCAAGTGTTCTTCCTGTGGTGGTAAGATTATTCCTCTGCCTACAGAACAACATTTTATAAAACCAAAACCACATATGCTCTGTTAACGTATCATAACTGTATATTTTTTTAGCTTCCTTAGGGAGGCTTATTTCTGGTGTCATAATACAGGACTGAATTATAAATTCTATGTGTTTCTATGTGTACACGCTATCTTATTATAAATAGAGTGTCAGAATTAAAAGTCCATATAAAGTTGACGCGCTTTGTTCAACCAGAAAAAATCGAAATTGATGCAAACGAAAGGGCAGTTAATGAAAAGTCTCCATACTGCTTTTTCGTTTGCACCACCTTCGATTCTTTCCTTAACGATTTGTTAAGCATCAATATGCAATCTTTTTATTAAGAAAAAAACAATTTGATTTAGCATGGAAACAGATTGATCAAGCATATACAGAGAGTGAAAAGAAAGTGTTTACGATAGCTAATACGCATGCGGTTATTATGTTTGAGATGAACATAGGTGCAGAAGCAAATAGCGATAAAGAACTATACTTACTTAAGGAAACTATGCAGAAGTCTTTTTCGACTCTAGAATATTGTATAACTCAAGATGTGAGAATTAATTATCATGCATTAATATATGCAAGAAATACAATTAGATATTATGAACGTTTTGGAGATGATCAGTATTCAGAAAAATATATTGATAGCTCAATTTCTCAACTTGAAGAGATATTGCATAGAGATGAATATATGTATTATAAGATTAAGATGGAACTAAAACAACTTTTGATGAAATTAAAACAAATTAAAGGAATTTTATAAAAATAGTTGAGGCTTTATAGCAGTTAACAATAAAATTGGTTCAGAAGTAATTTGGGGATAGAGATTTGCTTTGTAACGGTTATAAAAAGTATTTTTTCAGAATAATGGTGTTGTTTAAGAAGTATATTGGCTGTATTTTTTTAGCATCCGATATGTTTAATTGTATATGGTAGGTAATATTTTAGCGAGAAAAGGTAAGGACAACAAATATGAGTAAACGAAGAAGAAATGGAAAAGAAGAAAGTAATGTTTCAATATGTGATATACCAAGTAGGCGTGATTCGAGATTGGGATCAATTATCGGGATAATTGCAATTATGGTAACATTATGTTCGGTGTTATTTCGATGCACAAAGGCAGTTATGTCTGCAGTTCCAGAGAGTGGATATGCATATTATATTATAATGTGGAGTGTTTTCTTGACTTCTTTATCAAGTGCTATTTTTATAGTTTTAGACATTATTCTTTATGTTATGGCTGATTTAAAAAGATATAATGTGCTAGATGAAAAATATGAGGATTATGATAAAGAGTCTGATATAAAATACGCTACTATGATAAAAGATTTTAAAATAGTACTTGGAACCATTTTGAGCGAATTGTATTTATTGTTTTTAATAAGTGGTTTTTCACAAAAAAATATAGAAGGGTTATTTGGTTTTATTGTGGGGCTAGTATTGCTTGTCATTGTTATTGTAGTATTTATAGAAAAACTTATAAAAAGGAAAATTGGTTGGAAAAAAATATGGGATATTACGAAAAGGTTAGCTATTTTAGGAGTAATATTAGCTATTACATTATATATTGAACTTGTACTAATTTGTAGCAGATGTGGTAAAGTGGATGTAATATTTGATGAGCAAGGAAACATAGTAATTCAAAATTCTATTGATGAAGAATTTGGAAAGGGAACTTTGCGTATTTATGATGAAAATGGAGGTGTTGTAACAGAAATAGACATTACGGAAGATGTTATTTTACAGGCTAAGACTTCAACAGGACAAACATTGAAAAATAATAAAGGTGACGAAATTGGAAAGACTCAGAAAATACCTGGGGAAATGCTTTATTGGAAGTATCAATATAATATAAATAATCTCAAATTAGAAGATGGAAAATACAGTGTTCGGATAGAGATTGTTCAAAAACAAAGAGATGTGTGTATAATTAATATGTTTGAAATCAATAATTCAAAGTATTATTTCGGAACAAATAGCATCGAAAAGGAATATTGATTTACGTATTCCACAAAGAAGGGAAAGGATATTTATACCTTTAAGATGTCTTACAGATATATCCTAGATTTATAGACATACTGACTATCTGTAAAAGTGGTTATATTTGGAAGAAATAGAGATAGAGGGACTCCTTGGAAGTGGAGTTTTTAGAGTGAAAAAAGAGAATGTCAGGGAAGTGTTATGCCAAGCAACATTATTTGAAAATGTGAAATTTGGAGATGGAAAGTTGTATGTAGAACTTGTAAGCATTTTGGGCTTAATACAGTGAACTTTGATAAAAGATAGATGAGAAAATATTTGTATTTGCAAAATGCTCTTATGAAGAATTGTAGACAATTCGTGAAAGAAAAAATCGGATTTTGGGCGGGCAGATGAACTTTAATTGAAAAGGATATAGGTTATCGAAGTAGGAGGTTAGACAAGCGAATTATAGTGCAGTTAAAAGACTATCATGGAGAAGTGGAGTTATTGCTTTTAAATGAAGAAAGAGAATGTTGTTGGAAAAAGTACAGCCTTGAAGATGAGGCTATTAGGAAGTGAGACTGTAAGATAGAGGAGAGAATGATTTGAAAATAAATAATAAAGAATTTAAAGACTGGACAGAAGGCGATTTGCAGGAAATTGTAGAGAATGATGCATTTAGAGAGAATGATTATTTAGATTACAAGCAAACTTTTGCTGTATTAGAATGTCAGGATAAGGAAAGTAAACGTAAAAAACAGAATGAATTTCGCCATGACATTTGTTCATTTGCTAATGCTGAAGGTGGGTATCTTATTGTAGGAGTAATGGAAGAAAAAGGAATACCATTAGTAATAGATGGAATTGCCATTTCTAACATAGATAAGTTTGAGCTAGATCGAAGAAATGAGTTATCAGGAATACTTCCAGTTGTACCTAAAGTAGATTTTTCTTTTATAAAATTATTAAATGGAAATTATGTGGTAGTAATAAAAATTTACAGAGGTGTTTATAAGCCATATTTATACAGAGAAAATGAAGATAATTATAGGTTCTATGTTAGAAGAGGAAGTAGAAAGCAGGCAATGAGTTACATGGAAATTAGAGATGATTTTTTACATTCCCATCTTTTGGCAGAGGAAGTTAAAAGATTTCGTAAGGATAGATTACTCTCTTATATTGAAGAATATCCTAATACACCATTTGCTATTATCCAAGTTATTCCCGCAGAATTTGTAAATGTTGATTCTAGGATCCTTTTATATAATGAGTATAAGGAGAAAAATATAAAATTTCATGATATTTTTAATGGGCTCTGTTATGGACACATATATCCTAATGTAGATGGAATTTGTTTTCCTAACTATGGTTATGATAATGGAGTATATTTACAACTTTATAATAATGGAATATCAGAACTCTTTTATAAAATGGATATTAGAGAACGGAATGGGGACAAATGGCTTTGGATGCCAGGCGTTATAGAACAAATGAAAATATTGGTGGAAGGAACAAAGGAATTGTTTGTTCTACAAGAGAAACATATAATAGCATATATATGTGTCACAATTTCTGGTTGCAAAGGAGTGTGGAGCGATTGTGATTTTGAAATTAATTATTGTGCACAAGTTGATAGGCAAGAAATTAATTGTATGCCTGTTGAAATCCTTGATATTACAGATGATGATATGGTAGAGCAAGCAATCAATACTTGTGCAATGATTATGAACTATTCTGTGGGAAGAAAAAAATGATAGAAAGCATGGTGATGGAGTTTGGTTAATAATGAATAATATTTTTTCTCTTATGGAGACTAAAAGTATAATCAAAACAGAAAAACATATAGTAGAGTGGTGGAGTTCTGGAAGCGTGTTGCTTCAAGCAGGAAAAAACCAAAAATAGAAATGATGATAGATGGGGTCAGTGGTTTCCTTTTCTTGGATGGCAGAGGGAAACCAATGTTAGCATATCAATGGGAAAAGAAGTTCCAAAGATCTGTTGAGAAATACAATAAAATCTATAAAGTGGAACTGCCAAAGATTACACCTCATATATGCAGACATACCTATTGCACCAACATGGCAAAATCGGGAACATCAGTAAAGACTTTACAAGACACGCAGACATAGCGACTACCATGAACGTATACACGCATCTCAAATTGGAAGATACGAAGGACGAACTGGAGCAGATGAAAAGTAAGGGAGCAGTAAAAAAAGGAGATGACTTTGGTGGACATGGAGTATGCCAAAAAGGAAATAAAGAGAGTGAGTAGTATATAGGAATAGCCTAAAGAAAGAAGAGTATGAAGGAGTAAATTTACTTCTGTTTTTACTCTTTTTACCTACCAGGAAAGAGTAAAATGTGCTAAGATAAGGTTCTATGAGAAAATGGCTAGAACCCTAGTAAATATAAGGAAAATCGAGGTTATACTAATATATGCAAAGAAAAATTAAAGTCCTCATAATCTGCCACGGCACTCCAGTTTTATGATAATGCATATCTTTGCAGACTGGGGCAACACAGGGCAGAATATGGCAGAAAGCATTGAAAATACTACGTTTTCGACTACTAAGGCTCATGGGCAAAATCGGGATAAAGGCAAAGGTGTGGGGAGAAATCCTTAGTAGTAATGGACTACTAAGCGATGGCACACATACAAAACTTTGAACACAAAAAGCCACAATCGTTGGGAACAAGAACACAGGGATTGTAGCTTTGATTGTGTATATAAAAATGTTAATAGTATAGTCTCACTTATCAAATAGCCCCTAATTTATCAATTTCTTTCAATGCTTTTTGCATGATGACTTTTTCCATAGATGTAATGTATTTTTCCATATAATCAAAATCAATATCACCTATTTCTGTAATAGGGAGCATTATTGTATCGGATTTTATTTTGCTCTTTGAAATAGAATCTCCCCAAGTATATTTGTAGGAAAGAGCAGCCTTAATTGCGGAGACCATAAATAACTGGACCTTTTCTGTTCTTCCTCTTGGATTATCCATATATAAAGCTAAATTGTGGCTATCGTTAGAAACGTAGTCTTCACTTTGATATGTAACAACCATGGTTTTGCCGCCTATAGAAATACAATTACCTTCTTCGATTTGTTCGGAATCAAAATCAACATAAGCGGATATGGAATTATTCCCTTCTCCGGCAGTCACATAAGGATATTTGCCAGAATTTTTAATCCATTCTTTCAAAATGCTATGGGTATTTTTTATGGTGAATAATCCACCTTTGTTGCGATTGTCAATAAAAAATTCTTTATAGTTTTTCTTTAAAGATAGTATTTTTTTTTCTTCTTCAGTAAGAGTACAATCAGATAATCCAAGTGATTCAATAAACATCTTTGTTCTCTTCAATTGATTATTTTCTATTTCAACCATATAATTTTTCATATAATTATAGTTGGGGCTTCCAGTATCTGTAACAGGTAATGAGAAAGATAGATCAATTATATGAGCCATACTGGTAGCATAACCATATGTATCAAAATGCTTTTTTAATATAGATAAGATATATTGAAGTTCATATTTAGATATTTGATTATCTTTTGGAATTAGTGCCTGGAATGCACCATTATCACCGCTACGATAAAAACTTTCCTCTATTAAACCTATTTCACCAACACTAGATGTATATGCTAAAATTGGATGACCTAATTCAATTTTATATAAATATCATTCATTAGTATTTTGAAATTATATTGATGCTTGATGTTTTGACCATATACATAGTACCCGTTTTTTACAGGTGTTAGATTTTCCTTTGATTTCGGATATCCCTTTACTGTCTTTTTTATAAAAAGATCCCCTACCGTAAATTCTGCATATTTCATAGTTAAACGCCTTCCTTAATTGCATGGCTTATTTTCCATGATAAATAGTCTGCAATGGTTGTTTCAAATATTTTTTTTGTTGGAATGGTATCTATTTCTTTATGTTGAGAAATTGTCCAATCGGCTCCAATCCTATTAAACACATCATTATAATTCTTTTGTGCTTCAATCAGTTCTGGTTCAATAGCAGAAATCTTAATAGTCAAGTCATTTATTGCTTTCTTTAAGACATCTATTTCAGCTTCCATAGCAGTTGCTTTAACTGGATCTTTCTCCTTTTTTAGTTTCTTTTCCGTATCTTTTAAATCTTTATCAAAGTTGATTTTGTCTGCACGAAGAGGATCTATTCGTTCGTGTACCTTATCTAAGATTTTTTTGGGTTCTCTTAATGAAACTTGTGTAGTAATAGTATCGGTAATTAGCAAGCCATTTTCATTTGTATAATATGATGTATCTGGTTCACAATCTAAAACGATATCAACTATTTCAGAATAACGACCTATGGCATCATCAACATTTCTTAAATTAACTTCTTGACTAGATTTTTTACGACTCTGACGAGCGTATCCGTCATTAGTGAAATCTATAAATTTAACCCTCTTTTTTTCAGGATGCGCATGTCCTACTTCGAATACATAAATTGCTGTTTGTACACTTGACCTTCCACAAAAAATATCTCCCATTTTGATAGAAGCAATAAGCGTATTATTATCAAGTATATCTCGTGTGTAAGAACCACCGGCCCCACTACCTGCATTTTCTTGAATAAGAACAGCGGCATATCCACCTTTCATACGACTTAATGCTAATTTTACAAAATTAAAACCTTTGCCTTCTGCCGAATAAGGTGGATTAAGCAGAAATACATCAGCAGGAAAATCTTTGTCCTTGTCAGAACCTTGTTCATACTTTCCTGAATAGTTTTTCAGTGAATCATCACAGAGGATATGTGTTGAACCATCTCCCATAAGGAACATATTTAATACTGCAAGGGTGTACATATCTGGACGAAGCTCAACTCCAAGAAGCTGCTTCATCTTAATTTTATTAATCTTTTTATCACGTTCATCCTTGTCTTCTATTTGAGTAGCATCTTTTATCATTGCTTTCATAGAGGCAACAAGGAATCCTCCGGAACCGGCAGCGTAATCCCACACATAACTATCCTTATTGACTTGACATAATCTAACCATCAAATCGCAAACATAACGTGGAGTAAGAACAACATCATTTTGATCTCCATCAGGAACCTTTACCCAATCGTTAAGAACATTAAAAAGTTTCCCTGTGAAATCGAGATGGTATTTTTGTTTTGTAAAGAAGGGAACGATATTTTTCTTTACAGTTGTATAAACCTTTTTCAATCGACTTTCGCCTGGTTGATATTCTTTATATAAATCAGTTTGAACAAATACTTGTTCAAAATTGGTTTTTATAAGTTCCACTTTCTCTTTAGGAATATCTTTACTATTAAGATATGCTTCTATTGTGTTCATTATTATTTTGCCATCGTGTTGATATTTATCTTGCTTGCTTCTTAAATCAGAAATTTCTAATGGTGCAACAAGAGTTGTTCCATTTTCAATAACACCCAATCCGGCAATGATCATACCAGAAATTAGTTTCACACGATATGCTTCGCTAATACTATAAGCATCTCTCATTTCTTGGTTGAGATTTTTTAAATTTGTTTCAATCTGAGCTTCTAATTTTAGAGTTAGTTTTTCTCTTTCTTCTTCAGTAAGATAAAGCGCATCAATTTTATCCATAAAATCATCTAGTTCAGCCCCAGCTAGAAAAGATAAATCTTCGTATGTACCTACTTGTTTTGGTACATTGTAATTTTCATCTGAAACATAAAAAACCTTCAAAGCAATTTTAGTAGTTTTTTCTTCTTTCCATCCAGTTATTCCAATGGCGATAACTTCTTTGTATGAGTCAGTACCATTTACAATAGCGGTAGCATAATGAACAGCACCATTAACCGCATATTTAGCGATATTGGTGTAATTTGGGGAATCATCTTTATTGTAATTATCTACCTCACCCATAACGTTAAGTTTTTCTAAGTCAGTCTTTTTGCCTTTAGCTTCAATCATTACAGGAAGCTTCCGTCCTTTATAATCAATAAAGCATTTAATATCAGGAAAGTTCTTTCCTGTGCCCCCTTTTTTACTTGGAGCGTTGATCAATGCCGTATCTATTTCAGTATTAACACTTTCGGTTTTTGTGTAATACTTAACACCGAATTTTTTTAACCATTCTTTGGCTATGTCCTCAACGTTTTCTTCAATACTACTAACTGCCATCTTTATATCCTCCACATTCAGCTCCCAGGGGAGCAATAATTTTCACAACTTATTTAGTATAAGACCGATGCCCCCTCACACACGTTTTTTCGCGAAATTGCATAGGGGGGATTCCTGTGTCTTTTAACATATTTTATATAATATCATAGCACATAATTACATATAACTAGCTAATATTAGATACAATGTTCTATTTGTCTTTCCGCAAAATTATATAAATTAATGTGCTTTTTTCTTGCTTTTTTGAGCCTTTTCGATGGCTTTTCGCTCACGATAGGCTTTTTGCTTTCGGGCATTTCGAACCTTCTGGCATTCTTCGGCATCACAAAATTCCTGGCGGTTGCTCTTTCGTATTATGAATTTACCACAGTTCCGACAACGAATCATAATGCCCTCTGGACGATTATCCGGTTTTCCTTTATCTTCTGGTGCAGGATCTTCGGAAAGCATTCTTGCAAGTGTTAGCCATGCAATATCAAACACGGAGTTAATATCGGTAGAAAATTCTAATCGGTTAGTGCGTGAATCTACCTTTAATTTCATGGTAAATTCCGGAATAATGTCAATAAGTGCATTCCGTAATTCATCGTAATCGTCATATGGTGTAGTGGCGAATTCTACGATTGGAGGTTTATCTGCCGGATGATTTTTAATGTACTCATTATCAATTTGCATTTCTTCTATGAGATTTCCTTTTGCATCCCCATAATCTAAGTCATCTGGTATTGCAACGATAGGATGCTTATAGTTATCAAAGAAAGAGTATTCCTCAAAGTATTTCCCTTCTTTGGATAAATCATATGCAGATTCGTCATCGGTAATACAGACACCTTCGAGAGCAACATAAAACATGACTGCATTATATAATTTTCCAAGATCATCTAGGAAGGTGTTAATCTCAAATGTTCCGTCTCTTTCTACCATTTCTGCATCGAAGCTATTTATATCAAATGATTCATTCAATTCAGAATAGATGAAGTCAATATTATATGGATGCATATTATTTGTACACCATTCCATGATGAGCTGCGTATATGGAATTTTATTATCAAAGTTGTTTATCTGCATTGCCAGATTGCAAAGGCTGGTAAGCAGTCCCTGTCCAGAAAGAAAATCTTCTTTAGGAAAGATGGGTTCATATCCTGGGCGGCAAAATGGTGTTGCGCAATAATCATCGCTTTTATCAATATCAAGTTCATATTTCTTGAAGCGGAAAGGATGGTAAATCAGTTGACCGACACCACCGACCTCTTTAAATCCAAATATATCTGTTGTTTTATCTGCTTCTGATGGAATAGTTTCATCATTACAGTTTAATGGCATATCATACCTCATTCCAATCGTTAATTCGTAACCGTTAGCGTTACCGTCAGTTTTTGAACTCCGGTTACATTATAGCTTAAAATATTCATGAAAACAATAAAAAGTTACACAAAATGATGTAACGGATTTGTACCTTGACAATTTCATACCGTTCTCAATGAACAAGCCTTTGTTACTGCAGGGACTGGTAGCCGCCAAGAGCGGTAGCAGAGAAATGACTATTGAAGAGACAGATGCAACAAAATCTACGAAAGGAGCAACATCTTATGGAAAAAACAACTATGAGTGTACAGGAATTATCTGCACAGAAGGGAATCAGTCTGCCAACAGGGATGTGTTACAGTACAGAGATTACTTGCGAAGGAAGTATTTGGCAAAAAGACGATACGAAGTGTGAAAACTTCCGATGCAAAGCTATTCCTTATCAAATTGCAGCAGGAGGATGGGAAAAGCTACAGTTCCATTCATACCATCCGGGGAGTGCTGCGACCAGCTTTTCAGATGGAGGTGGATGATGACATTCTGGTAAAAAATCCATTTGGATTTCAGCTTGCCGGAGTATTGGTAAATGATGCAGTCACAAGAGAGGCAATTACAAAAGACCAGATGAGAAAGTTCCTAAAGTTTGTGCATGAAGATGTGGTGTACTGCAAATATTATGAAGTGGTGTACATATTATTTCATACGGGAATGCGAATATCTGAATTTTGCGGATTGACACTGAAGGATATTGATCTTGAGAACAGAACTGTAAATATCGACAATCAGTTGCAGAGAACTTCGGATATGCGATATATCATAGAAACCACAAAGACGGATGCAGGAATCAGGGTATTGCCAATTACAGAGGATGTGGCACAGATATTTTAGGCAATCATCGAGGATAGAGAGGCACCGAAAGTGGAGAAATCTATAGACGGATATAGCGGCTTTCTATTCTACGATGATAATGGAATGCCACTTGTTGCAATGCATTGGCAGCACCGCTTCAATCATATGGTAGGCAGATATAATGATATTTACAGAGTACAGATGCCAAACATTACACCTCATGTATGCCGACACACTTATTGCTCAAATATGGCAAAATCGGGAATGAAGCCAAAGACGTTACAGTACCGCATGGGCATTCGGATATAAGTGTAACAATGAACATGTACACGCATATCGGATTCGATGACGCTGAGGAAGAATTGAAGCGGATAGAAGAGTTTAGGAAAGCACAGGCGGAGGCTGAGCAGAAGAAGGAGAAACCGATGCCACAGAAAATGTTCAAGGTAATTTAATATGGAGGATAGGTAACGCTCTGGCTTAGGCTGGGGCGTTATTTTTTGTGGAAAAAAATTGATTATACAGATATAATGAAACTGGTAGGTTTTCTGCGATTTTAGGAAAATTACATAATATAAAAGATTGGAGTGAAAAACTTGGTATATAACGAATTTATTAGATGTGAAGTCTGCGGATGTATAACAAGAATCAGATTGCAGGTTGGATGGCTTGATGAGCATCCTATTGCTGTAACTTGCGGAAAGTGTGGTATATCATTAAAAGGAAAAGTAAAGATTGGACAAGATACCTTGGAACTTAAATTTGAATTTGAAAATGCTGAAAGAGTTAATGCCACTCCAACAACTATTCCAAATTACGTAGTAGAGTGCTCAGGAGAATTTACAACAATTAAGATGTGTGATGGATGGTGCCTACAGGAAAATTTTATCACACCATTTATAAGATACCAGCAGAAAAGTGGTGATATTGATAATTATAAGAGTTTTGGAGATAGTGTGACTACACTAAAGCAAACGGCTAGTATGTGGCCCCAATATAAACGTGTTTTACAATTGTATAAAGATGGAAATCAAGAATATCTTAAACAAGAGATAAAGAAACTATTTCCAGAAGAATATATAATGTGTAGAAATGAACTTGAAATAATGAGAGCAGTTCGCATGATTGAAGTTCATGGATTCCTGTCACCGCTAAAACCAGTCATTTTGGATTTTCCACAAATTGGATCTGATATTTTGAAATTAGATAAAGAAAAAATGAATTGTCTTATAGAATATCTTAATACACATGATGGGTATTCGTTAAAACAGATGCAGGAACAGATTAACACTCTATTAGGCGAGTTTGTAGTGGCTTATCCTTATTTGCTTCCAGCTTTGTCGTTACAATTTTGTGATGAAGGAAGTGTAGATTTTGAAGTAGAGGGAACTACAACAAGCACTTATGAAGATGTAAAGCAGTTTTATTTAGATTCATATGAGACGTTAGGAAATCTTCTGATTATTCCAGCGGCAATTGATAATATAAAAAATAGAGGTGATGCGAACGATTTTATTGCGAACAATGCAGGAATTGTTTCTTTGGATAAGTTTATAACTGCGACAAAAGCTAATAGATTTCATTTATATAACAAGAATGAACTCTATATGCGTACGATAGAGGTAAAGTATAATCAAAAACTTCGGAATGCAATAGGACATAATGATGTTGAGTATGAAACATCAACTCAAAAAATAATATATATTCCAGATCCTAAAAAGAGAGAAAAGAAACTGTCTGAATATCTGCTTGAATTTGAAATCGAAGCATTAAGTATGTTTCAAGCAATTTTGGTTATTTCAGAATACCTTTATAGGTTAAGAGAATTAGAATTGCTTACTAAAGGGGTAGTACCTTTGCCGGTTGAATTTCCTGTAAAGGAAAGAAAAAAGAAAAAGATTTATCCTAATGAAAAGTGTCCATGTGGTAGTGGGCTGAAATATAAAAAATGTCATGGAAGACTCTAAAATCCTTAGTAGTAACCCAAACCCGTTTTACTACCAACTTTACTACTAACAGGTAGTAACAACTTGTTCAATTCTGCTCTGATTTACCACAATCCGTAATTTCAGAGCAAACTACACGAATCCTAGAAACCCTTGCAAAACAGAGCATCCCGGGACAAAACAAGGAGTAAACAAAACCATGATTAAAGTTCTCTTCATTTGTTTAGGTAACATCTGCCGTTCCCCCATGGCAGAATTCATCCTAAAGGACCTCGTCGCCAGACGAGGGCTCACCGACCGCTTCGAGATAGCCTCGGCTGCCACCAGCACCGAAGAAATCTGGAATGGCATTGGGAATCCGATTTACCCGCCGGCGCAGGCGGAGCTTAAGAAGCATGGAATCGGGAATACGCCGGAGACTGATTTTCGGGACAAGCGGGCGAGACAGTTGACAAAATCCGATTATGAGATTTATGATTACCTTATAGGGATGGACGAAAGTAACATCCGTGGAATCGAGCGGATAACCGGGCATCGTGGCGGTAAAATATCTATGCTGCTTTCCTTTGCCGGAGAGCAGGCGGCAATATCTGACCCATGGTACAGCGGCAGGTTCGATAAGACTTATGCGGATGTAACACGCGGATGCGAAGCATTCTTAGAATATCTCATAGAGCAGGGAGAAGTGTAGATGATAGAAATCTTATTTGGCGAGAGCGAAGGCGGAGCCATGAAGCTTGCGAAGAACTATCGGCAGCCGGATTATGAGGATGGACCAACCGCATGGCTTGGGGAAAAGCCGGACAAAGCCACATTTGAAGACATGTTTGCAGGAGAAGCGGTTGGCGGAACTTCTGCGGAGGTCATTATACTGCCATTTATGTTGGACATTGGCAGCCTGAAGGAACCGCTGGATAGTACATACCGGAAGCAGATAATCTTAGAACAGTATGGTGTCTATTGGAATGAGGATGAAAAAGAGGAGCGGGAAGAATTAGAGCAGACAGTGGAAACCTATGGGAAAGAGCTGCAGCGGATGGAGCAGTTCGCAAAGCAGGGAGAATCTTTCCGTATCTGGTACAGCAACAAGCCTTATTCCCTGTGCGGACTCTGCCATGCAGTCAGTGTGCTGCGGAAATATGAATGCGCGATATCCGTGGTACGTCTGCCGGATTATGTAAGAGAAGAGGAAAATACGACGGTACGTTATTCTTCATGGGGAGAAGTAGATGCCGGACAGTTTTATCGATTCCTCCCATTGGAAAAGGAACTTTCAGAGCATGAGCAGAAAGTATTTGCATCCAGATGGGACGAACTTAAAGAAGAGGATGCACCTCTTCGGGTTCTGATAAATGGCTGTCTGGTTGGCGTAAAAGAGGATTTTTATGATTTTCTGATTCGAAGAGAACTGCCGGAGGGCGAAATCATACAGGCAAGACTTATTGGAAATCTGTTGTTAAAATATCCCCTTGGAATCAGTGACAGTTGGTATATGAACCGCATCAATCATATGATTGAGACCGGAGAGATAGAAGTAGTAAAAGAGGCGGATGAAATTTTCCGCCGGAGCATCAGAAAGGAGCAGTAAGGAATGAACGAGATCATAAAAGCAATGGAGACAAGAAGAAGTATCAGAGGTTATAAGGAAGATATGGTGCCGGAAGAGCTGACTGCAGAAGTAGTTGAAGCCGGAACTTATGCGGCTACCGGAATGGGCAGGCAGTCACCGATTATACTTGCAGTTACCAATAAGGAAGTAAGGGACAGACTTTCCAAGGTAAATGCTGAGATTATGGGAACAACCGGCGATCCGTTTTATGGAGCACCGGTGGTACTGGTGGTGTTAGCAGATAAGAGCCGTCCCACCTATCTTTATGATGGAAGCCTCGTTATGGGCAATCTGATGCTGGCAGCACATTCATTAGGCCTTGGAAGCTGCTGGATTCACCGTGCAAAAGAAACTTTTGAGCGGGAAGAGGGAAAAGCAATTTTAAAGGAACTTGGCATTGAAGGAGATTACGAAGGCATTGGAAACTGTGTCATCGGCTATGCAAAAGAACCGGCAAAAGACGCCGCTCCGAGAAAAACAGATTATGTTCATTATATAAAATAAAATTGGATAATATAAAGGACATAGTGAAAAAATAGCATCAGATTTGTAAAAAATACTTGCAAAACAAAAAAAGCAGTGCTATCATAGTCAACAACTAGGAGATATAGTTGCAAAAGCTGGGAAAGAGACTCTTACTTTTAGAGGCCGACAGGAATACAGCGTCACCGACTGAGAGCGCTGTTTGGAAGAGAAAGCAAAGGGAACACTCTGGAGCCGACTGGCTGAATTACAGTAGGTCAGTACGTAGTGCACGTTACGCACGAAGAGAGGGAAGATGAAGCATTCATTTTCCAATGCGGGTGGTACCGCGGATAAGAAGATTATTCGCCCCGGAATACGAGTCAGTATTCCGGGGTTATTTTTATACTCCGGGCTGACAATCATATCAGAAAAGGAGTAGATAAGATGAGCAACATTTACAGAGACGTAACCTTAAATCAGGTAAGCGAAAACGACATTGGAAAGACACTTCGGGTAGCAGGCTGGGTAGAGAACATCCGTGACCATGGCGGCGTATCCTTTATTGATTTAAGAGATATGTATGCAGTAATGCAGATTGTAATCCGGGATGGAAAACTGTTAGAGGGAATCCGCAAGGAGCAGGCAGTTTCCATAGAAGGTCTGATTGAAAAAAGAGATGAAGAGACCTACAATCCAAAGATTCCGACCGGAACCATTGAATTAGAGGCAAAGAGCGTAGATATTTTAGGAGAGGTTTATACACAGCTTCCATTTGAAGTAATGACCAGTAAGGAAGTCCGCGAGGATGTCCGGTTGAAATACCGTTATCTGGATTTGAGAAACCAGAAAGTAAAAGACAATATTATTTTCCGTTCCAAGGTAATTTCATTCTTAAGAGAGAAAATGACAGAAATGGGATTCTTAGAGATTCAGACTCCGATTCTTTGTGCATCTTCTCCGGAGGGCGCAAGAGATTACATCGTGCCATCCAGAAAATACAAAGGAAAATTTTATGCATTGCCACAGGCACCACAGCAGTACAAACAGCTTCTGATGGTATCCGGATTTGATAAATATTTTCAGGTTGCACCATGTTTCCGTGATGAGGATGCAAGAGCAGACCGTTCACCGGGAGAGTTCTATCAGCTTGACTTTGAAATGAGTTTTGCAACCCAGGAAGATGTATTTAAGATTGGTGAAGAAGTACTTTCTGCCACCTTTGAAAAATTCGCACCGGAAGGCAGCAAAGTAACGAAAGCACCATATCCAATCATCAGCTATAAACAGGCAATGTTAGAGTTCGGAAGTGACAAACCGGACCTTCGGAACCCACTTCGTATCATCGATGTGACAGAGTTCTTCCAGAGATGTACCTTTAAGCCATTTATCGGAAAGACCGTAAGAGCCATCCGTGTACATGCAGAGATGTCCAAAGGTTTCCATGAGAAACTTTTGAAATTTGCAACCGGAATCGGTATGGGCGGCTTAGGATATCTGGAAGTATTAGAAGATGGAAGCTACAAGGGACCGATTGACAAATTTATCCCGGATGACATGAAAGAAGAATTCAGAAATCTGGCAGGTCTTGAAGTAGGAGATACCATTTTCTTCATGGCAGATAAAGAAGAGCGTGCCGCATATTATGCAGGCATGATTCGAAATGAATTAGGCGAGAAGCTGGATTTAATTGAGAAAGATGCATACCGTTTCTGTTATGTCAATGATTTCCCAATGTTCGAGCGTGACCCGGAGACCAAGAAAATCGGATTTACCCATAACCCATTCTCCATGCCACAGGGCGGCTTAGAGGCACTCAATACCATGAATCCGCTGGACATCTTAGCATACCAGTACGATATCGTCTGCAACGGTGTGGAACTTTCCTCCGGTGCAGTCCGTAACCATGATATGCAGATTATGGAGAAAGCCTTTGAAATCGCAGGTTATGATAAAGAAGTGCTGAAAAATAAATTCGGAGCATTATACAATGCATTTCAGTTTGGAGCACCGCCACACGCAGGAATGGCTCCTGGCATTGAACGCATGATTATGTTACTGCGTAACGAGGATAACATCCGTGAAGTCATTGCTTATCCGATGAACGGAAATGCACAGGATTTGATGTGCGGAGCACCAAACGAAGTAACCGAGCAGCAGTTAAGAGAAGTTCATATCAAAGTACGTGATTAAGGAGGAAAAACAATGGCAAATGTGATTTCAGATGAAACCATGGAATACGTTGGAATCCTTGCAAAGCTTGAGCTTTCCGAAGAGGAAAAAGCAGCAGCAAAAAAAGACATGGAAAGCATGTTAGATTATATTGATAAATTAAACGAACTGGATACATCCGGTGTAGAACCGATGTCCCATGTATTTCCGGTGCATAATGTATTCCGGGAAGATGTTGTAACCAATGGTGACGGCGGCGAGGATACCCTTGCCAACGCGCCGGAGCGCAGAGACCGGGCATTTGTTGTACCAAAGACCGTAGATCAGTAAAGGAGGCGGCAGAAGATGAATTTATTATCACTGACAGCAGTAGAGCTTGGAAAGAAAATCAAAGCCCATGAAGTATCAGTAGAAGAAGCTACAAGAGCCGCCTTAGATGCCATTGCAGCAAAAGAGGATGCGGTACACAGTTTTGTTACCGTAGATGAAGAAGGTGCAATGAAGCGTGCGGCAGAAGTGCAGAAGCTCATTGATGACGGCACATTGACAGGACCGCTGGCAGGAGTTCCGGTTGCAATCAAAGATAATATGTGCACAAAAGGAATGCTGACCACCTGCAGTTCTAAAATTTTATATAACTTTATTCCGACTTATACCGCAGAAGCAGTATTAAATCTGGAAAAAGCCGGAGCAGTAATTCTTGGAAAGACCAACATGGATGAGTTTGCCATGGGAAGTACCACAGAGACCTCTGCTTTTGGAGAGACCAAAAATCCATGGAATACCGAGCATGTACCGGGCGGTTCATCCGGTGGAAGCTGTGCGGCAGTAGCAGCAGAAGAATGCTTTTATGCATTGGGTTCTGATACCGGTGGATCCATCCGTCAGCCGAGTGCATTTTGTGGTGTCACAGGAATTAAGCCAACCTATGGAACCGTATCCCGATATGGACTGATTGCCTATGGTTCTTCTTTGGATCAGATAGGACCGGTTGCCAAAGATGTGACAGACTGCGCAACCATTTTAGAGGCAATTACTTCCTATGATAAAAAGGATTCTACTTCCATTCAGAGAGAAGAGACCGATTTTACCAGTGCATTAGTCGATGATGTGAAAGGAATGAAAATCGGTATTCCAAGAGATTATTTTGGAGAAGGACTGGATGCAGAAGTAAAGGATGCTATTTTAGCAGCCGCTAAGAAATTAGAAGAAAAAGGTGCTATCGTAGAAGAGTTCGATTTGAGCCTGGTAGAATATGCAATCCCTGCTTACTATGTAATTGCAGATGCAGAAGCAAGCTCCAACCTTGCCCGTTTTGATGGCGTAAAATATGGCTATCGTACGAAAGACTACGAAGGACTTCACAACATGTATAAGAAATCCCGTTCCGAAGGCTTCGGAGCAGAAGTAAAACGTCGTATCATGTTAGGATCCTTTGTTTTAAGTTCCGGTTATTATGATGCATATTATCTGAAAGCACTGCGTACGAAAGCATTGATTAAGCAGGCATTTGATAAAGCATTTGCAAAATATGATGTTATCTTAGGACCGGCAGCACCGACCACCGCTCCGAAGTTGGGAGAGTCCTTAAGCGACCCGTTAAAAATGTATTTAGGCGACATTTATACCGTATCGGTGAACTTGGCAGGACTTCCGGGAATCAGCCTGCCATGCGGCATTGACAGCAAGGGACTTCCGATTGGAATGCAGTTGATTGGAGACTGCTTCAAGGAGAAGAATATCATCCGTGCCGCTTATGCCTTTGAACAGACAAGATCATATCAGCACAGCCCGTTAGCAGCAGAATAGGAGGAAAAGAAGATTATGAGTAAACAGTATGAAACCGTCATCGGACTGGAAGTCCATGTGGAACTGGCAACCAGGACCAAAATCTTCTGTGGCTGTTCTACTGCATTCGGAAGTGCGCCAAATACACACACCTGTCCGGTCTGTACCGGTATGCCGGGCTCTCTTCCGGTTTTAAATAAACAGGTGGTAGAATATGCCATGGCAGTAGGTGTTGCCATGAATTGTGAAATCAACCAGTATTGTAAATTTGACCGGAAGAACTATTTCTACCCGGACAATCCTCAGAACTATCAGATTTCCCAGCTTTATCTTCCAATTTGCCACGATGGCGGCATTGAGATTGAGACTTCCGAAGGAAAGAAAACTATTGGAATCCATGAGATTCATATGGAAGAGGATGCGGGAAAATTAGTCCATGATGACTGGGAAGATGTTTCCCTGGTGGACTATAACCGTTCCGGTGTGCCACTGATTGAGATTGTATCTGAGCCGGATATGCGTTCTGCAGAGGAAGTCATTGCTTATCTTGATAAATTAAGAATGATTGTGCAGTATCTTGGTGCATCCGACTGTAAGATGCAGGAAGGCTCCATGCGTGCAGATGTCAACTTATCTGTCCGTGAAGTAGGAGCAAAAGAATTTGGTACCCGTACCGAGATGAAAAATATCGGTTCCTTTAAGGCAATTGCAAGAGCCATTGAAGCAGAGACAGCAAGACAGATTGATTTGATTGAGTCTGGCGAAAAGGTGGTTCAGGAGACCAGACGCTGGAATGATGACCAGGGATATTCCTATGCCATGCGTTCCAAAGAGGATGCACAGGATTACCGTTATTTCCCGGAACCGGATTTGGTTCCAATCGTTATCAGTGATGAATGGTTACAGCGCATAAAAGACAGCCAGCCGGAGCTTCGGGAAGCAAAACGTCAGCGTTATCAGGATGAATTCGGCCTGCCGGAATATGATGCCAACATTTTAACATCTGCAAAGAAAATGGCAGATGTTTTTGAGGCAACAACTGCAATCTGCAATAAGCCAAAGAAAGTATCCAACTGGCTGATGGGTGAGACCATGCGAATCTTAAAGGAGCAGAATAAAGACCCGGAGGATATCGCATTTTCACCGGAGAATCTGGCAAAATTAATCGAGCTTACCGATGCCGGAACCATCAATGGCAATGTAGCAAAAGAAGTATTTGAGCAGATTTTTGCAGAGGATATCGACCCGGATAAATATGTAGAAGAGCATGGATTAAAGACTGTAAATGACGAAGGTGCATTGCGTGATACCATTGCCAAAGTCATCGAAGAGAATCCACAGTCGGTAGAAGATTACCGCAATGGGAAAGAAAAGGCAATTGGCTTCTTAGTAGGTCAGACTATGAAAGCTATGAAGGGCAAAGCAAATCCTGGAATGGTAAATAAAATCTTAAAAGAACTGTTATAAGAGTTGTGATAAAGCTTTGAAAAGAGCATGACAGAATGTGTTTCGAAAGCACATTCAAATTTATAAAAAATCCTGCAGTATGGAAAGTATGTAAGAACAAACTTCCATATTGCAGGCTTTTTTGTTTCCCGTTATGGAACCATATCTTTCTTTTGCTTATGTGCCGCCCGGATAAGATAGCATATGGTTCCCGCTACGAATCCAAGACTAATCCACTGGGAAGTGGAGAGTGCTAAAAGATGGCCGCGGACGGCATCGTAACGCACATATTCTAACAGGAACCGGAGAATACCATAGACGATGAAATAAACGGCAATGGTATGGGGATAAGATTTCTTTAAATCCAGCACAGCAAGTACAATCGCAAGAATCAGAAGACAGATTGCTTCTACTAACTGAACCGGAAACAGTGTTGTATCCGATGGTGCCAGAGAGCCTTCCGGAAACTGTACAGCAAAAGGACCGTCATATGGAGTACCATAACAGCAGCCGGCAAGAAAACAGCCGATGCGTCCGAAACCGTGAATCCATGGAATCAGATAAATCAGGTGTGTAATATAAGGCTTGCTGTTGATATGATGGAATTTTCCTGCAAAAAGAAAGCAGAGAAGTCCGCCAATGAGTCCACCATAGAATACAAATCCACTTGACATGATATAATTAAAATACCTGGGTTCTAAAAAACGGGACCAGTCAATTTCCCGATAAGAAATGATAAGATACAAAAGCTTGGCGCCTATAAAGGCGCCAAGTAATGTGTATGCTTCTAATATAAGAAAATCATCAAAAATCAACTTATATTTCTTAAGGGGGTAAAGTGCAAATACATTTGCAAGGATTACCCCAAGGGTAATCATAAGTCCGTATGATGGGATATGAAATCCCAGAATGTTAAGATAAATCGACATAGTATCACCCTTTTAAAAAGTCGGTTCTATTATAACAAACCTGCAGATGCAACGCATGCAACACATGCGATGTAAAGCAGTAAGCCTAATACTAATCCGATGATAGAACATACAAGTCCGCCGGTAGCACATTTAGCCTGATTCTTATGTCCGATAGCACCTAAGATAGTTCCTATAAGACCTAAGATTGCTCCAATCCATCCGTAAACACCAATAGTGAATACATCAACAACGATTGCAATAATTCCTAATACTAATGATGCAACGCCCATTTTCAAGTCCTCCTTGGTTTATAAAAATTTAATAAATTACATAAAAAGTTTATCATTAATATGGAATAATGTCAAATAACGGTTGCAAATTTCGAAAAATAGTAAAAAACATCAGGTTTTGTCATATATGAAGATTTTATAAAATTATGGCTGCGAAGGTTGAGATTAAAACCGGCTTGAATTATAATAAAAGCAATGTTTTAGAATCTTAAAACAGATTTGAGAGAATAGGAGAATCAGATATGGCAGAGAATAAAGACAAGAGAGAACTTGAAAATATAGATACTGTAGAAGACGCAACGAAAGAGAACACAGATGAGAAGAAGGATGAATACGAAGAAATCTGTTACATCTGCCGCAGACCGGAAAGCGTTGCCGGTCAGATGATAAAGATTCCGAATAATATCTGCATTTGCAAAGACTGTATGCAGAGAACCTTCGACAGCATGAATAACTCAGGATTTCCAATGGGTGATTTTATGCCAAATGGTCAGATGCCCAATATCAGTATGATTAATCTTTCTGATCTGCAGGGCTTTATGCCGCAGAGTCAGAAGATTAAGAAAAAGAAAACCAAAGAAGAGAAAGCAGAAGCTCCGAAATTAGATATTAAGAAGATTCCGGCACCACATAAGATTAAGGCAAGCCTGGATGAATATGTGGTTGGTCAGGAATATGCCAAGAAGGTAATGTCTGTGGCAGTTTATAATCACTATAAACGTGTGGCAACCGATACGATGGATGATATTGAAATCGAGAAATCCAATATGTTAATGATTGGACCGACCGGAAGTGGTAAGACTTATCTGGTGAAGACACTGGCAAGACTTCTGGATGTGCCACTGGCAATTACAGATGCGACTTCCTTAACCGAGGCAGGTTATATCGGAGACGATATCGAAAGTGTTGTCAGCAAATTGCTTGCAGCTGCAGATAATGATGTAGAGCGGGCAGAGCATGGCATTATTTTCATTGATGAGATTGATAAAATCGCCAAGAAGAAGAATACCAACCAGCGTGATGTCAGCGGAGAATCCGTACAGCAGGGAATGTTAAAGCTTCTTGAAGGCGCAGAAGTGGAAGTGCCGGTGGGAGCCAGCAGCAAGAATGCCATGGTTCCGATGGTTACCGTTAACACTAAGAATATTCTTTTTATCTGTGGTGGAGCTTTCCCGGATATTGAAGAGATTATCAAAGAACGTCTCAATAAGCAGGCATCCATTGGTTTCCAGGCAGATTTGAAGGATAAATATGATAATGATGAGAATCTGTTACAGAAAGTAACGGTAGAAGATGTAAAGAAGTTTGGAATGATACCGGAGTTTATCGGAAGACTTCCGATTCTCTTTACCTTGGAATCGCTTACCGTTGATATGCTGGTTCGTATTTTAAAGGAGCCGAAAAATGCTATCATCAGGCAGTATCAGAAGCTTCTGGCATTAGACGAAGTGAATCTTGTATTTGAAGAGGATGCATTGCGGGCAATTGCAGAGAAAGCAAAAGAGAAGAAGGTCGGAGCCAGAGCACTTCGTTCCATTATTGAAGAATTTATGTTAGATATCATGTATGAGATTCCAAAGGACGAAAACATCGGCCAGGTAACGATTACAAGAGATTATATTGAGAAAAAGGGCGGTCCGCTTATCACTATGCGTGGAGTGGCAGCATTACCGGTAAACGAATAAAATAAAAGAAAATAAGTGCCGGAGCTTATATGGAAGATTGTAAAGACGCACCATACTCGGAAGAATATTACGACCTTCTGGTTTCCTATCTGAGACTTGAAAATGAATATCTTCCGGAAGACTGTATCCAGAATATTGATAAAGATTTTAATGTAGTCTATTTGCAGAGTGCAGGCTTGCCGAAGCTGGATATTGACCAGTATACCTATTCGGCAATTCCAAAATGTTTTACCACATTAGACGAAGAGGCATTGCAGGCAGGCGGAATCATAAGGGTACAGAGTCAGCCAAATCTTGCTTTGAGAGGGCAGGGCGTTCTGATTGGATTTGTGGATACCGGAATTGATTATCAGAATGAAGTATTCCGTAATTCCGATGGCAGCAGCCGTATATTAAGAATCTGGGATCAGAGCATTCAAAGCGGAGATACACCAGAGGGATTCCTCTATGGAACGGAATATACAAAAGAACAGATCGATATGGCATTGTTAACAGATGCACCTCTTCGGGTAGTACCTCACCGGGATGAAGAAGGACATGGTACCTTTATGGCAGGTCTTGCGGCAGGAAGCGAAAAACTTTCGGAGAAATTTGCCGGAGTAGCACCCTATGCACAGATTGCCATGGTAAAGCTGAAGCCGGCAAAGGAATATTTAAGGCGTTTTTATTATATTCCGGAAGGTGCAAAGGCTTATCAGGAAAATGATATTATGGCGGGGGTGGCATATCTGACCAGACTGGCGGAACGATATCGCCGCCCTCTGGTGATTTATCTTGGGCTTGGAAGCAATTCCGGGGATCACAGTGGAAACAGTGTGATTTCGTATTATCTTAATTATGTTTCCTTAAAGCGTAATACGGCAGTTGTGGTAGCAGCAGGGAATGAAGCTACTGCCAGACATCATTATTACGGAGAAGTTGCATTCGGGCAGCAGAGTGATGTGGTAGAAGTAAATGTGGAAGATCCAGTGGAGGGTTTCCATATTGAAATGTGGGCAAAGGCTCCGGAGCTTTATTCGGTGCAGATTATATCGCCAACGGGAGAGCGGACGGCAGGTGTCCGGGTGCAGCAGGATGGCAGAGAGGTATACCGTTTTGTATTTGAAAATACACAGGTTACCATTGATTACCGCATTGTTGGCACTGCCACAGGAGATCAGCTTATTTATATCCGGTTTGACCGGCCCACCAGAGGCATCTGGACGATTGAGGTAAATGGCAATTACAGTATAGAAGGAAGGTATCACATGTGGCTTCCGATTACCGGACTGATTGCCGGTGATATTTCCTTTATCCGCTCTAATCCGGATACGACGATTACCATGCCGGGAAATGCAGCTGCACCGATGACAGCAGGTGGATACAATGCAGGAAATGGCAGTATTTATCTGAATTCCAGCAGAGGATACACTGCATCGGGACAGGTAAAGCCGGATTTTGCAGCACCGGGTGTCAATGTAATTGGACCGGCACCGGGCAACCGTTTTGAGGCAAGAAGTGGTACCAGCATTGCAGCGGCAATTACTGCAGGAGCTGCAGCACTGTATCTGGAATGGGCAGTAGAGCGTGGTTATAATACTGATATTACAAATGCAGAAATTAAAAATGATTTTATCCGCGGCGCGGTGCGGCTGGAAAGCAGAGTCTATCCGAACCGGGAATGGGGCTATGGAACATTAAATCTCTATCAGACCTTCGAACAATTGCGCCGGACATAAGAGGTTCTTGTTTGCATAGAATAACTGCTTCTGTGGGATTCTATATAGAAAACACGAAGCAGGAGGGTAAAGATGAAACAGGAACATGCAATTGATTTACGAAAGGCAGCCATTATCGGATGTGGGTTTGTCGGCTCTGCCACTGCATTTACACTGATGCAGAGCAAGCTCTTTTCTGAACTGGTTTTAATTGATGTGGATAAAGCAAGAGCGGAAGGAGAGGCCATGGATATCAGCCATGGAATGCCATTTGCCGCACCGATGAAAATATATGCCGGCAGTTATGATGACATTGTGGATGCCGACATTATTATCATTACGGCGGGAGCGAACCAGAAACCGGGAGAAACAAGGCTTGAGCTGGTAAAGAAAAATGTAGCCATTTACAAAAATATTATCCCGGAAATTGCTAACAGAAGGTGTCGTGGCATATTACTCATCGTATCGAATCCGGTGGATATACTGACGCTGGCAGCATTGAAATTATCCGGTTTTCCGGAAAACCGGGTAATCGGTTCCGGAACTGTATTGGATACTGCCCGGTTAAAAAATATGCTGGGAAAACAGCTTGGCATCGACAATCGTGGTGTGCATGCATTTATTGTAGGAGAACACGGAGACAGCGAGGTGGCGGTATTCAGTTCTGCCAACGTATCCGGTATTCCGTTGGAACAGATTTATAAGCTGCGTGGCTATGAGGAATATGAAAGTCATACGAAGCGTATATATGAAGAAGTAAAGAACAGTGCTTATGAAATCATAGAGCGTAAGCAGGCAACCTATTATGGGATTGCAATGGCGATTAAGCGGATTTGTGAATGTATTGTCCGGGATGAACATTCGGTGCTTCCGGTGTCCAGTCTGATGCATGGGCAATATGGCATTTCCGATATCGTACTGAGCATGCCGGCAGTGGTGGATGCCGGTGGCGTGGAGCAGATTCTTCCGGTGTCATTAGACGAAGAAGAGCGGGCAAGGCTTCATACGTCAGCAAAAGCACTGCGGGATGTGATTGCTGACATAGAATTATAGAGCAGGCGGAATAGAAAGAGAGAAAGAAAAGGGTAGAAGGAATCAGGCAGGACAAAAGAAGGAGGAGTTTCCATGAAATATTTATTACTGGTGGTATCCATTTTCGGGCTGGATGAAGGAATCAAGCAGCGGATTGATAAGAAGGAGCCGTTGGGAAAAGAAAGAAGAGTTCCAAAGCTTCCGGTTGTAATTGAAAAATATTATAACAATGGAGCCGCATTGAATCTTTTAGCGAAGAAACCGAAAATTATGCTGGGGTTACACAGTGCATGCATGGCAGGACTGATGACCATATATGGATTTGTATTAAGAAAAGGAAATACAGGACTGAAAACCGGTATGAGTATGATGGTTGGCGGCGGATTAAGTAATCTCTGGGACAGAATTCATAAGAAGCATGTGGTGGATTATATCCGCTTTGATACACCGTGGAAACGCTTTTCAAGAATTGTATTTAATATTTCCGATTTCTTTATTTTTATCGGAGCAGCAGTTTCTATGTTGTTTGCATACAGGTAAGAAAACGGGATTGCAGCCAACGGTAATAATACCGAAGGAAGCAATCCCATTTTTCTTAATCAAATTCGTTCGTTATATCTTAATCAACATAAAAAATCATTATTAAAAATCAAATTCTATATCTGAGAAAGGTACATTGAAAAACCTTGATTATTGCAACTATTTAATTACTGTTACGTTAGTTGCCTGAGGACCTTTAGCGCCTTCTGTTACGTCAAATTCTACTGCTGCGCCTTCTTCTAAGGATTTGTAACCATCCATGTTAAGTCCTGAGTAGTGTACGAATACATCATTACCTTCTGCATCAGAGATGAATCCGTAACCTTTCTGGTTATTAAACCATTTAACTGTACCGTTCATTATAGTACCTCCACAAAAATTATCTAGCCATACGGCTATGCTTAGAATAGCATAATTTATTTTAAAAGTAAAGAAAATTAGTTGATATCAGTATAGGGGATATCATGCCCGGCAAAAAATTTTCGTATCAGCAGATCCCATTCCTGGTCGAAGGTGTGGTCTAAGGTAAAACTGCGGTAAGATACACCATTGGTACAGGAAAGAATACCATCCTGAAATTTGATGTTTAAGAAAACTCCATTCAAATCCTGGGTAGTCAGACCACTTTTACTTACTTCCAGAGTATTTTTAAGATTCTTTGGAGAAAGCTGAAAGATAAAGCGGAAATAGGAGGGGGTATGTTTTCCCTTGATCAGGGCGAAGCAGTTTTCACGCAGCATGCCAAAAGGCAGGCAGCTTAAACCGGTTAGTTCCAGTTCATCCAGTTCTTCCGGACTGTAGAAATCCGGTACAAGATGTCCGTCGATTTCATAGGAACCTTTTCCACGGATGGTAGCTTCTGATAATAAGAAGTGGTCAAATAAATCCGTGCGAAGTAATTTATTCATAAAATCCTTTACCTGTAAAAGTTGTATTGCAATCATAGTATCCTCCTCATTTTTAAAGTGTAACACAAACCGGATAGAAAAAACAGAGAAAGTATTGTAGAATGTCTATGAAAAGGAGCAGATCGAAAGGAAATGATATGAGAAAACAAAGATTATTAACCGGTATTGCAGGAATACTTATGGCATTTCTGTTTACCGGCTGTAATACGTCATCCGTTGAAGAATGGGTAGATGAAGCAGTAGAAGATATCAATGGGCAGATACCGGATAATACCTTGCTTCCGGTAGAGTCGGTTTCAGAGGAAAAATATGTATATGGCCAGCTTACGGAAGAAGAACAGCTTGTTTATGATGAGATGCTGGATGCTATTTTAAATCATCGGGAAGAGGTGACAGTTGCTACATTAGATAAAGACGTACTGGCAAAAATGTATGAAGCAATTATGGCAGACTATGGTGGACTCTTCTGGGTGGATGGCTATTCCTATACGGAATATTCCCGTGCGGGTGTATTGACCGGGCTTAAGTTTGCACCGAAGTATACAATGGATGAAGCTGCAAGACAGGAGACACAGGCGGCAATTGATGAAAAGGTCGACGTACTGCTTGGCGGCATTTCATCCGAGGACAGTGATTACCAGAAAGCGCGGTTTATATTTGATACGCTGGTGCGTACGGTAAATTATGACCTTAATGCAGAGAATAATCAGAATATCATCAGTGTATTTCTAGAGGGAAGAACGGTGTGCCAGGGCTATGCCTGTGCTACAAAATATCTGATGGATTTATTAGATATTCCATGTACAATAGTGACAGGAACTGCCAATGGAGAACCACATGCATGGAATCTCATCGAACTGGATGGAGCCTATTATTATATGGATACTACCTGGGGTAATCCAACTTCCAACAGTCCGGATGACTTCGGAGATGTAGCTGAAGTGGTAGATTATTGCTTTTTTACTGCAACTACGGAAGAGTTATTTCAGACCCACAGTCCCAATGTGAATTTTTCATTGCCGGAATGCAATTGCCTGGATGACAGTTATTTTGTGCAGGAAAATTGTTATTTTAAGGACTGGTATCCGGAAGATATCGGAGCATTATTTACAGAGCTTGACAGCCACCCTGTACAGATGAAGTTTGAGGATGAGGCAGTTTATGGGCAGGCACAGCAGTTTTTCATTGAAGAAGGGCATATCGGGGATTATTATACCGGGGATAGTTCCTTATTTTATATGAAAAATGAGACAATGCGGGTACTTACTTTCCTGAAAAAATACGGAAAGAAATATGAAGTAATTGATGCTAAGGAACTTGGAATTGATGCAATTGACGAAAGCGTAAATGAATACTTCTGCCC